>Ga0181518_10000026_pt1 | contig 165333 bp, 136 predicted proteins | sample PEATcosm2014_Bin_28_FD_119751 | JGI IMG/M metagenome (GOLD analysis project Ga0181518, IMG submission 119751) | Peatland microbial communities from MTU Mesocosm Facility, Houghton, MI, USA - PEATcosm2014_Bin01_60_metaG | ecosystem: Environmental > Terrestrial > Soil > Wetlands > Peat | place...
CAGACTTCTATCCAAAACACCTTGCCCCAACCGCCACAGGTAAGGTAAAAGAAAGGTTGTCCTGGGTGCGGCTCACTGGCCGGTTTTGAAGTGACCCCAACTGGCCGGTTTTGAGGTGACCCCAACTGGCCGGTTTTGAGGTGACCCCCGAGGGGTTATAGCGGAATACTTGCTCATCCAGATAGCGGAACAGGTGGAACGGTTCGACCGAAACATACGTGCCGTTGATGCCACGTTTGAGTAGGCTCCAGAAATTTTCTAGTCCATTGGTATGGACTTCGCCGCGCACGTACTCTACAGCGTGATCCACCACTTCATGCTGAAACTCATCAAGGCCATCGTAGGACTTCAGTGCATCGGTGAAAAGAGCCGAGCCAGCCAATACGTGTTCGCGGATCTCGGATTGTAGGGCCTTCTTGCGGGTGTTTTCAACGACTTTGGTTCGGACCTTGCCGCCGCGTTCCAGAATGCCCATGACTGCGGTTTTATCTTTGCCGCCCGTGCCAGTGATCTTCCGGGCGCGCTTCGCGCTATGCATATTGCGGGCCTTGCCGCCGATGTAGGTTTCGTCCGCTTCAATCTGGCCTGAGAGCTTGTTGATGGTTCCCAGGGTCAAAGCATGGCGGATTCTGTGATCCATGAACCAGGCCGATTTCTGGGAAATGCCGATGGCGCGGTGAACCTCGTAGGAGGATACGCCATTCTTGCAGTTCACGACGTGCCACATGGCCATCAACCACTTGTCCATGCCGATGGGGGAATCCTCAAAGATGGTCCCCGTCTTCGCGGTAAACTGACGGGCATCGTGCCGGGCACTGCACTGCCAGCGGTTGTACTTCTCCAGAAAGGTTACATTCGTGGAGCCGCACTGTGGGCAGGTGACGCCATCGGGCCAGCGCCGCGCTACGATGTACTCGCGACAATTGGCTGGATTCGAGAAGTATTCGATGGCTTCTTTGAGGGTATTGAGTACTGGTTCCATACTCAAATTCTACCAGTTTGCACGTGATTTGTCAAGTTAATTATTGCCCTCATAATGGTAAGTTTGCCTTTCAGGACGAATTCCTCTCCGGTCGCGTTCTTTAGGTAGACGGACCGGGGAAGGGGCGCTGGAGCGAATGTCTGCACTCGGTCGTAAATTCGCGGGTAGTACCGTTCGAGCACGATAGGCATCTCCATGTGCTCAGCGACGCTCGTCGGTGCGCTGCCGATCGCGAGCGCCGGGTTGTTGCCGACCTTCAGTCCGCACAGGTAAATCTCCGCCTTCGAGTTATTGAAGAGGTGTAGTGTGCCTCCGCCGTACGTTGCGCCCACGAACACCCTGTATTGCATGGCGAGCTGTTCCTTCAGCGTGGCCGCCGTCGCTGCGGTGCTTGTCTGGAGATTATTGAGGACTTGGGTCTGCTTGTTGCCTTCCCTGATGCCTATGAAGGCCAATACCAGCTGCAAACAGATCAGCAATATCATGACAACTGCCAGCCATAAGTCCCTCGTTGCGATCCATGCACTTTTCCTCCGGTCCAGCTCTTGCATGAAGAACTGCGCCTCCCAAAGGCATTCGACCCCGCCCGGGGCGCTTTCGTTGTACCGGTTGAAGCGGTCAAGCGCTTCGTTCCTTAATTCCTTCTTGCTCGCCTTTTCAAGCTGTTCAAAGGTCATTGTCCTGTCTGCGCCTTTCCAATTCTATCCGAATGGCGTAGAGTTAAGGCATCGTTCCTCAAGCCGTCCAATCCCATCATTTTCATGCCCCGCATTTCGCAAAAAAACAGGCAGTATTACAAGTCGAAGATACGAAGCGTGCTCGCCGAGCACCCCCAGATAACCCGGCGCGTGTGCCGCGCGGACAGGTCCGTCTGTTCCCGGGTCTACCGCCGGTCAGTGAATCGTCCGTGTTTTGCGATTCATGTAATCCATTAATAAATATTGCCCAAGTGTATATGGCGTCGTGAAATACGCTTTTCCGCGGCAGATCTCGGTCACCTTTTGGACAAAGTTCACCAGGCCGTAGTCGCTGGCCAGCATGAAGGTGTTGATCAGAATCCCCTGCTTTTTGCAATGGTTGACTTCTTCTAGGGTGCGGCTGATCACCAGCGGGTCCAAGCCGTAGGCGTTCCTGTAAACGCGGCCGTCTTCCAGCGTCAGGCAACTCGGCTTGCCATCCGTGATCATGATGATCTGGCGCATGTCTTTGCGCTCCCGGTTGAGCAGGCGCCGCGCCAGGATCAGGCCGTCGCGGGTGTTGGTGTAGTACGGGCCCACCTGCACGCGCGCGAGCTGGCTGATGGCCAGTTCCTCGGCGCTGTCGTGAAACAGCACGCAACGCAGGCTGTCTCCGGGATACTGCGTGCGGATCAGGTGCGCCAGCGCCAGCGCCACTCTCTTGGCGGGCGTGAAACGGTCCTCGCCGTACAGGATCATGCTGTGGCTGCAATCCAGCATCAGGACCGTGGCGCACGAGCTTTGATACTCCGACTGATGCACGTGCAGGTCCGAGTATTCCATGTCGAGAGGCATCTTGGGACCCTCGCGGCGGATGGCGGAGAACAGGGTTTCGCTGACGTCCAGGTTGAGCATGTCGCCGAACTCGTACTGCTTTGACGAGCCGGAGGTTTCGATGCCGGTGGCCAGGTCGCGCGTATCGTGGCGGCCGAAACTGGATTTGCCGAGCGAGCCAAGCAGGTCCTTGAGCGTTTTGAAACCCAGGAAGTCCAGCGACTTATCGGTGACTTCGAATTTGACGGTAGTGTCCTTTCCGTCGCCGGCGCCGGCCCCCGAGCTGGGCTGCTCGCCGGGGTCCGGGATGGTGATCTGACCTTCGTCGACCATTTTCTGGACCAGGCGGTCGAGAAGCTTGTCCATTTGCTCCGGCGACATGTTCTGGAGGCGCTCCATCATCTCCTGGAGGTTTTCGTCGCTGAAGAGCTGGCCTTGCTCGAGGGCGTCCTGGATGGCCTTCTTGAGATCTTCCAGGGTGTGTTGATTCCACTCGCTGAAGGGCATGTACTGGGTGTTGAAGCCGCTCTCGAGAAGGAAATCGGACAGGGCTTGGAGGAGATCCTCGGCGCTGATGCCGAGGTCTTCGCCGGTGTAGCGGGAATAGCGGATCGATCTCATGACGGCTGGATCTCAGTTATATTGCTTGCGGACATTGGGACGCGGCGGAGCTTGCCCCTCCTCTCGCGGCGGCTCGCGCCGCTCCTCCCCGGCCGCAAAGCCCCTCTCTTCGCTGCGGCTGATTCGCCGGTGCGCGTACAATCCCTCGAGGATGAACTCCGCCGCTGCCGCGCGCACGGCGTCCGGCTCATGGGCGGCCAGGCCGAGGGCCCTGGTCTTCTCCATCAGACCCTGAATTCCGCCGAGTTGCCTCGCCATGCTGGAGGAGTCCAGACCCTCATCCAGTTTCAACGTGCCGCCCAAATCGAACCACTGAACGATTCCGGACATGCTGGCCCCTTCGAAATACAGGTTGTAAATCTTGCCGACGGCGGAACGGACGATCTCTCTCGCCACCGCGTCGCCGCCCTTGAGCTCGCCCTCGTATTCCAGCTCCAGCTTGCCCGTGACGGCCGGCAGCGCCGAGTAGAGATCCAGAATGCGGGGTACGGCCACCGCCTCTCTGGCTTTCAAAGCGCGGCGCTCGGCGTTGGAAACCACGTCTTCCAGCACCGAAATCGGCAGGCGCTGCGACACGCCGGAGCGCTTGTCGATGCGCTTGTCCTCGCGGGCCGCGAAGGCGAGCTGTTCCACCACCTGCTTGATGTAGTTCGGCACGCGCACCTGGACGGGCGACGGCCTTTCCAGCCACGCCTCCTGCTCGGTGATGGCGATGCCCTGGTCCAAGGTGGCGGGGTAGTGCGTGCGAATCTCGCTTCCAATGCGGTCCTTGAGCGGAGTGATGATCTTGCCGCGCGCGGTGTAGTCTTCGGGGTTGGCGGTGAAGACCAGCATCAGGTCGAGCGGCAGGCGGACGGGGTAGCCCTTAATCTGCACGTCGCCCTCCTGCATGATGTTGAATAGGCCCACCTGTATTTTGCCGGCCAGGTCGGGCAGCTCGTTGATGGCGAAGATGCCGCGGTTGGCACGCGGGAGCAATCCGTAGTGGACGGTCAGCTCGTCGGAAATGTCCTGGCCGCGGCGGGCGGCCTTGATGGGGTCGATGTCGCCGATCATGTCGGCGATGGTCACGTCGGGAGTGGCTAGCTTTTCCACGTAGCGCTGGTCCCGATGGAGCCAGGCGATGGGCGTTTCGCCGGCCTGCTCGCGAATCAGGTCGCGGCAGCGGCGGCAGATCGGCCGGTAAGGATGGTCGTGGATCTCGCAGCCTTCCACGTATGGCGCGACCTCGTCCAATAAGGTGGTCAGCAGGCGGATCAGCCGCGTCTTGGCTTGACCGCGCAGTCCCAGCAGGATGAAATTGTGGCGCGACAGGATGGCATTGACCACCTGCGGCACCACCGTGTCTTCGTATCCCAGAACGCCGGGAAACAACGCTTCCCCGCGCTGGATCTTGCAGATCAAGTTGTTTCGGAGTTCGTCTTTGACGGACCGCTCGGCGAGTTTGGCTTCGGAAAAGGAACTATGGCGAAGCGCTTCTATGGTACGGGGCAATTCCTGAGTGGCTCTGGACACGCAATTCCCCTCTCACTGTTGGTTTGATTGTACCAGACCACCCGGATTCGCACGCGTCTCATTCGTTACAATGACTACAATGGCTGCTGTAGACACGGAGAAAACCAAGCGGTGGCGCCGCCTGTGGGCCGGCTTTTCGGAACTGACGCACGAGGTTTACCGCGGCTTCATTGCGGAGTGGACGGTCACCATCGTTTTACTGCTGTTCGCCACCACCTCGCTGGTGCAGGCCTTCGTCATACCCAGCGCCTCCATGGTGGCAACCCTGCTGATCGGCGATCACGTGCTGGTGGATAAGCTCGTCTACGCGCCCGCCGGGGCGCTTTCCCGCCACGCGCTGCCGTATCGCGAGGTGCGGCGCGGTGACATCATCGTGTTCCGCTACCCGCTCGACATCAAAGAGGATTACGTGAAGCGCGCCATCGGCGTGCCCGGCGACCACATCCGCTTCGTCAGCCAGCAGCTCATCCTCAACGGCAAGGCCGTTCGCGAGCCGTATACCATCCACTCCGCCGCTTACCCCGATCTGTACCGCGACAATTTCCCCACGGTCCCGCCCAATATGCCGCTGCGGCCGCAAGCCGCCGAAATGCTCGAAAACCACGTGGTCGCGGGCGAGTTGGTAGTGCCCCCGGGTTTCATCTTCGCCATGGGCGACAATCGCGACGACTCGGACGACAGCCGCTACTGGGGCTTGGTGCCGCGCCAGAACATCGAGGGCACGCCGCTCATCATTTACTGGTCGTACGACGCCCCTACCCAGGACCTCACCAACGGCAACATCGGCATCGATCACATTATCGATGTGGTGTCGCACTTCCTGACCAAAACGCGCTGGTCGCGCAGCTTTAGGCTGATCCGTGGCTACCCGCTCGGGTAGGGCATCATCGTGGCGGCATATCCGAATTCGGAACCGCGTGTCCGGCGGGGGGTTGTTCCTCGTTGAATTCAAAAACGTCGGTGTTGGTCCGCACCACCAGGTGGCCGGGCCCCAGAGGCTTGCCCTCGGTGGGGAAGAATACCGCGCCATCGGTGGATTCACCGGGACCCAGTTTGGTTTGCACCAGCGCCAGCGCGCTGGCCGTCGCCGCCGCCTTCAGCCTGTTGGATCCCATGGTCAGGGCGGCCAGCCGGCGCTGCTCATACCCGTTTGTCGACCTCAGGTGCACGTTTCCGAAAACCCCAGCTTCATAGCTGGCCACCAGCTTGATGACATCGCTGCCGCTGCCTTTTCGCTGCAACATGTCGACCACCGTCAGCGCCGCCGCCGCCCGAACCGCGACATTGCCGTCGCGGACGTATGTGAAATCTTCCGGCCGGATCACGTAGGGCCCCTCGGATCCATTCGACACGGCTGCCTGGATGGTGGTGTACTCGTGCAGATGAGACGGCAGAACGGCAAACATGATGGTCACGCCGGATTTCGTAAGCGTCTGGTATTTCAGGCCGTTCGACTCGTACTCGATCACTTGAGCGTGCGCGCACGGGCACAGCAGCAAGAGCGCCAGGCCGCCTGCCCCGAGAAGCCGGTTCATGGGACAATCTTACGATAACGCACTGCGGACCTGAATAGTCTGTAGAATTCCAGTCGCTTCCCTCCGATATGAAGCATGAAGGAGTACCCATCCGCCTTTGGCACCGCTAGCGTATCTGCCCGACGCCGCCCGTGACGTGGAGCTTACCGCTCAGCATGTTGCGACGTCCAAGCGCCTGTCCAGGCTGCCGCACTTTCAAACTTCAGCCCTGAATCTGCTGATCCTCTCGACCGACAGCGACGCAGCGCTCTCGGATATCGAGAAACTGTTCCTCTCCGACCCGGCGCTCACCGCCGACCTCCTTCTGGTAGCCAATTCCGCGGAGTTTGGATTTCGCTCGCGTGTCGAAACGGTGAGGCGCGCCATTATACTGCTGGGATTGGAGCGGGTTCGTGCTCTGGCTTCCACCATTGCGCTCCAGCTCTACGTTTATAAGGTGCAGCCTAAGAAGGATCTCCGCGGTGTGTGGGCCCACGCCGTCGCCTCCGCGGTCATCGCGGAGTCGGTCGGCAACCTCTACGGTCTGCCGGGAATGTATACGGCGGGCCTGATCCACGATCTCGGCCGTCTGGGATTACTGCTCGCCGGCGGCGACCAGTACGTGGACTGTATGTCCGTGGAGTTCACCGGCCACGCGGAAGCCAGCGCGCTCGAGAAGACCCTCTTTGGCATGACTCACTGCGAAGCCGGAGCATTCCTGGCGCAGACCTGGGGATTTCCGGCGAGCTTGATTACCCACATGGCCAGCCACCACGAATCCAGAGAGGGGACATTGGCCGACCCGCGATACCTCATCCAGACGGCTTGCCGTTTAGCCGATTCACTGGGCTTCCTGGAGGTGCGCCGGCAGGACTTGGAGTCGGCTCCCGTGCTGCCGGAACGCCTGCGAAAACGGCCCGAGCTTGCGCCCGACCGCCTTCTCGATCAGGTGACGCGGCGCATGGCGACTTTCGGGATGTGAGCGCCCCGCGGTGCGGTCTCCGCGGCCGAGACAACTCGATGTATACTTCGAGTCGCACATGCCCAGGCGAAAGCCCCGCACCGCCCAGCCGCTCCGCCCGCCCAGCGACCTCTGGATATATGTGCTGCTGGCGGCTGCTGTCTTCGCGATCTACAGCCAGGTGGTGCACTTCGACTTTGTCACCTTTGACGACCCCGCATACGTCACCGAAAACCCGCACGTTCAGGCGGGGCTGAGCCTGGCTGGCGCGGCGTGGGCCTTCGGTTCTTCGGCCGCCGGCAGTTGGTTTCCACTAACCTGGCTCTCCCATATGCTGGACTGTCAGCTCTTCGGCTTGGACGGCGGTTGGCATCACTTCACCAACCTATGGATTCATGCTCTGAGCACGCTGCTGTGGTTTACGGTGCTCAAGCGTATCACCGCAGCGCGCTCAAAGAGCGCCCTGGTGGCTTTCCTGTTTGGGCTTCACCCCCTGCATGTCGAGAGTGTCGCGTGGGTCTGCGAGCGCAAAGATGTGTTGAGCGCGTTGTTCTGCGTGCTGACACTGTGGGCCTATGCCGGCTATGTTGCTCGCCCATCACGCGGCCGGTATCTGCTGACCCTGCTCCTGTTCTGCCTCGGCCTGATGGTCAAGCCCATGCTCGTGACCTTGCCCATCGTGCTGCTCTTGCTGGACCGCTGGCCCTTCCGGCGGGGCGTGAGAATCCTCGAGAAGCTCCCCTTCTTCGCCGCTTCCATCGCGGTGTCGGCAGTGACATATCTGGTACATAGGCAAGCCGGCGCGCTGGCCTCCTTCGAGGTGGTCCCACTTGCCGCGCGCCTCGAAAACGCGCTGGTCTCCTATGCTGTCTATATCTTCAAAATGGTCTGGCCCGTAAACCTGGCGGTGTTTTACCCCTACTCGCAGGCATCGCTTGTGGCGCCTGCCGTCGTCGCGGGCATTGTTATCGCCGCCATCACCGTCCTGGTGATACGCGTGTTTCCTCGTTGGCCGTACCTGGCCGTAGGATGGCTCTGGTACCTAGTAACCCTCCTGCCGGTCATCGGCCTCGTCCAGGCCGGCGCCCAGGCGCGCGCCGACCGGTTCACTTACATTCCCATGATCGGCGTCTTCATCGCCTTGGTCTGGGGTGCCGCGGAGGCCCTGGCGGCCTGGCCCCGCATCCGGCTTGCGCTGACGGCGGTGGTGTGCTCGGCCTGCCTCGTGCTCACCTGGCTCCAGGTCGGTTACTGGCGGGATAGTATTTCGCTCTACCAGCACGCCATCGAGGTGACCACGGACAATTATGTAGCGCGCTTCAACCTCGCCTCCGTTTTGGAAGCGCGCGGCAGTTCCGCCGAGGCTGTCGCGCAACTCCGTGAGACGGTTCGCATACGGCCATACTTCGCCAGCGCGCGTGCCGAACTGGGCCAGTTGCTCGCGAGGCAGGGCCAGCCCCAGGAAGCTCTTGGGGAGTTGCAGAAGGCGGTGAGACTGAAACCCGACAGTGCCGAGGCTCACTTCCGATTAGGATCCGTGCTGGGCACGCTCGGACGCACCGGCGATGCAGCCGCCGAATTCGCCGAGACCGTACGCCTCCAGCCGGAGAATGCCGATGCCCATTACAACCTCGGAATCGCCCTGGCTCAGCAAGACAAGCTCCCCGACGCTGCGCGCGAGTTCAGCGCCACTGTGCGCTTGCGACCGGACGACGTGGATGCGCGTTTCAACCTGGGCATTACGCTGGGCAGGTCGGGCCGGCTTGACGAATCCATCGTGCAGCTTTCGGCTGCGGTGCGGATCAAGCCGGATTTCACTGAAGCCCGGCAAGCTCTCGAAGATGCCATCAGCCTGAAGCAGCGCTCCGGCAAGCAGTAGGATGGTTGTATCACCATGAAGGCGACACAAGCGCTCCACAGTCTGGGGCAGAGCCTCTGGCTGGACAACATCACACGCGACCTGCTCAATAGCGGCACCCTGCAACGTTACATCGATGAACTGTCGGTAACGGGGCTTACTTCAAATCCCACGATCTTCGACCACGCCATCAAGAACAGCACCGCTTATGATGCCGCCATCCGCGAGGCGGTGCGCCGGGGCAAATCGGGTGAGACGCTCTTCTTCGAGTTGGCACTGGAGGACCTCACTTGGGCCGCCACCCTGTTTCGACCGGTCTACGACCGGACGGAGGGTGTGGATGGGTGGGTGTCTTTGGAAGTCTCGCCGTTGCTGGCCCACGACACGCCCAGCACCTTGGCCGCCGCCAGGGACCTCCACGCGCGTGCGGGGCAACCGAACCTGTTCATCAAGATCCCTGGCACCAGGGAAGGTCTGCCCGCCATCGAAGACGCCATCTTTGCCGGCGTCCCCATCAACGTCACCCTCTTGTTTTCCCGCGAGCAGTACGTGGCGGCTGCCGAAGCCTTCCTGCGCGGCGTTGAGCGGCGCATCGATGCCGGGCTTAAGCCCGCGGTCGGCTCGGTCGCCTCGCTCTTTATCAGCCGCTGGGACTCCGCGGTGATGGGTAAGGTGCCCGACTCACTGCGCGACCAACTCGGCATCGCCATCGCCAAGCGCACCTACCGGGCGTACCGCGCGCTGATTGCCTCGCCGCGCTGGCAGCGCGCTTTCAACGCCGGCGCGCGCCCCCAAAGGCTCCTGTGGGCCAGCACCGGAACCAAGGATCCCAAGGCCTCCGACATCCTTTACATCAATGCCCTCGCTGCACCCCTCACGGTGAATACCATGCCGGAGGGCACCCTGAAAGCACTCGCCGACCACGGCCAAGTGGGTGCGCTCCTGCCGGAGGATGGTGGCGACTGCGAGGAAGTGTTGGCGCAGTTCGCCAGCGCCGGAGTTGATGTCGGCGCTTTGGCCGCCCAGCTTCAGGATGAAGGGGCCAAGTCATTCGTGAAGTCTTGGAATGACCTGATGGCGGTGATAGCCGCCAAAACGGAAGTGTTGCAAAGCCGGTAGGTGTTGTCCCGCTGTCCGCGAACCGGGATCAGTTCAGTGTCCCGAAAACCATGATCTCTGCCAGTCCGGCGTTTAGGCCCTGTGCCTGGTCGATACGGAATATGACCGAGCGCACGGTCTTCGCCGGGAATGTAACCTGACGCGCTTCGCCGCCCGGCGGCAGCGCTTCAACCGGGATCATGCTGCCGTCATCGAACGTCAGGGTGCCGCTCAGAATTCTGTTCGCAGGGTTTGTGAGATGGTAGAGATCCACCCGCATGATGGTCGCCGGAGCGTTCCAGTCTAACCTGATCCACGCACCTGCCGTCTCCCCTTCAGTCACCCAATCTCTCGAATCAGCGACACCGTCCGCGACCCCCTGCGCGAGCGCGCTGTCGGATTCTTCAACAGACGAAACGCTGACAATGGCAAACGGGGCAATGTTCCGAATGCCCGCGCTGTCCGTCCTACGCGGGAGCGCAGACGAACCCGGCCGTCTGATAATGATTGCCCCGCGATGCGCGCGGAACTCGGCCAGGTACCACCTAAAGACAGTTGCCCGAAACTCAATCGCCAGGAAACCGGCGATTAAGCACAATGCCACCACAGTAAGCGTCACAACACTGCGCGCCGACTTCGTCATATGTGTCCCCCCACTGCCCCGTTCGCGAGCGCTACGCCCGTTTAGATGTCACGACCGGCCCCCCTGGTTTCATGATTCCAAGGGCAGCCACCCCCAAACCCCTGTCACAGCATTTATCACGCACCATTTCCCTTCACCCTCAATATTTTACGGACCACCCTCACCCGGAGATTACCACTCCACCAGCTACTCTGAGAGTGGGGTTCTTAATGTCATCTATGTCATCTCTCAAACAGATCGAGGCCAATCGCTCACCCAGCGAACCCGAACCCCTGTCAAATCAGCCGCTTGCCCCGAAAATGGGTTCGTTTGGTAAATTGCACCCGAGCCGGCCCTTGGCCCCAGGCCCCCGCGGCCTTTGGCCGCCGCCCCTACCCTTTTTGGCTCAGCTCCACTCCCTTCGTGCTCACGTAATACTTGGCCAGCATGTTCGGGTTCTCCCAGGCCGGGAAGGTTTCCGGGCGCTTCATATACTCGAAGAACTGGTTTGTGACCTGGGCGAAGTGCGCCTCGTGGCCCACGCGGTACTGGTTCGGGATGCTCACGCGCACTCGCGCTCCCTGGTCCTCCGCCGCGATGCCCGGATATTGGCTCGCCAGCGCGCCGATTTTCCTCCCCAGCGCAGAGCGTGCCCCCGCGCCGCGCGGAAACACGTACAACTCCGGCTGGTAGTTCTCCTCTTTCCCTTGTCTGACCTCGATCCGCGCTTTCGACCCTTGATACACCGCCAGGTGCGTATCGCCGGTCCCCGCCGGCGCTTCCCATCGCCACAGCATGTCGAGCTTGATGTGAATGCCGCGCAACGCGTACGCCACGCGCGTATTGCAGAAATAGTCCAGCCCTTCGCCCGGCTCGCCGGTCACTTGCCGGAACTGCGCGCTGGTGATGGTGGTGGGCCAGCGGCTCGCTGCCAGCATCTCGATATCTTTGCGATAGTCGATGGCACGCTCGGGGAAGAGCGTCCACTGCGCCAAGTCCACCAGGTGCGCGCCCACATCGGCCAGCGCTTCGCCTTGCTCGCGGATGTCGAAAAACCAGGCCGGCCGCAGGCTAGGCACGCCGTCCACCAGTTTGAGCACGTGATGCACGCTTTCCATGTACACCGCGGGTTCCCGCTCCGTGCCCGGCAGGATTTCCCCAAAAGTCTCCGCATCGTTGACCAATTCGCGCTGCAAAATGGTGGTGATTTCGTAGCGCTCGGTCATGATGTCGTACGCCACCAGGGCTCGGCGGCTGGAAGTGGCCAGCGCCTCCTCCAGCGCCGGCAGGTCCGCCGCGCGGATGATCCACGGCTTGTCGGCCAGCACGTCGAACCCCGCATCCAGGGATGCGCGTATGAGGTCGATCTTGCCGCGATTGCGACCCGAGAGCACCACGATGTTGCCCGGGCGCTCTTCCAGCATTCGCGCCAGGAAATCCGGCGCGGCGTGGATGTCCAGTTCCCAGGAAGTCGGGTTCTCCTGGCGGAGATTGAACCGGGCGACGCGGTTCAGGTGCTCGATCAGGTCCGGCCCCAGCGGCGCATAGACGGACACACGCTTGGAGACGCCGGAGTACATCTCTCTCTGGATCAAGGCGGCATGAAAGTGGCCCGGATCGAGGGTGATCAGCCGGAATTCATACATGCAAGGTCAGGTTACTATCGAATCCACTCCCGCCACAATCCCCCCTTCACGCCCAGGCACGAACAAAAGACGAAAGCCGAACCCGCTTCACACCCAAGTAAATTCTTGTTAAGATAGAACTTAAGCACCCACCAGGAGCTACGTTGGCAGATTCCGAACTACCTCCGCAAAGCCCGCCCCCGCCACCACCCGCCGGACCGCCTTCATTGCCTGTTGCGGGCGGTGGAGACGGCGCCAAGAACCTCATTCCCATCAATATCGAAGACGAGATGCGGCGGTCGTATCTCGATTACGCCATGAGCGTCATCGTGGGCCGCGCGCTCCCCGATGTCCGCGACGGCCTCAAGCCGGTGCATCGGCGCATCCTTTTCGGAATGCACGAAATGGGGCTGGCGCCCAACCGTCCCACGCGCAAGTGCGCCAAGATCACCGGCGAAGTCATGGGCAAATACCACCCCCATGGCGACTCCCCCATCTACGACTCCCTGGTGCGCATGGCCCAGCCATTCACCATGCGCTACCCGCTGGTGGAAGGGCAGGGAAACTTCGGCTCGGTGGATGGCGACCCGCCCGCCGCCATGCGGTACACCGAGGCGCGCCTTTCGCGCATTGCCACCGCGCTGCTGGAAGACATCGACAAGGAGACCGTCGATTTCCGTCCCAATTACGACGATAGCGAGCAGGAGCCCGAGGTCCTTCCCACGCGCGTGCCCAACCTTTTGGTGAACGGGTCGGCGGGCATCGCCGTGGGCATGGCGACCAACATTCCGCCGCACAATCTCACCGAAATCATCGACGCCGCCATCTACCTGATCCAGCATCCCAACGCGCCGCTGGCGAAGATCCTGGAGCTGGTGCCAGGGCCGGATTTTCCCACCGGCGGTTTCATCCTCGGGCGCCAGGGCATCATCGAGGCTTACACCAAGGGCCGCGGGCAGATCAAGATTCGCGCCAAGGCCGCCATCGAGCGCACCGGCAAAGACCACGAGCAGATTGTCGTCACCGAGATTCCCTACCAGGTGAACAAGGCCAAGCTCATCGAGCACGTGGCCAGTCTCATCAACGAAAAAAAGCTCGAGGGCATGAACGAGCCACGCGACGAAAGCGACCGCGATGGCCTGCGCATCGTGTTCCCGTTGAAGCGCGGCGAGCAGGCGGAGGTCATCCTTAACAATCTCTACAAGCACACCCAGCTCCAGGTCGGCTTCGGCATCATCATGCTCTCCATCGTGAACGGGCAGCCGCGCGAGCTGGGGCTGGTGGAGATTATCAAATGTTTCGTCGACCACCGCATCGAGGTTGTGCGGCGGCGCACCGAGTTCGAGTTGCGCAAGGCGCGCGACCGCGAGCACATTTTGCTGGGCTTCCAGAAGGCCCTTCAGAACCTGGATGAAGTCATCCGGCTGATCCGCGCGGCAGGGGCGCCCAAGGAAGCCCGCGAATCGCTCATTGCACGCTTCGAATTCACCGAGAAGCAGGCCCAGGCCATCATCGAGTTGCAATTGCAGCGGCTCACCGGCATGGAGCAGCAGAAGATCCTGGACGAGCTGGCCGAAATCGAGCGGCGCATTGCGGAGTACCTGGGCATCCTGGGATCCGACAAAATTCTTCGCGACCTGATCATCGACGAGTTGAAGGAAGTCCGCAAGGATTACGGCGACGAGCGGCGCACCCAGATCATCGAAGATACCGGCGAGATCCTGCTCGAAGACCTGGTGGCCGTGGAAGACGTGGCGATCACCGTGACGCGCGGCGGTTACCTGAAGCGCACCTCGGTGGACACCTATCGCCGCCAGACGCGCGGCGGCAAGGGCCGAATCGGCATGAGCACGCGCGCCGAAGACTTCGTCGAGCGCCTGATTATCACTTGCACGCACAGCTACCTGCTGATCTTCACCACCCGCGGCCGCGTGTATTGGTTGAAGGCTTACGAGATCCCCGATGCCACCACGGTAGGGAAGGGAAAGCACATTTCCAACCTGATCAGCCTGCAGCCGGACGAGACCGCCAAGGCATTCCTTTCGGTGAAGGATTTCGTGCCCGACCAGTTCATCATAATGGCGACCCGGGACGGCGTCATCAAGAAATCGGAGCTGACCGAGTTCGATAATCCCATGTCGCGCGGGATCATCGCGGTGACGCTGGACGAAGGCGACGAGCTGATCTCCGCGAAAATCACGCCCGGCGACAACTATGTCTTCCTGGGTTCTCACGAGGGGCAGGCCATTCGCTTCCTGGAAACCCAGGTGCGGCCCATGGGCCGTCAGGCGCACGGAGTCCGCGCCATGCACCTGGCCCAGGGCGACTACCTGATCGGCATGGAGGTGGTGGAGAAAGACGGTCTCATCTTGTCGATCGCGGAAAACGGCTATGGCAAACGGACGCCGCTCGAGAACTACCGGCTGACGGCGCGCGGCGGCAAGGGCGTCATCAACATGAAGACCACCCACAAGACCGGCAAGGTGGTCGGCCTGCTTTCCGTGAAAGAGGACTCCGACCTCATGATTGTCAGCCAGAACGGCAAGATCATCCGCATCGAGTCTTCCACCATCCGCCAGGCCGGCCGCTCGACGCAAGGCGTCCGGCTGGTGACGCTGGAGGAAGGCGACAAAGTGGCCGCCGCCTCCGTGATCCCGGAGACCGAAAACGGCAATGGAAACGGCAACGGGCAGGAGACCCCGCCGGTTCAGTAGAATGGTAAGAGACTTATGGCAGCACTGGTAAATTTTTCCACCCCCGCGAGCTTGCTCGAAAAAGAAGAGCGGCTCTTTGCGAACCTGCGGCGCATGGGCCGCGTGATTGTGGCGTTCTCCGGCGGCACCGATTCGGCCTACCTGGCGTGGGCCGCCAACCACGTGCTCGGTCCCAACGCCGTCGCCATCACCGCCGATTCGGCCTCGCTTCCCGAATCCCACAAGCGTGACGCCGAGGCGTTCGTCCAGCGCTTCGGCATCGTGCACGAGTACGTCCGCACCACCGAGTTCGACAATCCCGACTTCGCCCGTAACGATCCTAACCGCTGCTTCCACTGCAAGGACGAGTTGTTCACGCGTCTCGAGGAGGTGGGCCAGGCGCGCGGGTACGAGCACATCATCTACGGGGTGAACGCCGACGATTTGACCGATTATCGTCCCGGCCAGAACGCCGCCAAACAGCACCAGGTGACGGCGCCGCTGGCGGACGCGGGGCTTACCAAGGCGGAGATCCGCGAGCTTTCCCGGTTGGCCGACCTGCCCACATGGGACCGGCCGGCGTCAGCCTGCCTGAGCTCGCGCATTCCCTACGGAACCCCCGTGACCATCCAAACCGTGAAGACCGTTGAAACCGGCGAAGAGCGGGTCAAGGCGCTCGGTTTCCGGCAGTTCCGCGTGCGCTTTCACGGTGAAATCGTGCGCATCGAGATTGCGCGCGACGAGATGCCCAAGGCCCTGACGCCGGAGATGGCGCAGCGTTTCACCGCGATCTTCAAGGAACTGGGCTTCCGCTACGTGACGCTCGACCTGGAGGGCTACCGCCAGGGCTCGATGAACGAAGTGCTCAATCTGTAGCGCTTAGAACTCGTCTTCTTCCGACTTCTTCTTGAGAACAGTTGGCGAGTCCACCACCACCGGGGAACTTCGCCAACCGCCGCCGCATCGAATGGGTGATGAGCGCGCTACATCGGGTGGTAATTGTGGGCGGCGGTTTCGGCGGGCTTTACGCGGCTAAGTCGCTGGGCAAGGCGCCGGTCGCCGTGACCCTGATCGACCGGCGCAACTTCCACCTCTTTCAACCGCTGCTCTATCAGGTGGCTACAGGGGCGCTGTCGCCCGGTGAAATCGCGTCGCCGCTTCGTGTCGTGCTGCGCCGCCACCGGAATACCGAGGTGCTGCTCGGAGAAGTGGTCGATCTCGACGTCGAACGCCGCCGAGTAATTCTGCGCGACGGCGAGGCGGGCTACGACGACCTGATCGTCGCCACGGGCGCCACCCACCACTACTTCGGCAACGACCAGTGGGCGCCGCTCGCGCCGGGGCTAAAGACCATCGAGGACGCCACCGAAATCCGCAGCCGCCTGCTGGCAGCCTTCGAGCGCGCCGAGCGGGAAACGGACCTTGACAAGCGCCGTGCGTGGCTGACCTTCGTGATCGTGGGCGGCGGCCCGACCGGTGTGGAGCTCGCCGGCGCCTGGCCGGGTTCCTGGCATGGTTCGTGTGGGTGTTCGTGCACCTGATGTACCTGGTGGAATTCGAAAACCGTCTGCTGGTGTTCGTCGGTTCCGGTAAGAACTACCGGCGCCGCCCGCCTTTTCCGCTGATTTCGCTGTGAAAACAGGCGATCTCGGTTTGGCAGGGAACTTGCCTTCTTGTACGCCGGAGGCACTATCCACATGAATGACGAATTCAACCAAACGAATGAGACCGAACGGCCCCGAACGTTCCCTTGGACGCCCGTTATAGTGGCCGGATTCTTGGCCATCGGCACCTTCGCCTTCCTCTATGAGAATGCCCAGACGGAAGGCCTTCGGCGCCAGATGGTCGCGTTCCAGCAGGACAATGCGGCGCTCCGCTCGAGCCTGTCACAATCCGATTCCGAACTGCAATCGGCGCTCGACGCGGTGCGCGCGGACCTGGCCAGCACTCGCCAGGACACCAGCTCGGCGGTGGCTAAGGCGCAGGCCTCAGTCAGGAAGCACGCCGACCTTCTGGCCGGCCGCATCGAGCAGCAGCAGAAAGAGCAGGGCGAACAACTTTCGGCCGAGTTGAACCAGGTGAAGGAGTCCACCGACGAGACAACCACCAAGCTGGACGGTAAGCTGGATGGCATCTCGACCGAAGTCGGCACAGTCAAATCCGACGTGGCTTCGGCTAAGTCGAACATCGAGGAGACGCAGGGCGAACTTCAGCGCACGAAAGGCGACCTGGGCGTGATGAGCGGTCTGATCGCCACCAACTCGAAGGAAATCCAGTACCTGCGCGACCTGGGCGATCGGAACATCTACGAATTCAGCATCGACAAGACGGCCGGCATGCAGAAGGTGGGCGACATCCAGGTGATGCTGAAGAGGGCCGACTCCAAGCGCAATCGCTACACCCTGGACGTTCGGGTCGATGACAAGCTGGTGGAGAAGCGGGAGAAGACTATCAACGAGCCGGTGCAATTCTACACCTTGGCAGCCCACCAACCGTACGAGTTGGTGGTCAACCAAGTGAAGAAGGACAAAGTGATCGGGTACCTGGCGACACCGAAAGTGACGGTTTCGCGCAACACTGCCAGCGCCCAGTAGAATTCCGGCTGCAACCCACCGTCCACGTGGGCGGCTAAGGGGCAGTCGGCAGGGGCGGCGCCCTCAAGCCAGCGCTGCGCCCCGCGGCGAGGTGGCTTTCTCGGAAACCACCTCGCCCGTCACTTACTGAAAGTCCTTCAGGAGGTCCTGCCCGAGAACGTCGGCCCTCCGCACCAGTTGCAGCGCCGTAGCCAGGTCCCTGCCCTTCGATTCCTCCGCTTGCCGGATGAATGTCCGGATCCGTTCCACCGTTTCCCTCTGCGCTTGATTGAGCGATTTGCCCGACGTTTTCTGCAGTGCCGACCGGGCGCGCGAGAGACTCTGGGCGTACTCGGCTTCGTACTGGCGGCGCTGTCCGGCGGAGAGGATCTCACCGAGTTGCGGCGGTGGCGGCGCCGCCGATGGCTGCGGTTGCGGCTGTACCGCCGGCTGAGGGGGCTGCGGCGCTGCGGGCGGCGGAGATGTCTTCTTCTTCGCCGCCGGTGGGGCAGGCTTGGTTTGTTGCGGTGCAGGCGGCGCGGGAGGAGGAGGGATGGCCGTCGTCTTCTTCTTTCTGAACCAGCATCCGCTCAGGCCCAGGCTCAGGAAAATGGCGAGCAGAACGGTGGCGAGTCTCATACGGTCTTGCCCATTCCGGTCAGAGGCAGGGTGAGAAGAAACGTGGTACCACGCCCGACCTCGCTCGCTATCTCGATTGTCCCTCCATGGAGTTGCACCGCGCGGAACGCCATGGCGAGCCCGATTCCGCTGCCATGAGGCTTGGTGGTGTAGTAAAGCTGAAAGACCTTCTCGCGGCGCTCGAGCGGGATACCGGAACCAGTATCCGCGATAGCGAGGGTGCAGGTTTCCAGACTCGGGGCGATCCCGAAGCTGAGGCTTCCGCCGCTGGACATGGCCTCCATGGCGTTCACCGCAATGTTCAGCACCGCCTGGCGCAACAGGCCCGCGTCTCCATTCACCACCACAGCGGCGGAGGGGCGGGCGTAGCCGATGCGGATGCCGCCACGCTCCGCCTCCGGTTCGAGCAGGTGCACGATCTCCGCCACCAGCTCGGCGAGGTCGACGTCGCGCAACTCCATTTCCACCGGGCGGTTGAAGTCTAGGAAGGTGCGCACCACGCGATCCAGACGGGTGACCTCTCCGGACAAAATGGCGATTTCGGACTCGGTTTCCGGCGTCTCCCCGGCCACCTGGGAGCGCAGCATCTCGAGGCGCAAGGCGATGGAGTTGAGCGGATTCTTGATTTCATGCGCCACGCGCTCGGTCAGGCTATTGATGGCGGTGAGGCGCCGGGCCAGCGCGATCTGACCCTCGAAATGGCGGCGCGTCTCGGCATCGAGTTTTTCCAAAACGCCTTCCAAGTTGGTGCGCAACTGGCTGGCGTCTTCGCGGGCATCACGAAAGCGCTCGCCCAGCAGGCTCAACTTGGATTCGATGGCGGCCAATTCCTGGCCCTCGCGGCGTCCGGGAGATGGCTTCGGCATCTTGCCGCCGACCATGCCATCGATCAAGTGGCTGATGCGGGCCAGCGGCCGCAGCGCCAGACTGGCAGACCAGTAGGCGAGGAAAAACGCCAGCGCCAGCGCCGCTCCCGAAGCGATTCCGACATTGCGCAACTCCGGCAGGGTGGCGGCGCGCAGCAGCACCGGCGAAACCAGAATCTGGATGGTGAACACCGGCGTCTTCTGGCCCGCGACGCCCAACGGCACACGAGTCTCGTAATCTTCGCGTGAAGAAAGGATGGCGGTGATGCGGCCCACCGGACTCGCACCCCGCAGGCGGCTCAGATCCTGCTTGGCGATCATGGCCGTGCGGCGCCGCGCGGGGCTGGAAGAGGCGAGGATCATGCCATCCTCACCGGCGACGTTGATCTCCACGATGGATCGCGATTGCGCCATGGTCTGTTCGAGCAGGGCGCTCAGATCGCCGTCCTCGGCGACGATGCGCGACCAGGCGCGCTTGGTGGCGGCCAGCGTACCGGCCGCCTCCTGGACCTCCGCGGCGCGCGCTTCGATGCGCCGAAGCATGAACGACTGAACTTGCCGTCCGGCGATTTCGGAGCGCTCCAGCGCGACATCCAGCCACGCCGCCACCAGGCTGTTGATGTTGAGCGCAACCAGAGTCAGCACTACCACCGCTACCATCGACAGAGTCAGCGATAGAAGCCGTGCCCGCAGTGTCATCCGCTTGCGCCGTATTCCTTCAGCTTGTTGAACAGCGTCTTGATGCTGATGCCCAGGATCTCCGCGGCGCGCGTTCGGTTGTTTTCGGTGTGGCGCAACGTGAGCTCGATGAGGGCGCGCTCCGCCTCGCTCACGGTCATGCCCGGCTCGAGCACAACCGGCGCGTCGGGACCGCGGGGCGGCGGCTCCGGACGTCCGGCGAAACCGTGCGGCAGGTGGGCGGGCGTCACCGGTCCGCTGCCCGCCAGAATCACTGCGCGTTCCATCAGGTTGCGCAACTCGCGTACGTTGCCAGGCCAATCGTAGCGGTCGAAAATCGCCGACACCTCGGGCGAAACTTCGGTAACGCGGCACTCGTGTTTGCGGTTCAGACCCGATAATAGCTCGCGCACCAGCAGCGGGATATCCTCCTTCCTTTCCCGCAGCGGCGGCAGGTGAACCTCGAAGACGTTGAGGCGGAAGAAAAGGTCTTCGCGAAACGTGCCTTTGGCGATGATGTCGGGCAGGTTCTTGTTGGTGGAGGCGAGCACGCGGACATCCAGTTCGATCTCGCGCGCCGACCCCAGGCGGCGCACGCGGCCTTCCTCCAGGATGCGGAGCAGCTTGGCCTGCGTGTTGACCGGCATGTCGCCGATTTCGTCCAGCAGAAGCGTGCCCCCGCGGGCCAGTTCGAAGCATCCGGCGCGCCGCTCGACGGCTCCGGTGAAGGCGCCCTTCTCGTGGCCAAAGAGTTCGCTCTCGATGAGCGACTCCGGCATGGCGGCGCAGTTGACGGCAAAGAATGGACCGGAGCGGCGGGGGCTGAGCTGATGAATGGCGCGCGCCACGATCTCCTTGCCGGTGCCGCTTTCGCCGGTGATCAGGATGGTGGCCTTGGCCGGCGCCGCCTGCTGCAGCATGGCGAAGATTTCCTGCATGGAGGCCGATTCGCCGATCAGGTCGCCCAGAACCCCGCGTGAAGCCAGTTCGCGTTCCAGACGCCCGGCGTGGGTAGCCAGTCGCCGGCGGTCGAGCGCCCTCTCCACCAGCATCTTCAGCACTTGCGGTTGCAGGGGCTTCTCGATGAACCAGAACGCTCCCAACTGGTGGACGGTCTCGAGCGCCGTCTCCAGGTTGCCGAACGCCGTAAGGACGATGGCCGGAGGCGGCGAGGACAGCTTCTGCAGTTCCTCGAGCAATCCCCTGCCGTCGAGGTTGGGCATGTTCAGGTCGGTGATGACGACGTCGGCGTCGAAGTCCTTGAGCTTGACCAGCGCCTCAGCGCCATCCGAGGCGGTTTCTACCTGGTACCCCCAGCGGGTCACCACGCTGGCGAGGGCGGAGCGCTGGTTGGCTTCGTCATCGACGACCAGGATTCTGCCCAGGTGGTTATGCATCTCGGGGCGTGTCTGCTCCTCTGAGTTTTCCCCTTCAGAATACACCTGCCAAGGGCCGCTCCGCCCGGTAAAAAGGATTAGCGACACTCAACACCTCCGGAAAGATCTACCGCTAGCCGCCTCGCGATGTGCTCGAACGGCAAAGGTACTTCCCGTTTGGAATACGAGTTGCAACTAACCTGCCGAAAGGAACCACATGCGCCTGAGTGGCCGCTTGATGCTCGCCTTGTTCTGTTGCGTGGCCGCCATTTCCACGGTCTTCGCCGTCTACCAGGCCGAGACGGAGATGCCGGTGTGGCGCCACGCCCTAACCGGTATGGCGCAAACGCTGCTGATCGTCGCCATTACCCTCCTCATCGTTCGCTGGAGTCTGGGAAGGCCTCTACGTCACATGGCGCAATGGTTGCGCGATCTGCGCACCGGCAATGCCTCCGCCGGCGGCAAGCCGCCCGAAGAAGAAATCTTCCTTCCGCTGAGCAGCGAAGTGGCGCACCTGGCGAGCAGCCTGAATGCGGCTCGAGCTGCCGCCGAAGAGGAAGCGCGCCTCCGCGACGCGGCCTCGTCCCAGTGGACTTCCGAGAGGCTGCGCATTTCCATTCAGGGCAAACTGAATGGCAGCCGCATCTTCGCGGTCTCCAATCGCGAGCCGTACGAACACAAGCGACAAGGGAGTTCCGTTACCTGGTCGGTTCCTCCCAGCGGCCTGGTTACCGCGCTGGAACCCGTGCTGCGGTCGAGCGACGGAACCTGGATTGCCCAAGCCACCGGCGATGCGGACCTCGAAACCGCCGATGAGCACGGCCGCCTGCGGGTGCCGCCGGATCATCCGCAGTACAAGCTCCGGCGCGTCTGGCTCAGCCAGGAGGAAGAGCAGGGGTTTTATTTCGGCTTTGCCAACGAGGGGATCTGGCCGCTGTGCCACATCGCGCACACGCGGCCCGTCTTCCGTACCGAGGACTGGGCGCACTACCAGGCGGTGAATCGGAAATTCGCAGCCGTGCTGCTAGACGAAATGAGCGGTGAAAAGGAACCTGTGGTGCTCGTCCAGGATTATCATTTCGCCCTGTTGCCGCGCCTGGTCAAGGAGCGCCGGCCGGACGCGCGGATTGCGATTTTCTGGCACATCCCCTGGCCCAATCCGGAGGCTTTTGGCATTTGTCCGTGGCAGCGCGAGCTGCTCGACGGCATGTTGGGCGCGGACCTGATCGGGTTCCATATCCAGGCCCATTGCAACAACTTCCTGGCGACCGTTGATCGCGCCCTGGAATCGCGCATCGATTGGGAGCACTTCGCGGTCAATCGCCGCGATCGCCTTACCACTGTCAGACCATTTCCCATCAGCGTGGCAACCAACGGAGAGAGCGCCGCGCCGACACCGGCCGATCACGCTGCCGTACGTCGTGAACTGGGCGTCCTGCCGGCCTTTCTCGCGCTGGGCGTCGATCGCGTCGACTACACCAAGGGGATTCCGGAGCGGTTGCGCGGCATCGAGCGGTTTCTCGGCCAGCACCCTTCTTTCCTGGAGAAATTCACGTTCGTTCAGATCGGCGCGCCCAGCAGGACCCACATCAAGCGCTATCAGGACCTGATGACGGAGGTCGAAGAGGAAGCCGACCGCATCAACCGGCGCTTCCGCGTGGGCGCATGGAAGCCCGTCGTTTTCCTGAAAGGGCATCGCAGCCACGCCGAGATCCTTCCCTACTATCGCGCGGCCGACTTGTGTCTGGTCACTTCCCTGCATGACGGCATGAATCTGGTCGCCAAGGAGTACGTTGCCGCGCGTCATGACGAGCAGGGAACGCTCATCCTCAGCCGCTTCGCCGGCGCCAGCCATGAGCTGGCCGACGCCCTCGTGGTGAATCCCTACGACACCGACGAACTGGCTCAAGCCATCCACTCCGCGCTCACCATGCCGCCCGAGGAAAAGAGAGCCCGCATGCGGCGCATGCGCGCCGTGGTCAAGGAGTATAACGTGTACCGTTGGGCTGGGAACTTGATTGGCGAGCTTACTGGAATGCGCTTGGAAACGCCGGCAGCCGGCGCCAATAATGGCCACCTGGAGGTTCAGGCCAGGTTCACAACGCTTTCGCGGGGATGATCCAGCGCAAGCATAGTGAGGAGATAGTCCGTGACATGCCTCGTCAGCAGAAAATTCTGTTTGACGTGCTGGTGCCCGTTCTCTCCCAGTTTTTCGCGCAGCCTGCGGTCCGCCAGGAGCTGCACGATCCGGTTGCCGGCGCCTTCCGGTGAATGCACCAGGAAGCCGGTCACTCCGTCGATGACCTGTAATTTGATGCCCCCCACGGCCCCGCCGATCACGGGCTTCTTTTTCCACAATGCCTCGCTCACTGTCAGGCCGAATCCTTCCCGAACGGATTTTTGCAGTACCACGGTCGAGCCGCGCACCAGCGCGTTGATCTCCAGATCGCTGAAGGGCGGCAGCAACAGCACGTGAATATCGGGGTCGTCCGCGGCCGCCTCCCGCACCTCGCGCAGGACCTCTTCCCCCTCCGGGTCGTCGGGAGCGCCTCCGCCCGCCAGCACCAGTTGGCATTTGTGCCGCTTTTTCGCAAGGCGATACGCCGCAATCACCCCCAGCGGATCCTTGAACCGGTCGAATCGCGAGATCTGTGTGAGTACCGGCCGGCCCGGATCGATATGGTATTTGTCCAGGACGCTGTCGACGTAACTCCGGTCCAGTGGTTTGTTCTTGTCGCTCAAAGGGTCGATGGACGGCGCCACGCGGAATTGGGGAATGGGCAGCCTCTGGGCGAAGTCGGGCATCGAAAAGATGGCTGCGTCATACTGCTCGATGTAGGGCCGCAGAAACTCCCAGACGTCAGGCTGGGGCGCGGATACGTCGATGTGACAACGCCAGACCCAATGCCTGCCGATCTCCTTTTTTCGCAGAATGAGTCCGGCCGGCTGCGGATCGTGCACAAAAATTACATCGCCGGTGAAGTTGACGTCGCGCAGATTCATCTCCGTGTTGGCGCGGAAGATCTCAAACATACCCGCGGTCATCGCTTCGGGCTTGCCGTGCAGCGCGTTGTGAAAGGCTTTGGTGACACCGAAGAAGGCCTGATCGCCTTTGATCACATCCCAGCTCGCTTCCAAACCGAGTTCTTTGAGCAGGGGCACGAGGCGAGTGAGGATCTCGGCAACCCCGCCGCCTACCGCGGTCGAGTTGATGTGTTGCATGCTCCGGCCGGCCACCCGGCCGGCCAGCACCCGCAATTCCTCGATCACTCCGGGGCCGGCCACTTCCTGATAGTCCTGCAGTTGGTTGGGCATAATTATTTCACGCCGTACTTCCGGCCCAGCTTGACGATTTCGTGCTTCAATTCCTCGAGCGTCATGGCGTAGGGATTCAGTTTGTCGATCTTAAGGGCCAGCCGGGTCTCACCCAGGTCCGCCAGCCACTGTGAGAAATCGTTAGTGGGCCGCTCCAGCCGCAGACGGGCCTCGAAGAAGTGGAAGTGCAGGCAGGCGTTGGTCACCTGGTCGATCATCCGGAAGAACTCCGGAATATCCGTTGCCACCAGGCCGTTGGGCATGATGAAGCTCTTGGCCTCGCAGAAGTGAAGCTCGTCGCCCGGCGGGCACTGCCGTCGGGGCTTGGCATCTCCATCCAGATGTCTCTGGATGGTAGTAACAATGGCCTCCCGCAGTTCCCGGATGGACGTCATCGCGAGCAGGTCGATGGCCGCCAGCCGCTCCGCCAGCCGCTCTTCCTGCAACGCCTGCGAAACCCAGTTGGCAAATTCGTTATAGAACCTGGGTTTTTCGAAATGGTGCGCCAGGTACAGATGGTGGGTGTGATAGAAGATACACGAGCCCGAAACCTGGGATAAATGGAACAGCAATTCTTCCAGGTTGGAGGCCTTGCGGCCGGTCAAAATTACCAGCCTCCTCTCGGTATAGAAGGCGAAGGGATTCACTTCCGATTTCGGTGACGCCATGGTTTTATACCCCGTTCGGCGGCGCTTGTTCCCGACTCACCAGCCACAACAGGAACTCGTGAACCGCGGCAGGATCCGGCAGTCGATATCGGGCGCAGGTTACCGGCGCGGCGCCCACTCTGATGGTGATCGCCTCCGGCAACACACTGAAAGCGTTTTCGTCGCTGATATCGTCTCCCAGATAAATCACCAGGGTGTCCGCTTGGCCCAAGTGTTGGACGATCCAGCGCACCGCGGATCCTTTGTGCCAGTCTGTGGGCGGCAGAATCTCGAATACTTTCCTGCCAATGCGGACGCGAAATAGTTTGCCTTTTCGAGCCACGGCCGCGTAAACGGTCTTCCGGATCGCCTCCAGATCGGTTTCCGCGGCCATGCGATAGTGGACGCTCGCCGTCAATCCTTTGTACTCGACGATGGGGCCGGTGATGGCCCGCAGCTCCGCCGCCAGCTCCTCGCATAGACTCTCGAGTTGCGCGCGCCGCGCGAATGCCGCTGGATCCACGAAGTAAAGATTCCGGCCAAAAATCTCAAGTCCGTGATTTCCCGCGTATATCAGGTTTTCCAGCCGGATTCGCCCGTACAAATCCTCGACCGCCCGGCCGCTGATGATGGTAGTCACCAGGCGCTCCTGGTTCGCAATCGCCTTCAACGTTTCAGCCGTGTCCGGGTCCAGCCTGGGCGCCGCGGGATCCGGCTGGATACGCACCAGTGTGCCATCGAAATCCAGAAAGAGCGCAATGCGGCCCGCGGCGCCCATCATCCGCTGCTTCGCCGCCGAAATTACTTCCGCCAGCGGCTGGGGCATGGTTCGGTTCGACATTCGATTGCGGCGCCTCCTCGGGATTCCTATCGCACGCCGGTTGCCAATATAACCGGGCTAGGGCAGGACACCAGGCGCGCCTTCACCACGAAACGGTCCGGCGCGGAGCCGACGTAGTAGAACGGATAGCAGGTCACCAGGGTGATTTCAGGGTGCTTGCTGGGAGCCAGCACACCGACGCTTTCTGGCGGTACGATCTCGGTGGATTCCACCTCATAGATATAGCTTCCGCTGGGCGTCTGAAACTCTATCTGGTCGTTCCTGGCGATCTTGCGAAGAGCGCGAAACAGCGTGTCGCGATGGCCGGCAATTCCGACATTCCCATTCTGCCCTGGCAATGCCGTGCCGGGAATGTGGCCGAGGGCCACGTCCAGCGTGTCCTCGCCGGCGCCCTCGCACACCATGGCCCGCAGGTTCAGGCGCGGAATCACCAGGCGGCCGACCAGATCGCCGCTCCGGACGACCGGCGGTGGCTTCTGTCTCCGGTCGCCCGTATCCTGGCTCACGGCCGCCGATTCGCCGTGGACTATGCGTTCAAACACCGAATTCTCCCACCCTTGGAAGATGGTGCTGCGTACGATTGACCAGGCCCAAATGCCAACCGCCATCCCACCCGCGAACAAGAGAAGGGTGGCAACCCGGCGTCGCGCCTTACCGGCTGCTTGAATTCTCGATTGCGACATAGCGGTACCTGGTGCGAGTGCGCGCCGTCAACCGGGGACGGCCCGCGACCGACACGCTCACGCGGATATGCCGCAGCGCGTCGGCTCCATTGCCTGCCGGGGGAACGTACCCGATGGTATAGCGCGTCCGGATATCCTTGGCGATGCCGCGGCACACGGCGATCATCCCCGCCGGCCTCACCGGAAAATAGGCTTCACCGCCGCTGATCTTGGCGAGCTGTTTCAGTATGCCGGGATCCTGTTCCGGATCGCCGGCGTTGAATAAACCGACCGTGTAAATAGTCGCGATGCTTCGCTCGACCCTGTCGAGCGTGTCCCGGCGTTTGTGCCGGCTGGCATTGTCGCCGCCGTCGCTGATCACGACAAGGGTCTTCTTGTCGCGCCTCCCTAGCTCCAGTTGATTCAAGCCGTCCACAATCGCATCGTACAGAGCCGTCCTTCCCTCCGGAATGCCACGATAGAGGGCGGAGCGCAATTGCTCGATATTGCCGGAGAAAAGCACCTGGTCCGGCAGCCCGCGCTTGACGGTGTCGTTGAAGTTCAAAACGAAGACCTCATCCCGAGGATTGCTTTCTTCAACGAAGGTTTCGGCCGCGGAGAGGACGTCGGCCCGCTTCGGCGTCATGCTCCGGCTCTCATCCACCAGAATCCCGACGGTCACCGGAAGATCGTCGTTGGCAAACACCGTGATGGGCTGGCGCACGTTGTCTTCAAAGATCCCGAAGTTGTCTTTGGAGATCCCCGCGACAAAGCCGCCGTCGCGATCCTTGACGCTCACGTCGAGAAGCACCAGGCGAACCTCGCTGCGGATGATATAATCCTGCGGATCGTCTGGTGGCACGGCGGCCGGCGCGCGAGGAAGCAATGACGCGGCGCCGGCAACCATCAGGTTTCGAATTGCCCAGCGACGCGTCATTGATCCTCCTTGCGGTTACCATCGACTTTATGCCGATCGCTTCGGGCGAAGCAAACCGGCCAATCCCAGCAAGAACGCGCCAGCGAGGCCAATCATGGGATACGGGCTTGCCGTCTTGGGCAGTTCTTCCGGCACTTGCGCGGCGGGCGGGGGGTCAGGCGTAGCCGCTGCGGGAGCTTCGGCCGGAGTTTCGGCCGGAGCAGGAAGTGGAGACGTTTCGGCAGCCTCAGCTTCTTCGCCGTCCTGGGGCTCGTCGGTAATGGCTTCCGGTTGGACGGTGGTCTCCGGAGCTGGCTGTGTCACGGTAGTATCCGGAGCGGGAAGCAGGGTTGGTGCAGGCTCCGCCATCGCAAGCTCCTTCAGGTGCGTCGGATATGGGAACTCCTGGCCGATGGTGTCGCCCGGGTAAAACCACGCCCGGAGAGCCTTTGCGGTTCCCGGAGGTGTCTCCCAAAAGGTGAACTGGCTGTCGCCAGCCGGCTCCATGCGTTGCTTGGGAATCGCCAGAATCGTATTGATAAGGTGGCTCTGATCGGCATTAAAGATCTGAACGATGTGACGGTCCGAACTGGAGTCGTAAAGGCGGAGGACGTACTGGCCGGGATACAGAACTGTATCTCTTACCTGGATTGTCTGATTCACCGTGAGAATCGTCTTCTTGTCCCATGTGTCCGCTTTAGCGCGGAACGTGGGCAGGCCCGCTACGAACGCTATGCCGCAAACCATGGCCAGCGCCGCTCGGGAGTGAGTGAGTATCTGCACTTTCATGGAAATGGTTCCTTTCTTCACTTGACTTAGATGCCATCCGGACCGAAGCCCGAAACAGCTACACCGTCTGGGAGGCACCTCGCGTGCCATTGCCGCAACCTGTTTGGCATCAAGCCTTCGCGAGGAAACCGTGCTACCGGACACGGTACTTTTTGCCTGGACTCAGGCCAGGTTCCTGGAACTTCTTGCCGCGCGAAGTGACTATTAGTCAGTTAGTGCGAAGTCCCAGGCTGCCGATTAACCACAACGGCCAGACCATCTTCGTTGCGTCGCCGCTGAAATAGCCGTCCGGCATTTACCAACTTTTACAAGAACCCGTGACACCCATTGGCCTCCGCTTACGTTTAATCAGGCAGGGAGGGAACAGAAAATGAAAAACACAATGCTCGGGCGGTTTCTGATGGCAGCGGCTCTACTGGCGGGCGCCGCGGCTGCCTCCACCAAGGTGAGCGCGAACCTGCCCCAAAGCGATTCCGACATCGCCACGAACGTGCGTCACGAAATTGTGATGTACTCCCGCTACAGCATTTGGGACGACGTCAGTTTCCGCGTGGTCAACGGCAACGTCGAGCTCGAGGGGGCGGTAAACCAGCCTTTCAAGAAGCAGGATATCGAGCGCCTGGTCCAGAGAGTTCCGGGCGTGACCAGCGTCACCAACGAGATCAAGGTCCTGCCGTTGTCGTCCATGGATGACCGGGTGCGGCTTCAGGTTGCCAACGCCATCTACCGCGATCCCGTGCTGTCGCGCTACGGCATGGGGGCGGTTCCGGCTATTCACATCATCGTGGAGAACGGGCACGTGACTCTCACGGGCATCGTGAATACCGACATGGAGAAGCAGATCGCCGGCATGCGCGCGTCATCCGGCTTGACTTTCGGTCCCGTCACCAACAACCTCGTAGTCGAACATCCATCCAAGAAGAGCTGACCCCCAGGCAGCCCACCAACCCAGGCGGCCGGCGTCGAAGCCGGCCGCCCCTGTCTTTTGTCCCACTGCTACAATCCCATCTTGCAGGCGCTGTCGATTCTGTTGGGTGCGTTGTTCACCGTGGCCGTCGCGACGGCGCTGGGTGCGTCTTTGCTGCGCGACGCGTGTGAAGACCCGGCGGTTCGATTCGTCACCGGCGCGGCCGCGCTGAGCGTGGCGATCTTCTCGATGTGCGCCGCACAGATGGCGTACCCGCTAACCTTCGCGGTCCTGGGCGCAGCAGCCTTGTTCCCGTGGCGGAAAAGCCTGACCTGGAGTCTGAAAAAACCAGATCTGACAAATCGCCTTCTCTTACTTGTATTTAGCCTGTATTTTATCCTGTATTTCTTTAACTCGATGGCGCCGGAAGCCAGTTTCGACGGATCGCGCTACCATCTGGCGCTCGTGGGCCGCTACCTGCGCGAGAACGGCTTTCACAGGATCACCAACAACATGTACGCCAGCCTGTCTCAGGGCGTCGAAATGCTCTACCTGTGGGCCTATGCGTTCGGCCAACACTCCGCCGCGGCGATGGTGCATTTCGCGTTCCTGTTGACGCTGGTCTGGCAGATGTTCAGCTACGGCCGCAGAATGGGGTTGCCGCTGGCGGGCGCGTGCGGCGCATTGCTGGTATTCGCCAGCCCGGTGGTGGGGGTCGATGGAACCAGCGCGTATAACGATGTGGCCGTCGCGGCCATCGCCTTCACCCTGTTTCATCTGCTGCAAATCTGGGACGAGGTGCGCGCGCCGAGGCTGCTGGCGGCCATCGGACTGGTGGCGGGGTTCGGCTACGCGGCCAAGTACACGGCGTGCCTGGGGGTGGTTTATGCACTGGGATTTGTGGCCTGGAAAAGCCGCCGCCGCATTCATGAAACGGCCATCGTGGGTGTGTGCGCCGCCGTTCTGATCGCGCCCTGGATGGCGAAGAACTGGATCTGGCTGGGCAACCCGTTCTCGCCGTTCCTGAATGGCCTGTTTCCGAACCCGTACGTGACGGTCGCGTTCGAACAGGAATACCGGCATCACATGGCCCTGTACGAACTCCAGAGCCGCTGGCAGATTCCCATGCAGGTGACTACCTACGGCTCGCTCGCCGGGCTGCTGGGCCCGGTTTTTCTGCTCTCGCCGATCGCGCTGCTGGCACTCGGGCGGCGCCAGGGAAGGCAATTGCTGCTGGCCGCGCTGGTTTTCGGCGCCACCTACTTCAGCAATATCAGCACGCGCTTTCTCATCCCGCCGCTGCCGTTTGTGGCGCTGGCCATGGCGCTGGTTTTGAGCCGCGTGCCGCGGGTGCTGGTGGCGGTGGCGCTGGTACACGCTCTCATTTCGTGGCCCTCCATGGTTGTCAAGTACTGCCATTACGATGCATGGCACCTGAGCAAAGTGCCCTGGCGGGAAGCGCTGCGCATCAAGCCCGAGGAACCCTACCTGGAATCCAACTTGCCTTGGTACGGCGCGGCCCGCCTGGTGGAGCGAACCGCGCCGCCAGGATCGGCGGTGTTCGCGTTAACACCCATCCCCGACGCGTACACCTCGCGCAACATACTGGTGGCGCAGCAATCGTCTGAGAATGTCATGAGCCGCGAGATTCTGTGGACGGCTTTCACGCCCGACTACCAGCCGACCTGGCGGCTGCGGTTTTCGTTCCCGCGGCAGCCGCTGGGAGCCGTGCGCGTGGTCCAAACCAACAGCGGCGCCGACCTGTGGAACATTCATGAACTCCGCGTGTTCGACGGTGAGCGCGAACTGCCGCGCGACCCCCGATGGCGCCTCGACGCGCAACCATACCCGTGGGGCATCGGGGAGGCGTTCGACGGCAAGCTGATCACCTTTTGGAAATGCGGCGAGGCGTTGCGCCCGGGCCAGTTCGTCGAAGTGAATTTCGGTGAAGTGGAAGCAGCCGACTCCGTCTCGATCGAAACCGCGCCGAACCAGTGGGGCATCCGGCTCAAGCTCGAAGGGCGGGACGGTTCCGGGCAATGGAAGGCTCTGGCGGCTGAGGCGCAAGCCAGCGACGCGCCTGTTCCAGCGGGGCTGCGGCGCGCGGCGGCGGAAGAACTGAAGCGCCGGGGCATCGATTACCTGCTGGTGTTCGACGGCGAATTCGGCGCCGACGACCTGGCGCGCAATGCCGGGTTATGGGGCGTGCGGCAGGTGGGCGAATATAAAGGAGCGAGGCTCTATCAACTGCCATGAAACTGTTTCTGGGAGTGGACGGCGGACAATCGAGCACCACGGTGCTGATCGGTGACGAGAGCGGCCGCGTTTTGGGCGCGGGGGAGGCCGGGCCGTGCAACCACGCGGGCGCTGAGGAAGGCCGTGCCAGATTCGAGAGCGCGGTGAAGGAGGGCCTGGAAGCCGCTTGCGCGCGGGCTGGCCTGGACGCCGCCACGGTCCGCTTCGAATCCGCCTGCTTGGGCATGAGCGGCGGTCCGGAAGGCAAGCAGGCGATCTTGGCTGGGACGCTGCGCGCCGAACACTTGATGGTGACCACCGATGCCGCCATAGCGCTCTCCGGAGCCACGGCGACGGGGCAGGGAATTGCCGCTATCGCGGGGACCGGGTCGATCGCCTTTGGCCGCAACGCGGAGGGCCGGACAGCGCGCGCGGGCGGATGGGGGTACATCTTCGGCGACGAGGGAGCGGGATTCGACATCGCCCGCCAGGCATTGCGCGCCGCGTTGCGGATGGAAGAAGGCTGGGGACCGCCGACCATCTTGCGCCAGGCATTGCTGGAGGCCACCGAGGCGCGGAACGCCAACGAGGCGCTACACCTCTTTTACACTGCCGAATGGCCACGGGCGCGCGTGGCCACGCTGGCGCCACTGGCGGATGCGGCCGCGGCGGAGGGAGACGCCGTGGCGATGGCGATCCTGAACGGCGCCGCGGTCGGGCTGGCCATGCTGGTGGCGGCGGTCCGTTCTCAATTGTGGAAGCCCGGCGACGCGGTGGAGGTGGCATACATCGGGGGCGTGTTCGGGAGCCGCACGGTGCGGGAGCGCTTCCACCTGCTGGTGGAACTGGAATCGGGGAACCGCTGCGGAGCGCCCAGACACGGACCGGCGGAAGGGGCGCTGCTGGAGGCGTATCGGGCAGTGGGGCTGAATCCGGAAGTTGTATCTCTTAAGTCATTTTAGTGCTACACTTGAGTTGAAGCACTCGAAGTCTCAACCTACAGGGAGGCCGACTGAGCAACAATCGGCGGCCGATAACCTCTCCGCGCTGAGTAAACCACACCCGGCCTTGAGGCAGAAGCGGTGGTGGCCAAATGGATCTTGAGAAGATATTGGCGGAATTGCGTGGGGAACGTGACCTGATCGAAAAAGCGATTGGTAATATTGAAAACCTGGCGCGCAAAGGCAAACGTGGCCCTGGCCGCCCACTAAATTTGGTCGCGAAGAGCAAACAGAGCGAGACGATGAAGGCACCCTCCGAACCGTTAGGTCACGTGGACCATTAGAAACGGCCGGCGCTCAAGTCCCGCATTACCACTAGAGCTTCTCTCCCAATTCGAGCCGCCTGACGGCTCCTTCCGCTCGAGGTCTGGTTGTGGTTTTTCTGAATGGAGAGTAAACAGATGCCTTCAGATTCACCCGACATAATCACGCAGGAACAACTGAGAATTGGCGCGGACCTCATAGAGAACGTGTCCGTGGCGACGCGCATTTGCAGAATCTACATGCAAGAGATCCACCGTCGCGTGGCTGGCGGCATAGGAATCGAGCCAGGCCCACTGACCTTCAGGCCGGACCAAATGTCCGTATGCCACACATACTGCTGAAGCGGCGTTCCAGGCCTTCATAACTTCCCATAACGGATATTATGTAAACTTTTACGCGGGCTGAAAAAACGGCCCGGTCCCCGCTGAATCAGGACCGGGCCTATGGGAAGAAACTGACACTTTCCTCGAAGGAAACTCTTACCGGTGGCCGCCTCCCCTGCTGCTGGAGTGGCCGCCGCCACCGCCGCCAGAAGAACGCGGGGCGCTGTAACTGCCACTCCCGGATCGCTGCTGGACTACCGGAGGCGCAATCCGCAAAGACTGCGGCGCATTGTAGCGCGGTGCGCTCGAACCGGGGTTGCCACGGTATCCCGACTGAGGTTGGGTGTATTGCTGCCGCGGAGCGCCGCCCGATGAACCCGGACTGCCAAATCCGTTCCAGCCGCGGCTGTTCTGGGGCGCCGATTGGCTGCGCGGCGCCGACTGGCTGCCGCCCGGTTCGCCGAACCGCCGCCACCCGCCAGCGGCCTCGTTCTGGCCGCTACGGGGCGCTGCCCCGGCCTGAGACTGTGCCGATCGCGCGGCGTTCTGCGCAGATGCCGGCCGGTCCGCGCCGGGAGCCGCAGCCGTCGAACGGTTGGACATGGCAGCGCCTGACGAACGTTCCATGGCACGTTGCTGCTCGGCGAATGGGACCCGCGCCGCGGGGCTGGGCTGCTGATGCGCGTAGAAATGCGTGTTGCTGCTCGCACGCGGGACATTGGTCACCGCGTGGTTCGAAAACCGCAGGTTGGCGTTGGTCGGGGTGATGGGCATGGCTCCGCGAACCACGCCGGCCTGGCCGATCTGGCTGCCCGAGAAGCGACCTATGCTATTGAACCGTCCGGCCCCGAAATCGGCTCTGCTGACGCCTGAAATAGCATTGGCTACACGAGCGTTTCTGTATATACTTGTGACATTTCCGTTAGTAATATTCAAGCCTCGGTTGAAGCCTCCATACAAGCCGCGGCCCCACCACGGATAGAACATCTCATAGGGCGCGAGAGGGACCCAACCGATGCTGCCGAATCCGAAGCCGAAGCCTCCGCCACCGAATCCGAAGAAGCCCACCATCGCGGGTGACCAGTAGTGGCGAACGCCCATCAATCCGGGATACCAGCCCCACCCGAAACCGGTGCGCCAGAACCAGCGGCCATAATGGTAGGGAGCCCAACCCCAAGGCTCGCAGCCTATCCAGGTCCAACCATACCAATCCTCCCAGACCCAACTGCCGCATTGATAGGGAGCCCAGCCAACGCCCATGCCCACTGTGGGCCGCCAGACCGGTCCATAGTCGGGGTCACTGCCCCAAGTGCCGTAGGAGTCCATATCCTCGGTGCCATACACGCCGGGGCCCACATAGCGGGGGCTGACGGCACGAGTCAACACGTTGTCGCGGCTGTCATTCCAGCGGTCCCAATCGTCGGGAGGAATGGCGGCCACGATTTGGAACTCGGGATCGGCAGCGGTACCACGGACCTGCATGGTCTGGCCGGCATTGACCCACTGTGAACCGTGCGGCGAGAAGACCTCGACATCGCCGGAGCGGACGGTGATTTCGGTCTCGCCAGTGTCCTTCACCGTAATACGATAACTTCCCTGCCTCGAAGGCCGTACCGAAACACTGGGAGTATCCACTTCAACATTGGCATCGGAAGCCCGCAGAACGCGGAAGGTCACGGTGCCGCGAGCCAACTCCATCTGATAGCGGCGGTTCTCCAACTGGGCCATGTGGATCTCGGCGTTGCCGCCGATGCGCAGCATGTTGGCGGAGTCGAACTGGATTTCCGCGCGGGAATTCGGCCCGGTGGCAATCTGATCGGCGGTGAGCAAGGGAGCGTTGACGACGCCCGCGACCCAATCGCCGGAATCGCCGCGACGGACTGAAACTTCGCCATTCATTAAGGAGATGCGGGCTACCCCGCGCTTGAGGTCGTCCGGATCCTGCGCACGGACGGGGGTGAGAACTCCTATCGACAACAGCGCAGCACCCGTCAAAGCTAAGAACCGTGGGTGTCTCATGGCAAAGCCTCCCGAATTACACCGCCTGTAAGGCAACGCGAATGCCAAACGGGATGCCGTTTGATATCAACAGGTTACACAGTACAGCGCAACGCAGCGGGTGGTTGAAAACCACCGCCCTGGCCGTGTTGGAGCACGGGGCGCTGGAACCCGCAAAACGGCCACGGGTCGAAGATATGAATCGTAAGATGAATGGAATGTGAGTATTACAATATGTATCATAATATCATACTTTAAGCAGACGAAAAAACTGCAAAATGCAGGGTTACAACCATGGCGAATGCGGGGTGTTGTATACTATGCACGCTCGATGATAGGGGCGTTGGAAGATCTGCGCTACAGCCTGCGGGCGTTAGGGAAAGCCCGCGGCTTCACGATGGCCGCCGTGCTATCGCTGGGGCTGGGCATCGGGGCGAATACCACCATCTTCACGCTGCTCAACGCGGTTCTGTTGCGGCCTCTGCCGGTGGAGGCGCCGGAGCGGCTGGTGGCCGTGGGCACGCTCGACGCGCGCAACCCCGGGCTGTGGCCGTGTTCCTACCCGAATTACAAGGACTATCGGGACCACAACCAGGTCTTATCTTCCCTGCTCCTGTACTCCGCCATCACCTTGAACCTGACAGGCTTCGGCGAACCGCAACTGGTCGCGGGACAAATCGTCTCCGGCAACTACTTCGCGGCGCTGGGCGTGAACCCGGTAGTGGGGCGCGGGTTTCTTCCCGAGGAGGATGCCAGTCCAGGCGCATACCCCGTGGTGGTGATCGGTTACGGGCTTTGGACCAGGCAGTTTGGGCGGGACCCGCAGGTGACCGCCAGGACCATCATCCTCAACGGCCGGGCGTACAGCATTGTGGGCGTGGCGCCGCCGGCATTTCAGGGCCTCAATGAGCTGACCGCGGCGGATGTCTGGGTTCCCATGATGATGTACCAAGAGGTCTATCCCAACGCAGCCTGGGTCAACCAGCGGCGGTTCCTATTGTTCTCGGTGGTGGGGAGGCTGAAAGCGGGGGTGAGCGTCCAGCAGGCCGAAGCAGGAATGGAGAGCATCGCGCAAGACCTGGAGCGGCAGTACCCCCAGGACAATCAAGGGCGGCGCGTCAAGCTGACGCCGGTGTCCGAAGCCGCGATCAGTCCCCAGATTCGACCGGTGATCACCAGCGCCGGGACCGTGCTCATGATTATTTCGGCGCTGGTTCTGTTGATCGCCTGCGCCAACGTGGCGAACCTTCTGCTGGCGCGCGCCGCCGGGCGCGGCAAGGAAATCACGGTTCGGCTGGCGCTGGGAGCGAGCCGCTGGCGGCTGATCCGGCAACTGCTGACGGAAAGCACGCTGCTGGCGCTGGCGGGCGGCGCGGCCGGGCTGGTGCTGGCGCGATGGGCACGAGACATACTGTGGTCGATGCGCCCGCCCATGTTCACTTATGCGGGAGTGCGCCTCGATCTGGATGGCCGGGTGCTCGGCTACACCCTGGCGATTTCGGTATTGACGGGTATGGTCTTTGGGCTGGCCCCGGCGCTGCGAGCTACCAGCGGCGATCTGGCGAGCGATCTCAAAGAGCGCACGGGGCCGGCGGAATCGTTCTTGAAAGGCCGACGGGCGCGCTCGGTGCTGGTGATGGGCCAAGTGGCGCTTTCGGTGGTGGCCCTGGTGGGCGCGGGCCTGTTCGTGCGGAGCCTGCGCAATGCCGACCGCATCGATCCGGGCTTCGACGCCGCACGGCTGGGCGTGGTGGCTTTCAACGTGGGCGACCAGGGATACAACGAAGGGCGCGGGCGCGAGTTTGAGCGGCAAGCGCTGGAACGAGCCTCCGCCGTGCCCGGCGTGGTTTCGGCCACCCTGGCGAAGGATGTGCCATTCCACGTTTCACTGGCGCGGACCGTGCTGCTGGAAGGCCAGGAAGACACTGCCGCCGGAAAGGGCCGCTTCACCTTGATGAGCGTGGTGTGGCCCGGATACCTGCGGACGGTTGGGATTCCGATCCTGCGCGGCCGGGACTTCAGCCTGCTGGACACCGCGACCGCTCCGCGCGTGGTGATGGTCAATGAAGCCGCCGCCATGGCCTATTGGCGGGGCGAGAACCCGATTGGAAAGCGCATCCGGTTCTTCGGCGACAACGCGCCGGCGGAAGTGGTGGGAGTGGCGCGCAACGCCAACTACCAGGCCATTGGCGAACGGCCCCAGGCGCTGATTTACGGCTCGCTGATCCAGTACTATTTCCCTACCGCGGTCTTGTACGTGCGCACCGGGGGCGACCCGGAGGCGGTATCGGCCGCGGTACGCCGCGAGGTGCAACGGCTGGACCGCAACCTGCTGCTGCAATCGGAAAGCATTGGCGGCATCATGCGCGAATCGCTGTGGACGCAACGGATGTCGGCGGGGCTGCTGGGCGTGTTCGGAGGCCTGGCGCTGGTGTTGGCCGCAGTTGGAATCTATGGCGTGGTCTCCTATTCGGTGAACCGGCGCGTGCGGGAAATCGGCGTGCGCATGGCACTGGGCGCGACACCGGCCGAGGTGCAGAGGCTGATTCTGACGGAGGGCATCCGGCTGGTGGCGACCGGTGTGCTGGCGGGTATGGCGATTGCGCTGAGCGGCTCGCGCGCGGTGGAAGGCATGTTGTTCGCGACCAGCCCGTACGACGCCGCGACGTTTGTGCTGGTGCCTACGATTCTGGCGCTGGTGGCGGTGCTGGCGTGCTGGTTGCCGGCGGTGAGGGCGACCAGGATCGATCCGGCGGCGGCGCTGCGGGAAGAATAGGAGACGTCACGCACCGCTACCGAGATCAGTGACTTTTCCCCTTATTGAGGCGCCGAACCGGCCAGCACGCGCGGTGTATAGGAAATCGCACTCATGGCGGGATCGGTAAATTGCAGGTTGAGGGTGACGCTTTGGCCGGGCGCCAGGCCGCCGGCGGCGCTAGCATACGGGCTGCCCACCGGTTCGGTGCAATTGGTGGCCCCAGCCGCGTTCTCCAGAGACACACCGGAGGTGAGGTTATCGAGCACCAGCGCAATGGGCCCAGTGACGGGGGCGGCGGAGGTGTTGGTCAACGTGACCATTTCCGTAAATCGCCCGGTGCCCATGCTATAGATGTAGCCGCCGCGCTTCGCCGCCACCAGCGATGTGGCGTTGTTGGCGCAGGGGCCGCGAGTGGGAACGCCATTGACGCTGAGGATCGCCGTACCCCCGGAGCCGCTGCCGGGGTCCGGCGGCAGCAGGTTCTTGATCCCATAGGCGCCACCGTTGGTTCCATCCCAGGTGCTGAGCCAATTCCAGCTATTCTGCACGGGAAGGTCCACGGGATTGCCGTCCGCATCCACACCGACGAGCCAGGTGGTGAATTCGATATGCGCTCCGGGATTGCCGCTCGGATCGTTGCCGCTGAAGCAGGCATCGTTGGGCGTATCCGTAAACGACAATGTGCGGAATCCGCCATTGGCCTGAACTTCGTCCGCGGAGTAGTACAACGGGTAGCTCTGCTTGATCGGTATTTGAGCTTCCGTCCACTGCTTACCCTTGCAATCCACATCCTGCGGGGCGGGGTCAATGAGTCCCACCGGAGGGGGATCGAAGGCTGGCGGCGGCGGTGAAAAAAGGCTCGGGCTGAAGAAAGGCTCGGGTTTGGGTCCCAGAAGCCGCCATGCGTTGGGGGTGGAAATATAGTTGATGGTCTGCTGCCAGTCGAAATGATCGACACCGCAGATGCCGGCGGTAAACTGCAGGCCACCGGGCGGGGCGAAGGTCGCCTGCATCGTTGCTCCGTTCGCCTGATGAGTGACGGAATTCGCGAGGAGTTCCGCGCAGGTCGGATGCCCTATCCAGAAGCCGACATTGCCAACCCCGAAGGGCACAGACGAATAACTGTTGGTGGCTAGTGAAACCTCATCCCCACCGGGCATACCGGGCCCGAGGGGCCCCAGCGATTCCATAAAAATCTCGGGAAACATCGCCGGGTAGTTCTGATTCCAAAACACTTGGATGATCCACGCCACGATGTTCCCCTTGGCATCGCATTGCAAGGAGAAGGCTTGTCCCCCAATGTGCGGTGAATCCTGCGTGATGGTATAACCTCCGCTGGAATAAGAGAAAGTGCCTACACCCGTGCTTTCAAGGGTCTGCGTGCACGAGCCGGGCGCTATACATATGAAGGCGCTGAGACCGCTAGCGTTGGGACCGCCTTGCGGGCCAGTGTACCAAAAGGGGTTGTCGGAATAAGCGTACGGAATCGCGTTTGGCGGCCAGGTACATTGGGCGTGAAGCGTTCCGGCACTCAAGATGAGGCCGAGCAGCGCTACGGTGAAGAAGAAAGACAGCTTGCGAATCGTTTCGTTCATGTTCTTGACCTCCTTGTTTTCTCGCGCCGATGGCGCAGGCTAATCGACCCGGCGAGCGCGGTCCCGAGCAGCAGGAAGCTCGACGGTTCCGGCACGGATGCCCCCGGTACTACCGGTGTCAGGACGGGAGCGCCCATGTCAATGTAATTCCCAGTGCTGGTGGGGGTGGTGGGATCAGTTGCGAAGGCCTGGATTCCGAGCGGCGAGCCGATGGCGATAGTGAGCAGGGTGTTGGCTCCGGACGGATCGAGGGTGGGGATCTCGCTGAGGTTGCCATCGAGCACGGACATGGCAAACAGATCGGGCGCGGGGCCGGCGCCCACATTCGTCGTCAGGCCCAGGAGGAAGGAGAGATTCGAGCCGGGCTGGAAACCCTCGAGGATGGCGTTGAAGAAAAAGGTGCTGTCGTTCAGGCTGGCGCCCCCGTTCAGGTCGCCGGAAGCGCCGCCGAATGTCTGCGCCGGAGGGATCGCCGCTCCTCCTGCTCCGAACGCGAAGTTGCTCAAAGTGACGGTGTTGTTCGTGTCGTTGATTCCATCGCCATTGGTGAGCTGGAAAAACAGCGAGTAGTTGTCCGGCACGGCGGCCAGCGCACTGCTGTTCAGAGTGACATCGTAGTAAAGGGCATCTGCCCAGGCGGGCGACGTCCCGAAGAGAAGGAAGATCCCATAGAATCTCGAAAGGCGTCGAAGATTGGGCCTCATAACGTTTCTCCAGCCCCGTTTCAGGAAGCGGGACTTGTGCTATCTATAACGCGAGAATCGGTAGAAAAAGGGGCCAAAATAGTACTTGTGGTATTGGAAACCCATTTCAAATGAGAATACTCGGGTTGTAAAATCTATGATGTGGCAGAGTCCGGTGTCAGGGATTCCCCCGGCGAAGTGACGCTTCTACTCAACGAGCTGAGGCGCGGAGACAAGGATGCGCTGGGCCGGCTGATTCCGCTGGTGTATGGGGAACTGCGGCGCCTGGCGGGGCACTATCTGCAGGCGGAGCGTGTCGGGCACACGCTCCAACCCACGGCCTTGGTTCACGAAGCCTACCTGCGCCTGGTGGAACAGGATCGCGCCGACTGGCGGAATCGTGCGCAGTTCCTGGGCGTGGCCGCGCAGCTCATGCGCCGGATCCTGGTGGATTACGCGCGCGCGCGGGAAACGGCCAAGCGGGCTGGACCGGCCGACGGGGTGGACGCCGTGAACCTTGAAGGGGGGATGGATGGAACGCAAGCCGAGGAGATTCTGGCGGTGGACGAAGCCCTCGAGCGGCTTACCGCACTGGACGCCCAGCAGGCGAAGGTGGTGGAGCTGCGCTATTTCGCGGGATTGACGATTGAAGAAACCGCCGAAGCGTCAGGCATTTCAGTGCGGACAGTCAAACGGGAGTGGACCATGGCTGCGGCCTGGCTGCGCACGGAACTCTCCCCGAGGGCGGAGGCATGACGCCGGCGAACTGGGCTCGGATGAAGGAGATCTTCCTGGCTGCGCGGGAGAAACCCCATGAAGAGCGGGAGGCCTTTCTGAGCGAGGCCTGCTCCGATGCTTCGCTGCGGCAGGAAGTACGCAAGCTCCTGGAGGCGGAAGATCGGCCGGCCGTCGAAAGTCCGGTGGCCGGGATATTGGCGGCGCCCGCCCTGCCGGCGGCGATCGGCCGGTATCGGATTGTCCGGTTGGTGGGTGAAGGCGGTATGGGCGCGGTGTACGAGGCGGAGCAGGACCAACCCCGCCGCACGGTAGCCCTGAAGGTGATCAAGCCCGGCTTGGCCAGCCGCGAGCTGCTGCGGCGTTTCGAGCACGAATCACAAGCGCTTGGCCGCCTGCACCATCCCGGTATCGCGCAAATCTATGAAGCCGGCGCCGCGGATAGCGGATTCGGGCCGCAACCGTATTTCGCCATGGAGTTCATTCAGGGCGCGTCGCTGCTGAAGTATGCCGAGGCGCATCAACTGACGACACGGCAACGGCTGGAGCTGATGGCCAAGATCTGCGACGCCGTGCACCATGCGCATCAGCGGGGCATTATCCATCGCGATCTGAAACCGGGCAATATTCTGGTAGATGAGACCGGCCAGCCCAAGATCCTGGATTTCGGAGTAGCGCGCGCAACCGATTCCGATGCGCAGGCCACGCGCCAGACGGATTTGGGGCAGCTCGTGGGGACGCTGGCTTACATGAGTCCCGAGCAGGTACTGGGCGATCCGCTGGAACTGGACACGCGAAGCGATGTTTATGCGCTGGGGGTGATGCTGTTTGAACTGCTGGCGGGGCGCCTGCCCTACCAGGTCGGCGGCCAACTGCCCAAGGCCGTACAGACGATTCGGGAGGAAGATCCGGCGCGGCTCAGTTCGATCAGCCGCGTGTACCGGGGAGACATCGAAACTATTGTCGCCAAGGCGCTGGAGAAGGACAAAGCACGACGGTACCAGTCGGCGGCGAACCTGGCCGCCGACATTCAGCACTATCTGAAGGACGAGCCGATCATGGCGCGGCGATCCAGCGCGGCCTATCATCTGCGGAAGTTCGCGCGCCGCCACAGGGCCCTGGTGACTGGCGTGGCAGCGGTCTTCGTCATGCTGATCGCGGGAGTCATCGCCAGCACATGGGAAGCGGTGCGGGCCGAGCGTGCAGTGGCGACCGCCAATGCAATTAACGATTTCTTGCAGAACGACCTCCTGGGCCAGGCGAACGTCAGCAACCAAGCCCGCCCCGGCACAAAGGCCGATCTGGACTTGACGGTGCGGACCGCCTTGGATCGGGCTGCCGCGCGGATCGCCGGCAAGTTCGACAAGCAGCCGTTAGTGGAGGCTTCCATCCGGCAACTGATGGGCGACACGTACCGCCAAATGGGCTTGTTCCCGGAGGGGCAACGCCAATTGGAAGGCGCCCTCGCCCTGCGCCGCCGCACTCTGGGAGAAGAGCACCGCGACACTCTGGAGACGATGAACGCTCTAGCGCTACTGTACGAGGAAGCAGGCAAGTATGCGCAGGCGGAGCCGCTCCATACTAAGGTCCTGGAGATCCGGCGGCGCGTCCTCGGTGGGGAGCATCGCTCCACGCTGAACAGCATGAATAATCTGGGCGTCGTGTACGACGAGGAAGGCAAGTACGCTCTGGCGGAATCGCTTTTCGCTAAAGCTCTGCAGGGGTTGCGGCGTACCGTCGGCGAGGAGGACGCCGCAACCCTGGTTGCGATGAAGAACCTGGGGGACCTGTACCGCACAGAGGGGAAATATGCCCTGGCCGAGCCGCTGTTGCTCAAGGACCTCGAGTTGCAACGGCGCGTGCTGGGCGAAGACCATCCCGGCACGCTGAATGCTATGAAGATGCTGGGGGTACTGTACTGGCAGGAAGGCAGAGATGCGGAGGCGGAGCCACTAGAAGTTAAGGCTCTCGCGGGGCGGCGGCGTGTACTGGGCGAGGAACATCCCAACACCCTGATCAGCATGAATTACCTGGGAATGCTGTACCTGTCGCAATCCCGGTATACCGAAGCTGAGCCGCTATTCACGAGGGCAGTAGAGGTGAGCCGCCGCGTGCTGGGTCCGGGGAACCCAGCCCTCAGGATTTACCTAACCTCGCTGGCTAAACTCCGGCTGGCGCAGCACAATTACGGCGACGCCGAGCAGGCACTGCGCGAGGCTCTAAGCGGCCGGGAAAACGAGAGTCCCATTGCCTGGGAGCTCAATGAGCGCCAAAGCCTTCTGGGTTTCAGCCTCATGCAGCAGTCGAGATTCGCCGAGGCGGAGCCGTGGCTGGTATCCGGCTACCGAGGGCTGGTGCAGTCGAAGGCTACAATTCCGTCACCAAGGCTGTCGTCCGTAGAGGAAGCGGGCGAGAGGCTCGTCCAGTTCTATGAGAATTGGGGAAAGCCCGAGAGAGCGGCCGAATGGCGCAAGGAGCTGCTGGTGGCCGGGTTGGGGACATTAGGCCCGAAGTAGCACAAGCGCGGCGGAGAGGAGCAGGATCTCATCCTCTCCAAGCGGGCGACAGTAAGATTGACAAGCGTTAAGCAACAGGCTACAGTTTAAGAGTGCAGCTTGGGAGTTTTGTCCATAAGGGACTGAAGCGGCTCTACCTGGAGGACAGGACGAAGGATCTGCCTCCCGATACCGTGGACAAGCTCCGGAAGATGCTCGCCTATCTTGAGGACATGGAAGATCCCGAAGAATTGCGTTCCCTTCCGGTGTGGAAGGCGCACGTGCTGACCGGAGACCGTAAAGGCACATGGAGCTTGCACGTCACACGCAACCGGCGGCTGACTTTCCGCGTCGACGCCGCCCAAAATGAGATATGCGACGTGAATCTTGAGGATTACCATTAGGAACGAAGGGAGGCTGGCGCAATGCGTATGTTGAATCCGCCCCATCCGGGGGATTTCATTCGGACGGAGATCATCGAGCCACAAGGTCTGTCCGTGACGGCCGCAGCTAGGGTCCTTCAGGTTTCGCGGCCCGCGCTGTCCAGCCTGCTCAACGGCAAGGCGGACCTGTCGGGAGATATGGCGCTGCGTATCGAAAAAGCCTTTGGCGTCAAGATGGATACGCTCATGCGCATGCAGGCTTCGTACGATATCGCCGGGACCCGGAGGCGCGAGCATACGATTCGGGTTCGGCGATTCGAGCCGGACGTTGCGCAACCGCGGTGAGTCTTCCCTGCCCCATGTTCAGTAGAATCAGATTTGGTCCTCGTTCAGAACGTCTCCAAGCTGTATCGACTGTACCGGCGGCCGGCTGACCGGCTGCGCGAAATGCTGCCGCGTAGCCGGGCGCGGCATACGGATTTTTGGGCGCTGCGCGATATCGGGTTCGAGGTCGAGAAGGGCGAGACGCTGGGCCTGGTGGGGCCGAATGGGTGCGGCAAGAGCACGCTGCTGCAAATTGTGTGCGGCATCCTGCAACCGACCTCGGGGCGGGTGGTGACACGGGGGCGTATCGCGGCGCTGCTGGAGCTGGGAGCCGGGTTCAATCCGGAATTCACGGGGCGGGAAAACGTCTACCTCAACGGCGAAATCATGGGGCTGAGCCGCGCGGAAATCGACCGGGCCATGCCATCCATCGAGAGCTTCGCCGAGATCGGCGAATTCATCGGGCGGCCGGTGAAAGAATACTCGAGCGGCATGTACGTGCGGCTGGCGTTCTCGACGGCCATCCATGTGGATCCCGAAATCCTCATCGTGGATGAAGCGCTGGCGGTGGGCGATGCGGTGTTCGCCAACCGCTGCGTGCGCAAGTTCCAGGAGCTGCGGGAACGCAGGATCACGGTGCTATTCGTTTCCCACGACCTGGGGCTGGTGAAACAGCTCTCGGACCGCGCCATCCTGCTGCTCAACGGGCGCATCGCGGCGCAGGGCGCGCCCAACGACGTGATCAACCGGTACATAGGGCTGGTGCTCGAGAAAGAGGAATCGAAGAACAAGAAAGACGACCGCATACACGCCAGCTTCCGGCATGGCGACGGGAGCAGCGAGATTCTGGGCGTGGAGATTTTGAACGCGCGCGGCGAGGCGACCACTGCGGTGGCGGGCGGCGAAGCGATCACTGTGCGGGTGCGCTCGCGCTTCCACCGGGCGAAGTCCGACCCCATGGTGGGAATCCTGATCCGCACGCGCATCGGCATGGACGTGTACGGCACCAATACCCGACTGGAACGGGTGCGGCTGGGCAATTTCCAGGCAGGCGACGAACTCGAGGTCGATTTCGGCGTGGAGTGCTGGCTGACGCCGCAGCAGTACACGCTCACCGTGGCCACGCAGAATGCCGATGGGACGAGCCACGACTGGCTGGACGACGCGGTGGCGTTCGACGTGGTGGACACGCGCGCGGCGGCGGGGGTGGCCAACTTGAGGGCACAGGTGCGATGGCGCGTCTCACGGTGAAAGTGCATCCGCGCGCGCGGCGCTCGGCGGTGACGGGGCGGCTGGGGGATGCGTGGAAGCTGGATTTGACCGCTCCGCCCGTCGAAGGGAAGGCCAATGAAGAGTGCGTGCGGCTACTGGCGGAAGTGGCGGGTGTGGCGCGCGCGCAGGTGCGCATTGTGACGGGCTTGACAAGCCGCACCAAGGTTGTGGAGATTGAGGGAGTCAGCGAGGAAGAATTCGGCAGGGCGGCCGGGATAGAGCTATGAACCTCGAAAACATTCAGCGGGAAATACGCAATCAGAAACTCGACGGGTGGTTGTTCTTCGATCACCACCGGCGCGATCCGCTGGCCTACCGGGTGCTGGGCATCGCACCCACGGCCACGCCGACGCGCCGCTGGTATTACATGATCCTGGCCGAGGGCGAGCCGCGGGGGCTGGTACACCGCATCGAGCAGGGCGTGCTGGGGGCGCTGCCGGGAGAGAGAATCGCGTACTCGCGATGGACCGAACAGGTGGAGGGGTTGCGGCGGCTCACGGCGGGGCTGCGGAAGGTGGCCATGCAGTATTCGCCGCTATGCGCCATCCCGTATGTGGCGATGGTGGACGCGGGCACGGTGGAGCTGGTGCGCAGCCTGGGGGTGGAAGTGGGCAGCTCGGCGGAACTGATCCAGGCGTTCGAAGCGCGCTGGACGCCGGAAGCGCTGGAAACGCACCTGGAAGCGGGCCGGCGCGTCGACCGGGTGCGCGCGGAGGCCTTCGACTTGATTCGCGAGCGCACGCGCAACGGCGCGCCGCTCCAAGAGATCGAGGTCAAGCGCTTCGTGCTCGCGGGGTTCGCAAGGGCCGGGATGGTCACCGACCACGGACCCATCGTGGGGGTGAACGCCAACGCGTCCAACCCGCACTACGAGCCGACTGAAGAGGAGACCACGCCCATACGCGCGGGCGATTGGGTGCTGCTGGATATGTGGGCCAAGCTGGACCGGCCCGGCGCGGTCTACTACGACATCACGTGGACCGGCTTTTGCGGCGATACGCCGTCGGAGGAAATGCGCAAGGTGTTTGCTATTGTGACGGGGGCGCGCGATGCCGGCATAGAGCGGGTGCAGAGCGCCGTTGCGGCCGGCCAAACGCTGCGCGGCTGGGAGGTGGACGACACAGTGCGCTGGGTGATCGAGAGCGGCGGGTACGGGCCTTACTTCACGCACCGGACGGGGCATTCGATCGGCCAGGAAGTGCACGGGAACGGCGCCAACATGGACAACCTGGAAACCCACGACGAGCGCCGGGTGACGCCGTGGACGTGCTTCTCGATCGAGCCGGGGATTTATCTGGAGACGTTCGGCGTGCGCTCCGAGATCAACATGTTCGTGGGCGAAGGCGAGGCGCGGGTCACGGGCGAGATCCAGCGCGAGATGGCGCTGCTCTGATGGCGGCGCAAGTGCTGGCCGCGGTAGCGACACTGCTGGCGTCGGTCCCGCACGGCAACCGGATCGAACTGCAACTCGACCGCGGCAGCGCCGAGCTGGTGTGGGTGACGGCCAGCACTTTCCGGTTCCGCCGCACGCTGGAGGGGTTTCTGCCGGAGGTGAAAGCCGCGGATCGGGAGCCGGTGGGAGTGGAGATCGACGACGAGACCGGCGCAGTGCGGCTGCGGACGAAATACCTCGACGTGGCCATTCAGAAGCACGGGGTGCTGGTGCGCGTGCGGCGTATGGATGGAGCGCCGCTGATGAGCGATCTCACCGAGCCGGGCCCAGCGGCGGGAGGGGTCACGTGGGACCGGCAGACGCTGGCCGGCACGGAGTTCTATGGGCTGGGACCGAGCACGGAGCCGGGTTTCGGTCTGCGCGGCAAGGCGGTGCGAGCGGAGATCCCGCTATTGATCTCGACGGCGGAATATGGCGAGTATCACGCCATCCCTGGCTCATACCGTTTCGATTTCACGGCGGCGGACCGGTACCGGATTACGGCGCCGGGGATCGACTACTACTTCTATTACGGCCCCATGCCGAAGGAGATTTTCGAGGAACACAATGCGGTGCGGCCGGCGGCGGAGCCCTTGGCAGGGCGGCAGGGCGCCTCCGGCGCAGCGAGCGCGGGTCAGAGGTCGACTGACGGCTCGTGGAACTCGTTGCGGGACTCGCTGCTGCGGCTGGTGCATGGCGCCATGTCGGCGGTGCTCGATCCGGAATTCGACTTGACGCCGTATGCCAACGCGCCGCCGGAATTAGTCACGCGCGCGCGGCAACTGGGCTCGCTGGTTCCCAAGGTGACGGCCGACGCGGTGGGCCTGAGCGATTTCCGTAAACAGTTGGCCAGCTTTTTCGAGGTCTACGCGTTGGAGATCCGCGACCACGGCCATCCCACCTGGCACCCGCTGCCGTTCCAGTTTCCGGAGGATGCGGAAGGCGCGCGGCACGCCGATGAGTTCATGCTGGGCGACGAGATGCTGGTCGCGCCGATTTGCGAACCCGGCGGCAGGCGTACGGTTTACCTGCCGCGCGGCAGTTGGACGAACCTCGAAAGCAACGAAGTCTTGCAGGGAAAGCGGACCATTACGGTGGAGACCAAGGCGCTGCCGGTGTTCGCGCGCAACGGCTCGATTGTGCCGCTGGATTCGGCGGGAGGGATCGCGTTGCACTACTTCCCTACCCTGGCGGCCGAGTTCTTCCTGGCGGAAAGCGACATCGGCGATTATACGCAAGTACACGCCGCTCCTGCCGCGGACATTATGCGGCTGGAGACCGAAGCCAAGAAAGAACGGGATTACCAGTGGGTGGTGCACCATGTCGAGAAACCGGCGGAGGTGGGGTTCCGGAGTGTGAAATACCGCGAAGCGCCTTCGCTCGCCGCGATGGAAGACGGGACGTGGTTCTACGATGCAGCGCGGAAGAATTTGCAGGTGCGCGTGCACGTGAAAGCGGGACAGGATTGCATCATCAATGTGGGGTGGTAGCGAGGGCCGCCACTCCGGGTAACTGGATTCCCGCCAGGAATTCCAGCGACGCTCCGCCGCCGGTGGAAACGTGCGAAACCTTGTCGGCCACGCCAGCGGCCTTGATGGCCTTTTCGGAATCGCCGCCGCCTACTACCGAGACCGCGCCGGAAGCGGCTACAGCTTTGGCGAGCGCCACCGTGCCGTTATCGAACGGCGGCTTTTCGAAGATGCCCATGGGGCCGTTCCAGATCACGGTTTTGGCGCCGGCGATCACCTGGGAGAAGGCCGCTATCGTTTTGGGGCCGATATCCACGGCAATCTTGCCTTCCGGAATGGTATCGACCGTCTCGTTGGCAGCGCCGGCGGCGATTTCGGAAACCACAACGTGGTCCACGGGGAGCATGAGCTTGGCGCCGAAGTCGGCGAGCAGCTTGCGGGCCAGCTCGACCTTGTCTTCCTCCACCAGCGATTTGCCCGTCGGCAGGCCTTGCGCTTTGAGAAAGGTGTAAGCCATGGCGCCGCCGATTAGCAAGCGGTCGACGATCTTACCCAGGTTCTCGATGACTTCGATTTTGTCCGACACCTTGGCGCCGCCCAGAATGGCGACGCAAGGGCGGGCCGGATTGGTGGTGGCCATGCCGAGGTACTTCAACTCTTTATCCATGAGCAGGCCGGCGGCGGCCTGGGGGACGAAGCGGATCATGCCCTCGGTGGAAGCGTGCGCGCGGTGCGCGGAGCCGAAGGCGTCGTTCACGTAGACGTCGCAGAGCGCCGCCAGCTTTTTGGCGAACTCCGGATCGTTCTTCTCTTCCTCGGGGTGGAAACGGAGGTTTTCGAGCAGCAGCACTTCGCCGGGCGCGGGCTTCAGCGCTTCCACTTCGGGCCCGATGCAATCGGGCGCCATTTTGACGGGCTTGCCGAGCAACGCCTGGAGGCGCGCGGCGGCGGGCTTGAGGCTCATGTCCGGATTGGGCTTGCCCTTGGGGCGGCCCAGGTGCGAAGCCAAAATGACGCCGGCTCCGTGCTCGAGCGCGTACTGAATGGTGGGCAGCGACGCCTTGATGCGCTTGTCGCTCGAGATTTCCATGTCGCCCTTTTCGTTTTTTTGCAGCGGGACATTGAAATCCACGCGGATGAAAACTCGTTTTCCTTTCAAGTCAAGATCGCGAATCGATAGATGAGACATATCAGGCCCTCAAGTAGTGGTTTGATTTCTGAGAATAACACGGCGCTACGCCGTCTTGTCCTTGGCGTAGCAGATGGAGTTCAGGGCGCACTCGGCGCACTTGGGGTTGCGCGCCTGGCACAATGCGCGGCCGTGCAGGATGATCTGGTGGGCGAAGAGAATCCACTTGTCTTGGGGGGTGGCCTGCATGAGATCCCGCTCGATCTTGACGGGGTCGGTGTTGGCGGTGAGATCGAGGCGCCGGGCGATGCGCTGTACATGGGTGTCCACCACTACCCCCGAGGCGATGCCGTAGGCCGTGCCGAGCACCACGTTGGCGGTCTTGCGGGCGGCGCCGGGGATGGTCAGCATCTCTTCCATGGTCCGCGGCACGTGGCCGCCGAACTCGGAAACCACCTTCTCCGCCGCGCCGACGATGGACTTGGCCTTGTTGTTGAAGAAACCGGTGCTGCGGATATCGTTGGCCAGGACCTCCGGGCGCACGGCGGCGAAATCCGCGGGCGTGGGGTACTTGGCGAACAGGCCGGGAGTCACTTCGTTGACGCGCTTATCGGTGCACTGGGCGGAAAGGATGGTGGCCACCAGCAGCTCCCACGGGTTGCGATGATGGAGGGCGCAGGTGGCTGCGGGATACATCTGGTCCAGGCGGAGCAGGATTTCGGCGACGCGCTCCTGCCGCTGGGCTGCGGTTTTCGGGCGTTTCGCGTATGCTCGTAAAGAGTCATGCGAGCGCGCTTTCTTCTGCTCGCCGCGGCGTTGGCCGCTTTTGGCGCTTCGCTCGGTTCGGGCTTTCACTTTGACGATTATGCCATTTTCTCGGACCCGGTTCTGACGTTTCCTTGGGGGTGGTTGCAGGTTTGGGGCTGGCGGCAAACGCGCCCGCTCACCTACTTCACGTTCTGGCTGAACTATCAGACGGGGGGACAGGACGCTCTCGGATACCACGTCCTCAACCTGCTGCTGCATTTGGGCGCTGTGCTGATGGCGTACGAGTGTTTGCGAAGGCTTCTGCCGGAACGCGCGGCGCTGGTGGCGGCGGCGTTGTTCGCGGTACACCCGCTTCAGGCCGAAGCCGTGAACTACGTGTGGGGCCGCAGCATCGTGCTGGCGGCTCTGCTCTGCTTTGCGGCGCTGCTGTGCTGGATTACGGGCCGGCCATGGGCGGCAGTGGCGTGGTTTGCGGCGGCGCTGCTGGCGAAGGAGGAGTGCGCGGCATTTCCGCTGGTGCTGGCGATGCTGCCGGAGAGGCCGCGAAGGCGGTCCCAGATCGCCGTCATGCTGGGTCTGGCGGTGGCGGCGGGGGCGCGCGTGATATATGCCGCGGCGGTGACGCCAGGAGCGCCGGCGGGGCTTCACGCGGGGATATCGCCGTGGAAATACCTGCTGGCACAGGGGCCGGTGATTCTGCGTTATTTGCGTCTGCTGATTGTGCCTTACGGATTCACGGTGGATGCGGATATACACGTGCCGGCGGTATGGGTAGGAGTTCTGGCATGGGCCGGCATAGCGGGGTTGGCGGTGTTTTTGTGGCGTCACCGAAGGTATGCCTGGGCCACGTGGCTGCTGGCGGGGTTGATTCTGCTGATCCCGAGCTCCTCCGTTTTTCCCGCGGCGGACCTCTCGGCGGACCGGCGAATGTACCTTCCCATGCTGGGATTCGCGGCGGCGGCCGGATGGCTTCTGACGCGAGCGCGGACGGCGGCGCTGGCGACAGTGGTGGTGGTGGCGCTGACAGGGGTCAGCATGGGGCGAACGCACGTGTGGATGACGGAGGAACGACTGTGGCGCGAGGCCGTGCGGCGCGCGCCTGAAAAAGTGCGGCCGAAGATCCAGTTGTCGCGCGCGGTGCCCGCCGCGGAAGCTCTGGAACTGCTGGCCCAGGCGCGCAACCTGGCGCCGTACGATCCGGAGGTGGCCGCGGAAACGGGGAAGATCCTGCTGTCGGAGGGCCAGGCGGAAGGGGCGATCGAGGAGTTCGGGCGCGCGCTGGCGCTCGATCCGCGGGATGCGCGCAACTTCAACAACCGCGGGGTGGCGCTCGAAGCACTAGGGCAAACTGCGGCTGCGCGTCAGGATTTCGAGCGCGCGTTGGGGATCGATCCCGGCCTTACTGAGGCGCGCCAGAACTTGGAGAAGCTTCCACCGCCGGGGCGGTAATCTGCAGGTCTAAGCTTGCATTCTGCCAGTCGGGCAACTCATAGATTTGCAGCTTGCTAGTGACCGGCGCGGAAAGCTCCTTGGACTCCAGCGGTCCCACGTTGGTGGTGAACGAAAAAGTGCCCTCGGCGTCCTCTTCCGATTTCTGGGTGCGTCCCCAGATGGTGACGTTGCCGGCCAGGCCGTTGAAGTCGGCTTCGGAGTGATTGATCACCAGAAATTTCGCCAGGGTATTTTTCTTGGCGTCCTGAACGAAGCGCACGCCGGCTACCTCGATATACCTCTGCAACGGGTTGGTTTTGGCGCCAGCCTTAGCCGCCCGGCTCTCCACGCTGGCCGACGGCGTGCTGGGCTGGCTGCCCCCCCGCATGGCCTGGACCAGCCAATAGATGCCGGCGACGAGCCCCACGAAGGCAAGGGCAGAAACCACTGTCAACAGCCAGACTGGCGGGGCGAAGCGGCTGGGGCCAGCGGCCTGCGGCATCGGCTGGGGCTGCGGCTGGGGCTGCGGCTGTGCCGGCGGGTAATACGGCTGAGGAGGCGGCTGCGGCGGTGGCGCGGGGTAATACGGCTGAGCCGGCGGCGGAGGCGGTTGCGGCGGGTAATATGGCTGAGCGGGCGGCGGTGGGTAGTACGGCTGCGGAGCCGGAGGTCCCCCCGCTCGAGGCGGCTGTGGAGGCGGATAGTAGGGCTGAGCCGACTGAGGCGGTCGCGGCGGGGGCTGCGCGGCACCAGCGGCGGCGGCTTTGGCAGCGCAGTCGGGACAATCCGAATAGGCTGGGGGAACTTCGCGCCCGCACTGCGGGCAAATCCACGTGAACATTATGCTGGCCTCAATCTTAATGTACCGCTTGGAGAATACCGGCGAATGAAAACAAGCGGCCGGCTGCTTCTTTGTCGCGCCGGAACGAGTGAAACTCCTCCGCCCGGCACATGGTGCACAGATTCGACGCGTAGATGCGCTCCGGCGTTACACCGGCATCGATGAGCTGCCGGCGGTTGGCTTCGGCGAGATCCACGTGTGCCCTGCCCTGCCGGCCGAATTCGGCAGCCACCTCGGGTCCCACCTCATAGCAGCACTGGCCGATGCCGGGACCGATGGCGGCGTGGAGATCCCCCGGCAGCGACCCGAACTGTGCGCGCATGGCTTCCACCGCGCACTGGGAGATGCCCGCGACGGTCCCCCGCCAGCCGGCATGCACGGCGGCCACCGCGCGATGGCGTTCATCCACCAGCAGAATGGGAAGACAGTCGGCAGTCTTGACGGCCACCACCGAGCCGGGCGTGCTCTCGAGCAGCGCGTCGCCTTCGCCGAGCACCCCGCTGCGGCCGGCGGCAAGCACGCAGGTGGCCGAGTGAACCTGCCGCAGCGTCGCCAGATTACCGAAAAGAGAGGGAACGCGCGCCAGGCGGGTGCCGAATCCATGCACCAGCCACGAAAGCGAATCGAGCTCCATCACGCGGTAGATCTGGCGCGAGTCCTTGTAGAACACGGTTAGGCGGGGTTCTGAATTTGGGCTATGCGGATCTGCTGTTGGAAGCTCTCGAGCATGGATTCGTCGAGCCGCACCTCGGTGGGCCGCTTCACCAGCGTGGTCATCCGATCGATCTTGTCCTGGAGCTTAAGCAACGCATAGAAAAGGTTTTCGGGACGCGGCGGGCAGCCGGTGACATAGACGTCGACGGGCACAATTTTGTCGACGCCCTGGAGGACGGCGTAAGTGTTGAAGGGACCGCCCACGCTGGAACATGCGCCCATGGAGATGCACCACTTGGGATCGGGCATCTGGTCCCAAATGCGCTTGAGGACCGGGCCCATCTTGAGGGTGACGGTGCCGGCCACGATCATCAAGTCGGACTGGCGCGGGCTGGGACGAAAAACCTCCGCGCCGAAGCGCGCAATGTCGAAGCGCGCGGTGCTGGCGGCGATCATTTCGATGGCGCAGCAGGCCAGTCCGAAGGTCAGCGGCCAGATGGACGACTTGCGCGCCCAGTTGAACACGTAATCCACCGAGGTGGTGATGAAGTTCTGCTCAAACTGGTTCTGAATGAAGGAAGCCACGCGACTCTCTCCTTGCTGCTTTAAAGGGGATTGTAACACCAATAAGCGCGGCCGTGAGCGCCCTTCCGAGGTGCGAAACGTGGTAGGATGTGGCATCGCCACGCGAGTCACAGTACACCAGCCACAAGAATGACCGCAAGGAGATCGCAAATGAAAGCAGCAGTTTACTATGGGCCGCGCGACGTTCGAGTCGAGACTGTCCCCAGGCCCTCGGCGGGACCGGGTGAGGTGGTCCTTCGAGTGCGCCGCTGCTCGGTGTGCGGCACGGACAAGCGCATCTTTACGCACGGACAAAAGAATGTCGTCCCGCCGACGATTACGGGGCACGAGATCGCGGGGACGGTGTATGAGGCCGGCTCCGGGGTGGACGCCCAAATCGCGGTCGGGCGGAACGTGATCGTGGCCACGGTGGTTGGTTGCGGGAAGTGCATCTACTGCCAGCGGAAGCAATACAATCTCTGCGATTCCTTTACGGCCCTGGGGTACGACTACGCCGGGGGGTTCGCCGAGTACGTCAAGATCCCGGCCGCGGCGGTGGCCCAGGGGAACATCATTCTGATTCCTCCCGCTATGGCGCTGGAGCGCGCGGCGCTGGTGGAACCGCTTTCCTGCTGCCTGAATGGACAGGAATACCTGAACGCGCAGCCGGGCGACCGCGCATTAGTGTTCGGCGCAGGTCCCATCGGATTGATGCACGCGGCTATCCTCAAGGCCCGCGGATGCAGCCTGGTGATTGTGACCGACGTCTCCGACGAACGCCTGGCTTACGTTCGGGAATTCGGCCTGGGCCGGACTGTCAACACGGCCGGAGGCAATGCGGTGGAGATGATTCTGGAAGCCGCCGGGGGCGAAAGGTTCGACGTTGCCCTTACCGCCAACTCCGTGAAGTCCACGCAGGCCGATGCATTGAAGTTAGTGCGTAAGAAGGCCCGCGTTTGCTTCTTTGCCGGGATACCGAAAGACGATCCGGTAGTACCCATCGACACTAACTTCATCCATTACAATGAAATCTCCGTTTTCGGGTGTTTCGCTTCGAACCTGCAACATTACCATCAGGCGCTGGAGATGATCGGGCGCGACGACCTTCCGTGGGACCGCTTTGTCACGCATAGGTTCAAGTTAGACGATATGGTCAAGGCCTTCGCGGTGATCGAAGCGGGACAAGGCATCAAGACGGTCATCGATTGCGAGTGACGGCGGCTGCGATGGACAAGGATTCCCTGGCACAACTCCTTGAAGTTTCCCATGTGGTGGGAGCCAATCGGGAGTATGTGCAAGCGGCCGGCGGCAACACCTCGGTTAAGTCGCCCGACGGCCGGACGATGGCCATCAAGGCCAGCGGCACCGCCCTGACCTTGATGAGCGAGACGGATGGCTGGGTGGAAATGGACGTGGCGGCGGTCTTGAGCGTTTTGGATCGGGCGGACCTCGGCGCGCTCCCGGTGAAGGAGCGCGAGGCGCGCGTCCTCGAGTGCTTGCACGCCGCGGCTGTGGGCGGCCGGGGGCGGCCATCAGTGGAGACCGCGCTTCACGCCATGCTCGGGCGGGTGGCGGTCCACACGCACGCCGTGGCGGCCAACGCATTGAACTGTGGGCCAGGCGTGGAGGCCCTGACGGAAATCTGCCCTGCGGACGAGCTGCCGCCGCTGTGGGTGCCCTATACCGACCCGGGCTGGTGCTTGGCAACTGCAGTCAGAACGGCCGCGGAAGCTTATCGGCAACAGCACGGTTCGGCGCCGGTTGTCATCTTCATGGAGAACCATGGCCTGTTGGTGGCGGGATCGGACGCCCGCGAGTGCCTGGCGCTCCACGATGAATGGGTGGCGCGGTGCGAGCGGTATTTCTCGCAGACAGCGCCGCCGGTGCGCCCCGCTCCGGAAATCGGTTCCGGCGCACTGCGAAAGACGTTAGCGGAGCTTCGCCGGGTGTGGCGGGATGCGTTCGGAGCACGGCCTTTCATCCGCTTTTCGGGCGACAAAGAACTGGCCGGGGCAGCGTGTGGAGAGGCGGCCGACATATTCGCGGCGGGGTCACTCACGCCGGACCACATTGTTTACACGGGCGCCCATGCCGTGGTAGCGGAGTCACTGGACGAGTTACCGGCCAGGTTGCGACCTGCCTTGACGGAAAAGTCATTCCCCCGGGTAGCGTTAGTCAGAAACGTCGGAACGTTCGTACTGGCTGCCGACCCAGCGAAGCTTGACGCCGCCGAGGACCTGGCAGTCGCGGGAGCCAGGATCATCCGCCTGGCCGCCGGACGCGGCGGCGCCCACAATTTGTCCCCGAGCTTCGCCGACTTCATCATCAACTGGGAAGCCGAACACTACCGTGCGCGCCTGCTGGGCTCGGCGCAGGCGCCGCTGGCTGGCCACGTGGCCCTGGTGACCGGAGCCGCTTCGGGCTTGGGTTGCGGCATCGCGCTGGGATTGGTGGAAGCCGGTGCGGCGGTGGCCTTTTGCGACATCGACGAGGCGGGTGTGGAGACGGTTGCCGCCAGTTCCGCCTACCCGCGCCGTGCGCTGGCCGCTCGCATGGACGTGACCAGCGAGCAATCGGTGACGGCTGCGTTCGATCGCCTTGTGAGCCATTGGGGCGGAGTCGATATCGTAGTCTGTGCGGCCGGCATTGCCCCTCCGTATGAACTGGTCGACATGCCGGTGGATAAGTGGCGGATGGCTCTGGAGATCAACCTAACGGGCTATTTCCTGGTGGCCCGCGAGGCTGCCCGGATTATGCGCGCACAGGGAGAAGGGGGATCCATGGTCATGCTGTCATCCAAGACCGGCCTGGATGCCTCCAAGAGTAACTCCGCTTACAACGCCACTAAGGCCGGCGAGTTACATCTAATGCGCGGCTGGGCCCTGGAGCTTGGGGCGGACGGCATTCGCGTGAACGCTGTGGCACCGGGCAACGTTTTTGAAGGCTCGAAGATCTGGAACCCCGAGTACATCAAGGCCGCCGCTAGAAAGAAGGGCATCCAGCCCGAAGAGGTCATACCTTACTACACTTCGCTGACTGCCCTGAAACGCGAGATCAAGCGCTCGGACGTGGCGTCGGCGATTGTCTTCCTGTGCTCCGACGGGGCACGCTGCATTACCGGACAGACGCTGGTGGTGGACGGCGGACAGGTGATGGTGCGATGAACGACAGCAAACAGCTTAGTCAGCCGGAACTGGAAGCAGCCCTTTACGGCGGCTCGCTGGAGAGCCGACTGGAAGCTTTGCGCGAGCTTTGCGCGCGGCTGGGCGTTAGGCCCCGCCGGGGCACCAACTGTCACATCCACACCAACGAATCGTTCAGCGTATTCCGGTCACCGTCCGAAGCCGTCTGGCAGGCCGCACGAGAAGGCCTGGCGGTTCTGGGCATCAATGACCATTACACGGTGGCCGGGCATGATGAGTTTCGCCGGGCCTGCGAGATTGCGGACATTGACGCGACGTTTTCCATGGAGGCTGTGGGCATGGACCGCGCGGCCGAAGCTACTAAGCTGCTGCTGAACGACCCCGATAACCCCGGGCGCGTTTACCTGTGCGCGAAAGGCATCACCAGGATTCCGCCGGATTCCTCCACGGCCGCACAGAGCCTGGTGCGCATGCGCGCGGCCCTCGAGCTTCGCAACCAGGAGATGACCGTAAAGGTCGGGCAACTCTTTCGCGAACGGCTGGAGGCCGATGGCCCGGCGTGGGAAGATGTGCGCGCTTTGACGCCGCGAGGCAATACAACTGAGCGGCACGTGGGATGGGCGGCGCTGGTCCGGCTGCGCGAAATCGCCGCCGCGCGTGGGGTGTCTGTGAGTGAAGCGATCGCGCGCTGCTGCGGGGTGGCTCCGCCGGCGGGGGCGGACGACGCGGCGCTGCAGATCTTTCTCCGCAGCAAGCTACTCAAAGCCGGCGCGCCTTGCTACGTGCGGGAAACGGAAGATGCGTTCGTTTCCTCCGAGGAGCTGCGCGAAATGTTTCTGGCCTTCGGAGCTATTCCGACTTACCCGGTGCTGGGCAATCCAGTTACATCCGGTGAGCGCGATGTCGAGGCGCTCCTGGATCGTTTGGAAGCATCGGGTTTCTATGCGATTGAAGTCATACCGCACCGCAATACGCGGGAACGCCTGACGGAGATTGTCTCCGCCGCGCGCCGCCGCTGGTGGCCGGTATTCAACGGAACGGAGCACAACACACCGGAGGCTCGTTCATTGCTCGACCCGTTTGCACTGGATCCGGAGTTCGAGCCCTGGTTCCGCCAAAGCACCGCGCTGATGCTGGGCCACCAGGCTGCCGTAAGCTGCGGGGAGCCGGGGTTTGTCGAAGAGGAGGGCCATCCGGCGATCTCGGACGCGCGCGGGCGGTTCGAGTATTTCAGCAGACCATTGACGTAAGTTCAATCTACTAACAGGAGCACAACAGAAGTGGCTAACGCAGAAATTCCGATTGCCGAACCGAAAGGCAAACTAGGTGTTATGACGGTGGGCCTGGGGGCCGTAGCGACCACCATGATAGCGGGCGTCGAGGCAGTTCGCCGCAAGCTCGCTCTTCCCATTGGCTCCATGACTCAAATGGGAACCATTCGGCTCGGCAAACGAACCGAGAAGCGCGTTCCCAAGATAAAGGACTTTGTCCCCCTGGCCAGCCTGGACGACCTGGTTTTTGCCAGTTGGGATCTTTTTACGGATAATGCTTACGAGGCGGCGCTCAAGGCTGGGGTTCTGGACAGCCGGCTGGTCGAGCAGCTTAAGGATTTTCTGGTGACGATCCAGCCCATGCCCGCCGCTTTCGAGCAGACATGGGTGAAGAGGCTGCACCCCAACAATTTGAAGACGGGCGCGACCAAGATGGATCTGGCCGAGCAGATCATGGAGGACATCCGGCAGTTCAAAGCGCGCTCCGGGGCGGACCGCCTGGTCATGATCTGGTGCGCATCCACCGAATTGTTTACCGAGCCGCACCCGGTGCACGAGACGCTGGCAACGTTCGAGGCGGGACTCCGCTCCAATCACCCCGATATTTCCCCGAGCATGATCTATGCTTACGCCGCGCTGAAGATGGGCGTCCCGTATGCCAACGGCGCGCCGCATCTGACGGTGGATATCCCGGCCCTCACCAACCTGGCGATCGAGAAACGCATTCCCATCTGCGGCAAGGATTTCAAGTCCGGACAGACCTTCATGAAGACCCTGCTGGCGCCCGGGCTGAAACTGAAGTTACTCGGCCTGAAGGGTTGGTTCTCGACTAACATTCTGGGCAACCGCGATGGCGAGGTTCTGGACGACCCGGAGAACTTCAAGAGTAAGGAAGAGACTAAGTCGTCGGTCCTTGAGCGCTGCATTCAACCCGATATCTACCCCGAACTTTACGGAAGTTATTACCATAAGGTGAGAATCGAATACTATCCACCGCGCGGCGACGCCAAGGAAAGCTGGGATAACCTGGATATCTTCGGCTGGCTGGGTTACCCCATGCAGATCAAGGTCAACTTCCAGTGCCGCGACTCGATCCTGGCTGCGCCCATGGCTCTGGACCTGGTCCTATTCCTGGACCTGGCTCAGCGGTGCCCCGAGATGGCGAAGAAGGGAATCCAGGAATGGCTGTCACTCTACTTCAAAGGCCCGCAAGTGGCGGCAGGACTCTACCCGGAGCACGACGTGTTCATCCAGGTGATGAAGCTCAAGAACACTTTGCGGTATTTGCGAGGCGAGGAACTGATTACGCATCTGGGGTTGGAGTACTACGACTGAGGCGGCTAAAGAAGTAGAATGATGTCATGGGCACGGCTCGTTACGTCCACTGGCAAGACGGCGGCATGTGGCTGGGATATTTCGTCGAGTTCCCCGATTACCTGACCCAAGGCGAGACGCTGGCGGAATTGGAAGAGAATCTCCGTGATCTCTACCGGGACCTGACGAGCGGCGAGATTCCGGGCATCCGCAGAATCGCCGAGCTCAAAGTTGGATGAAGCGGACCGACCTGATTCGCAAGCTTGAAGCATCAGGGTGCTTGCTCATCCGCCACGGTGGGAAGCACGATTGGTATCGCAATCCGAAGACCGGGATGTCCCAGCCAGTGCCCCGACACACGGAAGTGAACGAAATCGTCGCCAAACACATCCTGAAGAAGCTCGCTGATTGAGGGCGCGCCGCCCCCAACAGCCCCAGCCTCTAACGGTTCAGCAGCTCCCCGAGCGTCCGGTTGGTTTTGCCGCATCTTGCTGTAATATGTTGTTGTGTAGCACTATGAGATGTAGTATAATGTTGTTGCAGGAAGGACGCGCGCAAGGAGGTTGGACTTGGACCCAACAATCACATTCACACTGAGGGGCAAAACCTTCGAAAAGCGCAAGGGTGATTTCGTTCAGGCGACGAGAGAACTTGAGCCTGGGCGCGTCAAGAAATACTCGACGGTCGTGAACGGCAAACGCTACCCGATCCGCCAAGTGCTTGCCGCCGTCACCAAACTCCCCGCTATCGCAATAACATCCCAAGACGCCTACCGAGTGCTGGAAAGATTCGGGTTCACCGTTGACACGGAAGAATGATGGGTCAGTGAGTTCTTTATATGGGGTCCTTTGCGAAACAGGAACAGATGGGGATTCGCACCGCAGTGGTGCCTGACGAACTCCTTGCCGCGATAGCCGCCAAGGACCCGATCTCGGGCTACACTCACAACTTCTATCGGTACCCCGCGCGCTTCTCTCCGCTCTTCGTGCGCGAGGTCATTCGGCGCTATTCGCGGCCGGGCGAGGTCGTTCTCGATCCATTTATGGGCGGTGGAACGGCAATCGTTGAAGCCGTCGCTTTGGGCCGGAAAGCGATTGGAGTCGATCTGAACTCGCTCGCCCATTTCGTCGCGACGGTGAAAACGACGCCCCTGAACAATAGTGATCTCGCTCTGCTGCGGGAATGGCTCGCTCATGTACAGGCCACTGGCCGCCGGGGGATAGGCAAAATCGCGGAACCGGTCCGCAATCTGCCACGGCACCTTCAGCAGGTGTGGACCGATCTCATGGCTCAAGCGGCGTGGTTGCCCATCGAGAGGCAGCGACGCTTTGTCCGCTGCGCACTTCTGAAAACCGGACAGTGGGCCATCGACTGCAAGGATTCAGTGCCTTCAGGCAGTGAGACGGTTAGGCAATTCGCAGAAAATGTGCTGGAAATGCTGGAGGGAGTCGAAGAATTCGTTGGGTCCTGCCAGATGCAGGGCGTCCGGAGGAGCAAGATTTGCCAAAACCGACTGCTGCTTTGCAGATCAACTGCGGGCCTGGAGAAGGAATCTAAACTAAGGAACGTGCCGAAGCCCACCTTGGTGGTGACCTCACCCCCGTACCCCGCGGTGCACATTCTTTATCACCGCTGGCAGGTTCAGGGTCGGCGCGAGACATCTGCTCCATACTGGCTGGCGGCGCTCAAAGACGGCCATTTCGCATCGCACTACACGTTCGGCAGCCGCAGCCCCCTGGGACTGGAGAACTACTTCCGGAACGTTGAGGAGTGCTTCCGATCTGTACGGCAGGTGGTTGCACAGAATGCCGTCGTGGTGCAGCTCGTCGCCTTCTCCGATGCCGGAACCCAATTGCCCCGCTACCTTGCTGCGATGGAACTGGCCGGATACGCCGAGTGTGATACCCTGGCCATCTCCGGGGATAACCGCGTGTGGCGCAGCGTTCCCAACCGAAAATGGTATTGCCACAATGGCAGAGAGCAAGATTCCGCTAGGGAGGTCGTGCTTTTTCACCGCCCGGCTTAAGATGCCACTACGGCAGTCTGCAGCACGGCGGGGCCCCTGTGCAACGCCCGTATTATCGGCACTACCACCCGTGCCAAACCGGCACAGAACCGCCCGACTCTGTTCAGATCAAATTGTTCCGGTTGTTCATCCTCTGGCGCTGTACCTTCCTCTTCCACCCGTTGCAGCTCCTTGAGGATGCCGAGCGCGGAAAGCACCACTCCGTACTTGAACCAGTGACGGACCAAGGTGCCTTCCTCGTCCTTCGCCTTGTGCAGCTCGTTAATCAGGAAACGATTGTCCATGTTGACAAAGAAGATGTAGCCGTTGCCCTCGTCGGCGTTGATGATCTTCACGGCGCTGTACTCGTCGAATTGAAACTGCGGATCGGCCCATTTTTCCCGGCGCACTTCCCGGATGTCGGGTGTCGCCAGTTGCGGCGAAGAGTGTTTCCCGTTGTCGTTTCGCTTCGTACCGGGATGACGCTGGCCGGGGGGTGAGGGCGACCCATCCTCGGCCTCGGGCGATCCCTTGATGCTGAACTGCGAGACAAAGCGCTGCCCCTTCGCGTCGCGCTGGATATCAGTAACCGTGACCGTCATGGTGACCACGTCGCCCACCCGGGCATCGTAGGGCATCTGAAACTTTGCCGTGAACTTGCCATCCCAGAGATGGGAACTGACGCAGAGGTTCGGTGGATCAAGGGTAATCGAGCCGGGGCAGTCCGGTCGATCAAAGTAGTCCGTTGTCGGCATCGGTTTCGAATTCCACGCGCACCGTGCGGTTGAGCGGGCACCACTTCGACAGCCCGGCCTTGGGTTCCTTGACAATCCGGAAATACGTGGGGAACTTCTTGCCGTGGTACGGCACCGGATCGTTCGAGGGGCCGGTCGTCGAGACGACGTTGCCGCCAATGCCCAGGATGCTGGCCAGGGTGGGGTCGCTTTTCAGCAGCTCCTGCAAATAGTCCGCCGTGTTCTCTTCATTCGAGAGCGTTTCGTCGAGACGCTTCTTTCTGCGCAGTGCATTATGCTCGCGCAGGCCGGCATGCTCCCGCAGCTCCTCCCGCAACGTGCCGTAGATCGCATCGTAAGCTTCATTGCGCCTGACCCGGTCTCGCGACGCCATCAGGAAGTCCTCGCGCACGGCCTGATCCATTTCTGTACAGTCCACGGAGACCAGCAGGGTCCTGCTCAAGTAATCGAATTTCAGGGTGCTGCTGACGAAGTTGGCGGGCAGATCGCCGTGCACCTGACCGTTCAGCGTGAAGTAAACTCCATGCGGGAAGTTACCGGCGTCGTAGTCCTCTTTGAGCAGGAAGAGGCGGTAAGGAAGACGGCCTATGTCAGGAAGGTTTAATCCCCCATAGGCGGGACTCAGGCCCTTCTCGAACTTGGAGGCGGAGTCATCCTCCGCACCCTCCTCGCTCACGTGGGCGAGGATGCCCGAGAGCGTCGTGCTGTAGTAGTTGGCTTTGTAGTCGCGCGTTTCGGAGATGCGCAGAGGCAGAGACACCGAGTGCAGATAGCGCTCCAGCTCGTAGCGGCCATCGGTCGTGACAAGCGTTCTTTTCTTCCAGCGATAGTTGTAGAGCTTGATGCAGGTTCCATACGGCAGTTCGACGGCATAGGACCGGGCCGGCTTGTTTTTGCTCGATTGCCCTGGGAACGCCAGAATGGTGGGCCGGGCAAAGGTAAGGATGGACCCGCCGGGAGCCAGGTAAACGTACATCGACGATTTTCTGCCAGGTGCGGGGCGCTGCCTGCGGACAATGGTGAACCCCCAGAGATCCTTAGTGGCGTCCGTTGCGGCGGCCGGACAGGATGGATGGCGGCGGGAGACGATGAGCTGATACTTGCGGTCTCCGCAAAAGGGCAGCACCCCCGTCCCGCCGCAATTGAACCGGCCCTGCACGAAGGGAATGTCGTCCTTGTTTTGCTTCGTCAGCGAGAGGAACGTGTCTTTGAAGGAATCCGGCGTTTGGCCTTCTCCCCGGTCCACAACCAGGTAGCATGGCTCCTTCTTGGTGCCGGTGGCGACGAAGTGAATGCGCTCGGCCAGCTTCGTCCGCTCTGTCGACATGAGGTTCTCAAGCCGCCCGTCCTTGACCTTGAACAGGCGAGCCACGGCCTCAGCCATGGTGCGCGGGGCATCCGCACCCTTGGGATCGATCCCCGCGCCGTAGCACTCGGCCATCAGCACCGCGTCGATGGAGTTAATCAGCTTCTCGACCAAGGCGGCGGTCGCGTCGGACTGTTGGTTGTTGATCTGGTTGAGGTTCATCCCGAACCCGCCAAACGGCTGCCAGAGATTAGAATCGTCGTTGAGGTAGCCGACCTGCTTGAGAACTTCATCTACCTCGGCTTCGTCTTCCGCTTTCAGCAGGAGGTCGAACAGCGCGTAATTATCCATGTGGGTAGGTCTCCTGCTACGCCACGCCAACCGCGTCACGCTTGGTCTTGAACTGGGTCTCCTGCCCTGTCAGATCCAGCCCAACCTTGCCCTTCAGAACAGCAAGGGTAGCGACGCGCGCCTGGCGATTGGAGAGAACGGAACCGGCGGTGATGCAGACATTCTCCCACTCCGGGTTAACCCTGTTTCCGACTGATTTCCTCCAGTCGACGTCCCGGAGCGGTTCGAGTTTTGCTTCCCACGCGCCCGGATGGGCTTCCATCAGTGCCCTGCCCAAACCGCCCAGCGCTCGCAGGACGACGCCGTGTGTGTTGATCTTCTCCTGGCGAAGCATGGGAGCCCTGATGGTCCCTTCCTTGACTTTCTCCCAGTCAGGAATGACGCGGCTGACGGCGTTCCAGTACGATATGGCCCGTTCCAACTTCTCCTTGTATTCTTTGGTGTCGGGCTTCTCCAGCTTCGAGCCAATCAGCTCTTCGTTGGCGTCGTAAAGTGTGGACAAAGTAAAGAGCTTCTCCGACCGGATCGGAATCGTCAGCTTCTCCTTGTCGATCATCCCTTTGAAAACGGGCACTCGTTCGGTGATTTCCATCGTGAACCCGGACAGCACGTCCCGGTGATCGTACAGGATATTGAGCGACTTCGAGGTTCTCTGAACGAAGCGGTTGAGGTCGGTGAACATTTGCTGCGCCCGATCCAGGCTTTCCCACGGGAATAGCAGCACGCTGATGCGCTCCTTGCCGATGGCCGGATTCTCGCTTAGCGCTGCGCTGATCGCCGCACAACGGTGCTGGCCGTCATTGATAAGAAACTTCGCGTCCTCCAGCTCCATTTCCAGGTAGCCGATATCGGCTCCGTCCTCGACCGGCCTGAATTTGACGTCCGTGCTGTACGCTGCCGTGATGGATGAGAAGATGTAGCTGTCCTCGTTGTCCACGATATACTTCACAATCTCGGGGACGCGGGCCTTCACCAGAACCCGCTGCGCCCGGAGTTCCGGCGTGAACTGCTGCCAATCGTTGAACTTGAAAAGATGCGGAATCTCCGAGAGCGCGATCATAGTGGCGAAGTATTGTCGTTTCCCGATCACGCCCCGCATTCCTGGAAAGCTGACTTTCATGCTCTTGTTCTCCCTTGTTCCTTTTTGGATTGCTGTTTGTTGGGCCACGCGCTCACTCAACGGTGTGAGCGCCAATCTTATAGGCGTACACCGCCTTGGTGGCGTTGTCGCCTCCGCCGGGACCGCCTTTAGCGCCGAGGAGCAAGAGGGAGTCCTCAACGCTTCTCGCATCCGCATTCGAGTCGCACCCGCGGTAAATCCAGTAGTCGCCGTTCTCCTTAACAGAGTGCCCGCTGAAAAGGCGCTCCCTCGGATCGGAGGCGATACCGACGTACCAGGCCGGGTAGTTTCCACCGCTTTGGGCGATGTAGGCTTTAATGTCCGCCAGGACCTGTTGCTTCGACATGCTTGACCAGCTCCTTTCTTCTTGCAGCTCCTCTTCACATAATCTAGGAGCTGCAAAGAATCATAATAGGCAGGTCTCTGTGTTGTTGTCAAGAGGAATATGAAAAATATTTTACAGCTCCTATCGATTCATATGGGAGCTCTTGGCCGAAAGTTCCGGCACGGCAGGCGAACGCGTTCATGCCATGCGTGCCCTAGCCTTCTCTGGGTATGTCATTGAGATCAAATGTATTAGCTCAAGACACTGTTCACCCCCCAGGCCACCTCAGCCCGCGCGGTTGGCAGGCGGCACCGCCTGCCCACTATTGGCTACACGCCGAGCCTGGAGCGCCGGACTAGCTCGCCGAGCGTCTGGTTGGTCTGCGGGTGATAGCCTTTCAAGGGGAGTATGCGCTCGTGGATTGCGTCCAGGAGCCAGGCGGGTTGCGGGAAGAATAGGGCCTCCAGCTCGGCCGCGGGCGTGATCCAATTCCGCGAGCCTATGACTACCGGCGGGGCGTCCAAGTCGTCAAAACAGAGCTGCGTCAGGCTCGCGGCCACGGTCTGCATCACGCAGCCGCGCTCGACGGCGTCGCACACCAGGAGCACTTTGCCGGTCTTGCGGATGGATGCCGCCAGCGGCTCGTAGTTCAGCGGGTTGGCGGAACGAAGATCGATCAGCTCGGCTGAAACTCCGAAGCGCGCTTGCAGATCCTCGGCGGCAGCCACGGCGGTGTAGAGGGCTGGCCCGAAGGTCACAATTGTCAGATCCTTGCCCTTGCGCTTGATGGATGGCTCGCCGAGATCGATCTCGTAGTATCCCTCCGGGACGCCCTCCTCCACGAACATCTCGCCGTAATCGTAGACCTTCTGGCTCTCGAAGAAGACTACCGGGTCGGTCGAGGCCAGCGCGGCGTTCATCATGCCCTTGGCATCGTAGGGCGTCACCGGATAGACCACCTTCAACCCGGGGATGTGATGCGCCAGCGCGGTCCAATCCTGCGAATGCTGCGCGCCGTACTTGGCGCCCACGGAGATGCGCAGCACGACCGCCATGTTCAGTTGTCCGGCCGACATGGCCTGCCATTTCGAGAGCTGGTTGAAGATCTCGTCGCCGGCGCGGCCCATGAAGTCGGCATACATCAGCTCCGCCACCGCCCGGCCGCCCTCGAGCGCGTATCCTACGGCTACGCCGACAATGGCCGCCTCGGCAATCGGCGCGTTGAACAAGCGATGGTAGGGCAGCGCCTCGGTGAGGCCGCGATAGACGGCGAAGGCGCCGCCCCAGTCGCGATTCTCCTCTCCGAAAGCCGCCATGGTGGGATCGATCGCGAAGCGGTATAGCAGAGCCTCGAAGATGCCATCGCGGATGTTGTACACCTTCATCTTGGGGACGGGTTTTCCATTTTGCATGCCCGTGCGCACTTTCCCCTTGATCTGCTGCACCCTGGGGTTTTGCGAGAGGTCTTGCAAGAACTCGGGCGGGCGGGAGTCGAACTTCTCGATTCGCCGGTTGGAGAACATGACGGAGCCGACCAGCTCGGAGCCGGGACCCACGCGCGGGCTGGCCTCCAGATCGGCGGCCAGGCGGAACATTTCGAAAACCGTGGTCTCGATGGACGCCTTGACGCCGTCCAACACATCGCCGGCGACCGCCCCGATCTCCAGCATCTTCTTCCGGAAAGCGCGGATCGAATCGGCTGCCAGCCAGTGTTCGATCTCTTCCTTGGAGCGGTAACTCGAAGCGTCGGACGGGGAGTGGCCGCTGATGCGGTAGGTGACCGTGTCCAGCAGGACGGGGCCGCGGCCCTCCTCGAGCACCTGCCGCTTGCGGCGGAAGGCGTCGATGACCGGCAAGGGATCGTAGCCGTTGACGCGCTCGGCGTGCATCTGCTCAGGGTTGACACCAGCTCCGATACGCGCGATGAACTGCACTCCCATGGTCTCGCCGAAGGGCTGGCCACCCATCCCATAGAAGTTGTTCATGCAGTTGAAAATGATAGGGAGGCCGCCGCCGAGCGAAGGGTCCCACAGCGTGCGGTACTGATCCATGGCGGAGAAGGTGATGCCTTCCCACACCGGACCGCAGGCGAAGGAAGCATCGCCGATGTTGCACACCACGATGCCGGGTTTGCGGTTGACTCGCTTAAAAAGCGCCGCGCCGGGCGCGATGGATCCCGAGCCGCCCACGACGGCGTTGTTGGGGTAAATTCCAAACGGCGTGAAGAAGGCGTGCATGGAGCCGCCCATGCCGCGGTTGAAGCCGGTCTCGCGCGCGAAAATCTCGCTGTAGGCCCCATAGATGAAGAACCGCAAGGCGAGGCCCTTCACCGTCCCCTGGTATCCTTTCTCGACGGGGCCAAGCAGGGCGCCATCGCGGTAGGATTTCATGAGCTCCAGCAGTTGCGCGTCGCCCCAGTGGCGCATGGCCGAGAAGCCTTTGGCGAGGATCTCGCCGTGGCTGCGGTGCGACCCGTAGATGTGGTCGTCGGAAGTCAGTGAAAACGCCATGCCGACGGCCGCCGCCTCCTGCCCGATGGAAAGGTGCGCCGGGCCGGCATGATTATAAGCCAGGCCTTGAAACGCCCCCTTGGTCTTGATCTCGTTGAGAATGGTTTCGAACTGCCGGATGGCGCACATGTCCTGCCAGATGGCCAGGAACTCCTCGGGAGAGTAAGTGGCGCGCTCTTCCGCCCCCGTCCGCCGATAGGCGTTCACCGGAATATCGGATAGATGGATGGTGTCTCTGGCAAATACTTTTTCCGGTTCTATGGTGATCGATTTTGGCATTCCGCCTGACTCCTAATGAATTCCTATAATTGCTTCCCGCATTGCTTCCGAGACCGTGGGGTGCGGGAACACGATCTCGCTGACATCGGATACGCACATCTCCGTTTCCACCATGACGGCGGCCGCGATGATGAACTCGCTCGAGGCGTCGCCGATGGCATGAACTCCCAGGATCTCACCATACCGTGCGCCGGCCAGGACCTTTACCATTCCGGTGCCGCTTTCGTGCTCCACCAAAAACCTTCCGGCAACGGCCATGGGCACGACGGACTTCTTGTACTCAATCCCCATAGTCTTGAGCTCCTCTTCCGTTCGGCCCACGGAGGCGACCTCGGGATGGGTGTAGATTACCGCCGGAATCGCGGGGTAGCGGATGCGGTCCTTCTTTCCGAACATGTTGTTGACGGCGACGATGCCTTCGCGCGTGGCGGCGTGCGCCAACATGCGGCGTCCGGTAACGTCTCCGCAGGCCCAAACGCCGGCGACATTGGTTTTGCCCAGCTCGGAGGTCCTCACGCCCTTGGGACTGAAATCGACACCCACTTCTTCGAGACCCAACCCGTCCACGACCGGCGCCCGCCCAGTGGCGTTGAGGATGCAATCGGCCGAAGCGCTGGATTCCGAGCCGTCGGCCGCGGCGTAACGAATGGTGTGGCCGTCGATGCCCAGGACTTTCGCGGAGAGGTTGAACTCGATCCCCGCGCGCTTCATGATTTGCAGCATCCGGGTGGAAATTTCGAGATCGCTTCCAGCGGCGATCTCGGGCAGCATTTCATAGACGCTGACCTGGGCGCCAACCTCGTTGAAGAAGCAGGCGAACTCCAGGCCGATGTAGCCGGCGCCGACGATGGCGATGGTCTTGGGGACGCGCGTGAGAGCGAACACGGTGTCGGAATCGAGCACGCCCTCGGAGGCGATTCCCGGAATCGGCGGCCGGGCCGGCCGCGAGCCGGTTGCCAGCAGGATATTGGCGGCTTCGTAGCGCACTGTGCCCACGTCTACAGCGTTGCGCGATACCAGCCGCGCGTGGCCGGCAATTACCTCGACCCCCGCGCGTTTCAACATGCCTTCGACGCCCTTGGTAAGCGTGCCCACCACGCGGTTCTTGCGCGCCACCACCGTGGGCATATCGAATTCGATCGAGCCGAGGCGCACACCGTAACTGGCGGCCTGGCCGCACTCATGAAAGAGTTTCGAAGACCGCAGAAATGTCTTGGCGGGAATGCAGCCAACGTTCAGGCAGGTGCCGCCCATGAGGCCTCTCTCGATGAGCGCCACCTGCTTGCCCATTTTGCCGGCGTGAGCGGCGGCTTCATATCCTCCCGGACCAGCCCCGATCACGATTAAATCGTACATAGCGACTCCACGTTCTCGATTTTCTCCTTGACCACCTTCAAGAATCTCGCACCCGGCGCGCCATCGATCACCTGGTGATCGAGCGTGATGGAGAGGCCGATGGCATCGATGAATTCGATTCTTCCGTCGCGGCGGACGGGCTTCAGTTGGATGGAATCCACGCCCAGAATTGCCACTTGCGGGGGGTTGAGCAGAGGGGTGAAGGACTCGATCCCCAAGCCGCCGAGGTTGCTGACGGTGAAGGTCGCGCCCGACAGGTCATCCACAGAAACCGTCCCTTGCACGGTCTGCGCGATCAGTTCTTTCATCCTCACGGAAAGTTCGCCGGCGGTAAGTTTATGGGCATCCCTGACCACCGGAACCATCAATCCGCGCGGGGTGTCGCAGGCAAACCCGATATGAATCTCGCGGTGCCTGTAAATCCTGCCGTCGATGAACTCGGCATTCACATCGGGGACCTCGAGCAGGGCCTGGATGGCGCAAAAGGTGACCAGGTCGTTGATGTTGATATCCGGCACGCCCGTGGAAGCCTTGATTTTGGCGCGCATCAGGAGCAGGCCGGCCGCGTTGGCCGATGTATGCAACGTATACTGCGCGGTGGAGGCCAGCGACTCGCGCATGCGCCGCGCGATCTTCTCGCGGATGCCGGAGAGGCGGGTGGCCGGCGGAACGAGATCGCTGGAAAGCACCATGCCGGCCGTGCCCGAACCCGCGCCGCCAACCTCCATGCCCTCCTCAATGCGTTTGTTGGCCAAAGAGGATACACGCGGCGAAGAGTAATACTGCTTGCGCAGGTCGTCTTCGAGAACCCTGCCGACGGGGCCGGAACCGGTGACGGACGCGGGATGGAAGTCGTGTTCCGCGGCAAAGCGTCTGGCGCGGGGGCTGAGAGATCCCGAAGGCGCAGCCGGCACCGGCCGCGCCACCGGACGATCCACCTTCGGCGCCGCGGGTGTTGCGGTGGGGGGCGCCTCGGTTGCCGCTGCGGCTCCCTGAGGCCGGAAGGCATCGACGTTCTCACCCGCCGCTCCGATCACAAAAAGGTTGGTGAAAACCGGCACCAGGGCGCCTTCATCGAAGAAGGTCTCGATCAGGGTGCCGTCGGCGGGCGCGGTCACCTCGAAGGTGGCTTTGTCGGTCTCGATTTCCGCCACCACTTCTCCGGCGGAAACCTGCTCCCCTTTGTGCTTACGCCATTTCGCGATGAGACACTCTTCTACGGTGTTGCCAAGCTTCGGCACTTCCACGGGAATCGCCATTTACCGGTAGGCCTCCTTCAATTTTCAACCGACTTCGCTCGACTGCTACAGGGTCACTAGAGTGTTTTCCGCTCGACTTTCGCCAATTGCGTATCCGGCACGCTGGCGCACATGTGCACGTCGAAATCCGAAACATCGTGCAGCGCGAATACCGGCACGCCATTGGTGCGGGACCCCCGGATGCGGAAGAAGTCCGCTCCCTGGACGTCGTCCAGCACGAATGCCGGCCGCTGGTCTTCCTTCTCAGCCTTGATTTCAATGTTGTCAAACTGAATGCCCTTGACGTGCCGGACGTAGAAGCCGTGCGAGGGCATGCTGTGCCTAACCGGCGGCGGCCCGCCCATAGCGCCTCTCCCCGGCTGCTGCCCGGGCGCCGCGCCTCTTCCAGCGCCTGCCCGCCCCTGCCCTTCGGGGACAAACGTGCCATCCGGCCCACGGCCGTTGCGGCCTGGCCGCGGCTCCGCGACGAACATGTCCGGCTCGGGATAGAAGTCCTCGTATTCCGGAGGCTGGTAGGCGGCCGCCTCTTTCGTTCCGCCGCCCTGGTGCAGCACCTGGACATTGCTAATCTTGACGTCTTCGATGTAGTGGCCCGGAATCCCGCTGATGACCGATCCCAGCCCGGAAACCGAGCCGGAGCACACAATGTTGCTGATGATGACGCGCTTGAGCGTCCCTATGGGCCTTCCTTCGGGAGTGCGCATGCGCCTGCCCAAGCGCAGGAAAATGGGCGCGCTGGCGATGTCCCGCATCGAAATGTTGGTGACCGTTATGTCTTCCAGGATGGCCCCATCCACCGATTCCAGCGCCAGCCCCTGGCACCCTTCGAATACGCAATTCGAAATGGTGATGTTGCGGAAGCCGCCGTCCGATTCGGTCCCGAACTTGATGCGCCCGGTGCCTCCGCCCGCAGCCCGCCTCTTGTATGTGCCGTCCAGCAGGGTCCCTTCTTCCCAGCAGCCGCTTACGTAGCAGTTGGTGATGGTGACGGATTCGGTCTGCTTGGAGAAGCCCAGCGCGTGGTCGGCCTTCAGGCAGATGCCATCGTCCGCCGGCGAATTCACGTAGCAGTTCGAAATCCGCACGTTGCGGCAGCAATCCACGTCCATGCCGTCGCGATTGGTGTCGATCTTCAGATTGTCCAGCGTAAAGGTGTCCATGCCGGTTGCCAGAATGCCGAAATGGCCGCCATGCAGGATGGAGAAATCGCGCAGCAGCACGTTATGGCAATTCTTGAGGCTGATGGACTTGTTACCCACGCCCGGCGTCTGGGCGCCCTGGCCCCGACTGAGCCCTCTGCCCCAGATGCGCCCATAGCCGAGAATGGCAATGTTGCCCAGTCCTTCGCCCCAGATCAGGCTGTTGTGGAAGTGGCTGTGGCCGAAATCCTGGTACTGGTCCCATTCGTTTGGCTCGTACATATCGAACCCGCCGCCGGCGCCCGGCGCGGGAGCTTCGGCCGCAATGATGGTCGCCCCCTGATCGAGGTAGAGCGAGATGTCGCTCTTGAGATGGATGGAGTAGCAGAGGTAATTGCCGGCGGGGAACAGCACCGTGCCGCCGCCCGTCGCGTTGGCCGCTTCAATGGCCTTGTCGATGGCCGGCGTGTCGAGCTTCTTGCCGTCGCCCGTGGCGCCAAACGCTCGCACGTCGAAAAAGCCCGATCCCGGCGGGTTCCCGGCTGCGTGGGCAATTCCCTGCCCTGCCTGAAAGGCCAAGCCAGTTCCGGCCAATCCCGCGCCGGCGCGCTTCAAGAAATCCCGACGTGGATTTTCACTTGACATAGATCCGCTCCCGAAACTGCCCTAAACAAAAGTATAGCGAGTTGCGGACCCGATTCGAATCTGGTAGCGCAGCTACTTCCCAGCGGCGCGCGGACTATTTGTGGGGCTGGTCCTTGGCGTCCGGCGGGTGGGGAGCCGGCGGTGATTCTGGCGGCGCCTTGGCGGGGGCGTCGGCAAGCTCCGCCTCCTTCTTGAGATATTCCACGATCACCGAGATGCGGCGATTGGACGGATCCTCCGGCTCCTTTGGTTTCCGCAGGCGCTGATCCGCGAAGCCGCGAACCTGGGTCACCTGGTTGGGGCCCAGTCCGTTCTGCTGCATCAACCGTCTGGCGGCGTGGGCGCGATCGGAGGAGAGCTCCCAATTCCCGTAACTGGCGTTGCGGGCGAAGGGCTTGGAGTCGGTGTGGCCTTCAATCGAAATCTTGTTGGGGAGCTTTCCCAACTCCTGGGCCAACTTGACAAGCAACTCCTTCGCGTTGTCAGTTGGCTCCGCCACGCCGCTGGCGAAGAATATCCCTTTTTCGGTCTCCAATAGCTCGATGCGCAATCCTTCCGAAGTGACGGTCATCTCGATCTGATTCTTGAACTTGTCGAAGTTGGCCATTTCGCGGACGGATTTCTGGAGCTCATCTTTCAACTTGTCCATGTTGTCCATGGTCAGAGTGAAGCTATCCCCCGCCCCGGTCTGGCCGCTGCCCACCATCTTCGAGGTCCCGGTGGGATCTTTGAAGTAGCCCCCCACCGCCTCCCGGATCTGCTTGCTGCTGTTGAGCAGCCACAGCACAATGAACAGGGCCATCATGGCGGTGACGAAATCGGCGTATGCCACCTTCCAGGCGCCGCCGTGACTGCCGGCGTGAGCGGCTTTTCGTTTGATGATGATGGGACGGACGTTAGCCATCTAGATTGGACCCCATCAGGCGGCTGCCGCCGGGGGCGCGGCCGGAGGCGCGGCCTCGGCCGGGGCCGGCGCGGTCTTGCTGCGGCAGGTCTTCTCGACCTCCAGGAAAGACGGCCGGACATGCCCAGGAATGGCGCGCCGCGCCATCTCGATTGCCATGATGGGCGGCACGCCTTTCACAAAGGACGCGATGCACACCCGGAGAACGTAATAGTAGGCGTGCTCCTCATCGGCCGTTTTGGCCATGTTGGCGGCTAAGGGACCCACCAGGCCATAGCACAGCAGGATACCTAGAAATGTGCCCACCAGCGCGGCGGCCACCTTGTGGCCGATCTCTTCGGGCGGCCCTCCCAGAGCCCCCATGGTAATGACCACTCCCAAAACGGCCGCCACGATACCGATGCCGGGCAATGAATCGGCCACCGTGCTCAACGAAGAGATCGGCTGGGTGGAATCATGGTGGCGAACATCCATGTCCAGTTCCATCATCTGGTCCAGATCGAAGGGATCCACTACGGAGCTGGCTGCCGTGCGCAGCGTGTCGCAAATGAATGCGAGGACCTCCTTGTCCTTGATGACCGCCGGGTAGGCGGAAAACACCTTGCTTTTTTCCGGCTGCTCGATGTCGCCCTCCACGGCCGAGAGGCCGTCACGACGCGCCCGGTTGAACAGTTCATAGAGCATCTTGAGCGAATCCAGGTAACGCCTGGTGCTGAATTCCGATTCGCCGAAGACTCCCCGGATTCCGTTAAGGATTCCTTTCAGAATGTGGGGCCGGTTGGAGATGAGCATTGTGCCCATGGCGGCGCCGGCGATAATGACCAGCTCGGCCGGCTGCAGCAGAACCAGGATGTTGCCTTTTTCCATAAGGTAGCCGGCGACCACCGCGCCGAAGACCACCACTATTCCGATGATTGCGAACATGTTCGTCGACGCCTTTATCCCGTCCCGCGCAATTCAAAAGATGACCGCATGGTCACAACCTTCCCGCAGAGTGATGGCCAGCGCTGCTTCCACCCGGCTGAGCAGAGAGTCCGCCGTGTCACCGGCTTGCACCACCGCTCCGCCAATGGACACCGTAAACGAAACATGGTCCCCCCACCAGGGAACCGACGCGGTATTGACGACCCGCTTCAACATTTCGGCAACCCTGGCGAGGCCATGGGCGGGACAATCCGTCACCAGGGCGATGAACCTGTCCTGGGACCAGCAGCCCACCACGTCAGCCTGGCGGAGGTTCCTGTACAGAGTTTGCGCCACCACGCGCATCACCGCCCGGGCGGCCTGGTTGCCGCGAGATAGCCCTAAGTCCTCCAGATTGTCGATCACTACGCCCAAGACGCCGAATGGATCGTGGTTCTCCACAAAGTCCGCAATTCCAGCGCTCACGTGGGATAGCATCGAATTGCGGTCGGGAATGCCCGTCAGGGGATCCACGCAGTCGTGCACCGCGCGCTCGTTGGGATGGACATAGAGGTCGGGCATCAGAATGCGCTCCTGGAAGCTCTCGGCGGCGCCGATGATGCCCCCCCGGGCGTCGCGGATGGGCGTCACTTGAAGATGCACGGGAACGCGCTGGCCGTCTTTGTGACGCAGGAAAACGTCGGCCTCCCGCACTTTGCCGTCGCGCATGGTCTCCACCAGCGGACAGCCACTGTGGCACAGAACCGTATGATCCGCGTAGCAGTGCGTCAGCAGGTCGTCCTGGCAGGCTCGTCCCAGGACGTCCTGCCGGAGGTGTCCGGTGATCTTCTCCGCGCCATCGTTCCAGAGAAAGATCCGGCGAACGCGATCCACCAGATACACTCCGATCGCCAGGCCTTCGAGTACTTCCCTGTAGACCTCCGGGTCTACCGCCGGCATCTCGGGCTCCTTGACCATGTATGCGTAAAGCTTCGCCCTATTTCTTTATCGGCAGACTTTGGCCTCAATTCTAGGCAGGATGCTAAAAAAACATCGTCAATGAACGCGGATTGAAAACAAGACACTTACTGCGGGTAGCCATCAGTTGGGTCCGTTGGGCAAGGCGTTGGGGATGGTCCCTACTGGCTTCCCAGTCCCACGAAGAACACGCCCAGAAGGATCAGCGCCAGCCCTACGAACTTCTGGCGCGTAAACGCCTCTTTAAAGAAAAGCCGCGCCCACAGCAGCGTCCAGACGTAGCCCAGCGACACCATAGGGTAGAGCACCGAAAGCTCGCCATGCCGTATGCCCAGGACGAAGACATACCATGACACCAGGTACACTGCGACTCCCGCCGCCAGCTTGATATTGAAGATGTGCCAAAAACCTTGGTTGAGCTCCATCGCGCCCAGTTTGAGCAGGACCGCGCCGGAGGAGCCGATGAGCGAGGCCACCAGCATCAGCAGCATCGAGCTTACGGGTGTGCCGCTCACCGCTTCCCTCCCCGCCCCAATACCGATACGCCAATCACGATAATGGTGATGCCAGCCAGCTTGTAGGGGTTGGGCTGGTCATGGAGGAGGACGAGCGAGAGCACGGTGACCCAGACGTAACTGAGCGCGATCACGGGGTAGAGGAGGGAAAGCTCGCCGTCCTTGAGCGCCAGCACCAGCAGCACCGTGCTCAGACCATACAGCACCAGACCGCTCAACAACAGCAGGTTGGTGGCCATTGCGATCAACCCGGTGTGCGCCAGGTGGTTGGCGCCGAGCTTCATGAAGATCTGCGCCGCGGCCCCCAAGATGGTGCAGCCGAACACCAGCAGCACAGGCCGGCGAGACGCGACAGGGACTTGGCTAGTGAGGTTGGCGTGAGTGGCGTTCAATCTTCAACAGGATAACAGGGTTTTCGGTAGAATAAGTATCTGTGGATCAAGATAATGTGATCGTCGCGGACGATCGGCGTGACGACGCGGCCGCGTCGGCCCGGCCCGAGCCGCAGCGCGGGTTCATCGCGGAGTGGACCGTCACCATCATTCTGCTGCTGTTCGGCACCACCAGCCTGGTGCAGGCATTCGTCATTCCCACCGGCTCCATGGAGGACACGCTTCTCATCGGCGACCACCTGCTGGTGGACAAACTCTCCTACGCGCCCTCGGGTGTTTTCTCGAAGCACGTGCTGCCTTACAATGACCTGCGGCGCGGCGATATCATCGTTTTCCGCTACCCCGTGGATATTCAGCAGACCTTCGTGAAACGCGCCATCGGAATCCCCGGAGACCATATACGCCTGGTGGACAAACAACTCATCCTCAACGGCAAGCAGGTCTTCGAGCCATACGTGTATCACAAGACGGGATACATCGACTCGTATCGCGACAACTTCCCCAGCGACCCCAACGTGCACGTGGTCGACTCGGCGCTCGACATGCTACAGAATCACGTGCAGAATGGCGAAGTGGTGGTGCCGGCGGGATTCGTTTTCGCGATGGGCGATAACCGCGATTCATCCCTCGACAGCCGGTACTGGGGTTTCGTGCCGCGCGATAACATCATCGGCAAGCCGCTCATTATCTACTGGTCGTACGACGCACCCACGGAAGCCCTGGCCAACCCCTCCATCGGGATCGACCATATCATCGACCTGGTTCAGCACTTCCCAACCAAGACCCGCTGGCGCCGGACCTTCCGGCTGATCCACGGCTACCCCCTCAAGTAAATGAACCCTCACCATTACGGCCTGATCCTCGCCGGAGGACGCGGAACGCGCTTCTGGCCGCGGAGCCGCAAGCGCTCCGCCAAGCAGGTGCTGGATGTGGCGGGAGAACGTTCCCTGATCCAGGCCACGGTAGAGCGGCTGGCGCCGGTGATCCCTCCCCAGCGAATGTGGATTCTGACCAATTCGTACCTGCGCCGCACCATCATTCGCCAGCTTCCCGAAGTTCCGCGAAATCAGATTCTGGCCGAGCCTGTGCAGCGCAACACGGCGCCAGCCATCGGCCTGGCGGCGCACATCCTCCGCTCGCTCGATCCCCATGCCGTGATGGGCGTGTTCCCATCCGACCACGTGGTGGGAAAGCCGGCCAGGTACCGCGCGGTGCTGAAGGCCGCGCTGAAAGCCGCCGCCGCGGGGAACCTGATGGTGGTGGGCATACAGCCGCGCTGGCCCGAAACCGGTTACGGCTACATCGAATTCCCGCGCGGGACCAAGTCCGGCGCAGAGGCGCTTCCGGTGCGCCGTTTCCACGAGAAGCCCGAGTTGGCCAACGCCAGGCGCTATCTGGCGGCCGGCAACTTCTACTGGAACTCCGGCATGTTTTTCTGGCGCGCCGATGTCCTGCTGGATCAACTCCGCCGCCACCTGCCCAGAACCGCGACGGTGCTGGCTTCCCTGCCCCGTTTCGGATCCCGCCGGTTCTCCAACGCCCTGAAGCAGGCCTTCCCGCTGTGCGACAACATCTCCATCGATTACGCCGTGCTCGAGAAGGCGGCTCACGTAAGCGGCATCGCCGCCGGCGATTTCGGATGGAACGACGTGGGAAGCTGGAACGCGGTCTACGAGCTGCTGCCGCGCGACGCCCTCGGCAACGTCACCGCGCCCAACTCCATCTGCCTGGATTCGCACGACAATTTCGTCGATGCCCGCGGAAAAGTCGTGGCCCTGCTGGGGGTGCGGGATCTGATCGTGGTGGACACCCCGGACGCGCTGCTGGTAGCCGCGCGCGATCATGCGCAGCGAGTAAGTGAAATCGTCAGAGCCCTCGAGAAACTCGAGCGCCACGATCTGCTGTAACAGCGCGCGTGTCCGGCTGCAATGCCAGCGGCGTACTAAAAGATCAGTTTCAATCCGAACTGAATCTGCCTCGACGTAGTCGCGGTGGCCGTGATCAATCCCGCGGATGCGCTCACTGCACCACTCGAGAAGACCGTCGCGTTGGGCGGCCCAAAGTTCGCGTGGTTCAGAGCATTAAAAAACTCGGCGCGAAATTGCAAGGCCACTCTCTCGGCGACCGCCGCGTTCTTGAAGAGCGACATATCCACGTCCGCCAAGCCCGGCCCGGTGAACGTCCCCCGGCCCAGCGTTCCCCAGGTTCCAGCGGCCGGCAAGACGAATGCGTTTGGATTGAACCACTGATTGGGGCTGCCGAGAATAACCGGTCCGGTAAACGAAGGATTCAGGGAAGGCCGGTCCGGATTCCGAGTATCCCCGTCCCCGGACCGATTCGAGCCCACCTGAGGGGTGAACGGGAAGCCGCTCAGCAGTGACGAAATGCCATTCAACTGCCACCCGCCAGCCAGCTTATTGGCCAGCCCGCCTCCGCTCTTCAGCCAGTGTTTCCCCTGGCCGAACGGCAGTTCATAGTGGCCCGAGATGCTCGCCTGGCTGGCGATGTTCAGCGCAGCCAGCGCCCAATCTCTGGGCAGATCGTTCCGGTCCATGATCATCTGCGCCTGATTCTGAGCCTGCGCGCCGGTCAGCCCGGAATTCATGTCCAGGTTCTTGGACCAGGTGTAATTCGCCCGAAATTCAAGACCTTTCGTCAGGCGCCGCGTCATATCCACCTGCAGCGCGTTGTAGCTGCTATTGCCTTCGGTATACCAGAAGAACCCGGCTCCAAGGTACGGATTGGGCCGCGAGGCAATCGGGATGTACTGTGCACCTTCAGGCACGGTGCTCATGGCCGTTCCCGGTGTGCCGCCGGCAGTGCAACCGCTGGCGTTTGAACAAACCTGCGCCGGAATGCTGTTGGGATCGATGCTGAGCAGGCCATGGTATCCATGCGACCCGACATAAGCCAAACGGAGCACGGTGTTCCGATCCAGTTGCTGCTCCAGCGTGAAATTCCACTCCTCCACGGCTTGCGTCTTGGCGTCCGGCTGCACTCCCTGAGGAGCGAATGTGGTACACGGCTGTGGGATGCCCGGGCCGCAGGATGGCGGGGGCGGCACTCCCGGAATCACTGGCAGCACCGAAGCCAGGGGGACGTTGTTGTATGAGACCGAGCCATTGTAGGGAGGCAGCGAGTTCAGTAAGAAGGCGAGATCGTCGATTAGCGAATAATACACGCCGAACCCCGTCCGAATTGCGGTCTTCCCGTTTCCAAACGGATCCCACGCCAGTCCGACTCTGGGGCTGAACAGCCGCTTCGCATTATTCTCGGTAAAGGCCGCCCCGCCCACGCGCGGATTGGTTTCCAGGACACCATTCGCGCCGGTCAGGTAGTTCGCAGCCCGGCCGGATTCTTCATTCCAACCGGTGGTGAATTCGTGCCGAATTCCGGCCTGGAGCGTCAAGTTCGGACGCAGCTTGACGGTGTCCGAGAAGTACCATGCGCCGAAAAGGCTTCTCCAACCCAACTCGTTGGGCGCCGGCACCACTTGAAAGGTGCTTGCGGTCCCTTCGAGGAACGTCGTCAGGCTGGTGAAACTGGCTTGTCCGAGCTGGCGCGATGCCGAGTCTTCGTTGTCCTGAATCCGCTGAAACCAGACGCCGAAGCTGAGTTGGTGCTTCCCGCGATTCATCTGGACAGCGTCCGAGAAGGTATAGAGATTCCTCCGATTCCAGACCCCGGCGGCGTTGTTGGGACCGGCGGAAGTGATCGCGGCGAGACCCGTCGTCGTGGTCCCTCCTCCAATCACGATTCCGCCCGGGCCGCCTCCGTTGACAAACGAGAGACTGGCCGGAAAGGAGTTGAGCAGTGACGAATCCAGGTCAAACGCGGCACGCGAAAACCCGGCTCGGAACGTGTTCAGGATGGCCGGCGAGACGATGTGCGTCTCCTCGAGGCTGGCTACCTGCATGCGCAGCGTGGTGTAGGAGGCAAACAACGGATCCGCCAACGGGACGAGGCTATTGCCGTCGTCAATCGTGTAGGATGCCTGGAGAGAGTCTCGATCCCGCGGGGTGTAGTCCGCCCGCAGCGTGCCGAAATCCTCGCGGATAGACTGCTTGGGATTATTGTAGGAAAGCGCCGTTCCGCTCGCGATCCCATTGGCCAGCAGTTCCGGGCCGTTGGGCTGCGGCCAGAACGGCATGTATTGCAGCATGTTCTGGTTTAGGCCCGAGACCTTGGCCTCCGTGCCGGAACCGTTCGGCAGGAAGCCGAGCCGCGCCTGGGCGTCGGGCACTACACTGACGTTGCTGACCGCCAGTCTCTGCCGGAATGCTTCGTAATTGCCGAACAGGAACAGCCGGTTCTTCTTGAGCGGCCCGCCCAGCGCACCTCCGAATTGATTCCGCCGGAAGGGAGGAACGAACGCCTGATCGAAAAAGTCGCGCGCGTCCAGGGCGCTGTTGCGCAGAAACTCGAATACGCTTCCATGCACGGCGTTGCTTCCAGACTGGGTGACAACGTTGACCTGGGCTCCCGATCGCTTTCCGTATTCGACGGGATAGGTGTCGGTGAGGACGTTGAACTCCCGCACCGCATCGATTCCCAACAACTCTCCGCTCACACCGCCCGGCGTCACCGCAAGTTGGCTCGCTCCGGTATATTCAATGCCGTTCAGCAAAAACAGGTTGTCGCCGGGCCGCCGCCCCGCCACCGTGAACGTATTTCCGTCGCTGGTACTGGTGTTGGCGCTCTTCATGGCGCTGTAGTTGATGGCGCCGGGATTCAATGTGATGAGGTTGTCGAAGCTGCGGCCGTTGAGCGGCAAATCTTTTATTTCGCGCTCGCCCACCACGCCCGAAACCGTGGCGGCCGTCGTGTTGACCAAAGGGACCGCTTCCGTGACGGTGACCTGCTGGACGAAATCGCCGACTTCCAGCCGGAGATTCACTACCCCTTCCTGACCGACTTGCAGATTGATACCCTGACGGACCGCAGCCTTAAACCCCGTCTTCTCCGCCTTCACTTCCTGCCGCCCCAGGGGCAGCGCGAGTACGCGGAAATTGCCTCCGTCATCGGTAGTGGCAGCGCGCGTCACCCCGGTGTCGAGGTTCCTCACGGTGATGGTTGCCCCCGATATGGGAGTTCCCGTCGCGTCCTCGACCCTTCCGGAAATCGAGGCCATCACCTCAGCCCAGGCCGGCGTCGCGACAAGTCCGAATAAGAGCCAGAACAAGAACACCCCGGCGCTTGTCGACCTGCGGTCAAGGGGCATCTTACGCTCCCCGAAACTCGAGCACCACCAGGGTGATGTCGTCCGATTGCGGGGCGCCTTCGGTGAAATCCGTTACGGCCTGCTGAATGGCATCGTGAACCGTCTGGAACGGGTCGGCGGCGTGCGCCGTCACAATCTCGCGCAAGCGCTTTTTGCCGAAGAATCCGGCGGCGGAATTCTGCGCCTCGGTCACACCGTCGGTGTAAATGACGACCTTGTCGCCGGGAGCAAGCCATTGTTCGGCCACCCCGAACTCGGCCGTCTCCATCAGGCCGACCGGCATACCGGTGGCCTCGAGAGTCGCGAGTTCGCCGCTCGCCCGCACGACTATCGGAGGGCAGTGCGCTGCGTTCACGTAGCTCAGCCGGCCGCCGAAGTCCAGCAGGCAATAGAACACCGTGGCGTACTTCTCGCCACCGGTGCGGTCCATGAGGAACCGGTTCAGCCGCCCCATGCGTCGGCCCATGACATCGGGGTGGTCGGTCGATGTAATCAGCGCGCCTTGCAGCAGCGAGGCCAGCAGCGCCGAGCTTACGCCCTTTCCCGAAACGTCCGCCACCACCGTGCACCAACAATGCTGGTTCACCGGCGTCACGTCGAAGTAATCGCCGCCCACCTCGTGCGACGCCACGCTGCTGCCGCTGGCCCGCAGCCATCCCTCGGTAGGCAGTTTCCGGGGTAGCAGGCTCTGCTGGATGGTCCGCGCCAGGCTCAGCTCTTCCTCCATCTGATGCTTGGTCCGTTCCTCTTCCAGCAGGCGCGCGTTTTCGAGCACCGTGGAGGCCTCGATGGCCAGCGTCTGGAGCAGTTCGCGGTTACCGCCCGCCAGATCGGCGGCCCTCATGCGCGAATCCATGTAGAGTACGCCCACGGTTTCGCTGGCTGTCGAGAGGACGCTGGTGGCTTCGCCCTGGCCGGTGCGGATGCGCACCAGCGGAACGCAGATCACGCTGCGCAGCTCGAGGTCCGCGACGCTCGCCTGGGGCCGCGTCTGGCCTTCGCCCAGGGGATCGAAGTTCATGGAAAGCAGCTCCCGCCGGTGCTCGAGCGCGCGGTGGATCACCTCGCGCGGCACGCGCAGGTCGCTATCGTGCAGATTGCGCCCGCGCCGTTGACGGGCGACGCGCGTTTCCAGGCCGCCGCCTGCGCGCAGCAGCAGGAAGCCGCGCTCGGCGCCGGTGATGGCCAGGGCCGTATCCACCACGGAGGCCAGAACGTCGTCCACCGAGAACGAGCTTTGCACCGTGCGCGCCAGGTCCAGAATGGCGCGCAGCTTGGCCAGGTTGCCGCCGGGCCCAGAGGGCACCCCAAGGGGCACCCCGGTCGCCGCGCCGGCTGTCTCGCCGCCAGCCACCTGCTCCATCAGCCGCTTCAGCTCCGCGCCGTCCAGCGCAAAGATAAGCTGGTAGGAATCCTGCGCGCCGAATTCGATCTTGTCGGAATTCCGCAGCGCCTGGCGGGTGATGCGTTGGCCGTTCACGTAGGTGCCGTGAAGACTGCCGCAATCCTCGATGGCGTACTCGCCGTTCTCCACCACGATGCGCGCGTGCGTGCGGGAGATGCGGCTGTCGCGGATAATGAGTTCGCTCTCGGGCTGCCGCCCGATGCGGAACGGCAGCGGGTCAATGGCCACGCGCGTACGGTGCCCGTTGGGGTCGATCACCACCAGCGACGCCGGTTCCATTTCCATTCAGGCGCGCCGTGGCCCTCGACGCCGGGCGGGGGGCCCGGGTGGCTCTATGGGAAGAAGCCGCCGCTCCTCCAACTCGCGCGCCCGCAGCGTCTGGCAGTGCGCGCAATAGCCGCCCACTTCCGTCCGCGCCAGCAGGACCTGGAAACCGAAGTGGCTCTCGATCTGCTTCCGCAGGCGCTGCAGCGGCTCCCCGAAGAATTCCTCCACGCGGCCGCAACGCAGGCAGATGGCGTGCGCGTGCTCCTGCTTGAGACGGGTCTCGTAATAGTGCTGGTCGCCGTCGTAGTGCATCAGGTCCAGCTCATCCACCAAGCCGCCGGTCTTGAGCATTTTCAGGGTGCGGTAGACCGTGACGCGGTTGATCTTGGGGTCTTTTTCCTTGGCCAGCTCGTACAACCGCTCGGCATCCAGATGCGCGCCGGTCTTGTCGATCAACCCGAGCAGAATCTGCCGCTGGCGGGTAAGGCGGACGCCCCGCTCCTTCAACGATCTTTGAATCGCGTCGAGGGTCATATCGCCCGTGGGCCTTTCCAATTCTAGCAAAGGGGCCGCGCGGGGCTGTAAACTGGTCTCATGGTGGGGATCTTTCTGCTGGGTCTTCTGATGGCGCTGTCTGCAGGCGCGCCCAGCCCTCCGGCGGCGATCGCAATCGATTATCCCGAGGAGGGATCGATCTTTCCAACCGAGATCACGCCCCCGACGTTCCTGTGGCACGACAGCGCGAAAGGCGTCGCCTGGTGGCGGATCGACGTCTCGTTCGGCGCCGGCGCGGAGGCGATTCATGCTACCTCCAAGGGGGAGCACATGCGCATCGGCAAGCTCGATCCGGATTGCGTCGCCGATACCAACGAGCCGCCCAGGCTCACGCCCCAACTGGCGGCGGCACATTCCTGGACGCCGGATCCGGCAACGTGGCAGGCCATCAAGCGGCATTCGGTCGAGAGCGCCGCAACCGTGACCATCACCGGTTTTCGTGCCGATGCTCCGGACCAGGCCGTCTCTCGAGGAAAGGTCGCTATTCGCACTTCCAAGGACGCGGTGGGCGCGCCCATCTTCTATCGCGACGTGCCGCTGATGCCCTCGGAGCTGGAAAAAGGCGTCATCAAACCCCTGGCCGTCGAGGCGGTGCCTTTGGTCGCCTGGAGGGTTCGCAACGTGGGCGAAGCCCGCAGCCGGGTGGTGATGGAAAACCTGCCGGTGTGCGCCAACTGCCATTCGTTCTCCGGGGACGGAAAGACCATGGGCATGGATCTGGATGGCTTTCAGGGCAACCGGGGGATGTACATCCTGGCGCAGGTTGCGCCCGAAATGACGGTCCGCAAGCAGGACGTGATTCAGTGGAGTTCGCCGCAAGGCAAGCTCAAGGGCAACGTGCGCATCGGCTTCATGTCGCAGGTCTCGCCGGATGGGCAGTACGTGGTGACCACGGTTAACCCGGCCGGTATGCCGGCCGCCTCCGAAGCGCCTCCCAGCAACTATTACGTAGCCAATTTCAAGGACTACCGCTTCCTCCAGGTGTTCTATCCGACACGCGGGATTCTGAGCTGGTACAGCCGCCAGACGGGAGTGCTGCGGCCGCTGGCCGGCGCCGATGACCCGCACTTTGTGCAGATGGGCGCGGTGTGGAGCCCCGACGGCCGGTACCTGGTATTTGCGCGAGCCGCAGCCACCGACCCCAATCCGCCGGGTGTGCCACTGGCGAAATTCGCCAACGACCCCAACGAGCTGCAAATCGCGTACGACCTCTACCGGATTCCGTTCCGCAATGGCGAGGGAGGCACGCCGGAGCCGATCGCCGGCGCCTCGCGCAACGGCATGAGCAACACGTTTCCCAAGGTGTCGCCGGATGGGCGATGGATCGTGTTCGTCCAATGCCGCAATGGGGAGCTCATGCGTCCCGACGGCCAATTATATATTGTCCCCGCGGCGGGCGGGCCGGCTCGCCGTATGCGCTGCAACACGCCCAGGATGAATTCGTGGCACAGCTTTTCGCCCAACGGCCGCTGGCTGGTGTTTTCGTCGAAGGCCCGGTCGTACTACACGCAAATGTATCTCACGCACATCGACGCGGACGGCAACGACAGCCCACCGATTCTGATCGACAACGCCACGGCCGCGAACCGCGCGGTGAATATTCCGGAGTTTGTGAACGTCGCGCCGGATGGCTTGCGGCAGATCCGCGGGCCGGTGATCGACTATTACAAGCTGGTCAACAGCGCGGCCTATTTGCAGAGGACCGGATTGTACGAGGCGTCCGCTGCGAAGTGGAGGAAGGTTCTGGAGCTGAGCCCCGATGACGAAGAGGCGCACCGCAACCTGGGAACCGTCCTGCTGATGACGGGCCACCGGGAAGAATCCGCGGCGCATTTCCAGAAAGCGTCCGAGATGAAGCTGCGCGCGGCGACGGAGGCCGACCCCGCGTCGGCGCGGGGATTCAACGATCTCGGCGCGCTGCTGGTCCAAACCGGGCGCGTGGAGGAAGGCGTGGCGCAATTCGAAAAAGCCGCCGCACTGAAGCCGGATTTCGCCGCGGCGCGCGCCAACCTGGGCGGCGCGCTGGCCAAGCTGGGCAGGCTGGACGAAGCGCTGGCTCAACTGCGCCAGGCGCTCGAATTGGACGCCGGGTATGCGCCCGCTCGCTACAGTCTGGGGGTGGTTTTGAGCCGGCGGGGGGATGCCGAGGGAGCCATGCGGGAATGGCGGAGCGCGCTGGAGCTCGACCCGAAATACGCGGAGGCCCACGTCAGCCTGGGCGACGCGCTGTATGCGCAAGGGCGGACGGCAGAGGCGCTGGCGCACTGGCGCGACGGTCTCCAACTGCAACCCAACGACCCACCGACACTGCGGCGCGTGGCCTGGGTGCTGGCGACTTCGCCCGATGCGGCCATGCGCGACGGCGCCGAGGCGCTGGCGTTCGCGGTGCGGGCGCTCGAGCTTTCCGGCGGAAAGGACGCGCAGGTGCTGGATGCGCTCGCGGCCGCGTACGCCGAGAAGGGACAGTTCGCCAATGCGGCGCTGACGGCGCGGCGGGCTCAGGCTCGGGCCGCGCAAGAGAACCAGCCCGCGCTGGCCCGTGACATCGGCGTCAGGATCGCGTTGTACGAAGCAGATCAGCCGTTTCGCGACCGCGTGAAATAACGGCCTATCTCGAAAACGCCATCCCCGCGAAGCTCACCACGCTGCGCTGGTCGATGTTCCATTGCTCGTATCGCAGCAACTCGCCTTGCGCTTTCGGAGCCGCCTTCAGGAAGGTGTAGAAGGGCGCGGAGCCGCACCATTTCAGATCGTCCTGGTTCTCGCGCACCAGCTCCCAAAACCCGGCAGCGTCCGAAGCCGCGATGCGCTCGATGCGCTCTTCGTCGCGTGCGCTCACCTCGCTCATGACGCCCTGGCCGGCCACCGCCGTGAACTGGTCGTGATAGCGCGCGCCCATGTGCGCCATGTCCACGCCGAGAATCCAGAAGAGGCGGTCGCCCTCGCGCTCGCGCAACTCCCCCAGCGCCTCGATGAAGCGCTTCACGCGGCCGTCATCCTCGGGCCGCCCGCCTTCCGAAAAGCTGTGCGCGAAGGACCCGCACAGAATCGGCAGAATCCGCACATCCGGCCCCAGCGCGTGCTGCAGGAAGATCAACTGCAACTCGACGGTGTGCTCGAAGGAGTGGCAGTAATCCTCCATTTCCACGGCGCTGCCGCCGTGCGCGGCCAGCCAGTCCGTCAGCAGCTGGTCGGTCGGGGTTTCGCCGAGCGGCGTGCGGAACGTCTTGCGCGTCAACCCGAACCTTCCGGGCTCTCCCCAGTGCGAGGTCGCCAGAATGACGAAGGTGCGGTCGCGGTGCTCGGGCTTCAGCTTGCGGTAGGCCGCGCGGTACGACTGCCATCCGCCCTCGGGGCTGACGTGCGGAGCCGCAATCGCGAACAGGTCGCCATCGGCGGCTGCGTCGTCGCCGGCTTCGTCCGCCATGTACCGCGACATGGTCTGGCGCAGCTCATCGGGCTGGCCGGGATACGCTCCGCCGGCGTGTGCCGGCTCGCGCACGGGCGTCTGAGTGAAGTCGCGGCGCCGCTCGGCCTCCATGCGCGCGAAGTTTTCATCCTCGAGGAACCCCGCAGTGCTGAGCGTCTCTGCCAGGTGCTGCGCGATCTCTCCGACTTCGAGACTGTTGGTAAGGCGCACCAGCGCGGCCCGAAGGTCCAGTTCCGTCTGGCTCCCGTCGAAACACCGGAGGCAGTCGATCAGCATCGGCGGAATGATCAGCATGGCATCGGAAAACCGGTACGGATCCCGAATGAAGAGGCCCGGGTGCTCGGGCGAGGGCGAAGGCATGAAATCCAGGTTCAGGCGCAGACGGGGAAGTGGCTGGGACAAATCCCATCGTAGCGCAGGACGGCACGCGTATTCGTCCATGGTTCCAAGGATTCTCCACCGCGGAGACGCAGAGACGCAGAGTAAGAAGCGGGAGGCCAAGCAGGGTGTAAACAAGGTCCGCGGCTTTGCGTCAGGCCCGGGGTTGGCGCGCAGAGGAGGCAGAGAGCGCAGAGAAACTGTTGTTTCCGTGATGCTAAACTAATACTCTCCATGGCCCTGCTGTCAATCGTGATCCCGATTCACAACGAGGAGCACTCCATCCTGCCGCTTTACGACCGTCTGACGGCGGTGCTCGAGAAGTTACAGCGGCCGTATGAGATTCTGTTTGTGGACGACGCCTCGGGCGACCGCAGCTTCGAGCTGCTCGCCAACCTGGTGGAAACCGATGGCCACCTGAAAGTCATCCGGTTGCGCCGGAACTTCGGGCAGACGGCGGCTTTGTCGGCGGGCTTTCACGAATCCCAAGGCGACGTCATCGTGGCCATGGACGGCGACCTGCAGCACGCGCCTGAGGACATCCCGGCGCTGCTGGCAAAAATCGACGAGGGCTATGATATCGCGAGCGGCTGGCGCAAGAACCGCGTGGACAACGCAATCAGCCGCAAGCTGCCTTCGCACATCGCCAACTGGCTGATGGCCAAGGCCTCGGGCATCGATCTGCGGGATTTCGGCACCACTTTCAAAGCCTACCGGGCCGAAGTGCTGAAGGACGTCAACCTTTATGGGGAGTTGCACCGCTTCATTCCGGCGCTGGCCAGCTTCTATGGGGCGCGCATCGCCGAGGTGCCCATTCACAGCACTCGCCGCGCCGCCGGCGGTTCGCACTACGGCATCGGCCGCACGTTCCGGGTGATGTTCGATATCCTCACCATCAAGTTCATGCTGAAGTATTTCACGCGCCCCATGCATTTCTTCGGCTCGCTCGGCCTGGCCGGCACCACTTTGGGCGGCGGCATCATGGTCTACCTGGCCATCGAGAAGCTGCTGGGTTACGAGATCGTGGCCGCGCACGGCCCGCTCATGGTTGCGGGAGCCCTTTTGCTTCTGGGCGGCCTGATGATGTTCAGCACCGGGTTGATTGGCGAGATGATGATGCGGACATATTTCGAGAGCCAGGATCGCCGCATCTATGCGGTGCGCGAAATCCTCACGCGCAAGCAGCACGGTGTGCCCGGCGGCGCGAAATAAAGCTACAGGTTTCTTCCCCTGCGCCAGTGGTCCTCGAACAATCCCTTCATGGCCGCACCCATCCCCTCGTGATCGAAAACCACCGATGTCCACATGGGACGGGTGATGACCGGGTCGAGCAGCGCGATGAGCCCGTACTGCCCATCGAACAGCGCCAGCTTCATGGGCAGGGATTCGGCGATCTTCACCTCCACGCCCGCGGCCATGTACTCGCTCAGGCGCTGCCGGTGTTCCTCGTCGAGCGAGGCCGCCTCGAGCAGCAGGCGGCAGGCGACGCCGCCCAACCCGGCCTGCTTGACCAGCTTCTCATCCAGCGGATCCACCGCGTACGGGGGACGCGAGAACTCCAGATACTCGCGCTTCACCTCCGACAACATGCGGCGGTACTCGGCGCCGGTCTGCGCCGGCTCGGTGACGATGCGCAGAAAATCCAGCGTCCCGCGGCCGCCCTGGCCTTCCGAATAAAGCGCCTTCAAATCGTCGATCAGGCCCAAGCCCGAGCGCCCGTTGTCCATCAGTTCCTGCTCCAGGATCTGGCGTTTGCGCGCCAGGTAACCGGGGATCGCCAGGCTCGGCTCCACGGCCGAGAACAGTTTGGTCTTCTCCTGCACTACCTGCGCGAAGCCCTTCTCCACCAGGCTGTCCAGAACTTCATAGATCTTCTGCCGCGGAACGTGCGCGCGCGCGGCCAACTCCAGCGCCTTGAACTTGGGATGGCCCAGCAACACCAGATACGAACGCGACTCATAAGCATTGAGGCCAAGTTGTTGCAGCCGGCGCCAGAACCGTTGAAAATCGACTTCGGCCAATTCTTCGCTCATATTCCTTTCACCTTATCAGAGCCGGGACCAAAAAGTTCGGTACACCGGATAGCCCCACAAGAAGGTGGCTGTGGTCGGGTAAAGACCTGATATCTTGAGAGAGTGGATTTGACTTGGTACTATTAGGACTTTACAATAAGCCTAAAATGGAATTGTATGTCTGACAACGCCGTAACCAGCGGTTCACCGTCCGGAGCGGGGATGGGGTCGGGTCCGAAGATCAGGATCGTGGTGGCCGACGACCATCCTATTTTTCGGGACGGCCTCTGCAAGCTGTTGGCTTTGGAAGAAGACTTCGAGGTAGTGGCCCAGGCTCAGGATGGACGGCAGGTATTGGAAGTCCTGCAACAGCTCGAGCCCGACATTCTGCTGCTCGACCTCAAGATGCCCGGTCTGGACGGCCTGGCGACTTTGCAGCGGCTGCAGGCGGTCAAGAACAAGACTCGGGTCATTGTTCTGACGGCGTCGGACGACAAGAATGAATTCGTTCAGGCGATGCGGCTCGGCACCTCGGGAATTGTTCTCAAACAGACGGCCACGGAGCTGCTGATCAAGAGCATTCGCAGGGTCCATGCGGGGGAGATCTGGCTGGATTCGCATACCACGGCAGCGGTGATCCGCCAGTTCGTGGCGGCCGACGAACCACCGCCTCCGTCGTTGCCCGCCGGCCCGAGCCAGGGCCCGGGCCGGGAACGGGAGCGGTCGCCGTTAAGCCTGCGGGAGCGCGAGATCGTGGCGCTGGTCGCCCAGGGTTTTAAAAACAAAGAGATGGCGGAGAAGATGTTCATCAGCGAACAAACGGTCAAGAACCATCTGCACAACATCTTCGACAAGCTGGGCGTCTCCGACCGGCTGGAACTGGCGCTCTACGCCATCCATAACAACCTGCACATGGGAAGGTAGCCCTCAATTTCAGCGCGCGAGGAAGGGTTGTGTTCACTCTGGTCCGGCGGGCAAGGCAACGGCTACTATATAACGAACTGCTTTCCCAGGGGGCCAATGCGTCGAGTGCCGCGCTCATCGCTCTAATCCTGCTGCTGCTGCTCGGCACGCAAGTTCTGAACTGGTGGTGGGCGGTGGCGATACCGCTGGTCGCCGCCGGCGCCGGGCTGTACGTGGCGCGCCGGCGCCTGCCTTCGCCTTACGCCGTCGCCCAGATGGTGGACCACCGCATGGCGCTGGCGGACACGCTTTCCACAGCGCTCTACTTCAGCGAAGGCGAGCCGCGTTCCCACGTTTCGCGGGAGGTTTGCCAATCCCAATTGGAGCAGGCCGACCGGCTCTCACAAGCCGTCGATGTGCGTAGAGCCGTCCCCTACACCATGCCGCGCACCGCGTATCTGCTGGCCGCGCTGCTGGTGGCGGCTGGCGGCCTGTTCGCGCTGCGCTATGGCCTGAGCCTTCGGCTGGACCTCAAGCCGCCTCTGGCTCGCATTGTGCGACAGAAGTTCGGCGGGAACGAGCCAGCGGCTCAGGCCAGGAGCGCGCGCCCGAAGGCCCCGGGGAATCCCGATTCACGGGATGAGGGGACGGGGTGGTTCTCCGATTCGGGCCAGCAGCCGGATGTCTCGAGCGAACCTATTCAGGACACGGGCGCCGCCGCGTCCCCCAACAGCGCCTCCGAAGAACAGGCCGAAGACGGGGGGAAGGATGACGGTCTCCCGGAATCGGACAACGCCCAGGACGGCAGCTCCGGCCAGCCAGGCGGCACTTCCGGCCAGGACCAGAAGCGGCAATCCGCGGCCAGGCAGGGTTCGAGCGACTCCGGTGAGAGTTCCAGCCTGTTGAGCAAGGTCGAAGATGCCGTCGAGAACCTGCTCTCCAGCTTAAAGCCGCCGCGGAGCTTTCCGGGCGCCCGGCCGCAATCCCCCAAGGACCCGAGCGGCCAGCAACGCAAGGCGCAGCAGAGCGGCGGGCAGCCCGGCGATTCGCAAAAGGGCCAGCGCGGCGAAGAGGCCAATGATTCGCAGGATTCCCAAGGCAAGAGCCCCGGCACCAGCGACACCGAGCAGGCCGGCAAGCAGCCTGGCAGCGGCATCGGCAGCCAGGATGGCGACAAGAACATCCGGCAGGCGGAGCAACTGGCCGCCATGGGCAAGATCAGCGAGATCATTGGCAAGCGCTCGGCCAACCTCACCGGCGAGGCGACGATCGAAGTCCAATCCACCAGCCAGCAGTTGCGCACGCCCTATGCGCCACGCGGCGCGCAGCACTCCCAGGGCGGTGCGGAAATCAACCGCGACGAGATTCCCGCCGCGCTTCAGACTTACGTAGAGCGGTATTTCGAGCAGTTGCGCCAACCAGCGCCGCCCGGGAAATGACCGGCGTTCAGTTTTCCCAAATCCGCTTGGGAACGCCGCGGTCGCGGTCCTTCACGCGGTCATACAAGTAAAACGTGGAGACCGTTCCCAGCGATTCGTTATAGTAGCTCTCCTGGCCCAACCCCTGTTTGAGGTCCTCTTCGAAATTGTGGAGGGCCTTCAGCTCGTCTGCCAGCGCGGGCTTCTTCCCGCCCGAGGGCGTTTCAAAAAACTTCTGAAATCCGCCATCCACCAGCACACCGATTTCGCTTCCCTGCGCCATGCCGGCGCATCCGGCAATGACGACCGTGCCGTTCTCTTCCTTCAGGTCCACGGCGCAACTGCCGCGGCTGGCGCGCACCACGCCGCCGGCCATCGGCGCTATGGTGAAACCGGCGTGGCGAAGGCTTTCGAGGCGTTCCGCGAAGGTGGGAATTTTGAGATGAGCCCGGCGAAAGAACATCAATCCCATTATAGTGGCCGCTGGAAGCGCAGAATCCGCGCGGCGCAGAGTCTGCACTCGCATGGCAGATTCTGCACGCACCTTTACGGTTCGGCGTCTCGAAATGCCTGTAGGGACCTGCGCCGGCCTATTCTGCCGAAGGGCCAGCAAAGTGCCCACTATCCCCAGCGAGGATAACAAAATGAAACGACTTTTGATTTTGAGCGCGTTAGTGCTGAGCACCACAATGATCGGTCCCGTCGCAGCGCGAGCTGGAGCCCCTCAGGAAAAACGTTACTACGATAAGAGCGGCAAGGACTACCATACTTGGAACGACAACGAGGATCATGCTTACCGCACCTATCTCACGGAGCAGCATCGGGATTATCGGGATTTCAACAAAGTGAACAAGGGCCAGCAACAGGAATACTTCAAGTGGCGCCATCAACACCCCGATAACGCTCTCGTCAAAGTTGAGATTAAGTAGGGGCGGTCACCCGCGCTTCCACGCGAACTGGCCGTTCACCACGGTCGCCACCGGGCCTCCGCGGAACGTCCGCCCGTGGAACGGGGAATTCCGGCTGCGCGAGAACGACTGGTTCACGTCGTATGTCCAGCTCAAATCCGTGCTGAAAACCGTGACGTCACCTGGGGCGCCGGGCGCCAGCGTGCCCCGGCCCAGGCGCAAGACGGCGTTGGGGCCGGTGGTGAACAGCTCCACCATGCGGCTGAGCGTGATCTTGCCCGGGTGCACCAGTTCTTCGAGCGCCAGTGCGAGGGCGGTCTCCAGGCCGATGATGCCGAACGGGCAGCGCTCGAACTCCTGCATTTTCTCGCTGCCGGGGTGCGGGGCGTGATCGGTGGCAATCGCGTTGACTGCCCCTTCCGCGAGGCCCTCTACTACCGCGGCGCGGTCTGCGGCCGAGCGCAGCGGCGGCTTCATCTTGTAGTTGCTGTCGTACGGCGCCATGTCCCGGTCGGCCAGCGCGAAGTGGTGCGGAGTGGCCTCGCAGGTCACCGCCAGCCCCTGGCGCCGCGCGTAGTCCACCATGGCCACCGCGTGGCGCGTGGAGATGTGCGCCACGTGATAGCGCGCGCCGGTAAGCTCGGCCAGCAACAGGTCCCGCGCCACCATGGCGTCTTCCGACGCCGCGGGAATGCCGCGCAGTCCCCAGCGCACGGATTGCGCCCCCTCGTGCATATCGCCGCCGGCGCTGAGGTTCAGATCTTCGCAGTGCTGGATCACGGGCAAATCGTAGGACCGCGCGAACTCCATGGCGCGCCGCATGACGCGCGCGTTCATGACCGGCAGGCCGTCGTCGGAAATGGCCACCGCGCCGGCGGCCTTCATGGCGCCGATGGCCGCCAACTCCTCGCCCGCGCTGCCTTTGGTGATGGCGCCGATGGGGAACACGTTGACCACCGCCTGGCTCCGCCCGCGCTCCACTATATAGCTGGTCACCATGGGGCTGTCGTTCACCGGCTTGGTATTGGGCATGCAACAAACCGAGGTGAAGCCGCCCGCCGCGGCCGCCCGCGATCCGCTCTCGATGGTCTCGGCGTGCTCGAACCCCGGCTCCCGCAGGTGCACGTGCATGTCGATGAAGCCGGGCGCCACGATCATCCCGCTGGCGTCGAGAATCTCGGCCCCGGGGCACGAAAGGTCGGGCGCGACGCCGGCGATCCGCCCCTCCACTATCAGCACGTCGGCGACGCGGTCGGTGTTGGAAGCGGGGTCGATGACGCGACCATTCCTGATGACGATGGACATGGCCTATCCAATCACCTTCTCGAGCACGGCCATGCGCACGGCGATGCCGTTCTCGACCTGGTTGAGAATCACCGAGCGCTGGAAGTCCGCCACCTCGGACGACAGCTCGCGCCCGCGGTTGATGGGGCCGGGATGCATGACGATGGCGTCCGGCTTGGCCAGGTCCAGGTGCTCCAGTTGCAATCCGTAAAAGCGGAAGTACTCGCTGGCTGGGAATGACGCCTCGTGCTGGCGCTCGAGCTGCACGCGCAGCATCATGATGACGTCCGCCTGGCGGATGGCCTCGCGGATGTCGGTGGTCAGGCGCACGCCCGGCGCCAGTTGCTCCAGCTCCACCGGCAGCAGCGAAGCCGGGCCGCAGAGCACGATCTCGACGCCGAATTTCGAAAGCAGGTGCACGTTGGAGCGCGCCACGCGGCTGTGCGCGATGTCCCCGATGATGGCCACCCGCAGCCCCTCCAGCGTAGGACGCCGGTCGAGAATGGTGCGCGCGTCGAGCAGCGCCTGGGTGGGATGCTCGTGCGTTCCGTCGCCCGCGTTGATGATCGGCGTGGGCAGGTGCCGCGCCAGAAAATGCGGCGCGCCGGAGGCCGAGTGCCGCATCACAATGGCATCCGGCCGCATGGCCCCCAGGGTGTTGAGCGTGTCCACCAGCGATTCGCCTTTGGAGACACTGGACCCCGACGCGGTGATCGAAACCGCATCCGCCCCCAGGCGTTTGGCGGCGATCTCGAAGCTGGTCCGCGTGCGCGTGGAAGCCTCGTAGAACAGGTTGACGATCATCTTCCCGCGGAGCGTGTCCAGCTTTTTGACGGTTTGACTTTGGATGGGCTGGAAATCCTTCGCGCGCGCCAGGATGGCCTCAATCTCGGCGCGGTCCAGCTCTTCGATTCCGAGCAATCCGGCGTGCATGTCGGCTACGCGGCTCCGCTTTCGGCGACCTTTTCCACCAGCAGCACTTTTTCCATGCCATCCACCTCCTGGAACTTCACTTCGATGATTTCGATATCGGTGGTCTGCACCACGCGGCCCACGAACTTGGCCTCGATGGGCAGCTCTCGGTGGCCGCGGTCGATCAGCACCAGAAGCTGCACGCGCGAGGGGCGGCCATGGTCGAACAGCGCGTCGAGCGCCGCCCGGATGGTGCGGCCGGTGTAGAGCACGTCGTCCATCAGGATGATGTCCTTGCCTTGCACCGAAAACGGAATCTCGGTGGCGCTGACCACGGGCTTGATGTCCACGGTGGTCAGATCGTCCCGGTACAGCTTGATATCCAGAACGCCGACCGGGATCGTGCGTTTTTCGAGCGCCTCGATCTTGCGCGCCAGGCGCTGCGCCATGGGAATGCCGCGGCGCTTGATGCCGATAAAGGCGAGCAGGTCCAGGTCTTTGGTCTTTTCGAGAATCTCATGGGCCAGGCGGACCAGCGTCCGATCGATTTCGGACGCGCTCATGAGCTGTGCTTTTTCGCGCGTAAGGGACATTAAGGCTCCGAAGGACAGAGTATCACGCCATGCGGTCGGGAAACTTCGGCGCTGCCTCTCGCGTCTGACCGATAATAGAAACGATGACTACGGAAGCGGTCTGCCCGAAGTGCGGAGGCACCGGCTGGATCATTGTCGAGCGCGCCAACGTTTCGGGCGCGGAGGCGTGCGATTGCCGCGCCCAGGGCCGCGCGGAACGCCTCGAAGAACGCGCGCAGATTCCGCCGCTCTATCGCGAGGCCTCCTTCGAAACCTTCAGCTTGCCCAACGACAACCCCATCGGCCGAAGAGAACTCGCCGGAGTGCTGCTCACAGTAAAAGCCTACGTGCGGGAATTCGATAAGAACCGAACACGCCCTGGGCTACTCCTCATCGGCCAACCTGGCATCGGGAAGACCCACCTGGCGGTAGCGGCGTTCCGCGAAATCATCGCTAAAGGGCACGAGGGGTGGTTTTGCACTTATCAGAGCCTGCTCAACAGCATCCACTCTGGTTACGATCCGATCTCGAACTCCTCCGACCGTGAAGCGTACCGCACAGCACTGGATACTGACGTGCTCCTACTGGACGATCTAGCCGCCAACCGTGCCAGCGACTGGGTTGAAGACACCATAAACTCCATCATCACCTACCGTTGCGACAACAAAAAGGTGCTCATTGCGACAACCAACGCACCGGATCCAGACGCGGGCAGCGTGGTGATCCAGAAGAACAAAGTATTGGACAAGTACGAGTACGCCCGAACCCTCGAGTATTACATCGGCACGCGTGCGCGCTCTCGTTTGTTTGAGATGTGCACGGTGATAAAAATGCCCCTGATTGCTGACTATCGCGTCCAAAAGGGCAAGATCTTCTGATGCGCCTGGCCGCTCTCCTGCTGCTGTCGGCCGCGGCGCTGACGGCACCGGTCGCGACCGCGCCGGCGGCGGACTACGTGCAAGCGGTCGAGTTTCCCTACTATCTCTACCCGCGCACGCTGTGGGAGCGGGAGCTGGTGTGGCTCAAGACCATCGGAGTGAGCACGGTGGAGTTCTCGATCCCCTGGAATTGGCACCAGATCGAGCCCGGCGAGTTCGACTTCACCGGCCGCACCAGCCCGCGCCGCGACCTGGTGGCGTTCGTGCGGCTGCTGCGGAGGCTGGATCTGCGCGCCTGGGTGCGCCCGCTGCCGCCAGTCCCAGGGTGGCTCAACAACGGAGCGCCTTCCGGGCCGGTGCCGGACGCACGCGCGCAACGCGCCTGGCTCAAGGCGCTGGAGACCGTGCTGGCCACCCAGACGGCCAGCCACGGCGGCCCCATCGCTTTCGTAGAAGGGCGCGGGCTGGCCATCGATGCCGCCGCTCCTCCGGCGCCTGTGGCCATGATTTCAGCTACGGATCCCACGGCTTTCACGCGCAGCCGCCAGGCGATGACGGGAGCAGCCCGCTCGCTGCTGTGGACGGACGTAGAAGACGCGCTCTATCCGGCTGGCTGGGCGGCCAATCCCGAGTCGCTGCTGCGCAAAGGCGCGGTGGGGCTGGCCGGCGATGAACGCCCCGCCACCCGCGCCCTGCGCCGAAATGCCGCGCTGCTGCGCAATTGGGCGCGCCTGTTTCCCGGCCTGCATGCCGTCGCCATGCCAAAGCCCGCGGCCGGCGCGCTGCCCGCGGGCGTGACAGCGGCGGAAGTGGTTTCGCCCGCGGCCTCCGCCATCAGCATCACCAACACGGGAGCGCGGCCGTTTCACGACGATGTGCGCGTGCGGGAGCCCGAGTCGAAGCGCACCCTGGTGATCCCCGGCGTCTCTGTTCCTGCCGGCGAATCGCTCTGGCTGCCCCTCGGCGTTTCCATCGGTCCGGACGGCTTGTGCCGCGAGTGCACCAATTTCTCGGGCGCGGAGCATATTGTTTACGCCACGGCCGAGCTGCTCTCCATCGAATTCGAAAACGGCATCCTTGCCATGGAGTTCGCCGCCCCCGAGCCGGGCGAAGTGATTCTGCAACTGGCGCGCCAGCCGGTCGGCCCGTTCCTGGCGGCAGGCAAGCCGACGGAGTTTGGCTGGGACAACGTGACCCTCCGCGCGCGCCTCCCCATTCCGGCCAGCAGCGCCGCGGGCAACCGCGTGCGCATCGGGATTGCCATCGAAGCCCCTGAGACGTCGGCTTTTTTCAACGACGCGCGGCGGCTGATTATCGGCCGGAAGAACGAGGTTTCCACTTCGTACTCGTCGGCGGAGCTGGCGGCGCGCTCGCGGCTGCGCCTGCCGGAAGGCTTCACGGGCGCGCCCACCGTCAAATCGCCGGATGAAATCGACTACGAAATCGGCGTTCCGGCCGATGCGCTGCACGGCGATTGGGCCAACCTGGCGCTCGAAGCCGACGGCATGCTCCTGGGCCGCGCGCGCCTGCAACTTTTCCGCCCCGCCACCATCCGCCTGATGGAAGCGATGCAGCTTCACTTCGGCGCGCAGACCGAGTTGACGCCCGATCCGCCCACGGCGCCCATTGAGCCGAGAGCCGGCGGCAATCTCGAGATCTCCATCCGCAACAACTGGCCGCAGATTCGGACCTACCGCCTGGAGGCCGCGGGCGAAGGCCTCGAATTCTTCCCGCCCAAGACCGAGATCAGCGTGGGCGCGGTGGATGAGCGCCGGGTGTCGTTGCGCGTGTTCGCCGCGGAGGGGTTGGCCGGCGTGCGCGACTGGCGCCTGCGCCTGGCGGATGTTTCCGAGACCGGCGCCGATGCGGACCTTCCCATGCGAGTGGTTTTGCTGCCGCGCGGCCGCACGGTAGCTTGGTCCGCCGACCTGGATGGGGACGGTTCCCCGGAATGGGTGCTGGAATCGCAGAAAGTGCGCGCCATTTTCTCCGGGCAGGATGGCGGCCGATGGATCGAGTTCGCGTGGAAGGACACCAACGTGAATTTCCTGCCGGAACAGGGCCTCTTCTTCGCGCCGGGACCGGTGGAGGTTAGCGCCGCGGACGACGCCCTGGAGTTCACCGGGAAGGGCTGGAAGCGCACCGCCCGTCTTTCGGAGACCGCGCTGACCATCGAACAAAGCTCACCGCTTCCCGCGGATCGATTGAGTTCGGAAAAGCGCGGCGGGGCGACGCTGACGATTGCGCGGCCGTCGCCAACGCGAGTGACGTATACGTTGAACTGACGGGATGACTGGCTCAAGCAGTATCGCGTAAAAAAGAAGGGAGAGATTCGATGAACAACTTGACGTCGCTTTTTGGTTTCCTGGCGGCATTGAGCCTGGCTACCGAAAGGATTACTGAAGTAGTTAAGGGCCTCCCTTATGTCTCCAAGTGGTTGGCCAATCCGGGGAAGGCCGGCGACACAATCGAACAAGTGATAGACATACTGCCCATCAACAGCATCCTGCTGAAGTGACGATCCACTACTGCTTCCATCCTTTGCGCACACTCTGCCTGCCCGTGGTCAGGCTGTACCACGTTCACGATGAGGTCTGCTATGTGGTGCGGCAGGCCGATGGCACGCCGTTAGCGGTGCCTGGCTGGATGACCACTCCCGAGTCCGCGCACGCGAGGGTCGTCTCCACTGCGCGCCTTCCGCTTCGTGTGCTGCTCGAGTTACAACGCACCACCGCGGCCTCCCTCTCGAAGCACAATGTGCATCAGGAGGCTCGCGATGCTACCACTGCCCCGAGCAAGACAACAACAACTTTTCGAAGAAGCGCCCGCGGCTCCAGCGGTACGGCTGCCGCCGAAGGTGCAACAACAGCTACGCCAGGCCCTGACGCACTGGATGCAAGCACTGGCCAGAACGCGCCGCGAGGAGGACGCCCGTGAACAAGATCACCGCTGATCATCTGGCCCGGCGGGCATGTGTGTATGTCCGTCAGTCCTCGCCGGAACAAGTGCGGCACAATCTCGAAAGTCAACGGCGGCAATATAGCCTGCGTGATCGCGCACGCACTCTGGGCTGGCATGACATCGAAGTTATTGACGACGATTTGGGGATCTCGGGATCCGGAATCCTCCGTCCCGGTTTTGAACGTCTGCTGTCGGCGGTGTGTGAGGAACAAGTCGGCGCCATCTTCAGCATTGAAGCCTCGCGGTTGGCGCGCACCAACCGGGAGTGGCATACGCTGCTGGAGTTTTGCAGCATCGTGGGTGTCCTGCTGATCGATGCCGAGGCGGTGTATGATCCCAGGCTCACGAACGATCGTCTATTGTTGGGCATGAAGGGGACCATCAGCGAGATGGAAGTAGCGAGCTTCCGGGAGCGCGCCCAGGCGGCGATTCGGCAGAAAGCGCAGCGAGGCGCCTTGATTCGCCGGCCCCCGATCGGATACGTCAAGGGACGGGATGATCGTCTCGAGAAAGACCCGGACGCCAGAGTCCGATCCGCTCTTGATCTGATCTTTCGTAAATTTGCGGAGCTCGGCAGCGTACGGCAGGTCTTTTTCTGGCTGGACCAGCAGCAAATCCAGTTGCCGTTTCTGCGCGGGCCAGAAGCCGTGCGCGAGATCGTGTGGCAGCCCGCCCGGTATCACGCGGTGCACAGCGTGTTGAAGAACCCGGTCTACGCGGGAGCCTACGCGTATGGGCGCACCAAAACCATCGTGCGGCTGGAGGCTGGACACAAACGGGTACACCGGTTGGCGCAGCCCCGGCGCGAAGACTGGGCGGTGTTGATCCTGGATCATCATGAGGGTTACATTGACTGGGATGTTTATGAGCGCAATCAGACGATGATCGCCAACAACGACAATGCGAAAGGCGGCGCGGTGCGCGGGCCCATCAAACAGGGTGGAGGCTTGCTGGCCGGCCTGTTGCGCTGTGGCCACTGCGGAGCCAAGTTGCTGGTGCAATATCCCGGACCCAACACGGTTCGGTATCAATGCTCGGGATATCTCCAAAATCGGGATCGTGCGTGCTGCATCATGTTTGGCGGACTCCGCGCCGAGCGCTTGGTGTCGGAGCAACTGCTGGCGGTGCTGGCGCCGTTCGGAATGGAAGCCGCGATAGAGGCGATCGATTCGCTACAAGGCGCCAGCGATGAGCGGCTGAAGCAAAAGTCACTGGCGTTAGAACACGCGCGGTATGAAGTGGCCCGCGCCCGCCGCCAGTACGATGTGGTGGACCCGGAGAATCGGCTGGTTGCGGCGGAACTGGAACGACGATGGAACCAGGCGCTGACCACGGAGGCCCAGCTCGAAGCTGAGCTCGTGACGTTGCAGGAAAGTCGCGAGCAGCCACTTACTAAGTCACAGAAACATGACTTACTAAGTTTCGCGCAGGATCTTCCCAGGCTGTGGGACGATCCAGAAAGTTCGCTGGAGCACAAGAAACGCCTTCTTCGTGTCGCTCTGAAAGAGATCGTCGCTACATCGGAAGACGAGACGATACGGCTGGTTTTGCATTGGCAAGGCGGGGATCATACGCAGTTGGAGTTTGGCAAGATTCGCGCTGGCCGAACCCGGTATGTGACCGACGATGATCTGGTGGAGATCATTCGCATGTTGGCGCGCATCGAACCCGACGCGCGAATCGCCTCGGTCCTGAATCAGGATCAACGCCGGACGGCACACGGACAGAAGTGGACGGCGAAGCGTGTCTGCTCCATGCGCCACAACCACGCGATTCCCGTTTACTGCGAGGGAGAACGGCAGTCCCGCGGCGAAATGTCTGTCAGCGAAGTTGCCGCCACGCTCGGCGTCACGCGGACCGCTGTCTTCCGGCTGATTCAACTGAAACGGTTGCCGGCAAAGCAAGCATGCGCGGGCGCGCCGTGGATATTACATAAAACAGACGTCGAGCGATATGTTGCGAACCGGAACCATGCAGCACCCCCATCAACTCTCAATTCATCGCAATTGGACCTTGAAATTCTATGACATCTAAAGGAGTGCATAATGTCGAACCGTCGAAGAATTACGCAAAGCCTTCATTCAAGTCCTGGCGATTATTGTTGGGACCGTGTTGGCGTATGAGATGCGGGATGCTCTTTCATCTGCGCTTGGCATGCACTACAGCGGTTTCTGGGCGTGCCTGGTATTCGGCGCGATGGCCAGCGGGGGATCCGGAATGTGGAACAGCGCGCTGGATATCGTTCGTGAGATTAACCAACAAAAACAAATCGTAACCGAAGCCCTGAAGGCAACTCCGCCGCCACTGGCGGCCAGATGATGCGTTCCTCACTGCACGGACACGGTGACGCCACTCTGACTGATGTTCGCGCCGATCTGCACTGTGATCGGCAGGTTCCCGGACTGCGCATTTGAGGGGATCTGCACGTTGAGCTGCATCATTCCCGCCACCAGGCCGGGCGCTTCGCCGGCGAACTTATAGAAAGCCGACTGGCGGTTGATCAGTATTGTGATGGGAAGCGCCGGCGCCGGCGTCACCTGCGGAGGTGGCAAGCTCGCGATAGTAATCGCGCCGGTGATGCTCGGCGGGCTGGTCTGGCCCTCGCCCGTCAGGTACACTTGTACGACGCTGCCCTTGGCGGCGGGATTGTTCGGCCCGTTGGTGGAGTTGTCCTGGTTCAGGATGGCACCCGGCCCGCTGCCCGAGGAATTCCGTGTGAACAGCCCCGGGGCCGTGGCCACGGAGTTCAACTGGTAGGCGCTGGAAGTCCCGCCCGCGTACACGATCCATACCGAGGGGCTGGGCGCCATCTCATACGGCACCACAGCCGATACCTGCCCGCTACTGGCGTAGATCATAGGAGCGGGGATGCCGTTGAACAGCACCTCGACGCCGCCGATGGTTGTCGCCAGCTTGCCGGTCGACGGGACGATGGATGGGTATGCCGCGGTGACCGGTCCGATGGCCGTGCCAAAGATGGTAACCAGCTCGCCTGGGGAGACCGGTCCGCCGATGTAGCTGGCCGCATTCACCACGGCGTTGATGACGGGCAGTTGCGCGGTCTCCGCGGCTGCCTGACTGAGTGTGATGGTAACTGACACGCCTGCGATCACGATCGTCGCGCTGACGGACAGGCCTGGGTTGGGGCCGACTACGAGGGTAACCGTGCTGGAGCCAACGCCGGAAGATGGGCTTGAAACCGCGATCCAACCCGGCAAGCCGGAGACTGTCCAGGAACAGGAAGCGCCGGTTTGAATGGCGACGGTCAAGTTACCGCCCGAGGCTGGGGTCTCCAACGTAGTTGGCGAGACCGAGTAGGTGCAGGGAGAAAACGGCGTCAAAACACGGATGCGGCTGTTACCAGAGTCGCCGATGTAGAGGTTGCCCGCAAAGTCGATGGCGACGCCGTAGGGATTGGCCAACTGGGCGCTGGCAGGCGGGCCGTTGTCGCCGCTGAAGCCGAAAATCCCGTTTCCCGCGATGGTCGCGATCGACCCGTTCGAGACTTCGCGGACGCGGTTGTTGCCGGAGTCGCCGATGTAGAGGTTGCCAGCAGCGTCGATGGCGACGCCGTAAGGGTTGGCCAACTGGGCGCTGGTGGCCGGGCCGTTGTCGCCGCTGAAGCCTGGCGCCCCGTTGCCCGCCACGGTGGTAATCACCCCATTGGAGACTTCGCGGACGCGGGAGTTGCCAAAGTCGGCGATGTAAAGGTTGCCGGCCGAGTCTACGGCGACGCCTTGGGGATTGGCCAACTGGGCGCTGGTGGCCGGGCCGTTGTCGCCGCTGAAGCCACGCGTGCCGGTGCCCGCCACGGTGGTGATTACCCCGTTCGAGACCATGCGGATGCGATTGTTACCCCAATCGGCGACGTAGAGGTTACCGGCAGCGTCCACGGCGACGCCGTAGGGATCGGCCAACTTGGCGCTGGTAGCCGGGCCGTTGTCGCCGAGGGCCGCGCCGCCCCCCGCCACGGTGGTGATCAGGCCGTTCGAGACCTTGCGGATGCGATTGTTGCCATAGTCGGCGATGTAGAGGTTTCCGGCGGAGTCCACGGCGAGGCCCGCGGGATCGTAGAACTGGGCGCTGGTGGCCGGACCGTTGTCGCCGCTAAATCCACGCGTGCCGTTGCCCGCGACCGTAGCGATCACCCCGTTCGAGACCTCGCGGACCCGATTGTTACCATAGTCGGCGATGTAGAGGTTGCCGGCGGAATCCACGGCGACCGCCCAGGGATTGGCCAACTGGGCGCTGGTGGGCGGGCCGTTGTCGCCGCTGAAACCGACTGTGCCGTTGCCCGCCACGGTCGAGATCACTGCGTTCGAGACCTTGCGAATGCGGCTGTTGGAAGTATCGGCGATGTAGAGGTTGGCGGCAGAATCCACGGCGACGCCCTCGGGATTGTCCAACTGTGCGCTGGTGGCTGGTCCGTTGTCGCCGAGGAACGCGCCGCCGCCTGCCACGGTGGCGATTACCCCGTTCGAGACCTTGCGGATGCGGTTGTTACCGGCGTCGGCGATGTAGAGGTTGGAGGCGGAGTCTACAGCGACGCCTTGGGGATAGGCCAAGCGGGCGCTGGCGGCCGGGCCGTTGTCGCCGCTGAAGCCTGGGGTCCCGTTTCCCGCTATGGTGGTGATCACCCCGCCCGAGACCTTGCGGATGCGGCTGTTAGACGAGTCGGCGATGTAAAGGCTGCCGGCAGAGTCCACGGCAACGCCGTAGGGATTGTCTAGTTGGGCGCTGGTGGCGGGGCCGTTATCGCCGCTGAAGCCATGGGTGCCGGTACCCGCCACGGTCGAGATCACGCCGTTCGAGACCTCGCGGATGCACTGGTTCATGGCGTCGGCGATATAAAGGTCGCCGGCAGAGTCCACGGCGACGCCCCAGGGCCGGTTTAACTGTGCGCTGGTAGCCGAGCCGTTGTCGCCGCTGAAACCTGGCGTCTGGTTGCCCGCCACGGTCGAGATCACGCCGTTCGAGACCTCGCGGATGGATTGGTTGTTGGTGTCGGCGATGTAGAGGTTGCCGGCAGAGTCCACGGCAACTCCCGACGGCCCGTTCAACTGTGCGGTGGTGGGCGGGCCGCCGTCGCCGCTGAAGCCTGGCGTCCCGTTTCCAGCTACCAGGGTCACGACGCCAGTTGTGGCGTCCAATCGCAGGATGGCGTTTTGATCCACGAAAAAGACGTTCCCGGCCTGATCGGCGGCAACAAACTGAGGCACGTTTACGTCCAGGCTGGCGGAGGTTCCTGGCATGTTGACCGGCAGCGCGCCGCCGGCAAATGTCGATATGGTGTAGGTCTGAGCAGATGCGGACGAGGACATCACCGAGGTGAGAAGAAGCGCAGGCAGCAGACGCATGAGCGGACCGGTGTAAGACTAGGTGGCCGGTCTGAGCGGAAAGTCGCAGATATTTTTCGGCCGAAAACGGTGGCGCTACTGGACCGACACGGTGACGCCGTTCTGGCTGGGGTTGCCGCCGATCGATACTACAATCGGCAGGGCGCCCGACGGCGCGGTTGACGGGACTTGCACGTTAAGCTGCATCAACCCCGCTGCAAAGAACGGCGCTTCCCCGGCGTACGTCACATTGGGAGCCGGCTGGCCTCCGATCGTCACCTGGATCGGCTGTACCGGCGCTGGCGTCACCTGCGGAGGCGGCAAGGTCGCGGCGGTGATCGCGCCCGTGACCCCCGGCGGGTTGGTCTGGCCCTCGCCCGTCATGTACACCGTCACGATGCTGCCCTTGGCCGCGGGGCTGTCCGGCCCGTTGAGGGTGATGCCATCCTGGTTGAGGATGGACCCGGGCCCGAAGCCCTGCGAGTTCTGCGTGAACAGGCCAGGGGCCGTGGCGGCCGAGGTCACCTGGAACGCGCTGGAAGTCTGCCCCGCGGACTTGATCCACACCCCGGGGCTGGCGACGGGAGCCATCTCATAGGGCACCACGGCGGATATTTGTGTGGCGCCGGCGTAAATCATGGGAGCGGCGATGCCATTGAACAGCACCTCGACGCCGCCGATGGTGGTGGCCAGCTTGCCGGTGGTCGGGTCGATGGTGGCGTATGCCGGGGTGGCCGGTCCGATGCCATTGCCCCAAAGAGTAACGATCTCGCCTGGGGAAACGGCTCCGGTGGCAAAACTGGCTGCGTTCGTCACCGCAAGGATGGGGGCTAGCGGCGTGGCGGTCGCGGCGGCCGCAGTGACCTTGACTGAGAGGCCCGCAAATAAAACGGTGGCGGTGAGGGTCGCGCTAGAGGTGTTGGGAAAGACCACGAGAGTAACAGTGCCTGAGCCGGTGCCAGCAAATGCGCCTGAAACCGTGATCCAACCCGGTAAGCCGGAGATTGCCCATTGACAGGAAGCGCCGGTTTGGATGCTGACGTTGAAATAGGCGCCGGAGGCGGGTGCCACCAGCGAGGTGGATCCGATGGAGTAAGTGCAAGAAGACGAGGACATGATGCGGATGCGATCGTTCTCGAAGTCGGCGATGTAGAAGTTGCCGGCGGCGTCCGGAGCGATGCCCGAGGGTCCGTTCAGCTCGGCGTTGGCGGCCGCGCCGCCGTCGCCGCTGTAGCCGGGCGTCCCGTTTCCCGCGACCGTGGTGATTTCCCCGCCCGAGACCTTGCGGATTCTGTTGTTACCCAAGTCGGCGATGTAGAGGTTGCCGGCAGAGTCCACGGCGACGCCCCATGGCCCGTTCAACTCGGCGCTGGTGGCCGAGCTGCCATCGCCGGTGAAGCCTGGCGTCCCGTCACCCGCGAAGGTGGTGATCACCCCATTCGACGCCGACACCTTGCGGATGCGGCTGTTAGAAGTATCGGCGATGTAGAGGTTGCCGGCGGAGTCCACAGCGATGCCGTTGGGTCCGTTCAACTCGGCGCTGGTGGCCGGGCCGTTGTCGCCGCCGAAGCCATACGTGGCGTTGGTTCCCGCCACGGTGGTGATCACCCCGCTCGACGCCGACACCTTGCGGATGACATCGTTCCCAGAATCGAGGATGTAGAGGTTGCCGGCGGAGTCTACGGCGACCGCGCTGGGAGTGAACAACAGGGCGCTGGTAGCCGAACCGTTGTCGCCGCCGAAGCCAAACGAGCCGTTGGTTCCCGCGAAGGTGGTGATGACCCCGTTCGCGACCTTGCGGATCACGTTGTTGGCAGAGTCGGCGATGTAGAGGTTGCCGGCAGAGTCCACGGCCACCCCGTAGGGCGCGTTCAACTGGGCGCTGGTGGCGGGACCGTTGTCGCCGCTGTAGCCCATCGTCTCGTTTCCCGCCACGGTGGTGATGACCCCGTTCGCGACCTTGCGGATGACGTTGTTACCAGAGTCGGCGATGTAGAGGTCGCCAGCAGAGTCCGTGGCGACAGCGTAGGGACCGTGGATTTCGGCGCTGGTGGCCGGGCCGTTGTCGCCGGTGTAGCCCAGCGTCCCGTTTCCCGCCACGGTGTAGATTGTGTAGGACTGGCCGAATGTGGAGCAGGACATGACCAAGGCGAGAAGAATAACAGGTGGCAGACGCATTTAGGAACATCTCCTGGAGCAAATTGCGTAGCTGGCCAATAGATTAGCACGGCTCGCCACGCCCGCGACCTGTAGCTCGCGTTCCGCGCTTCATCCCGCGATAGTGCGGCGCCAGCCAGTGCCGGACGGCATTCATCACTGCGCTCGCGAGGTTCTCTGCTCCTCGCCCCAAATCATCGGATCGGGGCCGGAGAGCTGCCGGAATAACTGGTAGTCGGCGCGCGCCTCGTCGGGCTTGCCTTGCCTCTCCGCAACCAACCCGCGCAGGTAGTAAATGCGGGGGAAATAGAATGGGGTGAACAGGCCCACGCCGTTGATAGACGGAATCGGGTTGAGGCGCAGCAGGGGCGCGGCGTCGCTGGCGCGGCCGGTTTCAAGGCAGGTCCACGCCAGCATGACCGGCAGGCTAGGATCGACGGCCGGGTTCGAGCCATCGTATAGTTGCTGCAACAGCAGCGAGGCTGGCTGGAATTGCTTGCCGAGCAGGAGCGCGTAGGCCAGCGCGATATTCCTGAGGGAATCCGCGGAGGCGTTGGGGAAGGACCGCTCGGCGCGCGCCGACCACTCGGACGAGGAGGCCGGAGGCTGGGCCAGGAAGCGCGCCACCATGGCGGCGCCGGCGGAAGAAGGGCCGGCCAGGAGGGCTCCTTTTTGCGCCAGTTGTGCGGCGGCGGCGCGGTCGCCCAGCACCACGCTCCATATGGCGAGCTGGGAATAAGCTCGGGAGGCGAATTCCCGCAATGGTCCGTTCTCGGCTCCGTGCGCGAAGGTCTCGAGTAGCTGGCGGGCGGATTTGCGCCGGCCGCTGACCCATGACCATTCGGCCTTGCGGTAGTCGGCGACAGGGTCCTTGGCGGCCACGCGGGCTTGGATGTACTGCTGGGCGAGGGTGTCGGCGCCGGCCACATCGCCGCTCATGAGCCGTGCCATGGCGGCTTTCCACAGCTCGCCGCCGTTCTGGAAGTCGGGATCTTTCTTGGCGGCCTGCAAGTAGAGGTTCTCGGCCTGGCGCAAGCGTCCGGCCAGCAAGTTGACGTCACCCTGCGAATCCAGCGGATTGGCTTCCGCGGGGCGCAACGCCTGGTAGCGGCGCAGCGCGTCCAGCCCGGTATCGAAACTGCCCGCATATGCGGCGGCATAGCCGAGCTGGTTCAGCGCGGTGACGTCTTCCGGCTCCACTTCGAGCAGTTTCCGATAGGCCTGATCGGCCTGCTGGTATTGGCGGCGGTTCATGCAGGATTCGGCGAGCGAGCTCCAAGCGACGGGGTCGTTGGGATCGAGCGCGACCAGCGTGGTGAGGGCGCTTTGCCGAGCGGCGGAATCGCCATGCAGGTTGGCAGCTTCCAGCTCTAGGCTTGCGCGCTCCACTGGGGGCATGGCGGCGGCGCGCGCCAGCGCCTGGCGGAGCAGAGCCTCGGCGGCGGCGCCGTTCTGCTGCTGGGCTTTCAATTGCGCCAGCAGGCGGTAAGGCGGCCCGAAATTGGGGTCGGCGGCGATGGCCTGATCGAGGTTCTGCGCCGTGGCGTCGACGGTGGCCGATTCCTTGGCCGCCACGTAAGCCTTCAGCGCGGGCAGGCTGGTGGTGCCGTAAGGCGCCACGCGAGTAGAGATCTGCCGGGCCAGCTCCGAGGCCACGGCGAACACGTCGCCCGCGGGGTGCCCACTGGGCCCGGCGGAAACCAGGTTGGTCATCTTGCCCGTGCGCAGATCTTCGATGGTGAGCCGCGCCGAGAGCCTGCCTTCGCGGACGGAGTACTCCCCGTAGCCCAAACGGGTGGCGCCGGAAGCCAACGCGAGGCTGCGCTCGGCGGAGATGCCGGGCACGGAGATGGGGCGCGGTCCGAGGACCCGATCCAGACCGTGCATCTGGTTCGAGGGGATGGCGTATATGCCCGGCGCGCCGGCCAGCTCCTCGGTAATGACTTCGGAGAATGCGCGGCCCATCCAGTCGTCGGAAACGGCGGGGCCGAGGTTCTCGAAGCGCAGAATGGCGATGCGTTCGATTCGCGGTGCGGGTGACTGGCGGGCGCAGGCGGAGAGAAGCAAAGCCGCGAGGGCGATGAACCCCCGCGACCTAGAGTACACGCGGCTCCAAGGCCAGCAGTTCCTTGAACTCCGGCAGGTCGCGCATGGCTTGGAAGTCGGGGTCTTCCTCGATCTTCTTCTTTTCCTTAAATCCCTCTTCCAACGCCTTCCTCAGATACTGAAGCGCCAGCTCGTTGCGGCCGGCCTGGGCGTACAACTTGGCCATATGGAAATGGAACTTGGCGCGCTCCTCGATATTGCGCTCCTCGAGCAGGACGCCGTAGCCGCCGCGGTTCTCGAAGACGTTGGGGTCGAGCTTGAGCGCGGTCTGGTAGGTTTCCATGGCTTCTTTATATTTCTTCCGGGCGAAATAAGCCGTGCCCAGGTTGGAATAAATCGAAGCCGAGCTGGGAGCGCACTTGAGCGCCCTCTTATAATACCGGATGGCTCTGCCGTAGCTTTTCGCGGCGTAGTAGACCGTTCCCAGGTTGTTGATGGCCTCGGCGTAATCGGGCTTGAGGCGGATGGCCTGCTGGTAGTACTTCCGGGCGTTGTCGAGCTGCAGCATCTGGTGGTACGCGATCCCGATTTTGTTGGCGATGACCGGGTTTTTTGACTTATCCTCGCGGAACACGTCGATGGCCTCGCGGTACATCTTGCGCGCCATGAAAATGTCGCCGCGGGATTCCACGGAAAGAGGGGCTTTCGGGGTTTGGGCGGCCACTTGGGCAAAAGCCAATGCGGAACTGAAGACTGCCGCAAGTGCGATGGCCACAGGTCGGGAAACCATAAGGCCTCCACCCCTATTTAAACACACCCAACAAGCGGCGGAAGAATCCTTTCTTCTCTTCTTTCTGGGGCTGCTGGGGTGGGGCGGCGGCAGCGGGGCCCGACCGGTTCTGCCGCGCAGCGCGGCGCGCCACGGCTGCCTCCGACACATCTCCTTCCGGTCCGGTGACAGGCGGGGAAGCGTTGGCGGCCGAAACCGGATTGGCGGGCGAAGGTGTTTCCCATCCGGCAACATTGGTTACGCCTTGCCGGCCGCCGCCGTGCAGCGGGCAGGCCCCTACCGGCTGCGTGCCCACGATGTAAACCTCCGGCCGCTTGACCGGGCAGTAGGGCGTGGCGGGCATTCCGGATTGCGGATCGATATCGATGGAGACAATGCCATCCGGGGCGTGGAATGGTTTCGCGTCGCGATACTCGCGGTATTCGAGCGCGCGCTTCATGAACTCGGTCCAGATGGGAGCGGCCGAGTGCGCGCCTTCCAGGTCGAGCTCTTTGTTGTCGTCGAACCCCACCCACACCACGCACAGCAGCTCGGAGGTATAGCCGGCAAACCAGCCGTCGTGCGAAGTGCCGGTTTTGCCGGCCGCCGGGACGTTGAAGCCGCTGGCGCGGACGGCGGCGGCAGTGCCGCTGCGCAGCACCTCTTCCATCAGGTTGGTCATGAGGTAGGCTACGCGCGGGTCCAGCACCTGCTTGTGTTCGAGCTGGTTCCGATAAACCACCTTGCCGTCCTGCGAGCGCACCAGGGAGATGAAGTTGGGCTTGACGTAATCGCCCTGGTTGGCAAACACGGTGTAGGCGCCGATGGCCTCGAGCGGCGTGATTTCATACGAGCCCAGAGCCACTGCCGGCGTGGGCTGGATGTTGTAGTTCATGCCGGCGCGGTTGGCCATTTCGACCACTTTGTCGTAGCCCACCATTTCGGCGAGTTTGACGGTGGCGTTGTTGAGCGAATGGGCCAGCGCCTCGCGCAGGGTGACGGTGCCGTGGTATTCGTTCTTGAAATTAGCCGGGGTGTAAGACTTTTCGTCAAACCAGAAGATGGTAGGTGCGTCGAGGACCGTGGTGCTGGCGGTGAAGACACGCGGCGAGCCATCCACCGCGGTATCGAGCGCGGCGGCGTAGACGAACGGTTTGAAGATGGAGCCGGGCTGGCGCTTGGCCAGCACGTGGTTGAGCTGGCTCACGCCGTAATTGCGGCCGCCCGCCAGGGCCTTGACTTCGCCGGTGTGCGGATCGATGGCCACCAGCGCCACTTGCGCCTCGGGAGGGGTCTGTCCGCGGAAGCGGTGCTGCCGGCGGATCTGCTCGTCCACGTTCTGCATGCCAATGCGGATGGCTTCCGCGGCCGCGCGCTGGAGGTGCATATCGAGCGTGGTGTAGATGCGGAAGGCGTTGGACTGAAAGTCGGTGTCCTGGAAGCGGCCTTGCAGCGTGTCGTTAACCAAGTCAACGAAGTAGGGGGCTTCGACCGATTGGGCGGTGGATTTGGCCACGGTCAGCGGCGCCTGGCAGGCGAGGGCGTAATCGTGTTCGTCGATAAACCCATTCTGCCGCATCAAGCCCAGAACCACGTTGCGCCGCTCGCGCAAGCGGTCGGGATGGTGGAACGGGTCGTAGAGAGCGGGCCGCTGGATCATGCCGGCTAGCTCGGCGGCCTCCGGCAGAGTGATCTGGCTGAGATCCTTTCCGAGGTAGGCCTCGGCGGCTTCGCCGAAGCCGTGGATGCGGAATGAGCCGCGCCAGCCGAGGTAGATATCGTTGGCGTAATCTTCGAAAATCACTTCCTTGGAGAGCTTTTGCTCGAGCTGGAGGGTGATGATCATTTCCGCCAGCTTGCGCGTCCAGCGCTTGCCGGTATCCAGCCAGAACATGCGCGCGAGCTGCTGGCTGAGAGTGGAAGCGCCCTGGGCGTTGCGGCCCTCCTTCAGGTCGATGTAAGCGGCTTTGACGATGCGGATAGGGTCGAAGCCGGCATGCTGGAAAAAACGCTTATCTTCGGCCGATGTGACGGCCTGGACCATCACTGTGGGGATGTCCGCGAACTTGACCATGCGGCGTTTCTCGCGGTTGGGCCCGAAAACGTTGGTGACGAGCTGCGGCTCGAGCTGATACTGGCTGCGGGCGGTGTTGTCCTGGAGCGAAACGATTTGCGAGATCCGGCCGCGGGCGAACTTGACGACGCCGGCCTCCTGGTCAAAGTAGGATTCGGGGCCGGGGAAAACTTCGATGGAATTCGGCTGAAGCAGGTAGTAGCCGATGGGATTGCCGCGCGATTCGTTATAGCCGCTGCGGCGCAACTCGGCGGCGATCTCGGCGGGAGTGGCGACTTGGCCCACGGCTACCGATTCCGGAGCGGCGAAAATCTTGGCTGTATTGGCGAACGGGCCCACGCGCAGCTTCTCGTCGATCATGCGCGAATACTTGGCGTAAAAGTAGGTGAAAGTGCCCAGCCCCAGGATCATGAAGAGGGCGAACCCGATCACCAGAAGGCGGCCTACCGGTCCCAAAAGAAACCGGGCCAAGCCCGCGCCTTTGGGTACGCGGACCTTCATATCCTTCTTGGGCGCTCGTTTCGGCACTACATCAATTCTCGCATGTGATGGCGGCTCGGGCGAGGCGTGCCTCGCTCGGGGCCGGTCGAAGAACATTACCCCAGAGACGCAGAGACGCTGAGAAAAACCAAAGAAAAGACTGAAAAGCCAAAAAGCCGAGAACGCGGAGATGGCAGAGAGCGCAGAGAAACTGTTTCTTGAGTTCTTCTCCGCGGCTCTGCGTCTCGGCGGTGATCCCGGGATTCACCGGCTGCCGGCGCCGGGGTAGAAGTGCAGGTCAACGGTGTACCCGGGCACGGTGACGCGCACGAAATAGCGCACATCGATCCGCAGGCCCTCCTTCGAGCGAATGACCTGCACGTTGTCTTCCTTTACCGGGAGATCAAGCTCATGGGCCTTATCGAGCACCCAGGTGCGCAAGACGTCATCGGAATTCGTCCGATTCTCGACACGTTGTGCCACTTCCGACACGAAATTCTGCAACTCGAGGTTGCGAAAATAGATGGGAGCGAACATCGCGCTGAAACCCACGAGGGCCGCCAGCACGGCGCCGGCGGCGGCGATGCGCCAGCGCGGAACGCGGCTCACGGCTGGTCGTCCGATTCCTTACTGGCGGCGCAGAGCTCGTCCCAGATATCGCCCGAATGCGGCGTCCACTGCGGGTTTTCCAGTCCCGAGATTTGCAGCTCGTCCTGCCTCAAAGTCCCGTGTCCGTAAGGGCAGATGTACTCGATGCGCGGCCGTCCGAACTGCAACATGCGGCCCCAGGAGCCGGTTACCACGGGCATGCGCAGGCGGCGCAAGCAGGTGCGGCAACGGTAGCGCTGGTCCCAGATGATGATGTAAAGGGCCCCGGCGCCGAGCAGAAACCAGCCCAGAACGACCAGGTTGAAGAGCAGAATCTGTGCGCCATCGCGCAGAGGCTCCGGGGGATACGGCTCAGGGAATAGACGGATGATGAACGCTAGCAAGCCGTAGAGCACCGCGGCTGCGGAGATCAGCTTGGCGGCTAAATAGGCCCAGTAGCGCATACTCTATTAGACTTGCACCCCCCATCTTTAGTTTCGTAGCAACGGGCACCGGACGCAAGGGGGGATTATTGGCGGAACAGGTGGCGCGCGATGAAGAAGACGTTGGCGGGGCGCTCCGCGAGCCGGCGCATGTAATAGGGATACCAGGCTTTGCCGAACGGGACGTAAAGGCGCAGGCGATAGCCCTCGGAGGCCAGCTGGCGCTGGAGATCGCGGCGGATGCCGTAGAGCATCTGGAACTCGAACGCATCGCGTCGGATTCCGCGCTCGAGGGCGTACGCTTCGGTCTGCCGGATGATCTTCTCATCGTGCGTGGCAATGGCGGGGTAAGCGCCGCGACGGAGCAGGAACTTCATCAGCTCGACGTAGTTGCGGTCTACATCGGACTTGCGGGGGAAGGCCACGCCGGCGGGTTCGAGGTAGGCGCCTTTGCAAAGCCGCACGCGGATGGCGCGGTCGCAGAGCCGCTCGATATCACTCTGGCTGCGATAGAGGTAAGCCTGAATGACGACGCCGACGGCTCCGTATCGCGCGTGAAGGTCCGTGACCAGATCGATGGTGCGCTGGGTGTACGCACTCGATTCCATGTCCACGCGAACAAAGCTGTTCAACGCGGCGGCACGGCGAACAAGTTGCTCCACGTTGGCGCGGCACTGGTCATAGGAGAAATCGAGGCCGAGCTGGGTGAGCTTGAGCGAGACGTTACCCTGAATACCAGAATCGTGAATGGCGGAAAGAGCGTGGAGATAAACATCGCGCGCCTCGGCGGCTTCTTCGAGCGAGGTGACGCTTTCGCCGAGGTGATCGAGCGTGATGGCGATGCCTTCGGAGTTGAAGCGGCGGCCCACGGCCAGAGCCTCATCGAGTGTATCGCCCGCCACGAAGCGGGTGGCCAGGCGTTTGGCCAGCGGAGAGGTTTCCATCCATCTTCGCAGCCGTTTCCGGCGCGACAGGAAGAGGAAGAAACTGCGCACCACCACAGGCTAACATTGGACAAGCCAAGGAGGCACGGGTCTGCTAGACGGGCAGCCTCAGCTACTTCAACGACGCGCTAACCTTCGCCCGATACTCTTCCGCCTTCGCCAGAATCGCGTTCTCATCCAGCGTGAGGATCTTCGCGTCGCGCACTACCGGTTTTCCGTTGACCATGACGTCGCGGACGTCGTCGGCCTTGAGCGCGTAAACCATCTGCGAGATGGCGCCGTACAGCGGGACGGCGTTGGGGCGGTCGAGCCGCACCATGATCAGGTCCGCGCGCTTGCCGTTCTCGAGTGAGCCGATTTCCTTCTCCATGCCAAGCACGCGCGCGCCGCGAATGGTCGCCATCTCCAGCGCGGTGGCGGCCGGCAACACCTGGGGATCGAGCGCCGTTACCTTGGCCAGCTTGGCCGCCAGGTCCATTTCCTCGAACATATTAAAATCATTGTTGCTGCCCGCGGGGCCGTCGGGGCCGAGGCCCACGGCGATGCCGAGCGCTAACATGCGCACTACCGGCGCCACGCCGCTCGCCAGCTTCATATTGCTCGAGGGACAGTGCGCCACGCCTACGCCGCGCGCCTTCAGAATCGCCATGTCGGCCTCGTTGACCCACACGCAATGGGCCGCCACGGTTCGGCCGCCGAACACGCCCAAGGTATCCAGCACCTTGGTGGGTGTCATGTGGCGCTGCGCCAGCGCGTCGTCGCGTTCCTTTTTGGTCTCGGCCAGGTGAATGATCAGCGGGGCATTGTACTTGTTGGCCAGCGCGCGTGATGCCTTCAGCGTCTGGTCGGAATTGGTGTAGAGCGCGTGCGGCGCCACCGCCGGCACCACCAGCGGGTCGTTGCGGAACCGCGTGAGGTAGCGCTCGGTGAACTTGAGCGCGTCGACCGGCGTCTTGGCGTCGGGCACCGGGAAGCCGATGATGGTCTCGCCCAGCACGCCGCGCATTCCGGCCTCTTTGGCCACTTCCGCCACCACGTCCTCGAAGTAGTACATGTCGGTGAAAGTGGTGGTCCCGCCCAGCAGCATTTCCAGGCAGCCCAGGCGCGTGCCCCAGCGCACGAACTCCGGCGAGACGTTCTTGGCTTCCGCCGGGAAGATGTATTTTTCGAGCCAGTCCTGGAGCCGCACGTCGTCCGCGATGCCCCGGAACAGCGACATGGCGGCGTGCGTGTGGGTGTTGATGAGGCCCGGCGCCAGGATGGCGTCCGGACGGTCCAGGCGCTGCTTGGCCTCGAAGCGCTTGTCGATTTCGGCCTTGCCGCCGACGCCCACGATGCGGTCGCCGCGAATGGCCACTGCGCCGTTCTCAATCACGCGGCGCTGCGCGTCTTCGGTGATGACGTAGCGGGCGCTCCAGATCCAGTCGGCGGGCCCAGAGGGCGCCCCGCCGGCGAGCGTGAAGACGAAGAGGAAAAAGCTACAGATACGAAACATCGAAGGGCTTCGGGAAAAGATCTTTCAGTCGATGGGTTTCGGTTGTGCCGCGCGGGTTCACCAAAACGATTTCGACGTCGCCGCAGAATTCCCAGAGGATCTGCCGGCAGGCGCCGCACGGCGGCGTGAGGCGGTCGGTATCGGCGGCGATCACCACGCGGCGGAACTTGCGGACGCCCTCGGAAATGGCCTTGAATACGGCCACGCGCTCCGCGCAGACGGTAAGCCCGTAAGTGGCGTTCTCGACGTTGCAGCCGGTATGGATGCGGCCGTCGGTATCTTCAATGGCTGCGCCGACCCTGAATTTGGAATATGGCGCAAAAGCGTTTTCGCGGGCGGCCAGCGCGGCGGCGATCAATGCGTCGAATGCGCCGGTCAAGGCTACGCCTCCAATCTCGGCAGCAGCGCCTTCAAGAACCGCACCAGCGTATCTCGCACCATGGCGCCGGTTTCCAGCACTTCCTCGTGACTGATCTTCTGTTGCGGCACGATGCCCGCCGCCATGTTGGTCACGCAGGAGATGCCCAGCACCTTCATCCCCATGTGATTGGCCACAATCACCTCCGGCACCGTGGACATCCCCACCACATCCGCGCCAATGGCGCGCAGATACCGGATTTCGGCGGGCGTCTCGTAGCTCGGCCCCAGCATGGCGGCGTACACGCCTTCGGTCATGGGGATGCAGAGTTCCACCGCCACCAGCTTGGCCTTCTCGCGGAACTCTCGCGAGTAGGCTTCCGACATATCCGGAAAGCGCGGCCCGAGCGAATCGTCGTTCGGCCCCACCAACGGGTTCGAACCTTGCAGATTGATGTGGTCGGAAATGAGCACCAGCGCGCCGCGCTCGAGCGCTGGGTTGATGCCGCCGGCGGCGTTGGTGAACACCATGGAGCGCACGCCGATGGAGTGCAGCACGCGCACACCGTAAGTCACTTGCGCGGGCGAATAGCCCTCGTAGAGGTGCGCGCGCCCGGCCATCACGGCCACGCCGAGATCGCCGAGTTTGCCGACGACCAGCTTTCCCGCGTGGCCCACGGCGGTGGAACCCGGCAAGCCTGGAACATCGCCGTAGGGGATCTCCATCCGCTCGGTCAACTCGTCCGCGAATGCGCCCAGGCCGCTGCCCAGCACCACGGCAATGGGCGGCCGCAGCGGCGTGCGCTCCTCAATATACCGTTTGGCTTCCTCGGTCATAGCAACATCCCCGCAATGCAGGCCGACATGAAGTTGGCCATCGATCCCGCGGCCACCGCCCGGATTCCCAGCCGCGCCAGGTCCGACTTCCGGTTGGGCGCCAGCGCGCCAATGCCGCCGATCTGGATGGCGATGGAGCTGAAGTTCGCGAACCCGCACAGCGCATAGGTGGCGATGGTGAAGGAGCGCGGATCGAGCTTTCCCTTCATCGGCCCCAGTTGGAGAAACGCCACAAACTCGTTGGTGACCAGGCGCGTGCCCAGCAGGTTGCCGATGGCCGAGGCGTCGTGCCATGGCACCCCCATGATCCACGCGACGGGCGCGAAGACAATGCCGAAGATTTTTTCGAGCGACTCCGGCAGCCACCCCATCAGGGGCAGTGCATGGACAGCGCCGAGGATGCCGTTGAACATGGCGATCAGCGCCAGAAACGCGATCAGCATCCCGCCGATGTTCAGCGCCAGGTGCAGCCCGTCGCCCGCGCCCTGCGCCGCCGCATCGATCACGTTGACCGCGGTTTTCTCGACCTTGATCTCGACCTTGCCCGCGGTGGCCGGCTTCTCCGTCTCGGGGATGAAGATCTTGGCCAGCATGATGGTGGCCGGCGCGGTCATAATCACGGCCGTGAGCAGGTGCACGATATCCACTCCCGCCACCTTCACGTAAGCCGCCATCACGGAGCCGGAAACGTGCGCCATTCCGCTGGTCATGACGACAAACAGCTCGGACTCCGTCAGGCCTGCGAGGAACGGCCGGATGGTAAGCGGCGCCTCCGTCTGTCCCATGAAGATGCTGGCGGCGACGTTGAGCGATTCCGCGCCGCTCACCCCCATCACCTTCTGCATCAACACCGCCATCCCGCGCACCACCCATTGCATGATCCCCAGGTAGTAGAGGATGGAAAAAAAAGATGCGATAAAAATGACGATGGGCAGCACCTGAAACGCGAAGATCACGCCGTACGGCCCCTTCTGGATGCCCAGCGGTCCGAACAGGAACCCGGTGCCGGCTTCGACATATCCCAGCATGGCGTTCACGCCCGCGCCGATGGCCTGGAAGATCTTGCCGAAGTCCGTCTTCAGCACCAGCACCGCGAAGGCGAACTGAAGGCCCAGGCCCCAGGCGAGGATGCTCAGCTTGATGTCGCGCTTGTGGGTGGAGCACAGCCAGGCGAATGCCAGGATGACAACCAGGCCCAGGAACCCCGTGTAGCGGCCCATCTTACCCCACAACTTCCAGAATGAGTTCCCGCTCCTCGGGTTTCTGTGCGGAGATGCGGAACGCGTCTTCCACCATCTCGGCGGCCTCGTCCACGCGGTCTTCCTTGGTGTAGTACAGGCGGCACAGCACCGAGCCGGCGTCCACCTTTTCGCCGGCCTTGACTTCGAGGATGATGCCCACGGCGGGGCCGATCGCGTCTTCTTTCTTGTCGCGCCCGGCGCCGATCATGTTGGAGGCGGCGCCGATGTCCTCGGCGTCGATGGAGCTGACGTAGCCGCCGCGCGGCGAAGCCACCTCGCGCATGCCGGTGGCGTTGGGCAGCAACTCGAACTTGTCGAGCGCCTGCGGATTGCCGCCCTGCGCCGCCACCACCTGCTTGAACTTCTTGTAGCCCGAACCGTCCACCAGCTTTTCTTCGGCCAGGCGGCGCGCCTCGTCGAGCGACGCGGCCTTCTTGCCGAGGAAGATCATGCGCGCGGCCAGCTCGATGGAAAGCTTGGTCAGATCGTTCGGGCCGGCGTTTTGCAGCGTCTGCGAGGCCTCCATCACTTCCAGCGCGTTGCCCACCGCGTAGCCCAGCGGCTGGCTCATGTCGGTGATGAGCGCCTGCACGCGCTTGTCCATGCGGCGGCCAATCCCCACCATCATCTGTGCCAGGCGGCGCGCGTCCACCTGCTTCTTCATGAAAGCGCCGCTTCCGACTTTCACGTCGAGCACCAGCGCGTCCACCCCCTCAGCCAGCTTCTTCGACATGATCGAGGAGGCGATCAGGGGAATCGATTCCACCGTGGCCGTGACGTCGCGCAGGGCGTATAGTTTGCGGTCCGCGGGCGCCAGACGGTCGGTCTGCCCGATAAAGCACAGCCCCAGTTCCGAGAGCTGTTTTTCGAATTCCACGGTCGTGAGGTTGGTGCGGAAGCCGGGGATGGATTCGAGCTTGTCCAGGGTGCCGCCGGTATGGCTCAGCGCGCGGCCGGACATCATGGGCACTACCACGCCGGCGGCGGCCGCCAGCGGCGCCACGATGAAACTGGTTTTATCGCCGACGCCCCCGGTGGAATGTTTGTCCACCTTCACCCCGGGAATGGAGGAAAGATCGACGGTGTCGCCTGAGCGCAGCATACATTCCGTGAGGCGGCTGACTTCGCGGTCGGACATCCCCGAAAAGAAAACGGCCATCAAAAAAGACGACATCTGGTAATCGGGAATGTCGCCATTGGTGTAACCTTCCACCAGGAACTCGATCTCTTCAGGAGCGAGCTCTTCCCCGTCGCGTTTCCGCTGGATCAAGTCAACTGTACGCATTATGAGACACTTAGGCTACCATTCCCAGGGGTGAAAAGTAAAGGAAGGAGTTTGGGCCAAAGTGGCCTCGGCTGCTGTTACGATAGATTTCATGACCCCCAATCAGCCCGGCCAGATGCTCCGGTTGCCCATCGCCGGTGTGAAGAATCTCATCGCCGTAGGTTCCGGGAAAGGCGGCGTGGGCAAGACCACGGTAGCGGTGAACCTCGCCGTCGCCCTGGCCTCTCTGGGCTATAAGACCGGCCTAATGGACGCCGACGTCTACGGCCCCAACGTGCCCCTAATGATGGGCATCAACCGCACGCCCATGGCCTTCGGCGAGCGCATACAGCCCCTGGAACAGTACGGCGTGAGGCTCATGTCCATGGGCTTCCTGAATCCCGGAGACAAACCCCTGGTCTGGCGCGGCCCCATGCTGCACAGCGTCATCCAGCAGTTCCTGCGCGGCGTGGACTGGGGCGATCTCGAGTACCTTGTGATCGACCTCCCGCCGGGCACCGGCGACGTGCAGCTTTCGCTCATACAGACGGCGCCCATCACCGGCGCGATCGTGGTCACCACGCCGTCCGATGTCTCGCTCGAAGATGCGCGCAAGGCGGTTTCCATGTTCCGCCAGGTCAAAGTGCCGGTCCTCGGAATCGTGGAGAACATGAGCTTCCTCAACTGCCCCCATTGCCACCAGCGCATCGACGTATTCAGCTACGGCGGCGGCCGCCGCACGGCGGAAGAGATGCAGGTGCATTTTCTGGCCGAGTTGCCGCTGGACCCGCAGGTGCGCATCGGCGGCGACACGGGCAGCCCCATCGTGCTGCGAAAGGGCGAAGGCGAACCGTTCCTGGAATTGGCCCGGAACACGGTGGCACGCACGGAGGAAGTGGCCACAGAGACAGGGCCGGATATCGAGATCGGCGAGTAGGTCTCGCGGGCTAAAGACCCTGTGAGGCCTCGAGCGACACACTCTTGCCAGAGTGATCCAGAATCGTGATCTTCCCGTTCTGGAAAGTTACGTTGTCGATTCTGCTGAATCCCTCCGGCACCCTCGTGTAGAACATCAGGAAACGCGTCTCGATTTTCGATTTGGCCGGCAACCAGCGGAACGTGGGCGTCCCGAATAGCGGGCTCATCGCCACGGTTTCACGATGGGAGATGTCGAACGTCTGTGTCGAAAACTCCATACCGCGCGCCGCGTGGTTGTCGCCCGTGAAGTTCATCCAGCTCATCAGCCAGGGATAATCCTCGCGCCGGAATATGTACCCGAATACAAGGTGCTTCTCCAACTGCAACGCTGTTACAAATTCCAGTTCGCGGGCCGGGTCCAGTTGGCAACTAGCCAGGTCCAGCCAGTTATGATCCGTGGGAATTACGCGCAGGTCGGCTTGGCCGCCGTCACTGGTGGGGGCCAGGGGCCACTTGAAATCCTTGCCATAGACCAGGTGTCCGGGAATGTCTCCGGGCTTATAGGGACGGACGCGACAGTTAGTAGCCGGCATATCCACCACGACTTTGCCTTTCTCCATGAACGGAGGACCAATGGTGGCGTGTTCGGCCCAGGAAATGGGCCGGTCCACTGAAAGCAGGCTTTCCAGATCGCTGGTGACGCGGACCACGCTCTCGCCGTCCGCCAGCTCGATGGTCCGAGTGAATACTTCCTGCGCCAGCGGCAGCGTAGCTTGCATGACGAGTGAGTGCACCGGCCCGGATTCATGGGTGGCGACGATCTTGAAAATCTGCCTGCCGGTCTCGCCGTGAAAGGGCATGCCCAGAGCCGTTTCCTCCCGGGACGGAGCACCGAAACCGTCCAGCGCCAGCATGTGAGGGACCCCGCCAAACGGGCTGAGAGGCTCTCCATCGCGCAGCAAAAGTTTGGTGAAGCTGCCGCCATTGACCAGGGTCGTAAGTTCGATCTTGTCGTTGGCGATCACCAGCGGGATAGGCGCTGCCGCGGCCGCCCTGCCGCGGCCCGGAGCCTGCCCTGGCTGCGCCGATGCTTGCGATCCGCCGCTTACAGGCTTGTAAGTCTTGCTGAAACCATTCCGTGTGTTAGTCACCGTGAAGGTTCCATTGGATTCCGCCGACAGCTTGATCAGTTTATACTCGTCGGCCGGTTCCAGGTTGGCAATGAAATCGTCCGGCGGGTTAGTATCTTTGGTCCCGTTGGCCGAATAGTGGTCCTGCCAGATGTCTTCCAGGCCGGGAGTGGCGCGCAAAATCGGCCAGGTTTGCGGATCGGCCCCTTTGGTCGCCCCATTGCCCATGATGGCCACTCGCGGGTGCACCGCGCCGATCAACTCCGGCGCGATCCCCTTGAACTGGCCGTGCACATTCACGTGATACACGTCCACCGTGCCAATCAGATTGTTGGGACAAACCAGCTCGTGACTGTGGTGCGCTTCCAGGTCCGCGAGATCCAACATGCGGAACCTTCCAAAGGTAATCAGCAAGCCGACGGACAGGTTGTCTTCCACGTCTCTCTCAAGCAAGGCCCGCTGGGGATTAGTCGAGCAGAGCGGATTGGGCGCGCCGGCACCTGGGAGCGGCTGCTGGATGAACTTCCCCGCGGCCGCCACCACCTCCACATCCACCCCCTGGAGCGGGATCTTGTCTCCCGGCTTGACTACCGTATGACCCACCTTCTGACGGACGGCATCGTAGGCCCCGAACCAGTCCGGCGGAGCGGCGGCAGGGGCTGGAGACTGAAAATCGCCGTGATCGTAGATATGCCCGATGGGGAACCTGGCCTCCAGCGCCGGGACATCTCCACGGTGATCGACATCGAAATGCGAGATCACCAGGTGGTCGATGCGCCGCAGACCGGCGGCCTTGACCGCTTCCAGAATTCGATCCGTGGATGCCGGCCGGTTGTTGAGCGCGGGCCAGCCGACATCGATGAGCAGCGACTCCCCGGACGGCGAAACGAACAGAACACACTTGCCTCCCTCGACATCCACGGTATATACGTCGAGCGTGCCGGCGGCCGCCATGACGGAAACGAGCAACGTCGAAAGTAAACCCACCTTGAGGATTCTCATGGTTTTTCCTTTCCCCCGCCACCGGCGCTTCTACTGCTTTGATCCCCCGGATGCTCCCTGCCGTCTCGCACCGCTACCCGGCTGCCCGGCGCCAACCGCAACTGCCCCTCCGTCACCACCATCTCGCCCAGTTGGAGACCTCGGTCCACCACCATGTCCTGATCCACGCGGGCGCCGGTCGAGACCGGCCGCATCTCCACCGTCCGATCCTGCTTCACCACGTAAACATACGAACCGGTCTGGCCGGTCTGGACCGCCTCGTTCGGAACCACGATGGCGTTCGGCTGGATGGTGAGCCGCAAGGTGACGCGCACAAACTGCCCCGGCCACAGCTTGCGATCGGAGTTGGCGAACGTGCCCTTCAGCTTGATGGTGCCCGTGGTCGGGTCCACGGAGTTGTCGATGAACGTCAGTACCCCGGTCTCTTCGTCGCCGGGGCTGTCCTGAGGCCCCGCGCGCACCGCCAGTTTCCGCTCCGCCATGTAGCGCTTGATGGCCGGCAATTGAGCTTCGGGAACCGCGAAGGTGACGTAGATGGGCTCGAGCTGATTGATGGTCATCAGTTCCACGCTGTTGGCCATCACCACGTTGCCCTGTTTCACGCTGAGGTTGCCCGTACGGCCGTCGATGGGCGACCGGATGCCGGTATAGCTGAGCTGCACGCGCGCATTATCCGCCGCCGCCTTACTGGCCCCGATGTTGGCTTTCGCGCTTTCAATGGCCGCTGCGTCCGCGGCTAACGCCTGGCTGGAAGCATCTGCGGCCGCGCGCAACTGTTCGGACTGGTCCTTGGAGACCACCCCACCCTCGAACAACTCGGCATAGCGGGCGGCGTTCGCCTGGGTGTATTTGTTCTGCGCCGTGTCGCGCGCCAGGTTGGCCTGGGCCTGGCCCAGCGCGGCCTCATTCTGCGCCAAGTTGGCAATGGCCTGGTTCAACGCGGCTTCGAACGGCCGGGGATCGATGGTGAACAGCAGGTCGCCGCTCTTGACGTAATCTCCCTCGTGGAAGTAGACGTTGGTCAACTGCCCGCCCACCTGCGCCTTCACTGAAATAGTGGAGTAGGCTTCCACGTTGCCGATGACCTGGATCTCCAGCGGGACGTCCTTCTGGGAAACCACCGCTACCGTGACTGGAACGTCGCCGGCGCCCTTCTTGCCGCCCTTTCCACCGGGACCCCCGGAGGTAGATGCGCCGCCGTTCGAGCAACCGTATAAGAACAGGAGTGACACTCCGATAACGCTAAGATTCCGAAGCACTTGCAGGAATCCCCGTGGCCCCTCACACCGATGGGCTAAGTGTATAGACATAAAACGATTTTCTACTCTGAAACGGCGGTAAGCCTCACCCTGATGTTACCGCGATGCGGGCACAATGGCCCTTCCGAAACACTTATTATGGAACTTTTTCAGAGAAACGGGCCACCCGGCGCCATCACTTTTTCTTCGCCGGCGTCTGGGTGTTGTCGTCTACCACGTCGCCGTACTTGATGGTGGACCGGCCTTCATACCGTTTGTAGTCCTGATATTTCACCACCATGCGGATGTGCACGTTATCCCCATTCTTGAAGTGCAGCGTGTCGTCGGCGTGCGTGTAGGTGGGGAACCAGTACTTGCCGTCGATCTGCTCGCGGTAGGTTTCGAATTTCGGGAACTGGTTGTCGGAGCTTCTCTTGATCACGCCCACGCCCTTGCCGTAGGTCTTCACGATTTGCAGATCCCGGTCGTCCACCCAAGCCTGGCCCTCGAAGTACCGCTTGCCCTGGACCGGCTTTTTGGGCTTGACGGAGAAGACGTAGCAGCCGATCTCGTCCACCTTTTCGCGGCCCAGGTAGTGGACGTCGTATTCGGGGATCTCCGCCGTGGTCATGACGAACGGCTGCACATTCCGTAAATCCTGCTCGTCTTCGGGCGTCAGCAGGATATTGCGGAGCGAGATGACGGGCGCATAGACCACTTTCTCCATGCGCTTGCCTTCCGGCGTGAAGATGATATCCTCCACGATCTCCCACTTCCCGCCGGTTGGGTTCCCAGCGCCGTCCAGTTCTTCGAGTTTCACGCTCTGGCGATAGGTGTAGTTGTTGCGCGCCTGCGAGAACTCCGTCTCTTTGGCGGCAAATTTCTGGATGATCTCATCCGGATTGACGTTGTCGTCCGCCGCCCACAAGGGCAGGCACACCGCGGCTATTGCGGTCGAGAGAACGACTCCACGCATTTTGGCCCTCCTACCTAAACGATATCACTTCCTGGGGAGTTTCCCGGCGATCGGTCGCCTACCGCAGCTTACTCCACCTCCGCCAGTTCGCGCCACTTCCGTCCTTGGGATTCGGCCACGCCGCGGTGCGTCACATAGCCGTTGTACGTGTCGACGCCCTGGCGGAGGCCGCGATGGCGCGTGCAGGCGCCCTCCAGCCCGTGGTCCGCCAGCTCCAGCAGGTAGGGGAAGGTGGCGTTGGTGAGCGCCAATGTCGAGGTGTGCGGGACCGCCGCAGGCATGTTCGAAACGCAATAGTGGACCACGCCATCCACCACGTAGGTCGGCTCGGTATGGGTAGTGGCGTGCGAGGTTTCGAAGCACCCGCCCTGGTCGATGGCCACGTCCACCATCACCGCGCCGCGTCTCATGCCGGCCACCATCTCGCGCCGGACCAGCTTGGGCGTCGAAGCCCCGGGAATCAGAACCGCGCCCACCACCAGGTCGGCCGTCTTGAGGTTCTCGCCGATGGTCCACGCGTTGGATGCCAGCGTCACCACCTGCCCATTGAAGATGTCGTCCAGCTCGCGCAGCCGGTCCAGATTGCGATCGATGATGGTGACGTGCGCGCCCATCCCAATGGCCACCTTGGCGGCGTTGATGCCCACAATGCCGCCGCCCAGGATCACCAAATTTCCCGGCGCCACGCCCGGCACCCCGCCCAGCAGGATGCCGCGTCCTCCGTGGGTCTTTTGCAGATATTGCGCCCCCACCTGCACCGACATACGCCCCGCGACCTCGCTCATGGGGATGAGCAGGGGCAGCGAACCGTCTTTCTCGACGATGGTCTCATAGGCCACGCCGTTCACCTTGGCGGCCAGCAGTTTGTCCGTCAGTTCCGGCTGCGGCGCCAGGTGCAGGTAGGTGAACAGGATCAAACCGGGACGGAAATAGCCGTACTCGGCCGGCTGCGGCTCTTTGACTTTCACGACCAGGTCAGCCCTCTGCCACACTTCCGCCGCGCTCTTCAAAATGACTGCGCCGGTCTCCACGTACTCCCGGTCGGTGATGGAACTGCCTTCTCCAGCACGCGTCTCCGCCAGCACCTCGTGCCCCGCCTCGCGCAGCGCCGTGACGCCGCTGGGCACCAACCCCACGCGCGTTTCGTGGTCCTTGATTTCCCTGGGAACGCCGATGATCATGGGGGCCTGCCTGATTTCAGGTTAACACCACTGGGGCGTGGGGAGCACTACTTCTTCCGCCGCGCCACCACGCGCGTGCGCCGGGTTTGCGAAATGGCGCCCGGCGTCAGCGCGTCGTTGACAATCTCCGCCTGCTCCTGCTGGTGGCGCTTGCCGGAACCGCCGGCGGGGCTGGCGCTCTCGGGGCGCCCCACGTAGCGCAGCTCGCGCCGCGTGTCTTCGAGCAGCGGCTCGATCCACTCGCGCATGAAACGCCAGGGGCCCATGTTGCGCGGCTCCTCCTGCGCCCACACCACCTCGGCGGTGGGCGGATAGCGCGCCAGAATGTCGCGCGCCTGGTCCGCCGCAAAGGGGTAAAGCTGCTCCACCCGCACCAGCGCTACGTGATCGGCCTGGCGCTCTTCGCGCGCGGCCGCGAGGTCCCAATAGACCTTGCCGGAACAGCACACCACCCGCGTGATGCGGCTGGCATCGGCCGGGTTATCGGCCAGCATTTCCATGAACCCGCCAGTCGAGAAATCGTGCGGCGTGGAAACCGCGCGCGGATGGCGCAGCAGGCTCTTGGGAGTGAAAATGATGAGCGGCTTGCGCGTGCCTCGGCGGTCGTGGCCGCCGTACATCTGGCGGCGCAGCAGGTGGAAGTATTGCGCCGGGGTGGTGCAGTTCGCTACTTGCATATTGTTCTCGGCGCACAGGGTGAGGTAGCGTTCGATGCGCGCGCTGGAGTGTTCCGGCCCCTGCCCTTCATAGCCGTGCGGCAGCAGCATCACCAGGCCGCTGGGCTGCCCCCATTTCTGTTCGCAACAGGAAATGAACTGGTCGATCATAATCTGCGCGCCGTTGGCGAAGTCGCCGAACTGCGCTTCCCAGACGGCCAGCGTCAGCGGGTCGGCCACACTGTAGCCGAACTCGAAACCCAGCACGGCGTACTCGCTGAGGGAGCTGTCGAAGACCTCGAACCGCCCCTGGCCGGGTGAGATGTGCTGCAAGGGAATGTAGCGCTGGCCGGTCTCGGAGTCGTAGAACGCCAGGTGGCGCTGGCTGAAAGTGCCGCGCCCGGAATCCTGGCCGCTGAGCCGCACGGCCGTGCCTTCCAGCGCCAGCGTGCCGAAGGCCAGCGCTTCGGCGAAGGCCCAATCGATCGGTCCGCCCTTCTCGATTACCTCGCGCCGGCGCTCGACAAACCCGCGCAGCTTGGGGTGCAAGTGGAAGCTCTCGGGGAAATTCGTCATCCCGCGGATCACCCGCTCCAGCACCTGCTGGTTAACCGCCGTCCGCGGGCAGAATGCGCCGATCTCCTCGCTCGGCACGGCGCTCAACTCCTGCAATTCGTAATGCTCGGCTCGCTCCTGCGCGGCGTCGTAAGCTTCGGAAAGTTTCTGCGCCGCGGCTTGGTGCATGGCCCGGCACTCTTCGGCGGCGATGACGCCTTCGCGCACCAGGCGCTCCGTGTAGAGCGTGGCCACCGAGGGGTGCTCCTTGATCTTGCGGTAGAGAATGGGCTGCGTGTAACTGGGGTCGTCGGCTTCGTTGTGCCCGTGCCGGCGGTAGCAGATCATGTCGATGACCACGTCCTTCTTGAACTGCTGGCGGTAATCGAAGGCGATCTCGGCCACTCGAATCGCGGCTTCCGGATCGTCTCCGTTCACGTGGAAAATGGGCGCCTGCACGCCGCGCGCCACGTCGGTCGAGTAGGGCGTCGAGCGCGATTCGTCGGGCAGCGTGGTGAAGCCGATCTGGTTGTCGATGATGAGATGAACGGTGCCGCCGGTCGAGTAGCCGTCGAGCTGCGAGAGGTTCAGCGTCTCGGCCACCACGCCCTGGCCGGCGAACGCCGCGTCGCCGTGCACCAGCACCGGGATGACGCGCTCGCGGCGGGTATCGCCGAGCCGGTCCTGCTTGGGCCGCACGATGCCTTCCACCACCGGGTCCACGGCTTCCAGATGGCTGGGGTTGGGTGAAACCGAAATGACGATCTCGCGGCCGCTTTCCATCCGCCGGATGCCGCTGGCGCCCAGGTGGTACTTCACGTCGCCGGACCCTTGCGTGCTTGCGGGATCGATCTCGCCTTCGAACTCCGAGAAGATCTGTCGGACATCCTTGCCCACCACGTTGGCCAGAATGTTCAGCCGGCCGCGGTGCGCCATCCCCACCACGATTTCATGCACGCTGTTGGCCGCCGCCCGTTCGAGAATCTCTTCCAGGATGGCCAGCGCCGTCTCGCCGCCCTCCAACGCGAAGCGCTTCTGCCCCACGAAGCGCGAATGCAGGAAGTGCTCGAACTCTTCAGCCGCGATGAGGCTCCGCAGAATGCGCAGGCGGGTCTCGCGGCCCAGCGGCCAGTTATTGGCCTCCGGCTCCATGCGCCTTTGCAGCCATCGTTTCTGCTCCGGCACCTGGATGTTCATGTACTCGCAGCCGACCTTGCCGCAGTAGGTCTGGCGCAGCGTCTCCAGGATCTCGCGCAGCGTGGCCACCGGCTTGGGGCCGCTTTCGCCGATGGCCTCGCCCAGCGAGCCGGTGAGGAATTCGCGGTCCAGGTCCCAGATGGTGAGCCCGTAGGTCTCCGGGTCCAGCTCGGGATGGTAGCTGGGTTCCGCGCCCAGCGGGTCCAGGTCGGCGATCAAATGCCCGCGCACGCGGTAGGCATTGATCATTTGCATGATCGCGGCTTCCTTGGCGATCTCAGGGGTGCGCGCGGAAGTCATGCCGGGCAGAAGCGGTGCTCCCCGGTCCTTCTCCCAATGCACCGGCTGGTGCGGCAGGCGCAGGTGCGCGAAGACCTCTTCGTAAAAACCGTCCGCGCCATCGAGCAGCGCCTGCACTTTGCCCAGGAACAGGCCCGATTCGGCGCCCTGGATGATGCGGTGATCGTAGGTGCAGGTGAGGGTCATCACTTTGCTGATGCCCAGCACGGCGCGCGTCTCTTCGGCCGCGCCCTGGTATTCGGCCGGATAATCGATGGCTCCGGCGGCGATGATGGCCCCTTGCCCGGGCATCAGGCGCGGATTCGACGCCACGGTGCCGACGGTGCCCGGATTGGTCAGCGAAATCGTGGTCCCCTGGAAATCGGCGGTTGTCAGTTTGCCCCCGCGCGCGCGGCTGACGAGATCGTCGAAAGCCGTGACGTATTCCTGGAAATTCAACGAGCCGGCGTTGCGGATATTGGGCACCATGAGGTTGCGGCTGCCGTCCTTGCCGGCGACGTCGACGGCGATTCCCAGGTTGACGTGCGGCCGCACCACGCGGAACGGCTGCCCATCTTTCTCCGCGTACGCGTGATTCAGCCCCGGCGATTCCGGGAGCGCTTTGACGATGGCCCACGCGATCAGGTGCGTGTAAGAGACTTTGCCGCGGCCGAGCAGGGTGCGGTGCTGGTTGATGATGCGCCGGTTCTCGTCCATGACCTTCACCGCGATGGTGCGCTGCGAAGTAGCCAGCGGGATGGCGAGGCTGGCGGTCATGTTCTCGGCGATGCGGCCGGCGGCACCGCGCAGGGGCTGGAGCTGATCGCTGGGGACCGTGGCCGGGGCGCCGTTGCCCTGAGCCGTGCGCGGCTTCTCGAACACCCGTTTCCAGCTTTCATCGACGGCCGAGTGGTCGTGCAGATACTGTTGATACAGCTCGTCTTCGAGCCAGCTATTGACGCCCATCTCCGGATCGGATTTCAAAGCCATGGGGGACTTTCTTTCCCCATGATACCGTGTGAAGCAGGCCAGGTCCGCTACACCAGCACCAGCCCCCTGCGAATCCCCACGGTGACGGCTTCGGTGCGGCTGGAAGCACCTAACTTGGCGAGAATCGAGGCCACGTGGAACTTCACGGTGTGCTCCGAAATTCCCAGCTTCCACGCAATGATTTTGTTCGCGGTGCCCTCTGCGATCATGCGCAACACTTCCGTTTCCCGCGCCGTGAGCGCGGCAGTCTCGCCCTCAGCCTGAACCGGAGCCGGAGCGGCGGAGGACAACAGGGCATCCAGATCTTGCGGGTCGAGCACTGCAAGGCCGTGGGCTGCAGCTTCCACGGCAGCCAGAATCTCCGCCGGCGACACGTCGCGCCGCAGCACCGCGCGCACCCCGAGACGCAGCGCCTCAATGGTCCACACGGGCTGCGAGTCGTGAGTGAGGAGCACCAGCGGCGGAATTCCGCCGTCGGTTGGGGACGGAATTTCTTCCAACAACAATGCCGCAAGGACTACGTCCGGATGCAGATCCTCGGCTCCGGTAAGGTCCGGAAGCGAGCCCACTACCTGCAATTCGGGGCTGGAAGCGGCGAGCGCCTCCAGCCCCGCTCGCACTACCGCGGATGGTGCGGCAATCAGCAGACGAATCACGCCGCCTCCGCGCGCGCTGCGACCCGCACGGAGACCTCCCGTACCCGCTCGCGATTTCCGCGCAGAAAGCGCAGCCGCACTACCTCGTGCCCGGAATCCAGGGCGTCGCTCAGTTCGTCGAACGAGCAGAGCAGGATATCGCCCGCTCGCAGCGACGCGGCAGCCGCGGCGCCGCCGGGTTCCACCTCCAGGACCATCAGCCCGAACCGCAGCGGCCGAAGAGTAACGCCAAGCGCGGGCCGGCTGCCGCTGTGGAGGAAGTCCGTCACGCTCGAAACCGGCGCCGCCACTCCCAACCCGTTTACGATGGCGGTGTTGATGCCCACCACCTGGCCCTGTGCGTTGGCCAGCGGCCCGCCGGAATTCCCGGGCGCCAGCCGCACGTCGGCGCGAATCCATCGCTGGCGGCCCATCCCCGGCAATGCGCCAATGGAGTGAACCACGCCAGTCGAAAGCGCACCCGCGAACCCCAAGGGGCTGCCGATAGCCATCACCAGCTCGCCCGAACGCAACGCCGCGGAATCGCCGGGTGTGGCGGCCTCCAGTCCCTCGGCTGGAACCCGCAGCGTAGCCAGATCGCGGCGCGGGTCGCGGGCCACCAGGCGCGCATCGAAGCTGCGCCCATCCCACAGCACGACACGCGCGGTGGGCGCCGCCGCGACGTGTGCGTTAGTCAGTATCAGGCCATCGGCGCTCCACACCACGCCCGACCCTGCCCCTCGCCGCTCCCCCAGGAAAACCTGCGCGGTGGAACGCCGCAGGCGCTCGGCAATCTCTCCGAATCCGCGCATGTCAGATCCTCCGGGGCCGCTCCCCGATGGCGATTGCAATCTTTTTCGGCACCCCGCCGCGCAGCACCTCGGCCTCGATGCTTTGGCCGACCCCGTACGATTCCAGCGCGCTTTGGAGATCGTCGATGTCGGGCACTGCCCTGCCGCCTAACGAGACGAGAATATCGCCGATCAGCACTCCGGCCTTCGCCGCCGGGCCCTCCGCCTCGAGCGACAAAACGATCTGACTCATTTGATGATCCGGCAACTCCACCGGTTGCAAGCCCACTCCGAGGTACCCTCGCGCCACGCGGCCGCGCGTCAGGATTTCATCTACCACCCGATCAACGGTGGTTGCGGGAATGGCTACCCCCGCTATGCGGGAAAGCGCGGAGGTAGCGATCCCCACGGCTTCGCCTGCCGTGTTGACGGCCACGCCTCCGGAAGAGCCGGGATATAGCGTGAGGTCCAGCCGGATGTAGTGGTCCAGCCGTCCGCCCCTCCACGTGCGCCACGAGCCGCTCACCGCGCTGACGATGCCCATGGTGGCGTTCACCCCGGAATCCTGTGAGCGGCCGATGGCCAGAACCAGGTTGCCCGGCGCCGGCACCGCGCCGGCTCGCGGCGTTGGTGCGCTATCGGCGTCTTCGATTCGCAGCACCGCCACATCCGTGCCCGCGTCGCTGCCTGCCAGAGTCGCCGGAGCGTTCGAACCGTTGGGTAGCGTCACCGTGATCTCCTCCTCGCGCCGGATGGTGTGTTCCGCGGTGACGATGATTCCCGGCCGCCAGAAAACTCCGCTCGAAGAGAACCGCGGGCGGGCATGCACCGCAACCACCGACCGCCCGACCCGCTCTACCGCAGCCGCCAGTTCATCGGACAGCGCGGCCAATTCGTTTGCCATTTGAAAACCTCCCTGTGATTTCAGGATGGCGCGTGACGGATCCAAACGCATCGGCCATCCGGCCAGGTGCGGCCTGGAAGAACGGGCAGGTGTTTACAAGCGCAAAATGTCCAATAACATTCAGGCTTGTGCCCGGGCCGCATCCTGGGTTATAGTGATTCTGAACTGGGACTTTGATTCCGAGGAGGGATTCAAATGAAGAAAGTGCTGGCTGTGTTTGCCCTGACCACCGTGTCGGGAATGGCCGCGGATTGGACTGGCTACATCATCGACCAGAACTGCGCGAGCAAGAAAGAGATGAGGGGAAACGTCGCTTGCGCCCAAAGTTGCATCAAGCGCGGATCACCCGCCGTGATGGTCACCGATGAAGGGCAGATCTACAAGATCGCCGACCAGGACAAGGTGACGGAATACGCTGGCCAAAAGGTCACCATCACCGGCAAGATGGATGGCGACAGCATCAAGGTAGACAGCGTCAAGAAGTAACCCCGCTGCAAGCGCCGATGGCAGCACGACCAGCGCTATTCGTGTCTCGTGCCCACGCACCCACCGCGCTCCTGCGCCTCACCACGTATAATCGAGGATAGAGTTGTCCCATGAGAAAGCCCCTGGTGTACGGGTTCGCCATCGTGGCGCTGGTATTGTCCGTGGCGCTGGTGGTGTGGCAGGGGTCGTTCAATCCGTGGCAGTTTGGCCCGTCGGATCCCTACCAGACGTTCATCTTCTGGGCCACCTCGAGCCTGATCTTCGTCCTCATGGTGACGCTCGGGTTCATTCTGTTCCGCGAAAGCGTCAAGCTCTATGTCGAGCGGCAGAGCAACCGCGAAGGCTCGCGCATCAAGACCAAGCTGGTGGTGGGCGCCCTCACCCTGAGTTTCCTCCCGGTCTTCTTTCTGGTGCTCTTCAGCTACGAAGTGCTCAATCACAGCCTGGAGGCGTGGTTCCGAAAACCCGCCGACAACGAGGTGCAGCTCTTCGTCGAGGCCTCCGTCCTGCTGCAGCGCGACATTCAGGACAAAGTCAACACCCAGGCCGCCCTGCTGGCCGCGCAGCCGGAGACGCGCCAGCTCTTGACGGATGGTGTGCCCACGCCCGGGTTCCTCCAGCACTTCTCGAAGACCCAGGGGTTGGTATCGGCGGCCATCCTTCCGGCTTCCGGCGACGTGCCGCTGGACGCCTCGGGGCCGTACACCGCCCGGCCCGACGGCCTCACCGTCATGGCCCGCGCGCCCGTCACCGCCGGAGGCCAAACCATCGGCTATATCGCGCTGGCTTCCCGGCTGCCGCTGGACGTGGCGCGGCAAACCGCGGCCATCGAAAAATACAACCAGCAATGGAGTGAGATTCGCAAGGGCAGCAAGAATTTCAAGCTGTTTTACGTAATGCTCATGGCCGTGATCACGCTCTTCGTGCTGTTCGTGGCAACCTGGATCGCGCTGTTCCTGTCCAAGCAGATCAGCATTCCCATTACGGCGCTGCTGGATGCCGCCCGCGAAGTGCGCCGCGGCAACCTCAAACACCGCGTCCAGGTGCGCGCCGCCGACGAGCTGGCTTCCCTTGTTCGCGGCTTCAACCAGATGACCCAGGAACTCGAAGCCAGCCACCTGGAGCTCGACCGCCGCCGCCGCTTCACCGAGGCCATCCTCGAGAGCATCCCCACCGGCGTCATCTCCATTAGCGCCGACGGCTCCATCCAGCGCGTCAACCAGGCGCTCTCCAGGATCTTCCCGGCCCAACAGGCGGCCCGCGCCACGCGCCTCGAGGATCTCTTCTCGCGCGAGGACACGGCCGAAATCAAATACCTCATGAAGCGCGCGCGCCGCACCGGCGTGGCTTCGCGCCAGCTTGAATTGCGCACCGAGAACCGCAAGCTGCATCTCGCCATCACGGTTTCCGCGCTCGAAGAGAAGCTCACCTCGGGCTTCGTGGTAGTGCTTGAAGACACCAGCGAGCTGCTGCGCGCGCAGAAGGCCGACGCCTGGCACGAAGTGGCCCGCCGCGTGGCCCACGAAATCAAGAACCCGCTCACCCCCATCGCGCTTTCCGCCGAGCGCATCGGGCGGCAGCTCGATCGCCTCGATCTGCCGCCCGGCGCCGCCCGCATCGTGCACGAGTGCGCCGCCACCATCGCCAAATCTGTGGAATCGGTGAAAACGCTGGTCGACGAATTCTCTCACTTTGCGCGCTTCCCCTCCGCCCAGCCCGTGCGTTCCGATCTGAACGAGGTGGTGGCCGGTGCGCTGGCCGTTTTTGAGGGGCGCCTGGATGGCATTTCCATCGAAACCAGCTTCGGCGCGGGGTTGCCGCCCGTGAACCTGGACCGAGAGCAGTTCGAGCGCGCCGTGGTCAACCTGGTGGACAACGCCGCCGAAGCCATGCAGGATTCGCTCGTTAAGAAGCTCTATATCGCCACCCAGCCAGGCGCGGCCGAGACCGTCGAGCTGGTGGTGGCCGACTCGGGCTGCGGCGTCAGCCCCGATGAAAAGGAAAAGCTCTTCCTGCCCTATTTTTCGACCAAGAATCGCGGCACTGGCCTCGGTCTCGCCATCGTGAGCCACATTGTGGCCGAGCACAACGGAACCATCCGGGTCGAGGACAATCGGCCCGCGGGCGCGCGCTTTACGGTGGAGATCCCGGCGCTCCTAGAGCCGGAGCCGATCGAGACCGGGGCCCAGGGGGCGCCCCACCCAGCCGCGGCCAAAGCATGAGGGAGCGGCGCATTCTGGTGGTGGACGACGAGCCTGGCATCCGCCAGTCCTTGAGCGGCGTCCTCGAGGATGAAGGCTACCACGTAGAGGCCGTCGAGAGCGGCGAGGCTTGCCTCTCCTCGCTCCCTGGCGCCGAGTTCGAGCTGGTCCTGCTGGATATCTGGCTGCCCGGCGTGGACGGCATGGAGGTGCTGGCCCGCATCCAGGAGGTTCCCTTCTCCGACCGCCCCGTGGTGGTGGTGATTTCCGGCCACGGCAGCATCGAAGCCGCGGTAAGAGCCACCAAGCTGGGCGCCTTCGATTTTCTGGAAAAGCCGCTCTCCATCGGCAAGGTTCTGGTGGTGGTCAAGAACGCGCTGTCTCACCGCGCACTGTCGATTGAGAACAGCCAGCTCAAGGCGGACAGCGGTTCGCGCTACCGCATCATCGGGGATAGCGTCCCCATGAAGGCGCTGCGGCAGCAGCTCGCGCTGATGGCCGGCACTAATGGCCGCGTGCTCATCTACGGCGAAAGCGGCACCGGCAAGGAACTGGTGGCCCACGCCATCCACGCCCTTAGCCCGCGCGCCGCCCAGCCGTTCGTCGAGGTGAATTGCGCTGCCATCCCCGAAGAGTTGATCGAGAGCGAGCTGTTCGGCCACATCAAGGGCAGCTTCACCAGCGCCCACGAAACCAAGATCGGCAAGTTTCAGAAGGCCGACGGAGGCACCCTCTTCCTGGACGAAGTGGGCGACATGAGCCTGCGCACCCAATCCAAGGTGTTGCGGGTGCTGGAAGAGCAGCGCTTCGAGCCGGTCGGCGCCGCCGAATCCCTCCAGGTGGACGTGCGCGTGGTGGCGGCCACCAACAAGCACCTTGAGGAGGAGATCGACCACGGCAATTTCCGCGAGGACCTGTTCTACCGCCTCAACGTGATCCCCTTTTTCGTGCCGCCGCTGCGCGACCGCCGCGAGGATATCTCCCTCTTGGCCGATCATTTCCTGCGCGAATTCACCACCGCCTACGGCCGCAAGCCCAAAGAGCTCACCGTGGAAGCCTACCGCGTGCTCACCCAGCATCACTGGCCGGGCAATGTGCGCGAGCTGAAGAACCTCATCGAGCGCATCGTGATTCTCAACCCTCAGGTGCGGGTGGACGCCCGCCACATCCCCCTCGCCGCCGTGCGCCGGCAGCCGGACCGCGCCACCGGCCGCTTCGGAAGCCTGCAGGAAGTGCGCGAAGCCGCCGAGCGCGAGTACATCCTCAAGAAGCTGGAAGAGACCAGCGGCAACGTCACCCGCACCGCCGAGCTGCTCGGGCTGGAGCGCAGCAACCTATACCGCAAGATGAAGGCCCTGGGCATCGGACCCCCGCCCACGTGAAAACCCTGAATCCCCCGTGCCGGATTCCGCATCACCCCTTTGTATGAACAAGCTCCTTCTCACGGGAATGGTTATGACGGCATCTCTCTTCGGCGCATCCAGCGTGCATGAGTTCGCTCTGAACTCGATTGATGGCAAACCCGCCCCTCTTTCGGCGTACCAGGGTAAGGTTGTCCTGATCGTCAATGTGGCCAGCAGGTGCGGATTCACGCCGCAGTACGCCGGGCTTGAGGCGCTCTACGAAAAGTACAAGGACCGGGGATTCGTGATTCTCGGGTTCCCGGCCAACAATTTCGGCGGCCAGGAGCCGGGAACCAACGAGGAGATCAAGACCTTTTGCAGCACCAAGTACAACGTAACCTTCCCCATGTACTCGAAAATCTCGGTGAAGGGCGACGACCAGGCGCCGCTCTATCAGTTCCTCACCGACAAGCAGGCGAATCCCGCCACCGGCGGCGAGATCCAGTGGAATTTCACCAAGTTCCTGGTGGACAAGAGCGGCAAGGTCATCGCCCGCTTCGAGCCCAAGGTCACGCCGGAATCGCCCGACGTCACCAGCGCCATTGAGAAAGCGCTGCGGTAAAGCACCATACACACTACCGGACCACCGGCGGGTCGGCCACCTGCGTTCCCAGGCCGGCGTAGGATTCTTTGACCTTGATCACTTTGTCGCCGTTGAAGGTCACGAAAACGATCCTGCCCGGCGGCGTTCCGTAGACCCAGTCTTCCAACTCGAGGCCGTCCTTGGTTTCGCGCGATTTGTGGGCCGGACGGCCTAGCGCCATGATCACCTGCTCGCGATTCATGCCCTCGGTGACGCGCTTCTCCTGGATGGCCTTCCGCACTTCGGGCGGGAGCGTCTCGGCATAGACTTCGGTGACGGTGTGGAGCTCGAAGTCGATCACCGTCGCCAGCATTTTCTTGATCGCCGCCGCCTTGACCGGCTCCAGGGGCTGGTGAAAGAGGATCGCAATGGACGTGCCGCCGGGCGCGTTGGAGTTGCCTTGGGAAATGGGGGTCGAGCCGGCCATGCCGACCACTTGCACGTTCCGATACCACTTTTGGCCGCCCTTAAAGCCGCCGTTGATCTGGAGCACGATCTTGTCGTCTTCGATGTCGATCTTGGTGATCTGAACCAGGTCGCCGGTGCGCGCGGCGGGGCCGCTCTGCTTGGCGATGTCCACCCACTGCGTTTTGTCGTATCCGGTCTTGGCGTCGAATTCGAGCGGTTTCTTGGAGCGCGGCAGGAGCACCTTCGCGGTGCCGTATTCGGCCATCAGCCCGCGGGTCAGCTCGACGCGGTCTTCAAAGCTCAGCTTGTTGCCGGCCCAGGAGAGCGACGGCAGCAGGCTCAAAGCTGCGGCGGTGGCGAAGGCTCGCATACGGCACTTTCCGCGGGCGGGTCGGTGAGCGGCGAGGGCTGCCGGCGAATGGGCGCCTTCCAGATGTAAGCGAACAGCGCGAAGAGGACCACGGAAGTCAGCAGGCTGGCTTCCGGGCCGTAGTCGCCGCCGCTCCAGAGGTTGCCGGCAGTCCACGACATCTCGTAGCCCGTCACCTTCATTCTAAGCCCGCTGACGTTCACGCCGAACAGCGGCAAGGTAAAGTTCCAGCCGAAGTGGAGGCCGATGGGCAGCCACAAGTCGCGGCTGCGCAGGAGAGCGTAGCCGAACAGGATGCCAAAACCGGCGGTGTTGGCGATACCGAACCAGGTCGCGCCGGGGTTGCCGGAGTGCAGCAGGGCGAAGACCACGCCCACCGGAAGGATGGTGGCGTAGGGTCCACAGCGGGCCAGCAGAACTTGAAAGCCATAGCCGCGGAAGAACAGTTCCTCGCCCACGGCGCCGGCGGCGAGGAGAATGATCAGGTAGACCATGGCGCCGGCGGACGGTTGCTCCGCGGGCGTGCGCACGATGTGGGCCGCGCCTACCAGAAGCGGCGGCGCCAGCACCAGGCAGGCGGAGCCAACGCCGCCGACGAGGCCGAACAGGAGGTTGTCCGCCGAAGCCCGGTTCAGCCACAGCCCGGCGTCGCTCACGGGGCGGTCCTCGTAAATGCGCAACGCCAGCCAGTTGGCGAACACCGCGGCCAGGAAGCCGGTGGCGATGGTGCCGGTGAGGTATCCGCCGACCCACAACAGCAGCGGGCCGAAGAAGAAGTACGCCGTGGCGAAATAAAGCGCCACGTAAACGGTCACCTGAATGGCGATGCGCAGCGGGTCGTGGCGCGATGGCATTCTGCCCCATTGTATTCTAATGTCCATGCGTGCATTGTTGTTTGCAGCTTGCGCAGTGGCCTTCGGGCAACCCGCGGACCTGGTGCTGCGCAACGGAAAGATCGTCACCATGAACGCCGCTCAGCCCGCGGCCCAAGCCATGGCGGTGCGCGGGGACCGAATCGCGGCGCTGGGCGGCAACACCGACGCGGCGAAATGGATCGGGCCGGGCACGAAGGTCATCGACTTGCACGGCATGCTCGCGATTCCGGGCTTCATCGAGGGGCACGGGCATTTCACTGGGATCGGCGAGTTTCGCCTGGGGCTGGACCTGCGGGAGGCGCGCACGTGGGACGAAATCGTGGCGCAGGTGGCGCGCGCCGCCAGACAGGCCAAGGCCGGCGAGTGGATCGGGGCAGGGGGGAATTATCTCACCGTTCGTGCCGTCAAGCGGCAGATGGATGGCGCGCTCGGCTCGCGCGGCGCATGGCTGGTGGAACCGTACGCCGACCAGCCGAACAGCCGCGGGTTGAACACGGAAGACCCGGCCGATATCCGGCAGACCGCAGAGCTGGCCATCCAGCACGGGTATCAACTCTGCATTCACGCCATTGGCGACCGAGCCAACCGCGAGGTGCTGGACATCTACGAGCAGGTGTTTCGCGAGCATCCCGAGCAGAAGGATTTGCGCTGGCGCGTGGAGCACATCGCGGCCACGGACGTGGTGTATACGATTGTGGGCGGGAAGATCGCTTTTCAACGGTGATTGATCGGGATACACACCTCCTGATATCCTTAGTTTTAGTCGATTACTTAATCTGAACAGGAGAAAAAATGGCAGTGAAAGTTGGTATTAATGGCTTCGGTCGGATTGGCCGGAATATTGTTCGCGCAGGTCTACACCGCAATGATATGGAATTCGTGGCGGTGAACGATATTACCGATACGAAAACGCTGGCCCACTTGCTGAAGTACGATTCCGTGTTGGGACCGCTGAGCGTGGATGTCACGGCGACCGCCGACAGCCTCACGGTCGGCGGGAAGACGATGAAGGTGTTCGCCTGCAAGGACCCGGCGCTGCTCGATTGGGCGTCGGTGGGCGCCGAGATCGTGATCGAGTCGACGGGCAAGTTCACGGACGCCAAAGAAGCCTGCAAGCATATTCGCGGGCCGGTCAAGAAGGTCATCATCTCGGCCCCCGCGAAGAATGAAGACCTGACGTTGGTTCTGGGTGTGAACGACGACGCTTACGATCCGGCCAAGCACCATATCATTTCGAACGCGTCGTGCACCACCAACTGCCTGGCGCCGGTGGTGAAGGTGCTGTACGACAAGTTTGGCATCCAGAAGGGGTCGATGACCACGATCCACAGCTACACCAACGACCAGAACGTGCTCGACTTCCCGCACAAGGACCTGCGCCGGGCCCGCGCCGCCGCGATCAACATGATCCCCACGACGACCGGCGCCGCCAAGGCCATTGGGTTGGTAATGCCGCAGTTGAAAGGCAAGCTGGATGGGTACTCCTTGCGCGTCCCGACCCCCGACGTTTCGGTGGTGGACCTGGTGGTGTTGCTGGAGAAACCGGCCACCAGCGAGGAAGTCAATGCCGCGATGAAGGCTGCCGCGGCGGGCGCCATGAAGGGCATCCTGGCCTACACGGAAGATCCCGTGGTGTCCTCCGATATGCTGCACAACCCCAACAGTTCCATCGTGGACGGCCAGTTGACCAAGGTGCTGGATGGCAACCTGTTGAAGGTGGTCGCCTGGTACGACAACGAATGGGGCTACTCCTGCCGCGTGATCGACCTGATCGCGTTTCTGGTGGAAAAGGGCCTTTAATAAGAAGCGTTTTCCTGTAACTTTCGCCCCGGCGGGAACCATCTTAGCTTGCATGAGAACACTACTGTTGACTGCCCTTCTGGGCATCTTTGCATTGGCAGCTTCGGCCGCCGACGTCACCGGGAAATGGACTGCGCAGGTTCCGGGACGCGGCGGCAACACGGCGGAAACCACCTTTGTATTCAAGGTTGACGGCGCCAAGCTCACGGGCACGATGGAAGGCGGCCGCGGCGGCCCGGCGGAGATCACCGACGGAAAGACCAGCGGCGACGACATTTCCTTTGTGGTGGTGCGGAACTTTGGCGGGAACGAGATGAAGATGGTGTTCAAAGGGAAGGTCTCCGGCAGCGAGATCAAGTTTACCCGCGCCATGGAAGGCATGGACAACGCGCCTCCGCCGATCGAGTTCACGGCCAAAAAGGCGAACTAACTCCGCACCGGAGGGAAGTATTAGTATAGGGTCCTGTGCTGCGCTCCTTTTTTGTCGCCGCCATCATACTGGGTCCCGGGTTTCTTACCGCGGCCCAGCATAGCGGCTCGGTACGCGCTGCGGACCAGTTCCTTCCCGGAGCCACGGTAACCGCCCAGCAAGGGGGCGCCAAGGTAGTAGTCTACACGGACGCAAATGGACGTTACGTGCTGGACCTGACCCCCGGAGTCTGGGAGATCCAGGTTGAGATGTTCGGGCTCCAGACCCAGCGGGGCGAAGTCACCGTAGGGGACGAACCGAGCAACAAAGACTGGACGCTGGAGATGCCGCGGTACGGTTCAGCGGCAGCGCCGGTGGCGGCGGCCAAGCCTGTACCCGAGCCGAAAAAAGAAGCGGCGCAGCCAGCGCCCGCTCCCACTCAGCGTCCGTGGGCGGGGCGCGGCGGCGGCGCACGGGCAGCGAATGCCGCGTCCGGAGGGCGGGGAGCCGGAGGGCGAGGACCGAATAACCAGCAAGGCCCAGGCTTCCAGAACATGTCCGTGACGCCTACCGAGGAGGGCACACAGGCGCTGGCGTCAGCCGCGATCGAAGCAACGTCTCCCGACCAGGCGAGTAATGCCGACGCCGATCCGTCGTACGTGGTGAACGGCAGCATGAGCGGCGGCCTGGGAGCGGCGGCGGATGAACAGGCCAGGCGCGACCGGATGATGGGAATGATGATGGGCGGACGAGGCGGGCTGGGAGGCCCCGGCGGTCCTGGAATGATGGGCGGCGGTATCGGAGACATGGCGGCCATGAGCGGCGGGACCAGTGCCGATCCGCTGGGCATGAACGGCTTCGGCGCCGCAGGTGTCTTGAACGGATTCGGCGATGGCCTGGGCGGCGCGCCTGGTATGGGCGGGGGCGGTCCTGGTGGCGGCGGTCCCGGAGGCGGCGGTGGTGGCGGAGGTGGTGGCCGCGGCGGAGGTGGTGGTTTCGGAGGTGGTGGACGCGGAGGAAGAGGCGGCGCCAACGCACAGCGGCGCGGGCCGTTTAACGGGCAGTACGCGGCCTTCGGCAACCGGCGGCGCACGCAACCGGCGTACACCGGTTCGGTATTCCTGATCGTGACCAACTCGGTGCTGAACGCTGCGCCGTTTTCATTGAACGGCCAGGCGGCGCCAAAACCATCGTCCGGCTCGGGCCGGTTTGGCTTCAATGTCGGCGGGCCGGTGCGCATTCCCAAGCTGGTTACCTCGGACAAATACTTTTTTTACGTGAATTACACGGGTAACAGGACGCGCAGCGGAAACAGCCTGACGTCGTCGGTGCCGACACTCACCGAGCGGAATGGCGACTTTTCGCAGGCCCTGACCACCACGCCGGTCACGATTTACGATCCGCTGAGCGGGTCGCCGTTCCCGGGCAATGTGATACCCACCTCACGATTCAATCCGGCGTCGGCGGGGCTGCTAACCTACTTCCCGCTGCCCACCTACACCGGGATCGTGCAGAATTATCATCTGGTCACGTCCACTCCGAGTGTCAGCGACAGCATCGGCGTGCGGCTAAACGCACCGGTGACCACCAAGGACCGCCTCAATTTCAACGAGCAGTACAGCCGCAACGACTCGCAAAGCCAGCAGCTTTTCGGGTACAAGGACACCACCAGCGGCTACGGCTTGAGCGCGTCGGCGGGCTGGAGCCACAGCTTCAAGCCGCGGTTCAACAGCAGCCTGAATATCACCTTCAGCCGGAGCATCAGCAAGCTGGCGCCATACTTCGCCTACACCGACAACGTGGCCGGGGACCTGGGGATCGAGGGAACCTCCCAGGACCCCATCAACTATGGCCCTCCGACCCTGTCATTCACGAATTTCGGCAGCCTCTCGGATGGATCGGCCTCGGTGAGCCGCAACCAGACCACCAATGTGACGGAAACCATCACCTACGTGGCGCGCCGGAAGCACAATCTGACGTTCGGGGTGGGGTACCGGCGGTTGCAGCAGAACAGCCTGTCGTACGCCAATGCGCGCGGGTCGTTCAGCTTCAGCGGATTGCTGACCAGCCAAATCGATAGTCAAGGCCAGCCGGTCGCGGGAACGGGCTTCGACTTCGCCGATTTCCTGCTGGGCTTGCCGCAGACCAGTTCGTTGCGGCTGGGCGACTACAACAATTACTTCCGCAGTTGGGCCACCAACTGGTACGCGCAGGACGATTGGCGCGTGCGGCCGGGCCTGTCCTTCAACGTGGGTCTGCGGTATGAGTACTTCGCTCCGTACACGGAGCTGCAGGGGCACCTGGCGAACCTCGACCTCAGCCCGCAGGGGAACGCGGTGGCGGTGGTAACGCCGGCTAACAGCATTGGGCCTTACTCGGGCAAGTATCCGTCCAGCCTGATCAACCCGGACAAGAACAATTACTCGCCGCGGCTGGGCTTTGCGTGGCGGCCTTCGCAGAAGCACGCGCGCGTGATCCGCGGCGGCTACAGCATTTTCTTCAGCGGCTCGTCCTACGGCGGGTTCGCATCCAGTATGGCGGCGCAGCCGCCGTTTGCGACCACCGCTTCGCTCACCACCAGCACCGCGAATCCTCTCACGTTGCAGAACGGCTTCCCGGCGGAGCCGTCGCAGACCGTCACCAACACCTACGCGATCGACAAGAATTACAAGCTGGCCTATGCGCAGACGTGGAGCTTTGCGCTCCAGCAAACCTTCGCGCGCGGACTGGTGGTGGAGCTGGAATACATCGGCACCAAGGGCACGGGCCTGCCCGTTACCTTGGAGCCCGACCGCGCGGCGCCGGGATCTTCGCCGCTCACTGCGCAGCAGCAACTGCAAGTCGCCAACGCCACCGGGTTTACTTACCTGACCTCGCAGGGGGATTCCATTTTTCACGCCGCACAGACGCGGATCACGCGCCGATTCGGGCGGGGAGTGTCGGCCAACGCGCTGTACACGTTCTCCAAATCCATCGATGACGCTTCGAGTTTTTCCGGTGGTGGCGGCACGGTGGTCCAGTTCCCCCAGGATTTGCGCCTGGAGCGCGGCCTGTCGAGCTTCGACCAGCGGCATAACCTGTCAACGGGCTACATGGTTTCCTCGCCGGTGGGCATACATGGCTGGTGGCGTAACGGCGGCTGGAAGACCAAGGCTTTTGCAGGGTGGACGCTGAGCGGCAACTTCACCGCCACTTCCGGCACGCCGATGACGGCGAAAGTGTCGGGAAACCTGTCGAACACGCAAGGAACCGCCGCGTTCGGCGCCGGGCGCGCGCAAGCCACAGGAGAAAACATTAACGCCGGCAACTTCCCCTACTTCAACCTCAACGCCTTTACCACGCCGCCGGCGGGCCAGTACGGCAACGCGGGACGGGACACCATCCCCGGTCTGTTCCAGATCGGTTTGAACGGTTCGCTCAACCGTGCGTTTCGCTTCGGAGACAGCCGGCGCCAGCTCCAGTTGCGCCTGGCTGCCAACAACGCGCTGAATCACGTGGTGGTGACGGGCATCGGCACCACGATTAACGCGTCCAACTACGGGTTGCCGACGGCGGCGTCGGGGACACGGAACGTCACGCTGACGCTGAGGTTCAATTTTTAGGTATGCGAGTTTACGGTCTCACGGCGCTCATGGTGCTCTCGGCGGCGGGACAGCAGCCACCGGCCCAGCCCGCGCAGCCGCCGCGCGGAAGAGTCACGTTCACGGCGAACGCCAATTTGGTGATCGTGGACGTGACGGTGAAGGACAAGTCCGGCAAGGCCATCGACAGCCTCACGCAAAACGACTTCACGGTGCTCGAAGACGGCAAGCCGCAGAAGATCTCGGTTTTCGAAGTTCAAAAACTCGGCATGGAACCGGCGCTGCCGGAAAAGCCGCCGACGCTCGACGACGTCAACGCCATACCGGAGCCTCCCAAGACCATCATCACCACGGAGACACCCGGCAAGATCCAGTATCACGACAAGCGCCTGATGGTGATGTTCTTCGATTTCACGTCGATGGGGATTCCCGAGCAGTTGCGCGCGCAGGATGCGGCGCTGAAGTTCATCGATACCGAGATGACCACGGCGGACATGGTGGCCATCATGCTGTACACGACGGTGCTCCAGGTGAAGACCGATTTCACCTCCGACCGCACGCAGTTGAAAGACATCATCAATTCTCTGCCGATCGGCGAGCTGAGCGACCTGGCCGACATGGCGGACACGGGCGACCCCAACGAAGAAGACACCGGCGCGGCGTTCGTGGCCGACGAGACGGAGTTCAACATTTACAACACCGACCGCAAGCTGGCGGCCATCGAGGACGCATCGAAAAAACTGTCGGCTTTGCCGGAGAAGAAGGCTCTCATTTACTTCGCGGGCGGCGTCACCAGGACGGGGGTCGACAACCAGGCGCAACTGGAAGCGTCGATCAACGCGGCCGCGAAAGCCAACGTGGCGATTTATCCCATCGATGCGCGGGGACTGATGGCGGATCCTCCGGGAGGCGCCGCCAGCACAGCGGCCTCGCGCGGCACCGGCATCTACAACGGCTCGGTATACAACTCGCAGCGCGCCAACATCAACAATTCGCAGGAGACGCTGGCTACCCTGGCGTCGGACACCGGCGGGAAGGCTTTTCTGGACAGCAACGAGCTTTCGCTGGGAATCGTACAGGCGCAGCAGGAATACCGCAGCTATTACGTACTGGGCTACTACTCGACGAACCTGGCGGCGGACGGCAAGTACCGCAAGATCACGGTGAAGCTCAACAACAACCAGACGGCCAAGCTGGAGTTCCGCCAGGGATACTACGCCGACAAGGTGTGGGGCAAATTTAACGCCCAGGATAAGGAGCAAAAGCTGCAGGAGGCGATGAACGCGGGCGACCCGGTGACGGACATTCCGCTGGCGGTGGAGGCGGACTATTTCCGCATCACGCCGACGGCGTACTTCGTTCCAGTTTCGGTGAAGGTTCCGGGGTCGGTGATCGACCTGGCGCAAAAGCGCGGCGGCGGCGAGACCGAGTTCGACTTTCTGGGCCAGATCCTGGACGACCGCAAAGTGGCCGTAGGCACCGTGCGGGACTACATCAAGGTCAAGCTCGAAGCGGGCGAGGCCGCCAAACTCAGCCACCGGAACTTCCATTACGACGCCGGCTTTACGCTGTCGCCGGGCAAGTACCGGATGAAGTTCCTGGTGAGGGAAAACCTGAGCGGCAAAATGGGCACGTTCGACATGCGCTTCGTGGTGCCCGACCTGGCGGCCGATTCGGCGGTCCTGAAAACCAGCTCGGTGATCTGGAGCAACCAGCGGGAACCGTTCAAGGCGGCGGTGGGCGCGGCGGAAAAGGAGAGGGCAGCCAAGAGACTGGCAAGGCCGAACCCGCTGGTGGTGGGCGAGGAAAAAGTGGTGCCCAGCATCACCAAAGTATTCCGGCGCGACCAGAACATGACCATCTCGTTCGACGTGTACGATGCGGCGCCGGATCCGGCCAATGTGCGCGCGCGGCGCATCGCGGTGAGCATGAGCCTGTTCAACGAGAAGGGCGCGAAAGCGTTCGAAGCCGGCCCGCTGACGGCCACGGACCTGGCGGCCACGCGGCCGAACGCGGTGCCGGTCGAGTTGCAGGTCCCGCTGAAGGGCCTGGCGCCGGGGCGGTACACGTGCCAGCTCAACGTGATCGACGAAGTGGGCCGGAAGTTCGCGTTTCCGCGGCAGGCGCTGGTGGTGCAGTAGAGGTATTATCCGCTCGAATCAATGGGAACGGCTGTGCAACATTTCCCGTGCGCAGTTATAGCCGGGGGCGCCCATGACGCCGCCGCCAGGGTGCGCGCCGGACCCGCATAAATAAAGGCCGCGGACGGGGGTGCGGTAGCGTGCCCAGCCCGCCACGGGGCGCATTGCGAACATTTGGTCGAGGCTCATTTCGCCGTGGAAGATGTTGCCGCCGGTGATGTCGAAGCGGCGCTCCAGATCGAGCGGCGTCAGAACCTGGCGATGCTCGATGATGCTGCGGATGTTGGGAGCGTACTCCTCAATGAGGGAGATCACGCGGTCGCCGAATGGTTCGCGCAGGCTGTCCCATGTGCCCTCGCGCAAGGTGTAGGGGGCGTATTGCAGGAAGATGCCCATGATGTGTTTTCGCGAGGGCGCGAGCGAAGGGTCGTACATGGTGGGGATGGTCAGTTCGAGCATTGGGCGTTCGGAGGGGCGGCCGTACTTGGCGTCGTCCCAGGCGCGCTCGACGTAATCGATGCTGGGGCAAATGTGCATGGTGGCGCGGTGGTGCGATCCAGGGGCTCCGGGATACGCGCGGAACTCGGGCAGCCCATTGAGCGCCAGGTTGATCTTCGCGCTTGTGCCTTCGATGCGGTAATGGCGAATGGCGGCCAGGAAATCGGGGTCGAGATCACGCTGGTCCAAAAGGTGGAGAAAGGTGAGTTTGGGGTCGAGGTTGGAAGCGATTGCGCGGGCTTCAATTTCTTCGCCGGTTTCCAGCACCACGGCGTAAGCGCGGCCGTTGCGCACCAGCACCTTGGCCACGGGCGCATTGGTGCGGATGGTGGCGCCCGCAGCGCGCGCGGAGGCCGCCATGGCTTCCGCCACCGCGCCCATGCCGCCACGCACGAAGCCCCACAGTCCGCGATGTCCGGCTACGCCGCCCATACAGTGGTGAAGCAGGATGTAGGCCGTACCCGGCGAGCGCGGGCCTCCGTTGGCGCCGATCACGCCGTCCGTGGCGAGCGTGACTTTCACTTCTCGGGATTCAAACCACTCGTCCAGAAAGTCGGCGGCGCTCTGTGTGAAAATCTTCACCAGCGCCACGGCGTCTTTTGACCTCAGACCGCGTAAGCGCACGGCGAGTTTCAGGTAGTCGAGGAAATCGCCGGGCCCAAAGGGCACCCTGCTCGGCGGAAAGGGCGGCGGAGTAGTCAGCAGCAGGCCCTCCACCACTTGCGAGATGCGCTCGAGTTGGTCTTCGTAGGCGGGATAGACCTCGGCGTCGCGGCGGGAGAACCTGGCAATCTCGGCCAGCGTTTTGGCGCGGTCCTGCCACATGAAGAAGTGGCGGCCGTCAGGGAAGACGGAGAAAAAGGCGGGGTCTTTGGCGTCCACCTGGTAGCCGAAGCGCTGCAATTCCAGTTCGCGGACGATGCGCTCTTGCAGGAGGCTGGTGAGGTACGCGGCGGTGGAGACGCGGTAGCCGGGCCAGATTTCTTCGGTGACCGAACAGCCGCCTACAAGCTCGCGGCGCTCGAGGACGAGCACCTTGCGGCCGGCACGCGCTAAATATGCGGCGGCAACCAGGCCGTTATGGCCGCCGCCGATGATGATGACGTCGTAGGTGGGCATCCGCTCAACGTTTGCGGAACGCCACCACCGCCAACGGCGGCAGCGTCACCGCGATGCTGTAGGGGCGGTTGTGCTTGGGCACCGGGCGCGACGAGACGCAGCCGCCGTTGCCCATGTTCGATCCGCCAAACAGCTCGGAATCGGTGTTCAGAATCTCTTCGTAGAAGCCCTCTTCCGGCACGCCGAACTCGTAGCCCTGGCGCGGGACGGGAGTGAAGTTGCAGCAGAAGAGAAGGAAATCGCTGGGGTCTTCGGCGCGGCGGAGGAAAGCGATGATGGAGGCCTCCCAGTCGTGGAAGTCTACCCATTCGAAACCGGTGTAGTGGAAGTCTACCTGGTAAAGCGCGGGGCTCGAGCGGTAGAGGCGGTTCAATTCGCGCACCAGGGCCTGGAGCTTGCGGTGATAGTCGAATTCCAGCAACTCCCAGCGCACGCCGGTGTTGCTGTTCCACTCCTCGCGCTGGCCGATATCCTGTCCCATGAAGAGCAGCTTTTTGCCGGGGTGGGCCCACATGTAGGCCAGGAAGGCGCGTACGTTGGCGAACTGGCGCCATTCGTCGCCGGGCATTTTGTTCAGCAGAGAACTCTTGCCATAGACGACCTCGTCGTGCGAAACAGGCAGCACGAAGTTCTCGTGGAAAGCGTAGAGCAGGCTGAAGGTGATTTGGTTGTGATGAAACTTGCGATAGATGGGATCGTTGCCGAAGTAGGCCAGCATGTCATGCATCCAGCCCATGTTCCACTTCATGGTGAAGCCCAGGCCGTTGAGATAGACGGGCTTGGAGACGCCGGGAAAAGAGGTGGATTCCTCGGCCACGGTCATGGCGCCCGGAACCGTGTGGGCGAGCTCGTTGAAGCGGCGGAGGAAGTCGATGGCTTCCAGGTTCTCGTTGCCGCCGTACCGGTTGGGGATCCACTCGCCGGCCGGGCGCGAGTAATCGAGATACAGCATGGAGGCCACGGCGTCCACGCGCAAGCCGTCGATGTGGTACTCCTTCAGCCAGAACAGGGCGTTGGAGATGAGGAACGTGCGCACTTCGTTGCGGCCGTAGTTGAAGACCAGTGTGCCCCAATCGTGCTGCTCGCCCTTGCGCGGGTCGGCATGCTCGTAGAGCGCGGTGCCGTCGAAGAAGGCCAGGCCGTGGGCATCCTTTGGGAAATGCGCGGGGACCCAGTCGACGAACACGCTAATGCCCGCCTGGTGGCAGCAATCCACGAAGTACTTGAAATCGTCGGGCGTGCCGAAGCGCGAAGTGGGCGCGAAGTAGCCGGTGATCTGGTAGCCCCACGAGCCCGAATACGGGTGCTCCATGACGGGCAGCAGCTCGATGTGCGTGTAGCCCATCCGCTTCACGTACTCCACCAGCTTGACGGCCAGCTCGCGGTAGGTGAGCGGCTGGCCCATGGGGCCGCGGAGCCAGGATTCCAGGTGCACTTCGTAGAAGGCGATGGGCGATTTGAGCCAGTCGGTCTTGGCGCGCGATTCCATCCAGGCGGCATCCTGCCACTGGTACGCGGCGATGTCCCAGACCACCGAGGCGGATTTCGGCGGCGTCTCGCAGTAGAAGGCGTAGGGGTCGGCTTTGAGCTGCCGATATCCGGCGAAGCGGGAACGGATGTGGTACTTGTACGCCGCTCCCGGGCCAAGACCGGGGATGAAGATTTCCCAGACGCCGCCATCGCGGCGGCGCATGGGATGGCGGCGCGTGTCCCAGTCGTTGAACTCGCCGGTTACGGTGACGCTTTCGGCGTTGGGCGCCCACACCGCGAAGCGAACCCCGATGACACCATCGGCCTCCGCAATGTGCGCGCCGAGGGTGCGCCAAGCCTCGTGGAGCGTGCCTTCGGTGTGCAGGTAGAGGTCGGCATCGGAAATCCGCGGGCCGAAACGGTAGGGATCGTCAATGGCGACTTCACGGCCGTCCCACAAGCGGGCGCAAATCGCGTACAGCCGGGGATCGCCGTTCAAAGTCGCGCAAAAAAAACCTTGCGGATGCATTTTGGCCATGGCGGAGCGCCGTCCGTCAACCAGAATCTCGGCCGATTCCGCCTGCGGGAGGAACGCGCGGACCTCCCATCGGGCCTGCCCGCCTTTCTTGCGGATGGCGTGCGGCCCGAGAATGCGGAAGGCATCCCCGTGATATCCGCCGACGATCGCCTCAATCTCTTCAGCAGTCATGTCTAATAGTCAAGTATGGCCGATTTTCTGCTGGAAATGCCCAAGGCGGAGCTGCACCTGCACCTGGAGGGATCGGTCGAACCCGAGACGCTCCATGAACTCGACCCCTCGACGCCGCTTGAAGAACTCCGCGCGCTCTACTGCTACTCGGATTTTGAGGGTTTTCTTAAAGCGTTCGGCGCAGTGGGAAAACGGCTGCGCACGCCGGAGGATTACGCGCTGACTACGCGGCGGCTGCTGGAGCGGCTGGCGTCCGAAAACGTGCGCTACGCCGAGATCACTCTGGCGGCGGGCGTGGTGCTGTGGAAGGGACAGGAGTTCGGGCCGATTTTCGACGCCATCCGCGCGGCCGCGGACGGCTCTCCGGTGGAGGTGCGTTGGATCCTGGACGCGGTGCGGCAATTCGGCGTCGAGCAGACCCAACAGGTGGCGGAACTGGCGGCCGAGCGCATGGACCGTGGCGTAGTGGCTTTCGGGATCGGCGGCAGCGAAGAGCGTGGTCCGGCCGAGTGGTTCACGCAGGTGTTCGCGTTCGCCAGAGGCGCCGGATTGCGGCTGGTGGCGCACGCGGGTGAGAGCGCCGGGCCGGAATCGGTTTGGGCCGCGCTGAAGCTGGGCGCAGAGCGCATCGGCCACGGTATCGCGGCGGCGCGGGACGCGGAGTTAATGCGGCATCTGCGCGAGCATGACATTCCGCTGGAGATTTGCCTTACCAGCAACCTCGTCACCGGCGTGGTGAAGAGCCTCGAAGAGCACCCGTTGCGGCGGCTGTACGGTGCGGGCGTGCCGATTGTGCTGAACACGGATGATCCGGCCATGTTCGGCTGCACGCTGGCGGGCGAATACCGGCTGGCGGCGCGGCAGTTCGGGTTCACCGAAACGGAAATGCGGGGAATTGCGGAGAACGGGTTCCGGTACGCGTTCCGGTGACTGGGGCGGGTCCCGGCGGACCCGCCCGTAACGTGCCTTTCATTCACTTGCCGGACGAGAAAATGGCCACGGTTCCGCCCGAGGGCGCCAACTTCAGTTGCAGCGTGTCGGACGCGTGCGCGGTTTTTTCGTTCCTGACCAGGTGCTCGGCGTTCTCGCCGGCGTCGGGCGCATCTTCCCACAGGGTGACTTTCCAATCGCCCTTGCCCAGGAACTTCAGCGGCACCGGCAATTCGCGGGCATTGCGGTCGGTGATGGCGGCCAGATACCAATTCGTCCCGTGGCGCCGCACCTCGACCACGTACTGTCCCACCTCACCGGCCAAGCCGCGGGTTTCGTCCCAAACGGTCGGCAGGCCCTTGAGGAAGTCCATGCCGAGCAGATACTTCCCATCTTTGTCTTTGTAATCGTCGGGCGAATCGCAGGCGACGGTGAAGGGGCTCTCGATGAGGATGAACATGGCCAACTCGCCGGCGCGCGTGGCCTGCACCTGTGTGGGCTTGGCATTGGTTTTGAACTGCGATGGCTGCCGGTTGGCGAACCCGCCGGGGGTGTAGTCGGCCCCGCCGGCCAGCACGCGCGTGAAGGGGAGGGTGGCCCGGTGCTCAGGCGTTTCCTTGGTGCTCCACTTGTTGTATTCATCGCCCTGGATGCCCTCGCGCGTGATCTGGTTGGGCCAAGTGCGGTTCAGGCCGGTAGGCTTGAAGGCGCCGTGGAAGTCGATCATCAAGTGGTTCTCGGCGGCCGTCTTGGCGATATCTTCGTACCATTTCACTGCGAACTGGTCGTCGCGATCGATAAAGTCTATCTTCAGTCCCGCCAAGCCCATCGCGGCGTACTTGGGAAAGTCCCTTTTGTAAACGGCGCTGTCGATGAAGTCGTTGAAGTGGAACCACAACCATATGCGCACGTTCCGTTCCTTGCCAAAGGCGATCAAGTCAGGCAGAAACGATTTGTCCTGGATCTCCGCCAACTGATAGGCCCAGCCCATGTCGGCGGCAAGCTGGACGTACTGTTTGAGCGAGGCGAAGTCGTTGTGGCCGATATTGGGCCACCAGTTACCCCAGGAAGACATTCCCGGCTTGACCCAGGAGGTGTCGGCGAGTCGGCTGGGGGTGGCGAGGTTCAACACCAGGTCGCTCTGAATGAGCTCATAAGGCTGGCGGGCGATGATGAACGTCCTCCAGGGGGAATTGTGGGGAGTGGTAGCCTCCACCAGGCCTTTCTGAGTGGGGGCGACGGGCGGAGGGGTCTGGGCCTCCGTGTTGTTGTCCGCCGTCTGCGTGCGCTGCGGCCATGGGATTGCCGGCAGTGGCGGAGCGAGTTGTACTTCCAAGGTATTCTTGGCGCCGGCCTTGGGAACCAGCCACATGGCGGACCAGTCGAGCAGGTCGGACTCGGTGATGGCGACATAGGCCGCGGGTGTCTGGACCAGGAACGGCAGTCCATGTTTGAAATTGGGATTCAGCCCGGAAATTTTGTTGGGGAGGAATCGCCATTCCTGCGAACCGACGAATCCGCCTTCCGGGCGGCTCCTGCCGTCGGGGTTGCTCCAGCCGGCCCAGACGGGACAGTCGTCGGGGAAGGTGAACTCGGTGGCCTCGCGCGTGATGGTAAAAGAATCCATCCCGGGCTGTTTGGGGAGAACGAAGCGGAGGCCCACGCCGTCGTCGTAGGCCCGTGCGATCACGCCAAAGGTGTGATCGCCTTCCTTCAGCGTAAGAGTCAGTTCATTGTAATGATCCCGCACATTGCGGTTCTTGCCCCACTCGTTTACCCAATGATTGTCGGCCGAGTTTCGCTTCTCGCTCTGGACGACGGATTTCTCGCCCAGCTTCACATCGCCGGCCAGTTCCAGCCCCAGGCGAGACCGCAGCAACAGCGGCTTGCCGTCCACGGTGATGCTGTAGCCCAGGGGGCCGTCGGTGTGAATGGCGACGGCGATCTTCCCGTCGGGCGAACGGACTTCGCGCGCGTCCCCGGCCGTGGCGGCGGCGGCCGGTGAGCATAGGAACAGAACGGTTCCAATGAGAACGCCAACATTCCAGCAAAGGCGACGGATGTTCATGACTTTTCTCCTTACACCTTGAGGATGCTTCGCAGGATGCCATCCCACGGAGCGCGGTACGGCCGGACGCACATGGCGGCGGCTTCCTTGTCACCGACGATCACTTCCTTCTCGGGATCCCAGTTAATCATCCGCCCGCCAAGGTGAAGCGATATGTTGGCCAGGTTGCAGATGACGGCGGTGTGATGGCCGCCTTCCAGATCGCAGAACGGCTTGCTGCGGGATTTCATGCAACTGATCCAGTCGCGCTTGTTGGCGTTGAACCACCGGTCTTCATCCGACATAGTGGTAAACCCCTCGCCAGCCCCCCCGGTCTCTTCGCGGGCGGCGCCTCTGCCGCCTTCACCCCGTCCGCGGCCGCCCCTGCCGCCCGAACCCGGCTGAGCTTCGATCCACGGCACCGGCTTGGTGTCGCTGTAAACCGGACCGCCGGTCGGCTGGCCCTGGAACCGTGGAATGGCGTTGACCGGATCGCCATGCATTTCGGGAACCACCTGGTTGCTGCCGAGGAGCAGGTTGCCCTTGCTGCCCATGACCACGGGCGCGGTCAAGTCGCGGTAAGCGTTGGCATCCCGAACGCCCACGGTCATAATGAACCCTGGGAACTGGCAGATGACGTCCTGAACGTCGGGGGTTTCTCCGTCATCCTCGAGCGTGTAGCGTCCGCCGAACGACTGCACCTTGGTGGGCGCTTTCACGCCCATGACCAACAGGAACGCAGAGATGGTGTGGGCGTGGTTGTTGGTCAGTTGGCCACCGGAATAGTCCCAGAACCAACGGAAGTGATAAAGGGCGCGGTGGTTCTGGTAAGGCTTCTTGGGGGCCGGCCCGAGCCACATGTCGTAATCCAGAGTGGCGGGAGGATTCTCGACGGGCGTCTTGCCGAAGCCGGGATAAAGGTTGCGGGCGCCGTTTCCGAGCCTGACCTCCTGGATTTTGCCCAGCAGGCCGCTCTCGACGATCTTCTTGGCCACCTGGTGGCCCGGATTGTGGTTTCGCTGCGTGCCCACCACCACCACGCGTTTGTACTTGTTCATCGCCTGAATCATCCATTTGCCTTCGTCGACGAAAAGCGTGAGCGGCTTTTCGACATAGACATCTTTGCCGGCGGCGCAGGCCATGATGGTGAGCATGGCATGCCAGTGGTCGGGCGTGGCCACGACTACCCCATCGATATCCTTGTTTTCGTACATTTTGCGAAAATCGCCGTAGCCCTTGGCATTGGGGCTCTCCATATATGCCAAGCCTTCCTCCAGGCGCGGCTTGTAAACCTCGCACATGGCCACCCGGTCGACGTCCGGGAACGACGTCTTGAAATTATAGATGTGCTGTTTGCCGATCAATCCGAACCCGATGAAACCGATGCCGACGCGATCGTTGGCTCCGAGGACCCGGCTATAGGATGCCGCGGTGAGAGCCGTCATGCTGCTCAGAAAACCTCGACGGGTCGCCTGAGTGTCCTGTGTTTCGTTTGCCATTTGCAATTCTCCTTTGGTTGACAGTTTCGTTCATTTCTTGAGCATGGCGACGAAGCCGCCGCCGGAACGCAGATCGATAGAGAGCGAGTCGCTCGCAGTAAGCGTAACGTGCTCGACCTTAAGGGCCGCCGGCTCCGCAGTATCGCGAAGGAGGGTGGCCAGGTAGGGGGCGTTGCGCGTGTTGTAGGCCTGTGGCGCGCTGAGGAAGGAGAGATCGATGCGCACGTTGCGCGCGGTGGCCCCGTTGGTGATCGCCAGGAACCAGGTGTTGCCGCGGCGCCGGGCGAAGGCCGCGACTTGCCGGATTTCGGAGACCGGCAGAACGATGGTTTCATCCCAGTAGGTGGGGATGGCCTTGAGCACGTCCACGGACGGGTTATCCAGCATATGCTGGGGGTGCGCCACATAGACCAGCAGCGGAGCCTGGAGGATGATGGCATTGGCGACCTGGTGCGCCCACGTGGTATCGGCGATCAGCGCGCCAAAGTGGGTAGGCGTGTAATCGGCCATCCCGGCCAGCAAGCGGGTGAACGGCAGGACGACATCGTGCTGCGCGTACGGCGGAAAAAACTCCATGCCGCGGACGGCTTCGATGCCCACGATGTTGGGATAGGTTCGCTCGAGGCCGGTGGGTTTGTTGGCGCCATGAAAGTCGACCATCACTTTGTGCTGGGCGGCGGCTTTGGCCAGCATCTCGTATAGATCGACGACCTCCTTGTGCTCGTGGTCGAAGAAGTCTATTTTGAGGCCCGCGATGCCCACCCGGTCGCATATTTCGAGAGTCTCCTGAAGGGCCTTGGGGTCCTGCAACAGGGAGCGGATGTTCCACACAAAGGCCTTCACTCCATGCTCGCGCGCGTAACCCACCATATCCTTCAACTGCGCCTCGGACCAACTGTTACGCCAGAAGCCCTCGATCACGATGTATTCGAATCCCATCAGCGAACCGAGCCGCGCCATCTCTTTTTGCCCTTCGGGTGACGCATCCACGCCGTCGAGATAACTCCAAACGGCGCGGCCGGGCTTGATCCAATCGGTGTGCAGGCCCTGGGGGAAAAGCTTGGGATCGGGAGGCGCGGCCACGTTGTGCACGATGTCGCAGTTGAACAGGGCATTCAGATCCGCGCCGATCATCACGATTCTCCAGGGCGTAGTGATGGGGCCGTTAATCACCGCCGGATGGCTGAGGCGTTCGACGTCCTTGGCGTATCGCGAGCGGAACCCGAAGGTGGCGGGCTCGGAGTGGCCTAACCTGGCGTGCAGCGCCTGGGTGGCATCCGCCTGGAAAACCATGCCGCTGTAATTCACCAGCGCGCCCTCGGTGATGGAGGCGTAGGCGCTCTTATCGCGCAGCACGAAGGTGAACGGAGGGTTGGTCCACTCGCCGTCCATCATGCCCTCGATGGTGTTGGTGGTGGTTCGCCAGGGATAGATCCCTTCGTAGCCGGACACGTAGTTCTGGGGCGCGATCACGCTGCCCGCCGGAACACGGAACACGGTGGCCTCGTCGGGCGTCCGGGCGCCTTGGCCGGGCACCAGGTGACGGAAGGCGACGCCGTTGTCGTATGCCCGGATCTCGAGCGTATAGGAGGTTCCCGTTTTGGGATGCGTCACGGCCACTTTGACACCGTTGCAGTTGTCTACGGCGGTGGAGTGCGCTCCGTACCAGGGGTAGGTTTCGTTGACCTTGTAGGTGTCCGCTTTTCCGATCTGCGCGCCGCCGGCGAGATCCACGCCATCGACCGCGATACCCAGCGGGGACGTATCGATGATGTTTTTCGAGTTGAACGTGACGGTGTATTCGAGGTGGCCCTGTGCGCCCGACGACAACACAAACCGCACGCGGCCATCGGGGCTGGCCACGGTCACGTCCGCGGCCGCGGGGAGCGACAGGCAGAACAGGGCTAATGGATACAGAATTGTTGCTTTCATTTGCCTTCTCCTTCGACCGGGACGAGCCGCATGGCGCTGCCGCCGCCTGGCGCCAGCTTCAACTTCAAGACCGTCCTGGCATCCACGCGGCGCTTCTCCATAACCGAGTCTTTCGGCTGGGCCGCCGCATTGGGTCCGTCGGCGTAGATCTCCGCATCGTAGGGCCCACTCCCCAGAAAGCTAAGGGGCACATCGAGTTCGCGCGGGTCCCAATCCGTAATGCTGCCCAGGAACCACTGGTTCCCGCGCCGCCGCGCGATGGTGATGTACTGGGACGGCACGCCGTTGAGGACGCGGGTCTCGTCCCAGCTCGCCGGGACGGCTTTCAGAAAGTCAAGCTCCTTCTGACCGTCGTAGGCGTCGGGGGAATCCGCGACCATCTGCAACCCGCTTTCAAAAACCACAAACAGCGCGGTGGCATGGGCGCGTGTGTGCATCACCATGGGCGCCGTGGTGCGGGGCGCGAAATCCTCGCGGGTCACGTTATTGAACCCGCCGGGTGTGTAGTCCATGGGCCCAGCCAACATGCGGGTAAAAGCCAGCGTGACGTTGTGCCGGGGAGTGACTCGCGCGCTCCAACGGTTGTACTCGGCGCCCATGACGCCTTCGCGCGTCAACACGTTGGGGTAGGTGCGGGCACTTCCGTCGGGCTTCGACGCGCCGTGGAAATCTACCATGATGTGGTGCTCGGCCGCCTTCCTGGCAACCTCCCGATACCAGTTCATCATCCATTGGTCGGTGCGATCGATGAAGTCGATCTTGACGCCGGCGAGGCCCCATTTTTCGTACTGCGCCATGGCCAAGTCGAGTTGCTCACCGCGCATGTCCTTGGAAGAAGTGATCACCCAGATGCGGACGTTCTTCGACTTGGCATACGCGACCAGCATGGGAATATCGATGGCCGGGACGGATTGGGTGTTGGAGAGGCCGCCGAACTGGCCACTGCCGGCTTGACCGGCCGGCCTGGGCAATTCCGCCTGCCAGCCGCCGTCAATCAGCAGGTACTCGAAATTGTTCCGCGCGGAGAAGTCGATGTAATACTTCATGGTCTCGTTGTTCATGCCGGGCTTGGCCACGCCCTTGGCCTGGCTGCCGTTCCACCAGTCCCAGGAGGTCTTGCCGGGCTTGATCCAGGAGGTGTCTCCGATGGCGCTGGGTGGATTCAGGTTGAGCGCCATGTTGGATTCCACCAGCCGTCCGGGTTGATCGGCGATCATCAACACGCGCCAGGGCGCACGGACGGGGGTTTGCGCAATCACCGACACCTTCGATGCGTCCGCCTTGGGATCGAAGGAGGGGGCGATGTTGGCGTTGCTGTCGGGGTTCTCTTCGCGAGGCGCCAGTCGGGCCACCAGGGTCTGGCCGCCGGCGGCGGTGACGAACATGCTGGAATAGTCCTCGATGTCGGCTTCCGTCAGACCCACCCAGGCGATTCCAGGCACTTCCACGAGGACCGGAAGGTTGACCAGGTACTCGCGATGCAGGCCGCCGATCGTCAGTTCGTGATAATCGTCCTCGTTGCTGGTCTCAAAGCCGCGCGAGATCAGTGAGAAGGTGTTGGCGAACTTAGAGAAGCGGAACTGAGTGGACTCGTTCAGAATGCGCAATTCCTTGAGGGAAGGCTGCTCGGGCACGAGGTAGCGGAAGGCCACGCCGTCATCGTAAGCCCTGGCTTCCATCACCAGGCGTCGGCCGATGGCGGCGGTCTCGACCGTCTGCACGGTGACGGCGTTGTAGTGATTGCGTATGGGATTGGCCTTGCCTGCGATCGATTTCCAGGTCTCATCATGGCTGGAGGGCTGGGACGAACCGATCCGGACCGCGGAGCCAAGTGGGGGCGCGCCTTCCAATATGAGACCGAGGTTGGACCACTCGATCACGGGCCGACCGCGGAAAGCCACGCGATACGCCAGTTGGCCGCCGGCCATCTGGACGGATTGACCCTGCACGGTGGCGATGGAAATCTCGAGCGCCCCGTTCGGCGATGTGAGGACCACTGATCCGGTTTGCGCCGCGGCCGTTAACGCGGCCAATACAACGAGCGCCAGTATCTTAACGATTTTCAGATCGCAAAGCATGTTTTCACTTAGATTACTATCAATCTGGGGCAGGGTGGCATTTCAGCGAACCGGGACGAGCCGAATGGCACTGCCGCCGCCCGGCGCCAGCTTCAACTTCAAGACCGTTCGGGCATTCACGCGGCGCTTCTCGACAACCGAGTCTGTCGGCTGCGCCGCCGCGTTGGGCCCGTCGGCGTAAATCTCCGCATCGTAGGCACCGCTCCCCAGAAAGCTGAGCGGCACATCTAGTTCGCGCGCGTCCCAGTCGGTAATGCTGCCCACGAACCACTCGTTCCCGCGGCGCCGTGCGATGGTGATGTACTTGGACGGCACGCCGTCGAGGACGCGGGTCTCGTCCCAACTGGTCGGGACCGCCTTGAGAAAATCGAGTTCCTTCTGCCCGTCGTACGCGTCGGGGGAGTCCGCGACCATCTGGAGCTCGCTTTCGAAGACCACAAACAGCGCGGTCTGATGGGTGCGCGTACTCATCACCATGGGCGACGTGCGTATCTCGAAGGTCTCCTTGGTGGCGTTAGAGAGACTGCCGGGCGTGTAGTCCATCGGACCCGCCAGCATACGGGTGAAGGCCAGCGTCACATTGTGCCTGGGAGTGACTCGCGCGCTCCAACGGTTGTACTCTTCACCCATTACGCCTTCGCGCGTCAACACATTGGGGAAGGTGCGCGCACTTCCGTCAGGCTTGACCGCTCCGTGGAAGTCGACCATGAGGTGGTGTTCGGCCGCTTTCTTCGCGGTCGTCCGGTACCAGTTCATGACCCACTGATCGGTGCGGTCGATGATGTCGATTTTCACGCCGGCGATGCCCCATTTTTCGAACTGCGCGAAGGCTTCGTCGATCTGTTCGGTGGTCTCCCGAAAGCGAATAATCAACCACATGCGGACGTTCTTCGACTTCGCATACGCGACCAGCATCGGAATATCAATGGCCGGGGCGGACCTGGTGAGAATCTCGCGGCCCCCGCCATACGAGACCTGATCGGGAGGCATGGGCATGTGCTCCGACCAGGGGCCGTCAATCAGCATGTACTCGAATTTGTTCCGCGCGGCGAAGTCGATGTAATACTTGGCGGTCTCGTTGTTCATGCCGGGCTTCGCGACGCCCTTATTCAAAGCCGGGTTGTCGCTCCACCAGCCGATACGCCATGCGGTTTTGCCGGGCCTGATCCAGGAGGTGTCTCCGATGGCGCTGGGAGGATTCAGGTTGAGCACTAAGTTCGATTCCACCAGCCGTCCGGGCTGATCCGCGATCATCAACACGCGCCACGCCGATCGGACGGGGGTTTGCGCGATAACCGATACCTCCGATGCGTCCCTCTTGGGATCGAAGGCGGGGGCGACGGCCGAGGTGGTATTGGGGTCCTCGACGCGAGTTGCCAGCCGCGCCACCAGGGTCCGGTTGGCCGAAGCGTCTTGGTGCCGGGCGCCCGGAGCGGTAACGAAGAGGCAGGAATAGTCCTCGATGTCCGCTTCCGTCAGACCCACCCAGGCGATGCCCGGCACTTCCAGGAGGAGGGGAAGGTTGACCAGGTACTCCGGGTGCAGGCCGCTGATCGCCAGTTCGTGATAATCGTCCTCGTTGCTGGTCTCAAAGCCGCGCGAGATCAGAGAGAAGGTGTAGGCGTCCTTGGAGAAGTGGAACTCGGTGGACTCGTTCAGGATGCGCAGTTCCTTGAGGGAAGGCTGCTCAGGCACGAGGTAGCGGAAGGCCACGCCGTCATCGTATGCGCGGGCTTCCATCACCAGGCGGCGGCGGGCGGAAGCCGTTTCCACCGTCTGCACGGTGACGGCGTTGTAATGATTGCGTATGGGATTAGACTTGCCTGCGACCGATTTCCAGGTCTCATCCTGGCTGTAGGGCTGGGACGACTCGATCCGGACAGCCGGCCCAAGTGGGGGCGCGTCCTGGATTGCGAGCCCAAGGTTTGACCACTCGAGCACTGGCCGGCCGCGAAAAGCCACGCGATACGCCAGTTGGCCGCCGGCCGTCTCGACGGACTGACCGCGCAGGGTGGCGATGGAAATCTCGAGCGCCCCGTTCGGGGATGTGAGGACCACCGGTCCGGTTTGCGCCGCGGCCGCGAGCGCGGCCCACAGAACGAGCACGACCCCGCTGAAAAAGAGCTTTTTCTCCACCATACGGTAATACCACATTCACAATTGCCCCGAAAGACGGGCACCCGTACTTTGTCCACCCTTTTATGGTCCGATCGTCCTATACTGTGTACATCACGCCGGAGTAACAGAAAGGAGAAACGCGTGCCAAACGAAGTGGAATCCAATCAATCAACCCGCCGAGGTTTTCTCGGCTCGATGACAGCTCTCACCGCGGCTTCCTATAACCGGGTCCTCGGGGCCAACGATCGCGTCGGTATCGGCTTCATCGGGTTCGGATTGATCGGCAAGCAGCACATCTATAATTTCAAGAAGTCGTTCCCGGACGTCGACCGCGTGGCGCTTTGCGATGTGTACAAGCCGCGCGTCGACGAAGGCCTGGCATACATGGAAAGCCCCAATGCCAAGGGCTACGGCGATTTTCGCAAGATGTACGAAAACAAGGACATCGATGGAGTGGTGGTGGCCACCCCCGACCACTGGCATGCCATGCTCACCATCATGGCGTGTGCGGCGGGCAAGGATGTCTACGTCGAAAAGCCGCTCACGGTTTTCATCGACGAAGGCAAGTGGATGCTTCAGGCGATGAACAAGTACAAACGCGTGGTGGTGGTGGGCACGCAGCGAAACCACAATCCGGGCCACCAGGCGGCCAAGAAGGTCATCGAGAGCGGCGTGCTGGGCAAAATCCAGATGGTCAAGCTGGGGTCCGGCGGCCGCAATATCTATCCGGGTTTCGGAAAGACGCCGGTGGAGAATCCGCCCGCCGATTTCGATTACGATCTGTGGCTCGGTCCGTCCGCCAAGACGCCGTATCAGAAGCACCGCGGGTTGTACCACTTCCGTTGGTTCTGGAATTATTCCGGCGGCCAGTTGACCAACCTGGGCGCCCACAGCGTGGCTGCATTTCTGTTGGTGATGGGCGTGAAAGGTCCGACCAAGGTGGTGTCGTTCGGCGGACGCTACACCCTCGAGGACGACGGTGAAACGCCCGACATTCAGGAGTGCCTCTACGAGTTTCCCGGATTCATGATGACGACGGGTCTTCGCGAAGCCAACGGGTACCGCGACTCCGGGGGCTCCGTCGTCCTGGGTAACAAAGGCAATCTGGTGCTGGGCTCCAACCAGGTGGTTCCGGAGATGCGCGCCATCAACACGGAGAACCTGATTCCACGGTTCCAGGGCCAACAGCCGGTCGGCGGTGCGGTGTTCGATGACAGCAGACCGGTGCCGTGGATCGAAGCTCAGCCGGGGAGCGGCGGCAGGGGCGCTCCGGGCGGCGCCCGCGGACCGGGTGAAGCCGGCAGAGGCGCCGGCCGCGGAGAGGGTGAAGCCGGCAGAGGCGCCGGCCGTGGGGCGGCAGGCGGCGAATCGATGGAAGAGCAGATGTTCAACGCCAACAAGCGCGACTGGGTCAGTTGTATCAAGTCGCGCAACAAACCGTTCTGCGATCTGGATATGGGGCATCGAACGGCGGTCATCTGCAACCTCGGCAACATGTCGCTTCGGCTCGGCGGTCGGACCATTCACTGGGATCCCGAGAAAGAAGTGGTGGTGGGCGATAAGGAAGCCGCCGCCATGTGCAACAAGCCGTACCGTGCGCCGTGGGAGGGCGTGCTCCGCAGCATCATCAAGGTGTGACGGGTGGTCTCCGGCGGCCGCGTTGGCCGCCGGAGACTATGAGGAGTTTTATGAAGTTACTTGCCGTCCCATTCATAGTGGTGGGCATGGCCGCGATCGGTCCGCCCCAGACTCCCGCCGGACGAGCCGGCGCCGCCCAGCCGCCGGATACTCTGTTATCGCCTGAAGTGCGGCCGGACCGGACGGTCACATTCCGCCTTCGCGCGCCCAAAGCCTCCGAAGTGGCCGTGACCGGGGAATGGATGCTGGATTTCCCGTCCAACAAGACCGCGTTGACCAAGGATGGAGACGGCGTCTGGAGTGTCACAATCGGGCCGCTGGTTCCGAATATCTACCTCTACAGCTTCACGGTGGATGGCATGACCATTGCGGACCCCATCAATCCAGCAGTCAAATTGCGCGCCCGAACCTCCGCCAGCCTGGTTCTCGTCCCCGGCGGGGAGGCCTGGGAATTCCGCGACGTGCCGCACGGGGTAGTGAACATGATCTGGCACAAATCGGCGGTGCTGGATGGCGCCATGCGACAGGTCTTCGTTTACACGCCGCCCGGCTACGGCAAGGGCGGTTCCACGCGATATCCCGTATTGTACTTGCTTCACGGCAACCAGGACGTGGCGGCAGGATGGACCTGGACGGGCGCCGCCAACCTGATTTTGGACAACCTCATTGCCGAAAAGAGGGCCGTCCCGATGATCGTGGTGATGACCAACGGGCACGCGGTTCCTTACGGCACCCCGGCGGAGCCGGGAAAGAACAACAACGAGTTGTTCGAACAGTATCTGCTCAAAGAAGTCGAGCCGATGGTGGAAGCGAATTACCGGGTCGCGGCGGGACGCATCAATCGCGCCATCGCGGGTCTTTCCATGGGAGGCGGGCAGGCGACCCAGATCGGACTGGGCCACCTGGACCTGTTCGCGTGGGTGGGCGTTTTCAGTTCAGGACCAGCCCAGGGCTTCGAGGCACGGTACAAAGCCCTTCTAGACGATCCGAAGACCACGAATGAACGCCTGAAGCTGCTGTTCATCGGAGTAGGGAGAACCGATCCGGGATACGCCCGCGTGAAGCAGTTCTCGGAGATGCTGACGGCCCACAGGATCCAGAACATCTATTGGGAGACGGAAGGCGCGCACGTGTGGCCGGCGTGGCGGAAATGCCTGGTGGAAACGGCCACGCGGCTGTTCCAGAAGATTCCGCAGCGGGCGCAAGGGAATTGAGGGCGAGGCAGGCGGGGTGCCCTGGACGTCGACAAGAAATTCCTCCTAGAGAGTCACCCGGCCAGCTTCAAGTACGCGTAAATCAGCGGCAGCGAAAAAAGCGTGCTGTCCACGCGGTCGAGAAAGCCGCCGTGGCCGGGCAGAATCATGCCGCTGTCCTTCAGCCCGGCGCCGCGCTTCATAGCCGATTCCGTGAGGTCGCCGAGCTGGCCGGCGGCGTTGGCGGCAATCGTGAGCGCCACCGCCTGCGCCACGGCGACTCCCGGCACGAAGCGCAGCAGGTACGGCCCTGCAATCAGAAGGGACGCCGCCACCGATGCCACCGCTCCTTCCCATGATTTGTGCGGGCTGACCCGCGGCGCCATCTTGTGCCGGCCCCAGCGCCGGCCCACATAATATGCGCCCATATCGCCCACCCAATTGACCAGCAGCGCATACATCAGCCAATGGGGATTCAGGTCGCGCAGGGGTATGGCGCACTTCCAGCAGCCGAAGATGTAGACGATGCCCGCCAGCAGCACGGCCGCGCGCGGAAGCGATTTCGCCAGATCGTCCCCTCGCATCGCCAGCGCCAGCAGGATGAGCGCCAGGCCGAGGACCAGCAGCCAGGTCTCCTGCCGCCAAGCCAGCAACAGCAGGCCGGCGCCATAACCCAGCGGACCAGGCGCGCCGAAACCGTAAGCCTCCGCCACACCGTTGAATTCGCGGTAGCACAGAAAGGCCACCGTCACCAGCACGGCGATAAAAGCCCAGAAGTTGGCCCACAAAACTACGTAGACGACAATGGGGATGAGCGCGGCCGCGGTGAGGATCCGCTTCATGACGAGCGGAGCGCTGCGATAAAGGTCTCGTCCGTGGCCTTGGCGTCGCCGTTGACTGGCGCACTGAGCCCGCCATAGCGGCGGTCGCGTTTCTGGTATTCCAGCACGGCCTCGAGCAGGTCCGTGCGGGTGAAATCCGGCCACAACGTTTCGGTGACGTACAGCTCCGAGTAGGCGATCTGCCAGAGCAGGAAGTTGCTGATGCGCATTTCACCGGAAGTGCGGATCAGCAGATCGGGATCGGGGCAGGAAGCGGTGTAGAGGCTGGTGGCAATCAGATCCTCGTCGAGTCTCAGCGATGCGATGCTGCCGTCGAGCCGGGCCATGTCGAGAATCGCGTTGACGGCGTCGACAATCTCCGCGCGCCCGCCGTAATTGATGGCCAGGTTGACCGCGAGGCCGCGGTTGGCGGCGGTGGCTTCCACGGCGGCGTCCAGTTCTCTCCGGACCTGCGTGGGCAGCGCGTCCAGCCGCCCGATGGCCTGCAAGCGGATGTCATTCTTCTGAAGTTCGGGAAGCTCCTGCTTGAGGTAGTAGCGCAGCAGGCGCCACAGAGTTTCCACTTCGGCGCGCGGCCGCTTCCAGTTTTCGACGGAGAAGGCGTATAGCGTCAGCACCTTCACGCCCAGGCGCGCGCAGGTTTCGACGGTCGAGCGGACAGGACCGATACCGGCCTTGTGGCCGGCCACCCGTGGCAATCGCCGCCGGCCCGCCCACCTTCCGTTGCCGTCCATGATGATAGCGATATGCGCGGGCAACCGGGCGGGATCGATCGCCTGGGCGAGATCCCAATCCCTCTCACCGGGCTGGAGCGATTCCAGTAAAGCCTTCATGAAGTAACTATTCATAGTACAACACGGCCATGTGAGTGTCAGAGGCGGGTGGAGAGCGGCTGCCGCGCGCGGGTTGCGGGAAGAGTTGGTACGATGAAGCTTCCCCGTCATTATGGCGTTGCGCTTCTACAACACGTTGTCCCAGCGGGTGGAGGAGTTCTTGCCGGCGCGCGACAACACCGTCCGCATGTACACCTGCGGCCCCACGGTCTACGATTACGCCCATATCGGTAATTTTCGGACCTTCACGTTCCTCGACATCCTGCGCCGATGGCTGCGCGCCAGCGGATTCCGCCTCGAACACGTCATGAACATTACGGACGTGGACGACAAGATCATCCGCAACTCGATCGAGGCGGGAATTCCGATCGGCGAGTACACGGCGGGTTATGTCAAAGCATTCTTCGAAGATATGGAAGCGCTGAGGATCCAGCGGCCGGAGCAGATTGCGCGTGCGACAGAACACATACCGCAGATGGTTGCGCTGATAGAGAAGCTGGCCGCGGCGGGAGCAGCATACAAAACCGAGGACGGATCCTGGTACTTCAGG
>Ga0181518_10000027_pt1 | contig 163564 bp, 148 predicted proteins | sample PEATcosm2014_Bin_28_FD_119751 | JGI IMG/M metagenome (GOLD analysis project Ga0181518, IMG submission 119751) | Peatland microbial communities from MTU Mesocosm Facility, Houghton, MI, USA - PEATcosm2014_Bin01_60_metaG | ecosystem: Environmental > Terrestrial > Soil > Wetlands > Peat | place...
CTTCACCTATCCAGCAAACTTCACGCCTGTAAAGGGCTCATACATCGTCTGCGCGTGGCTAGAGACCGACTCGGACGACTACAATGGCAAGGGCGATGTCGCCAGCGAAGTCGTCACAGCGGAGGCAACAAGCCGCTACGCGATTGTCAGCCCCATGCCGAAACCAGCGTGCGTGGTTCCCAGATATGGCGGCACGACACTCAGGTCCATCGAGGCAAGACTGAGGACGAATCACTGCGGGGTTGGTTTTGTCCGATATGCACGTGACCGTCACGTGAAGAAGGGGCACGTGATCAGGCTTTCTGCCGCGCCCGACCATCGCTACGCATACGACACGAAGATCGGGATTACGGTTTCGAAGGGCTGAGCCGTTGAGGCCCGACTGGCCCGCTCCTACCGTACTCGGCTGCCGAACGCTACCGCACTCGGCCTCAACGAATGCGTTTACGCGGGGCGTGCTCCGTCCGGAGCGCGCAGCATCAGCCGCAGCGGTGGGCTACCGTCAATCCGCAGCTCGCGCGTGACCCGGAAGCCGAGGCGTTCGTAGAGCGCGGTGCTCCGCTCGCTCGATGCCTCGAGATATGCCGGCAGCCCCTCCCGATCGCAGCGGTCGAGGGTCGGGCGCATCAGCGCGCTGCCCAGGCCCCTTCCCTGCATGCTCGGCAGCACGCCCACGTCGCGGACGTAGTAGTGAGGCCCGCGCAGATGGCGCCACTCCATCGCCGCTCCCAGCCTCGCAGCTCTCGGCAGGTGCGTGAGAAAGGCGCTGCCCTCCAGCAGCGTCACGCGCGTTGGCGCGCGCCACGCCCGCGGCGGCAGGCTGAGCGCCGCGCCGGCGAGATCGTCGGTCGTCCACACGCAGCCTCGCGGCAGCGTGTAGTGGCGCAGCTCGATTCCGAAGTAGCGGCGCAGCTGCGCCCGCCGCGTGCGGTCGTTCGGCATCAGCCAGCCGAGGACCGGGTCATCGAAGAAGGCCTCCGCGAGCATCGTCCTCAGGCGCTGGACGTCCGCGGCGGTCGCGCGGCGCAGGGCGCCACCGGTCGGCTGGACCGGCGGTGCGTCGCGGTCAAGTGTCTGCGAGCTCTCGCCCCTCGACATGCCGAGCACTATTGCAGGTGCCGCTCGCCACGTGGAACTTCTGCGGCTCTATATCGCCGCGCCGCGCCCCGGGATCCAGCCGGTGCCCGCGAGTGGCACGCGCGCCATCGCCGCCGCCTCGATCGTCAGCGCGACCAGGTCCTCTGGCTCGAGGTTGTGAACGTGGGACTTGCCGCACGCGCGTGCGAGCGTCTGCGTCTCCAGCACCAGCGTGCGCAGGTAGTTCGCCAGGCGCCGCCCGCCCTCGACCGGGTCAAGGCGCGCCGCCAGCTCCTCCTCCTGCGTCGAGATCCCCGCCGGGTCCAGGCCCGCCTGGTAGTCGTCGTAGTAGCCCGCCGCCGAGCCGATCGCGCGGTAGGCCTCGTCGTGCTCCGGGGCGTTGTCGCCGAGCGCGATCATCGCCGCCACGCCGATCGACACCGCGTCCGCGCCCAGCGCCAGCGCCTTCGCCACGTCCGCGCCCGTGCGGATGCCGCCCGAGACGATCAGCTGCACCTCGCGGTGCATGCCCAGGTCCATCAGCGACTCCACCGCCTGCGGGATCGCCGCCAGGATCGGGATGCCGACGTGCTCGATGAACACCTCCTGCGTCGCCGCCGTGCCGCCCTGCATGCCGTCCAGCACGATCGCGTCCGCGCCCGCCTTCACCGCCAGCGCCACGTCGTAGTACGTGCGCGTCGCGCCCACCTTCACGTAGATCGGCACGCGCCAGTCGGTGATCTCGCGCAGCTCCTCGATCTTGATCTCCAGGTCGTCCGGCCCCGTCCAGTCCGGGTGCCGGCACGCGCTGCGCTGGTCGATGCCCTCCGGCAGGTCGCGCATCTGCGCCACGCGCGCCGAGATCTTGTGCCCGAGCAGCATGCCGCCGCCGCCCGGCTTCGCGCCCTGGCCGACCACCACCTCGATCGCGTCCGCGCGGCGCAGGTCGTCCGGGTTCATGCCGTAGCGCGAGGGCAGCAGCTGGTAGACGAGCTTGCTCGAGTGCTCGCGCTCCTCCTCGGTCATGCCGCCGTCGCCCGTCGTCGTGCTCGTGCCGAGCTCGCTCGCGCCGCGCCCCAGCGCCTCCTTCGCCTGCCCCGACAGCGCGCCGAAGCTCATCCCCGCGATCGTGATCGGGATGTCCAGGTGCAGCGGCTCGCGCGCGAAGCGCCCGCCGATCGTCACGTCCGTCGCGCAGCGCTCGCGGTAGCCCTCCAGCGGATAGCGCGACACGCTCGCGCCGAGGAACAGCAGGTCGTCGAAGTGCGGCACGCGGCGCTTCGCGCCGAAGCCGCGGATGTCGTACATCCCCTCGCGCGCCGCGCGCTGGATCTCCGCGATCGCGCCCCGGTCGAACGTCGCCGACTCGCGCAGGCCCGGGTGCCAGCCCTCCGCCGGCGGCATGGCCGTCTGCGGCGCCGAGCCGTTGCCCTCCATCTCAGTAGCTCCCCAGATTGTCGACGTGGAAGTTGTACAGCTCGCGGGCCGAGCCGTAGCGGCGGAAGTCCTCCGCCCCGACGTCCTCGATCTCCGCGCGCTCGAGCAGCTCGCGCAGCTGCTCCACGTGCTCGTCGCGCATCTCCTTCTCGACGCAGTCCGCGCCCAGCCCCGCGACCTCGCCGCGCACGTAAAGGCGCGCCTCGTACAGCGAGTCGCCCAGCGCTTCGCCCGCGTCGCCGCACACCACCAGCGCGCCCCTCTGCGCCATGAACGCGCTCATGTGCCCGACCGAGCCGTGCACCACCACCTCCGCCCCCTTCAGCGAGATCGCACAGCGCGCCGACGCGTCGCCGTGGACGACCAGCAGGCCGCCGCGCGCGCTCGCCGCCGCCGACTGGCTCGCGCTGCCCTCGACCGTCACCGTGCCCGACATCATGTTCTCGGCCACGCCCACGCCGCAGTTGCCGTGCACGCGCACGCTCGCCAGCTTGTTCATGCCCGCGCAGTAGTAGCCCACGTGCCCGTCGATCTCGACCTCGTGCGGCGCGTCGATCCCCACCGCGATCGAGTGCCTGCCGGCGGGATTCAGCACGCGCACGCGCCGGGGCTCGCGCGCGTCGTGCAGGAGCTGGTTGAGCTCGCGCACGCTCTCGCTCGCCAGATCCACCGACAGCAGGCCCTCCCGGGTGGCGTCCGCGGCCGCCATCACGCGACCAGCGCCGTGCCCCAGCTATATACGCGACCCGGCTCGGGCTCCCAGCTGACGGCGTCCTGCGCCCCCGGCAGCACCGCGATCGCGCGGTACTCAGAGGCGATCGCCACCCACTCGTCGGTCTCCGCCATCACCGCCGGCTTGCACGCGATCGGGTCGCGCAGCACCGCGAAGCCGTCCGCGCTGCCCACCGCGAACGTGTAGAAGCCGTCCAGGTCCGACAGGCAGCCCTCCAGCGCCTGCTCCAGGCTCGCGCCCTCGCGCAGGCGCCACGTCAGGTAGCCCGCCGCTACCTCGCTGTCGTTGTCGGTCTGGAACTGGATCCCCTCCCGCCGCAGCTTGGCGCGCAGGCGATTGTGGTTGGACAGCGAGCCGTTGTGCACCAGGCACAGGTCCAGGCCCGTCGAGAACGGGTGCGAGTGCTCGGTCGTCACCCGGCTCTCCGTCGCCATCCGCGTGTGGCCGAGGGCATGGCTGCCGTCGATCCGCTCGATGTCGAAACGCCGCACGAAATCACCCGGCCTGCCGGCCTCCTTATAGATCTCGATCGAGCTGCCGGCGCTCATCAGCCGCAGCTCCGGGTGCTCCGTCGCGAGCCAGCCCTGCACCTCCTCCGCGTCCGCGTCGACCACGAACAGCGCGTGCGTCGCGCGCACCCGCGGGGGCGAAGCGCCTTCGAACGCGTCCGCCAGCTCGGCCCCGATCGCCTCCCAGTCGGCCTCACCGTGCGCCGGGCACAGCGAGATCTTGCACGAGCCCGCCGGCGCCGGCTCGCGGTAGAACGCCACGCCCGCGCTGTCCGGCCCGCGGAAGGAGAGCTGCTCGAGCATGCTCGACAGGTGCTCCCCCAGCTGGGCCTGCAGCGCAGGGGACTTCGTGTAAAGCCCTGCGATCCCACACATGGAAATCACTGTAGAGGCCGGACTCGGCCGCGCACATGGCGTCCATGCGCACACTTTCGCCGCAGAATGTGGCGGCCGGCGCTACAGCCGGCACGACCGCTGACGCTACAGCCCGGAGGGAACCCACGCGCCCAGGCGCCGCTGCTCGCGGCGCACCGTGTGCAGCGCCTCGCGCAGCTCCACGCGCGCGATCGGCGCCAGCGCCGCCGGGTCGATCAGGTTGTCCGGCGCGCGGCCCGCCGCGATCAGCTCCGCGTGGTGCTCGAAGCGCAGGCGCGTGATCGCGTCGAACGCCTCCCTCAGCGCGTCCGCCGCGCCGCGCTCGATCCCGCCCGCGCTCGCCACCGCCTCGATCCGGTCGAGCGTCGGCGAGATCGTCACGCCGTTCGCCAGCGCGTGAAAGCGCACAAGGTTCACCAGCGGCACGATCGCGCCGCGCTTGAGATCCAGGCGGCCGGTGTCCGCGCCGCGGCGCTCGACCGCCAGGTCGCCGCGGCGGCCGAGCGCCACCTGGTAGCCCGTCGCCGTGCGCGCGATCAGGCGCATGAAATCGGGGTGTTCGCGCGCCGTGCGGATCCGCTCGGTCAGCGCCGCCGTCACCGCCAGCGCGCCCGCGCACGGGCGGAAGTCGAACGCGACCGACGCGCGGATCAGACGCGACTCGCTCGGCGCGCGCAGGCAATCGTCGAACGTCGTGATCCAATCCGCCTTCGACATGCGCCACAGGCGGTTGCCCGCCAGCACGTCGTTGTTGTCCACCCCGAACCCGCAGCGCGCGAGCCCCGCGTTGACCTCGCCGCCGAGACGTGCGAAGTACGCGTCGACCGCGTCCCGGACGTCCGTCGGCGGCGTCTCGTACGCGAGCGCGTTGTCCTGGTCGGAGGACAGCGTGAACTCCCGCCGCGCGGCGCTGCCCAGGTCCAGCCACGCCCACGAGACGGGCGCGGGGCCGTTGCGCGACAGCGAGAAGTCGATCAGCCGCACCGTCAGCGCGTCCTGCTGCAGGCTCAGCACGCGCCCGATGTCACGCGGAGGCACGCCCGCGCCCACGAGCAGGGCGAACAGCTGCGGCAGGTGCGCGGCCGCGCGTTCGAGCACGTCCTCGTCGGCCGCGCCCAGGATCGTGTGGCGCAGCGCGATCGGGCTGCGCGCATCCAGGCCCAGCAGGTCCGCCGCCGACAGCATCCCGCACACCCGCTCGCCGTCCAGGACCACCATGTGCTCGACGCCCGCCGCCAGCATGTCCACCGTCGCCTCCACCGCCAGCTGCCCCGCCGGCACCGTCGGCGCCGGCGCGCGCGCGATCGCGCTCACCGTCGCCTCGCCGTCGCCGTCGCCCGCTGCCACCCACGCGCGCAGCTCCGCATCGGTGACCATCGCCAGCTCCCCGCCCTCCGCCCGCATCAGCAGCGCCGCCGCCTCCCTGCCCGGGCCGAGCCGCGCCGCGGCGTCGCGCAGCGAATCCTGCGGCTCGCAGAAGACCGCCGGGCGCATGATCGCCGACACCGGCGTCGTGCCCACGTCCAGCAGCCCGTGCACCGTGTGGCCGCTGCGCGTCAGGCGCGTGCGCATCGTGCCCGCCACGTAGTCGACCCCCGCCTGCGTGCCCAGCACGCGACGCGAGGTCGGCTCGTCCAGCAGCGCGCACACCGACGGCTCGCGCGCGCGCACCGTGAAGATCGGCGCCATGCCCGTCAGCAGCGACGGATGGCCGAAGCACTCGCCCGGCTCGAGCACCACCACCGGCTCGCCCTCGTGCACGAGCTCCATCGAGCCGGCGCGCAGCACGTACAGGCCCACCGCCGGCGCCCCGTCCTCGACCAGCACGACCTCGCCCGTGTCGAAGGACACCTCGCTCGCCTGCGCCGCCACCGCGGCGACCTCCTCGCGCGCCAGCCCGTCGAACGGCGGCTGCTTGGCGAGGAATGTGTCCAGGTGCTCCATGTCGCTCCCAACAATTGTGTTCACATCTCGCCTGGGAGTGACCGCTGACAACTGGCAATCTGGCCCGGACACCCACAACCTGATCGGGAGAGCATATGGCGGATGAGACAGGCTCCGGGACCTTCGACGAACTCGACTACGAGGGGGGTGGGCTGCCGAAAACGATCAACTGGTGGGGCGCGTTCGTAATCGGGCTCGCCGGCACGATCCTCGTCACCGGGATCGCGCCCACGATGGTCACCTCGCTGGGCGCCACCGCAGTGCCGCTGATCTTCGTCATCACCGTCAGCGGCTACCTGCTGTGCCTGTTCCTGGCGGAGCTCTCCGCGATGATGCCCGAGCGCTCGGGCGGCTCGCCGTCCTACGCCTACCCCGCCTACAAGGACCGTTGGCCGAAGTTCGCCGAACACGTCAACGGCTTCACCGCGTGGGCGTACTGGCTCGGCTGGTTCCCCGTCGCGCCGCTGAACATGATCCTCGCCTCCTTCTACATCGTCGAGCGCTTTGGGCTCTCCGAAAAGGGCTTCACGCCGATCGACACGCCGATCGCGTGGTGGACGCTCGGCATCTCCGTCGTCGGGCTGATCCTGCTGTTCATCCCCTCATACCTCGGGCTGCGCTTCGGCACCGTCTTCGCGACGACGCTCGCGTTCCTGTCGATGATCCCGCTCACGTTCCTGGCGATCTCGTGGATCTTCCGCCCCGGCGTCGTGAACTTCAGCGAACTGTTCCACTTCCACCACGTCGACGGCAGCGGCTTCTTCGCCAGTCAGTACGGCCATGGCTGGTTCGTGATCGCGCTCGCCTTCTCGTTCCTGTTGACGTGGAACGTGATCGCCATGGAGGCGGCCGCGTGCTACATCGGCGAGACGCGCGATCCCGACCGCGACGCCAAGATCGCGATGAACGCCGAGGGCGCCTATGGCGTGTTCATCTACGTGATGATCCCCGTCGCGTTCATCATCGTGCTCGGCACCAAGGCGCTCGGCAACACCGCGCTCGTCGATCCGAAGACGATCTTCGTCACGTTCGCCTCGAAGGTGTTCGGCACGGGCACCGGCGGCGAACTGCTCAACTGGCTGATCGCGGTGATGCTGATCATCGCGCTCGTGCTCTCGGCGCTGAACGCGATCACCGGGACCGCGCGCTCGCTGCACCAGATGTCCGTCGACGGGCAGTTCCCGCGCTTCTTCCACGCCACCAACTCGCACGGCGTGCCGCACCGCTCGATGATCTTCAACGTCATCTGCTCGATCATCGTCGTGCTGTTCGGCGGCGCCGTGCAGATCTACACGTTCTCCAACGTCGGCTACCTCGCCTCGTTCATCCCGGTGCTCGTCGGCTACTACCTGCTGCGCAAGGAAAGGCCCAACCTGCGGCGGCCGTTCAAGCTGCCCGAGTGGATGAAGTACCTCGCGCTGGGGCTCGCGGCGGTGTACGCGGTGATCTACTTCTGGGGCGGGCCCGTATACGCCGACTGCTCCTGCAACGCCGCCGGGCACAAGACGCTGATCTACTACTTCCTCGGCTTCGCCGTGCTCGCCTCCTACTACCCGATGTACCTGTGGCGCAAGGCCGGCGACCGCAAGAAAGCCCAGACGCTGGCGGCGAGCGGGGCGGGCACAGCCGCCGAGCCGGAGGGCGTCAGCCCGTGAGCGCCGCCGCGCCCGCGGAGCTCGCGGAAGTGGACGCGAACGTGAGCGGGCCGGCGTCGGAGCCCGGCTACGCGCGCATGCTGCTCGCGACCGAGGGGCGCGCGATCCCCGATGCGGCGATCGCGCGCATCGTCGAGCTCGCCGACCGCTCCGGCCCCACCGGCGCCAGCGTGCACGTGTTCTCGATCGCGCGCATCCACGGCGTCTCCTTCGGGTTCCCCAACCCGGGGCTGCTGCCCAACAAGCGCGAGCTCGCCGCGCTGCGCGAGATCGTCGACAGCGCCATCAGGCGGCTGGAACGCGAGGGCATCCAGGCGGAGGGCCACGTGCTGGCGACGCGCAAGGCCACCGCGCGCATCTGCGAGGAGGCGATCAAGGAGGAGTGCCAGGCGATCGTGATGGCCGCCGACCCCGACCGCAACCGGTTGGTCGGCGACATGCTCTGGACACAGGAGCCCCAGCGCGTCAGGCGGCGCTCGAAGGTCCCCGTGTTCCTCGTCTCAGACGCCGGCTGAGTCGCCCGGCGAGACGGAGGCTGAGCCGCTCGGCGCCCCCGGGCGCCCGTGCAGCCGCGCCAGCTTGATCGCGAGCTCCAGCGAGAGCAGGTCGTCGTGGTCGAGCTCCACGCCGGTCAGCTCCTCGATGCGGGCCAGGCGCTGGCGCAGGGTGTTCGGGTGGATGAACAGCGCGCGCGCGGTGTCGATCACGCTGCGGCGCTCGGCCAGGTAGCGCTCGAGCGTGTCCAGCAGCGACGCGCGGCGCCTGTTGTCGTAGGCGATCAGCACGTCGACCGCCTCGCGCATCCTGTCGCGCGGGGCGTCGTCGGCGGCGATGTGCACGAGGTAGCGGTAGGCGCCCAGCTGCGAGTAGGCGATCGCGCCGCCGTCGCGCAGCAGCGCGCGCCCGATCGTGCTCGCGTCGAGCGCCTCGCGGTAGGCGCGCGCGGCCTCCGCGCCGGAGCCGTGCATGTGGCTGACGCCGATCGCCGCGCGGCTCTGCCTGCCCAGGTCCTCGCACGCGCGCAGCAGCTCCTCGGCGCGCTCGGGCCGGCCCGCGCCGAGCGGGACCGCCGCCCTGACGGGGCCGGGGCCCGCTTCGATCGCCGCGCGCGGCGCCAGCGCGCCCAGCCCCCGCCCGAGGACCTCCGCCGCCGCCCGCCACTCCACCGACGCGGGCTCCAGGCCCCCGGCGGGCTCCGCGCAGACCATCAGGAACGGCTCGGTCAGGTCGCAGTGGACCTCCGCCGCCTTGGCGACCGCGAACGACGTCGCGCCCGCCGCGAGCGCCTCGAACAGGTCCTTGACGATGTTCGCGTTCGTCAGGTTCTCGATCAGCTCCGCGCGCTTGATCGCGACCGCCGCGATGTGGGCGATCGCGCGCGCGAGCTCGGTGTCCTCGCCGCTGAACTTCCGCCCCGGCGGCGAGCCCGCGCAGACGAGCCCGAGCCGCTCGCCGCCCGCCGTCAGCGGCGTCAGCAGCAGGTCGCCAATGTCCAGTCCCGGCCACAGGCCGCGCGCCGCCGGACCCGAGCCGCCGCCGTCCAGCGCGTCGATCAAAAAGCCCGCCGCCGAGGCCGTCGGCGGCGTAGAGACCGTGGCCGGATCCGAGCGCAGCAGTCGCAGACCGCCGTCCTCGGCGTCCAGGCGGTAGACCTGGCAGAACTCCGCCTCCAGCAGCCGCCGCATGCCGCGCGCGACGATCAGGCCGAGGTCGTCGGCGTCGCCCGCCGAGGCCACTTCGCCGCCGAGCGCCGCCAGGCGCGTGAGCGTGTCCACGCGACGGCGCTCGCGCTGGTAGAGCTGCGCGTTCTCGATCGCGCCCGAGACGAGCGAGGCGATGTGCACGAGCAGCTTCAGCGTGTCCTCGGTGAACTCGCGCGGCGCCTCCGTGTGCAGCACGATCACCCCGAGCGTCTCGCTCGAGCGCGACAGGATCGGCACGGCGACCATCGACTGAAAGCGCTCCTCCTGCAGCAGCGGCACGTATTTCATGCGCGGGTCATCCATCGCGCGCTCGCGGATGAACTCGGGCGTGCGATGGCGCGCCACCCAGCCGGTGAGGCCCTCCTCGATCGCGAACTGCACGCGCCCGACGGCGTCCGCGAACACCTGCGAGGCGGCGCGGATCGTCAGCTGGTCGTCTTCGAGCAGGTAGATGAAGCAGGCGTGACAGTCGGTCGCCTGCGTCGCCAGGTCGACGATCCCCTGCAGCATCGGGCCGAGCTCGACCGACGACGACACGAGCTTGATGACGCCGTAGAGGGTGCGGTTCTCCTCACGGAGGCCGCTGGGCTCGGTGACAGTGGACATATGTGCGCTGTGAACATGCTACCGGCCGCTAACAGGAGATGGCAGCCATTGCCGCGCACCCGCCGCGGCGGATATACCTTGCAGTCCATGAGCTCCCCGCCCCAGAACGCCGAGGACGTACGGCGGACCATCGCGGACGCGGGCGTCGAGTTCCTGTTCGCGCAGTTCGTCGACATGCACGGCAAGCCGAACGCCAAGCTCGTGCCGGCGCACCACCTCGACGACCTGCTCACCGAGGGCGCCGGCTTCGCGGGCTTCGCCGCCGGCGACATCGGCCAGGGCCCCGACGACCCCGACATCGTCGCGATGCCCGACCCGCGCAGCCTCACGATCCTGCCGTGGCGCAAGGACGTCGCGCGCTTCGCCTGCGACGTGACCGTCGAGGGGCAGGCGTGGCCGTACTGCCCGCGGACGATCCTGCGCTCGGCGCTCGATCGCGCGGCGGCGCTCGGCTACGAACTGAAGATCGGCGCCGAGCTCGAGTACTTCCTGCTGCGCCGCGGCGCCGACGGCCGGCTCGAGCTCGCCGACCCGCTCGACACGCTCGAACAGCCCTGCTACGACATGCGCGCGCTGACACGCAACCTCGACTTCGTGACCGAGGTATCCAAAGCGGTCACCACGCTCGGCTGGGACAACTACGCCACCGACCACGAGGACGCCAACGGGCAGTTCGAGCAGAACTTCGCGTTCGCCGAGGCCCTGGAGACCTGCGACCGCGCCGTGTTCTTCCGCTACATGGTCGAGTCGCTCGCCCAGGAGCGCGGCCTGATCGCCACGTTCATGCCCAAGCCGTTCGCGCACCTGACCGGCAACGGCTGCCACTTCCACATCAGCCTGTGGCGCGACGGCGAGAACCTGTTCGAGCGCGACCCCGCCGAGGACCCGCGCGGGCTGGGGCTCTCCGAGCTCGCCTACAAGTTCCTCGGCGGGCTGAAAGCGCACGCGAAGGCCTACATCGCGGTCACCGCCCCGACCGTCAACTCCTACAAGCGGCTGTCCGTCGGGGCGCCCGAAAGCGGCTCCACGTGGGCGCCCGCGTACGTCAGCTACGGCTACAACAACCGCACGCAGATGCTGCGCGTCCCCGCGCCCGGGCGGATCGAGGATCGCACCGTCGACGGCTCCTGCAACCCCTACCTCGCCGCCGCCGCGATGATCGGCGCCGGCCTGGACGGGATCGAGCGGGGCCTGGACCCCGGGGACCCCAACTCCGCCAACCTGTACACGCTCAGCGACGACGAGCTCGCCGCCGCCGGCATCGAGCTGCTGCCCGCCAACCTGCTCGACGCCACGCGCGAGCTCGAGCGCTGCCAGGCGCTGCGCGCCGCGCTCGGCAGGACGGCCGACGGCGACTACGTCGACTACTTCGTGAAGATCAAGCGCCGCGAAGTGCAGGCAGCCCACGAGCAGATCACGCCGTGGGAGCTCGAGCGCTACCTCCAGCTGTTTTAGGTTCAGCCACGGAGCAGTTCCAGCCGCCGCGCCGCGGAGACGAGGCTGCGCACGCTCTCGCCGCCCAGCGCGTCGAGGTGCGTGGCCAGCGCCACGAACGCCTGCGCGGTCGTCAACGCGTCGCCGACGGCGTCGTGCGGGTGGTGCGAGGGCAGGCCGAGCGCGGCCGCGAGATCGGTCAGCGAGGTGTGCCGCGGACCGTGCCCGTCGCGTTCGTGCAGCCAGATCAGCCCGAGCACGCTCGTGTCGATCATCGCCCCGCGCAGGCGCAGCCCCTGACGGCGCAGCGCCGGACGCAGGAAGCCGCGCTCGATCGCGGCCACGTGCACGACCGGGATCCTGCCGGCCATGACCGCGAGCAGCGGGTCGATCGCGACGTCCAGCGGCGGCGCGCTCTGCAGGTCGGCGGCGCGGATCCCGTGCACGCGGATCGCCGCCTCGCTCATCGCCCGCAGCGGGCGCACGCGCCCGTGCACCGCGGCGCTCAGCTGCACGCGCCCCTCCTCGATCGGGATCGCGCCGAAGGACACGATCTCGTCGTGCCTGGGGTCGAGGCCGCTCAGCTCCAGGTCGACCGCGCAGTAGCTCGCCTGCCGCCACGGCGTGCGCCCCCGCGGCAGGCGCGTGCGCCTGTACGCGAGCGCGCCGGCGCCGCGCGGGCGGCTGAGAATGCTCATCGCTCGAGGATCCTCATCGCATCCCGAGGCTCAGCTCGGCGGACAGATGCCGCTGCACCGACGCGACCGCGCGGAACGCCTCCTTGAGGTAGCTGCGCGTCAGCGCGCTGAGGTCGTCCGGGTTCAGATGGTCGTCCGGCTCGACGCCCGCGCGCAGCTGCTCGACCTGATGCTCCATGCGCAGCTCGGTGAACAGCTCGAACGCATCCTCCAGCGTGTGCACCTCAGCCGCCGGCAGCGTGCCCGCGTCGCCGGCGGCGCGCAGGCGCTCGAGCGTCGAGGCGCTGGTCACCCCCGCCGCCATCCCCGCCCAGCGCGCGAGGTCGACGACCGGCAGGAGGCCGCCGTTCTTGAGGTCCAGCCGGCCGCGGTGCTCGCCGTCGTGCTCGACCACCAGGCCGCGCAGGAAGCCCGTCGGCGGGCGATGCGAGAGCGCGAAGCGGGCGAGCAGGTGCAGCAGCTCGGGCCGCGCCCGCGCTGCGCGGAACGTGTCCGACACGGGGGTGCCGCTGTGGATGCCCCACACCGGGCGGCTGTCGACGAGCACCGAGACGAGGATCAGCACCTGCTCGCGGGTCGGGTGGTCCATCCAGTCGCGCGCGACCTTCTGCCAGGACTCGAGCGAGCGCACGAACAGCACGTCCGACGCGCTCGCGCCGTGGCTGTCGACGGGGATCCCGCACGCCTTCAGGCCCGCGGCGACCTCGCCGGCGAGCGCGTGCAGGTACGGGCGGATCTCCTGCTCGGCGACGTCGCCATACCAGACGATCGCGCTGTCGACGTCCGAGGCGGGCATCGCCTCGCGGCGCGACTGGCTGCCGAGCGCCAGCCACGAGAACTCCGCCGGCGCCGGGCCGGCGGCGGCGAGCGCGAGCTCGACCAGCCGGCGCGTGAGCGCGTCGAGCACGACCGAGTAGATCGCAGAGACGCTCGCGGCGGCGACGCGTGCGTCGTGCAGCGCGATCACCGTCGGGCGCAGCCCCTGCGCCGCATCGGCCAGCTCGGCGACGCTGCCGGCGCGCGCGATCGCGCGGCGCAGGTAGAACGAGGACAGCGTCTCGACCGCGAGCAGGTCGACGGCTTCGACGACGCCAATCACCTCGCGGCTGGCGTTGACGACCGGGAAGTGGCGCACGCCGCGGTCGAGCATCTCCAGCAGCACGTCGCCGCCGAGCCTGTCCGGCTCGACGGTGTATGCGGGCGCGCTCATGACCGCGGACACGGGGTCCTCGTAGGAGACGCCGGCGGCGACCACGCGCGAGCGCAGGTCGCGGTCGGTGAGGATCCCCAGCGAGTCGCCGAGCTCGATCACGATCGACGTCGCCGGCGCGGCGGCCATCTTCGCCGCCGCCTCGCGGATCGTGGTCGCCGGCGAGCACAGCAGCGGCGGGTCGCGGACCAGCGCGGCGACCGGCTGGTTGGCGGGGTCGGGCGCCGGTCCGCGCGGGGCGAGCGCCGCGGGGAAGCGCGACTGCATGTCAAGCAGCGAGCGCGCGACGAAGCGAACGCTCTCCGGCCGCGCGAGCACCGCGCGCGCGACCTCCGCGGGGATGCGATAGCAGAGCGTGTCCTCCTGCGCGCGCGCCGCGAACCCGGGCGGCAGCCCCGAGAGCATCGAGGCGTGGCCGAACAGCTCGCCGGAGCCGAGCAGGTCGAGCTGGCGCTCGCCGAGCACGATCTCCACGACGCCGGTGCGCACGACGCGCAGGTGCTCGACCGGCTGCGCGCTCGGCGCGAAGATCGTCGCGCCGGCGAGGAAGAACTCGACCTCGACGGCGCCCGCCGCGCGCTCGACGTCGGCCGCCTCGAGCGCGTCGAACGGAGGGTGCGCGCGCAGGAAGTCGACGACGTCGGCGAGCGCCGACGGCGGGCTCGACATCTGGGCCTGCTCGCGTCGCTCGATCGTCACGTCGGGATCGTACGCGGCGGCCGGCGCTACGAAGCTCCCGGGTCCGGGTAGGATTGGGCGCCACTTCCCCGTTCCCGACAGACGAGGTTCCAGAGCACGTGGCAATCGATCTCCAACAAGTCTCCGCCGTAGACGCCGAGCCGGGCGAGCTGCCCAAGACGATGGCCGCGTGGGTCATCCGCGAGGAGCGCTACGGCGAACCGAAGGACGCCTTCCAGATCGAGGAGATCGAGGTGCCCGAGCCGGGCGCCTTCGAGGTGATCGTGCGCGTGATGGCGGCGGGCGTCAACTACAACAACGTGTGGGCCGCGCTGGGCAAGCCGGTGTCGGTCATGCGCTACGGCGACCACCCCGAGTACGGCCACCACATCGGCGGCTCGGACGCTTCGGGCATCGTCTGGAAGGTCGGCGCCGGCGTCACGCGATGGAAGCCCGGCGACGAGGTCGTCGTGCACTGCAACCAGGCCTCCTACGAGGACCCCGAGGTGCACGGCCTGGACCCGATGGCCGCGCCCTCGCAGAAGATCTGGGGCTATGAGACGACGTGGGGCTCCTTCGCGCAGTTCGCGAAGGTGCAGGCCCAGCAGCTGCTGCCCAAGCCACAGGCGCTGACGTGGGAGGAGGCCGCCTCCTACGGCCTCGTGTACTTCACCGCCTACCGGATGCTGATCACCCGCTGCAATCTCCAGGCCGGGCAGAAGGTCCTGATCTGGGGGGCCGCGGGCGGCCTCGGCGTGTTCGCCACGCAGATCTGCGCAGCCGCGGGCGCGCACTCCGTCGGCGTCGTCTCCTCGACGGAGAAGGGCGAGCTGATCAAGCGCCTGGGCGCCGTCGACTACATCGACCGCGCCGAGTTCGCCGGGATGATGCGCAAGGGGGGCGAGGACGAGGCCGAAGAGGGGGCGCGCTTCAAGGTCTCCCGCGACTTCGCCAAGCGGGTCAAGGAGATCCTCGGCGACGCGCCCGACATCGTCTTCGAGCACGTCGGCAAAGCGACCTTCCCGACGTCGGTGTTCACGGTCAAGACGTTCGGCAAAGTCGTGATCTGCGCCGGCACCACGGGTCTCGACGTCGACTTCAACGTCGCCTACCTGTGGATGCGCCAGAAGGAGATCCTCGGCTCGCACTTCGCCAACGCGTACGAGTGCACGAAGGCCAACGAGCTGATCGAGTCGGGCCAGATCCGCCCCGTGCTGTGGCGCACGCTCGGCTTCGACGGCGTCGCCGAAGCGCACCAGCTGATGCTCGAAAACAAGCATCTCGGCAAGATCTCGATCCTCGTCGGCGCCGACGCCGAGGGTCAGGGCAAGACCGCCGACGGACCCGGCGCGATCCACGCGGAGGTCGGCGCCTGATGGCCGATAGCCTACGCCATGCTTTGTCCTCCCTCCCTCGTGTGCAAAGCACACTTCGCTCGGTGCGTCCGCGTCTGGCTTGGCTCTCGACCATCAGGCGGGCGCAGATGCAACTAACCCAGGAAGGCGCCTGATGGCCGGCACGGTGATTGTCCCGTGGTACGCGACGGGCTTCCGCGGGGACGACTTCGAGCGCGACCTGAACGAGGTCGCCGCCGCGGCGCTGCGCTACGGCGCGACCTCCTACGCGGTCTACCGCCAGCGCGACGACCGCTACCGCTTCCAGCAGCTGGCCGCCTTCGAGGAGTACCTCGAATGGGAACGCTACTGGGAGAGCCCGGAGATGACCTACTTCCGCACGACCCACTCGAGCTGGTACCAGGTGCCCGTGCTCTACGGCTGGTGGGACCGCACCGCGCACGGCGCCGTCGACGAGGAGCTCGTCGGCGGCAACGGGCACGGGAACGGCGTGCGCACCGCCTGACACGACGCGTACACGGGCGTCTCAGCCCTGCTCTAGCGGGGCCATCGTCAACCCCGCGTCCTTGAGCTGCCCCCAGTAGTGCTCGGCGGCCTCCTGGTGGCCGCTGTAGACGACGGCGCGCCCGGAGGCGTGGATGACGTTGGCGATCTCCATGCCGCGCTTGAGCGTGATCCCGGGGATGAAGCGGGCGAGGGTGCGGGCGACGTGGTCGAAGGTGTTGTGGTCGTCGTTGCAGACGATCACCCTCCACGCGCCCCCCAGGCCGCCTCCCGGACCACGCGTGCGCGGCCTCTCGAGCGTTTGATCCATGCGCGCCAGGATAAAGCCCGCGGCGCGACCGTACAATTGCTGCATGAGCGACGAGCATTCCGCGCGCCTGCCCGAGCGCGACCGCCCCTGGATGATGCGCACGTACGCCGGCCACTCGACGGCGAAGGCCTCCAACGAGCTCTACCGGCGCAACCTCGAGAAGGGGCAGACGGGGCTGTCGGTCGCGTTCGACCTGCCCACGCAGACGGGCTATGACCCCGACGACGAGCTCGCCCGCGGCGAGGTCGGCAAGGTCGGCGTGCCGATCTCCCACCGCGGCGACATGGCGGCGCTGATGGACGGCATCCCGCTCGGGGAGATGAACACGTCGATGACGATCAACGCGACCGCCGCGTGGCTGCTGGCGCTGTACATCGTCGCGGCGGAGGAGCAGGGCGTCGGACAGGAGCAGCTCCAGGGCACGACCCAGAACGACATCATCAAGGAGTTCCTGGCGCGCGGCACCTACGCGTTCCCGCCGGGGCCGTCGATGCGCCTGATCGCGGACATGATCGCCTACACGGTCGAGCACGTCCCCAAGTGGAACCCGATCAACATCTGCTCCTACCACCTGCAGGAGGCGGGCGCGACGCCGGTGCAGGAGATCGCCTACGCGATGAGCAACGCGATCGCCGTGCTCGACGCCGCGCGCGAGCGCGTCGAGCGAGCGCCCGGCGGGCACGGCGGGGATCTGATGGAGCAGGTCTTCGGGCGCATCTCGTTCTTTGTCAACGCCGGCGTGCGCTTCGTCGAGGAGCACGCGAAGCTGCGCGCGATGTCGATCCTGTGGGAGGAGCTCGGGCGCGAGCGCTACGGCGTGCGCGACCCGCGCCACCTGCGCTTCCGCTACGGCGTGCAGGTCAACTCGCTCGGCCTGACCGAGGCCCAGCCGGAGAACAACGTGCAGCGCATCGTGCTCGAGGCGCTCGCCGTCACGCTCGGGCGCGACGCGCGTGCCCGCGCGATCCAGCTGCCCGCGTGGAACGAGGCGCTCGGCCTGCCGCGCCCGTGGGACCAGCAGTGGTCGCTGCGCATCCAGCAGGTGCTCGCCTACGAGACGGACATCCTCGAGTACCCGGACATCTTCGAGGGCTCGAAGGTGATGGAGGCGCTGGTGGCGGAGCTGCTGGAGGGCGCGCGCGCGGAGATGGCGGTCGTGTCCGAGCACGGGGGCGCGGTCGAGGCGGTCCCGTACATGAAGGCGGCGCTCGTCGACAGCCATCGCGAGCGGCTGCGGCGGATCGAGTCGGGCGAGCAGGTGGTCGTCGGGCAGAACCGCTTCACCGAGACCGAGGAGTCGCCGCTGACGGCGGACGCCGAGGGCGGCATCCTGGTCGTCGACCCGGCGCTGGAAGCCGAGCAGATCGAGGCGCTGCGCCGCTGGCGCTCCGAGCGCGACCAGGCGGCCGTCGACGAGGCGCTGGCGACGCTCGCCGCGGTCGCCCGCGACGAGAGCGTCGGCGAGAACCTGATGGGGCCGACGATCGCCGCCGCGCGCGCCGGCGCGACGACCGGCGAGTGGGCGAGCACCCTGCGCGAGGTCTTCGGCAGCTACCGCGCTCCCACCGGCGTCGGCGAGGCCGCCGCTGCGACGGCGAACGGCGAGCTGACGGAGCTGCGCGAGGAGGTCGAGCGCCTGCAGGAGAAGCTCGGGCGCAGGCCCAAGATCCTCGTCGGCAAGCCGGGCCTTGACGGGCACTCCAACGGCGCCGAGCAGATCGCGGTGCGCGCGCGCGATTCGGGCATGGACGTCGTCTACGAGGGCATCCGCCTGACCCCCGCGCAGATCGCGGCCTCGGCGCTGCAGGAGGGCGTGCACGTGATCGGCCTGTCGATCCTGTCGGGCTCGCACCGCGAGCTGATCCCGGCGGTCATCGACGCGCTGCACGACGCCGGCGTGAACGCGCCGGTGGTCGTCGGCGGGATCATCCCCGAGCAGGACGTCGCGGCGCTGCGCAAGGCGGGCGTCGCGGCCGTCTACACGCCCAAGGACTTCGACATCACGCGGATCATGCGCGACATCGTGGCGCTCGTGGGAGCGGGCGCCGAGCGACCGACCGTCGCCGCGGGCGGCGTCTCCGCCAACGGCTCCGCGTGAGCGCCGGCAAGTGAGCGCAGACGGAGCCGGCCTCGGTGCGCGCCTGCGGACGCGGGACCTGAGCGCGGCGCCGGCGGCGTTGAACCTGCTCGAGAGCACCGCGCCGGCGGACCGCGAGCAGGCGGACGCGCTGCTGCGCGAGGTCTCCCCGGCGGCGCTCGGGGGCGAGGCGCCGGGGGAGGTGATCGGCATCACGGGTCCCCCGGGCGCGGGCAAGTCGAGCCTGCTGTCCGCCCTGCTGCGCTCGTGGCGCGAGCAGCGGCGATCCGTGGCGATACTCGCCGTGGACCCCAGCTCGCGGCAGTCGGGCGGCTCGCTGCTGGGGGATCGCGCGCGCATCGACTTCGATCCCACCGATCGCGAGGTATTCATCCGCTCGACCGCCGCCGGCGAGCGGCTCGGCGGCCTGTCATGGGCGACCCGATCGGCAGCGCAGGCGCTGGCCGCGGCGTTCGACGTCGTCGTGATCGAGACGGTCGGCGTCGGCCAGGCCGAGACGGAGATCGCCGAGGTGGCGGATACGGTCGCAGTAGTCGTCCAGCCCGGCAGCGGCGACGTGCTGCAGTTCCTGAAGTCCGGGATCATGGAGATCCCGGACGTGCTGGTGGTGACCAAGGCCGACCTCGGCCAGGTCGCGATGAGCGCGCTGCGCGACGTGAACGCCTCGCTGCGCTCGCTCGGCAAGCGCTCCACGTGGACGGTCGCCGTCTCCTCGCTGCCGCCGCCCAGGGGCATCGACGAGCTGATGCAGGGCTTCGCCCAGCACCGGCTCGAGCTGACCCGAGACGCAGGACGCAAGCTCGCCGAGCGGCGGCTGCAGGCGCGTCGCGCCGCGGCACTGACGGACTTCGCGATCGAGCACGGCGAAAGCGGGGTGAGAGCCCTTGGCGGTCGGCGCGCCATCCACGAGCTGCTGTCCGAGCAGAACCCCGCCATGGGCGTGCCGGCGCTCGTGGCGGCGCTCGAGGCGACGCTGGCGACGGGCACGGCGGCGAGTAGGGAGCCGGCTACATGAAACGCAACCTGCTGACGATGTTCGGCGCGTTCGTGCTCGCGAGCGCGCTGGCGGGCGCGCTCGGCGCGGTCAACCTCGGCACGGCGCTCGCGTTCGGGCAGATGGGGTTCGCGGCGAGCACCGTGTACGTGCTGCTGCGGCGCTGACGATCCCCGGGCGCCGAGTCTCATATGCTCCCGCCCGTGGGAACGGGGTGCTTCATATCGACCGGGCGCTCGCTTGAGCAGGCGATCGAGCGGGTGAAGCTGGCGGAGTCGCTCGGCTACGAGTCGGTGTACACGACGCATGTCGCCGGGCGCGAGTCGCTGACGGTGCTGACCGCGTACGCGCTCGCGACCAGCCGCGTCCGCGTCGGCAGCGGCGTCGTGCCGATCTACACGCGCACGCCGGCGACGATGGCGCAGACGGCGGCGACGATCGACGAGCTCTCGGGCGGGCGCTTCACGCTTGGGCTCGGCGTCTCGCACCGCCCGGTCGTCGAGGGCTGGCACGGGCAGACGATCGACCGCCCGGTCGCGGAGATGCGCGAGTACGCGTCGATCGTGCGCGCGATCCTGCGCGGCGAGGACCCGCCGCGCGGCGAGAAGTGGCAGACGGGCTTTCATCTGATGGGCCTGGAGCCGCGCCCGGCGCTGCCGATCTACGTGGCCGCCCTCTCCCCCGCGATGCTGCGCCTGGCGGGCGAGATCGCGGACGGCGTGACCCTGTGGCTGTGCAACCCGAGCTACATCCGCGACGTGGTGATCCCGGAGGTGAGCGCCGGGCGCGAGCGCGCGGGGCTGACGCTGGAGGGCTTCGACGTCGTGGCGGCGGTGCCGGGGGCGCTGACGAGCGACCGCGGCGGCGCGTACGCGGCGATGCGCAACGACCTGATCCCGTACTTCGGATTGCCGTTCTACCGCGCGATGATCGAGCGCACCGGCTTCGGCGCGGACATCGAGGCGTATGACCGCGCGGCGGGCGCGGGCGACTTCGAGGCGATGCAGGGCGCCATCTCCGAGGGCTTCCTCGACGAGCTGACAGCGGTGGGCGACGAGTCTGGCCTGATCGGCGGCATCGAGCGCTACCGCGACGCGGGCGCGGGCTCGCCGTGCATCGGGCCGATCCCCGGCACGGACTTCGAGGCGACGCTGCGCGCGGGGATCGGCTGAGGCGGAAGCCGAGGTTAGCGGCAGATAAGGATTCGCGGGCGCTTGTAACGAAATCCGCGCTGGGAAGTCTGTAGTACAGAGACAATGCTCGTTCTCCTGACCTTCGCAGTCCTCGCGGGCGCGGGCACCGCGCTGTCGCCGTGCGCGCTGCCGGTGCTACCGGCGCTGCTGTCGGCGGGCGGGGTAGGCGGCAAACGGCGGCCGCTGGGCATCGTGCTCGGGCTGTCGATCACGTTCACGGTGACGATCGTGGGGCTGGCGAACGTCGTCGACGGCGTCGGCCTCGGCGACGACCCGCTGCGCGACGTGGCGATCGCGGTGCTGCTGGTGTTCGGCGTGGCGCTGCTGATGCCGGACGTGGCGGCGCGCCTGGAGGCGCCGCTGTCGCGGCTGGCGCGCTTCGGGCCGCGCACGACGGGCGACGGCTTCCTGTCGGGGATGCTCGTCGGCGGCGCGCTCGGCTTCGTGTACACGCCGTGCGCGAGCCCGATCCTGGCGGCGGTCATCTCCGTCAGCGCGGCGTCGGGCAAAACGATCGCGATCGCGATCGCGTACGCGGCCGGCTCGGCGGTCGTGCTGCTGCTGCTGGCGCTGGGCGGCAGGCGCGTGTTCGACCGCGTGCGCAAGGCGGGCCGCGGGCCGGCGCTGCAGCGCGCGCTGGGCGCGATCATGATCCTCACGGCGGTGGCGATCGCGACGAACCTGGACGTCAACTTCGACCAGTTCGTCGCGGAAAAGATCCCGAACGTCAACCTCACGGCGTCGCTGGAGTGCTCCAAAACGGTGACCGGCAGGCTGCACGAAATCACCGGGCGCAAAGCGAAGTTCGTGGCCGCGAACGGCAGCTCCGTGTGCGAAGGCTCGGGCACGAGCACCGTGCGCGACGCGCCGCGCGACGCCAGTCAGGCGACGCTGCTGGCCGCCGCGCACGCCCTGCCGGTCCTCGGCACGGCCCCGGAATTCACGGAAACGGAGGACTGGTTCAACACGCCTGGGGACAGGCCGCTGACGCTCCCGGCGCTGCGCGGCCGCGTGGTGCTGGTGGACTTCTGGACGTACACGTGCATCAACTGCATCCGCACGCTGCCCTACCTGAAGGCGTGGAACGCCGCCTACGCGAAGGACGGCCTGACGATCGTGGGCGTGGAGACGCCGGAGTTCGCGTTCGAGAAGGACGCGAGCAACGTCTCGGACGCGATCGGCCAGTTCGGCCTGCGCTACCCGGTCGTCCAGGACAACAACATGGGCACGTGGAACGCGTACGGCAACGAGTACTGGCCCGCGGACTACCTGATCGACGCCAACGGCAAGGTGCGCTACGCGACGTTCGGCGAGGGCGACTACAGCAAGACGGAAACGGCGATCAGGGCGCTGCTCGCGGAAGCCGGCTACCAGGTCGGCGGCAAGAGCCACCCGACCGATGTGGTCGCGCCCTCGGAAATCGCCACGCCGGAGACCTACATGGGCACCGCGCGCGGGCAGGGCTGGATCAACGGCCCGAAGACGGGCACGCACGACTACGGCCCGCCGCCGAGCGGCGAACTGCAGCTCAACGACTTCGCCTACAGCGGCACGTGGAAGATCGGCGAACAGCCGGCCGAAGCGATCTCCGGCGCGGGAGTGGACATGGAGTTCAAGGCCAAGAACGTGTACCTGGTGCTGAGCTCGCCCGGCGAACGCCCGCTGCCGGTGCAGGTGCTGCTCGACGGGCATCCGATCACCGCGGCGCAGGCCGGCGGCGACGTCCACGACAGCGTGGTCACGGTCCGCCGCCAGCGCCTGTACTGGCTCGTGTCGTTGCCCGACGATCAGCAGCATCGCCTGTCGCTGCGCTTCGCCGACGGCGTGACCGGCTACGACTTCACTTTTGGATAGCCGGATGCCGCGGCGCGGCGCTCGGCCGGGCCCGGCGCCCACCCCGAGGAGCGGACGCCGGCGGGCAGGTCATTTCTTTTTCTTGTGTTTGCCCGGTACGCAGGTGTGGAACGTGCGGACTTCCTCGTAGATCTTGCCCTTCGAGGACGTCGTTATCAGCGCGACTTTGAACGTCCCCTTCGGAAGCCCCACGAGGCTGATCGACGTCGCGTGCTTGGACAGCTTGCCCCGCTTGACGAATTTGCCGTTGATCTGCACTTCGACGCTGACGAGCTTGACGCCCTTGGGCGCGCGGGGGTGAACGACGAACTTGCGCCTGCTCAGGCACATGTGGCTCGACGGCAGCCCGAGCTGTTTCGCGTTCAACGCAACGACCAGGATCTCGCTTCCGCAGTTGCTGGCCGAGGCATCGTTGGCCGCGTCGCCGCTGTAGGCAGCCCGCCAGTAGTAGGTGCCGGCACCCGGTTTGACGGCCGCGGAGGCACCGGCCACACCTTTGACGACCGACTCGACGCTGCTGGCCACCGTCTCCGTGCACCTGTTGTTCTTGTAGAGGGTGTACGTGACGGTGCCTGTGGCTTTCGCCGCAGAGGTGCCGGCGATATGCGCCTGGTCGGTCACCGCCGTGCCCTGGGGCACCGTCAGCGACGCGCCGCTGATGCCACCGCCCGACTGGGTCGTGCTGATCGTGGTCGCGGTCGGCGGCGGCGGAGGCGGTGGCGGCGCGGCAGGCGGGATAGCGTCGCTCGCGACGAACGGCTGGAGGTATACCGAGCCGTTTTGGGTCCACGTGGCCCAGCCATCGCCGTTCGAGCCGACCGCGCTCGAAAGATTGTTCTCTTCGGTGTCGGACGTGATCGTCGCCGGTCCGGTCCAAGTGGAGCCAGCCGTGTTGCTGTAGGCCAAGCGCGTGCCGACGCCTCCGTCGAGGTAGGTCACATAGATCCCGCCAGCGCCGTCCTGAGAGACCGAGTCCTGTCCCTCCTCTTCTGCGGAGTCGATCGTGGAATAGGGCGCGTCGAGTTTGTCGTCCGCCTGATCGAACGCCTGATAGACGATGTGGCCCGTTTTGAGGTCGTTCTCGACGACGCCGAACCCACTCGGCCCGCCTGCGACGGCTGGATTGTCGACTTCGCAGCCGCCGGGCGAGAGCCCAACCTTCCAGGCGCTGTTCGGTTTGCCTGGAGCGATGTCGTAGCTGTTTTTCGCTTCCTGCGGACCGCTTCCATATGCGTACGCGGTGTTGAATGTGCATCCGGCCGGGCCGGGTGCACCGAGTGCGCTGTACACCGCGAGCACCCCAGGATTCGTCCCCAGCTGGGAGGCGACCACGCCGCCGAGGTTCCCCAGCGGTTCGAGGGTGCCTTCCGGCTGGAGCCTGGGGGCTTTCTCGCCAGCGGGGCAGGTCGAAAACGAGCATTCCGGAGGCGACGTGAACGGGAACTCGTCGAATGTCGGTTCCCCTCCCGCTGTCACAGCCGCGGTCCCGAGCGCGTTCGTTCCTGGTACGACAACGTCGCCGATGATCGTCGAGACGGCCGAAAGAATGGGGTTCGCGACGGACTTCAGTTCGTTGACTCCCGCAAAGGAGGAGCCGCCGTTCGTCGATGTCCACTCCTGTACAGGGTCGTATTCGGCTTCGCCTCCGTCGGTTTCGGCGAGCACGACGATGGTCGTCCCGTCGACCAACACGTCAACGGGTCCAACCGAAACACCGCCAGGAGGTTTGTTGCCTGGGACGAGAGCTCCGGAGTGCGCGCAGACGCTCGTGCCCGCCGGGACTACGCAGTATTCGATCGTCTCGGCGGCCCCATTCCGGGTGTTCGCCCAGACGACATAGGCCGTACCGGAGGCGTCCACGGCGATCGCCGGCTTTTCGTTCGTCCCCGGTTGGCCAACGTGAATCGGGCTGCCGCTCACAGCCAGTGCGGCTGGCGCCGACGCCAGAACACCGACACCGGCGAGCGCACAGAAGGCTGCGCGGATCAGTGAGAGGCGCGACGGCCGGATGGGCGCGATGGCCTTGTGGGCGCCCTCGCTGTGGAGCCTGGGCAGCCTCACGACCGTGTGGCCCGCCAACTCTCCCGACCCGATCCCGACCTGACTTGAGCTGCGGCGCACGGTGGCCCCCCTTGGTTGCCCGCTTCGGCGCCGCCAACCAGCGCCCCGGTGGATGATGGGAAACCTACACCCTGGCGACGGCCGGGAGACTGCCTCTCGACGCATCGGCGCGCGGATCTCGAGCGCGACGGGGAAGAACGGTGCGGATGCCTACAATGACGCGGATGGAGGGTTCGATGGCAGAGACGAGCGCACGCAGCTGGCTGCGCTGCTATCGCTGCTGGTCCCAGGATCTCGAGGTACAGGTCCACTACGAGGGGATCCACAAGATCGACCCCGACAGCGGCGAGCGCGCGGAAGTCGTCGACGAGCTCCAGGAGGCGGTCGTGCAGTGCCTGGACTGCATGCACGACCAGCCGCACCTGGGCTTCAACAACGGGCGCGTGGAGCCGATCGAGGACCGCTGGGAAAGGATGATCGCCGGCACGCCGTGGGTCGCCTCGTGCACCGTCACGGTCGACTCCGAAGACGTCGAGAGCTGCTCGGGGCCTGAGGCCGGCGACGCGCTCTCCTACGCCGCCTTCGGCGAGCACGGCGTGCGCGAGTTCTTCACGCACGTGCGCTTCCACAAGCACGAAGACGACGCGCGCATCATCGTGCACCTGCTCGTCGAGCTGTACGCGCGCTCGCTGGAGGAGGCCACCGACGTGCTCGAGTCCTCCGCGCGGGGGGCGCTGACCATCACCTCGCTGGCCGAGGAGTCTCGCCCCCCGGCAGCGGGCGGCGAGAACCACGGCCACGACTAGGACGCCGCGGCGCCCTCTGATCAGCTGAGCCGCTGCTCGAGGGCCTTCAGCTGGGCGTGGAGCTCGGCGGGGAGGTTGTCGAACTTGGCGAAGTGCTCGTGGAACTGGGGGAGCTGGGCCTTCCACTCCTCGACGTCCACCCGCAGCAGCTCGGCCATCGCCTCCTCTGAGACGTCCACGCCGCGCGTGTCGATGCCTTCGGGGCCGACCGGCGGGACGAGCCCGATCGGGGTCTGCTCGGCGGCTCCGTGCCCGGCGCAGCGCGCGAACACCCACGAGAGCACGCGCGAGTTCTCGCCGTAGCCGGGCCACAGGAAGCGCCCGTCGGGGTCCTTGCGGAACCAGTTGACGTAGAAGATCTTCGGCAGCTTGGCGCCGGGGGTGCGCCCGATCTTCAGCCAGTGGGCGAAGTAGTCGGCCATGTTGTAGCCGCAGAAGGGCAGCATCGCGAACGGGTCGAAGCGCAGCTCGCCGACGGTGCCGGCGGCCGCGGCGGTCTTCTCCGAGCTCATCACCGAGCCGAGGAACACGCCGTGCTCCCAGTCGAGCGCCTCGGTCACCAGCGGCACGACCGTCGAGCGCCGTCCGCCGAACAGCATCGCGTCGATCGGCACACCAGCCGGGTCCTCCCACTCCGGCGCGATAGCGGGGTCCTGCGCGGCCGGCGTCGTGAAGCGCGCGTTCGGGTGCGCCGACGGCGTATCGGAGTCGGGCGTCCAGTCGTTGCCGTGCCAGTCGATCAGATGCGCCGGCGGCTCCTTGGTCAGGCCCTCCCACCAGATGTCTCCATCGTCGGTCTTCGCGCAGTTCGTGAAGATCGAGTTGCGCTCGATCGTGCGGATCGCGTTCGGGTTGGTGTTCTCCCCCGTGCCGGGCGCGACGCCGAAGAAGCCGGCCTCCGGGTTGATCGCATACAGGCGCCCATCCTCGCCGAACTTCATCCACGCGATGTCATCGCCGATCGTCTCGACCGTCCAGCCCTCGAGCGTCGGGATCAGCATCGCGAGGTTGGTCTTGCCGCATGCGCTCGGGAAGGCGCCGGCGATGTACTTGACCTCGCCCTCGGGGGAGGTCAGCTTGAGGATCAGCATGTGCTCGGCCATCCAGCCCTCGTCGCGCGCCATCACCGAGGCGATGCGCAGGGCGAAGCACTTCTTGCCCAGCAGCGCGTTGCCGCCGTAGCCGGAGCCGTAGGACCAGATCTCGCGCGTCTCGGGGAAGTGCACGATGTACTTGTTCTCCGCGTTGCACGGCCACGGCACGTCCTCCATGCCGTCGCTCAGCGGCATGCCGACGGAATGCAGGCACGGGACAAAATCGCCGCCGCCCAGCGCGTCGAGGGCGCCCTGGCCCATGCGGGTCATGATCCGCATGCTCACGGCCACGTACGTCGAGTCGGTCAGCTGCACGCCGACGTGGCTCTTGTCCGAGCCCAGCGGCCCCATCGAGAACGGCACCACGTACATCGTGCGCCCGCGCATCGCGCCGGCGAACAGCTCGGTCAGTCCTTCGCGCATCTCCCCCGGCTCGCGCCAGTTGTTCGTCGGGCCGGCTTCGGCCTCGGTGGTCGAGCAGATGAACGTCCGGTCCTCGACGCGCGCGACGTCGCCGGGGTCCGACAGCGACAGGTAGGAGTTCGGCCGCTTGGCGTCTGAGAGCCGCTCGAAGGTTCCCGCGTCGACCAGGTCCTGGCAGAGGCGGTCGTACTCCTCCGCCGACCCGTCGCACCAGTAGATCTGCTCCGGTTCGGTCAGCGTCGCGACCTCCTCTACCCAGGCCAGCAGGCGCTCGTTCTTGGTGGGGGCGGGAACGGTGGTGTTCATGAGTCCAAGCGGCTCCTCGGTTGGCGGGGATGATCGGCGCGCTGGGCGATCTACGATCGGCGGCGCTGCAGCCGGGCCGGTATCGGCGCCGGAGAACAGAAAAACGCCCTCCGCGGGCGAGAGGGAAAGCGTACCGCACGCCTCGCCGCGCGGGCCCGGCGGCGATTCGAGGGCGGCGAGGGCCGCCGGCGCTCAGTCGACGCTGTCGTCCGCCTCGACGGTGCTGCCGCCCACGACCTTGCGGGGGACGAGCACGAGGCGCTTGAACTCGGCGACGAGCACGCCGTCCTGGTTGAGCACGCGCGTGTGCACCTTGACGGTGCCGCGATCGGGCTTGGACTGCGACTCGCGCTTCTCGAGCACCTCGGACTCGCAGAACAGCGTGTCGCCGTGGAACACCGGCGCAGGGTGCTTGAGCTCTTCGGTCGCGAGGTTGGCGATCGCCTTGCCGCTGACGTCGCTGACCGACATGCCGAGCGCCAGCGAGTACACGAGCGGACCGACGACGACGTTGCGTCCCTGCTGGGACTTGGCCGCGTAGACGTCGTTGATGTGCAGCGGGTGGTGGTTCATCGTGATCAGGCAGAAGAGGTGGTCGTCGGACTCGGTCACCGTCTTCGCGGGCCAGTGCTTGTAGACGGCGCCGACCTCGAACTCCTCCAGGTAGCGGCCGTACGGGTGCGAGCCGCTGGCCTCGCGCGCGGCCTGGTCGGTCTCGACGGCGGGGGCCTCGCTGATCTCGACGGTCTGGGTGTCGCTCATGTGGGTCGTGGGTCTCCTGTGGCGGGGGAATCGGATGAAGCCGCGATCCTCAACTCTAGTGGGCGCCCGCGGCCGTTGACAGCGCGTCGCCTCCGTCAGCCCGGCGGGGCCGCGCTCTCGACCGCTCCCGGACAGGCGTAGCCGGGCCTGGGCACGCAGCCTTCGCCGGGGAGTTTGCCGACCGGCGGCGTGGGCGTGGGCGTGGGCGTGGGCGCCGGCGTGGAGGAGCCTGAGCTGGGGTGCGTGACGTCCTGCTCGAAGGAGCTCGCGAACGGAAGCGAGCAGGTGGCGTCATAGGCCTGAGCGACCGCGCTCGCATCTGCGAACGCGGCGAGCGGCGAGCCGCGGGAGCGCAGCGGGCGCAGCTGCGACGCGTTCAGAGCGCCTCCGTGCAGCGGCAGGTCGCAGAGCCTCGGCTTGGGCGCGCTGGCCGCGCGCACGAGCGGGTTGTCCAGCCTGGAGACGACGGGCGTCCCGAGCGCGCGCGACGCGGTCACCCGCAGAACGACATCCACCGGGTCGGCCAGGGGCGACGGGCGGTTCACGAGCAGCACCAGCGCGCGGGGCCCTCCCGGCAGGCGCGCCGCGACGCTGCTCAGGTAGTCGTCGCCGAACGGCCCTTGTACCGCTATCCGCAGCGAGGAGCTCGTGATGCGCGCCCCGCGGGCGGCTCCGCGGAAGGCGATCTGGGCCAGCGCGAGATCGTCGGGCGCCGGCGAGAGCGTGATCGTCCACGTGCGCGTGGCAGCGGGTCCGGGAGAAACGCTCGACGCGACCGAAGCCGTCTTCGCGCCCGTGGCGCCTGCTGCGCAACCGGTGACGAGCGCGAGCGCCCCACACGTGGCGACCAGCGTGAGCTTGGTCAAAGTACGGCGCATCATCGATACTTTCCCTGCAGCGATCGTAGCGCCGTCCCCCGAACCGACCCAGGAGAGCACTTGCGCAACCCCCGCGATTTCTTCAAGCCGCTGGCCATCGACGCGCCCGAGCCGGTGCGCGAGATCCCCTTCAAGCCCTCGCGGATGATCCACTTCCTCGACTTCTCCAACGAGAAGATGGTCGCGAAGGTGCCGGACATCGCGCCGACCGTCGACATCCTGCTGGGCAACCTCGAGGACGCCGTGCCGGTCGACCGCAAGCTGGCGGCGCGCGCGGGCCTGATCAAGGTCGGCCGCGAAATGGACCTCGGCGACACCGCGCTGTGGACGCGCGTCAACGAGCTCGCGTCGCCGTGGGTGCTCGACGACCTGACCGAACTGGTCACGGAGATCGGCGACAAGCTCGAGGTGATCATGGTCCCGAAGGTCGAGGGTCCGTGGGACATCCACTACGTCGACCGCCTGCTCGCCCAGCTGGAGGCGAAGGCGGGCCTGGAGCGTCCGCTCTTGATCCACGCGATCCTGGAGACCGCGCAGGGCGTGGCCAACCTGGAGGAGATCGCGAGCGCGTCGCCGCGCATCCAGGGCATGAGCTTCGGCCCCGCCGACCTGGCCGCCTCGCGGCGGATGAAGACCACGCGCGTCGGCGGCGGGCACCCGGGCTACCGCACGATCGCCGATCCGGACCCCGACAACCCGGACGCTCCGCGCCCGAGCTACCAGCAGGACCCGTGGCACTACTCGATCGCCCGCATGGTCGACGCGTGCACGGCCGTCGGCGCGCTGCCGTTCTACGGCCCGTACGGCGACATCAAGGACGTCGAGGGCTGCGAGACCCAGTTCCGCGCCTCGTTCCTGCTCGGCTGCGTCGGCGCGTGGTCGCTGCACCCGGTGCAGATCGCGATCGCCAAGAAGGTCTACTCGCCGGACCCCGACGAGGTCGCGTTTGCGAAAAAGGTGATCGCGGCGATCCCCGACGGGCGCGGCGTGCACATGATCGACGGCAAGATGCAGGACGACGCCACCTGGAAGCAGTGCAAGGTGATGGTCAACCTCGCCGAAATGCTCGCCAAGAAGGACCCCGAGCTGGCGCAGGCCTACGGGTTCACGCCGGCCGCGGCCGTGTAGGCTTCCGCGCCGCATGAGATTCTTCGAGTACGAGGCGCGCGAGGTCGTAAAGCGCGCCGGCATTCCCGTCACCGACTACGGCTTCACGACCGACCCCGCCGAGGCGCGCGAGATCGCGCAGCGGATCGGCGGCCCGACGGTCATCAAGTCCCAGGTGCTGACGGGCGGGCGCATGAAGGCGGGCGGCGTCAAGTTCGCGGACACGCCGCAGGAGGCCGAGGCGCACGCGCGGGACATCCTGGCGCTGGAGATCAACGGCCACATGCCGCGAGGCGTGCTCGTCGACCCGAAGGCGGAGGTCGAGCAGGAGTACTACGCGGGCGTCGTGTGGGACGGCACGCGCAAGCAGCCGGTGATGATCTTCTCGCCGGTCGGCGGCATCGACATCGAGCAGGTAGCCGAGGAGCAGCCCGACAAGGTGGGGCGCCGGCACTTCTCCAACATCCTCCCATTCAGCGAGTTCCAGGCCAAGGAGGTGATCGCCTCGACCGGCGTCACCGGCTCGGCGCTCAACAAGCTGGTGCCGATCGTCACCCGCCTGGCGAAGCTGTTCGTCGAGAACGACATGATCCTCGCGGAGATCAACCCGCTCGGGCGCCTCGCCGACGGCTCGTTCGTCGCGCTGGACGCGCACATGGACATCGAGAACGAGGCGCGCGGGCGCCACAAGCGGCTGCTCGCGGACCTCGGCGTCGGCGAGGAGGAGACGCGCCAGGCGCGCGAGGCGACGCCGTTCGAGCTCGCCGGCGAGGAAGTCGACGCCCAGGACCACCGCGGCGTGGCCGGCAACGTGACCGAGTTCGACGGTAACCTCGGCCTGGTGATCGGCGCCGGCGGCGGCTCGCTGACGCTGTTCGACGCCGTCCGCGCCCACGGCGGCAAACCGGCCAACTACTGCGAGATCGGCGGCAACCCGTCGGTCGCCAAGGCCTGCGGCCTCGCCAAGCTAGTGCTGAGCAAGCCGGGCGTGGACAAGATCGCGGTGATGATGTCGATCGTCTCCAACACGCGCGTGGACATCGTCGCCCGCGGCGTCATCAAAGCCTGCATCGAGCTGGGCTTCGACCCCTCGGAGAAGATCGCGATCTTCCGCATCCCCGGCGCGTGGGAGGAGGAGGGCTTCAAGATCCTCGAGAAGTACGGCGTCGACTACGCCGACCGCAGCGTCTCCCTGAACGAGGCCGCCCGCCGCGCGGTCGAGAAGATCCAAGGCGCCGCCGCATGAGCATCCTGATCGACGCCGAGACGACGTTCATCGTCCAGGGGATCACCGGCCGCGAGGCGGTCAACCTGACGCGCGAGTGCCTGGACTACGGCGCCGGAGCGAAGGTCGTAGGCGGCGTCACGCCCGGGCGGCTCGGCCGCGAGGTCCACGGCGTGCCCGTGTTCGACACGGTCGCGCAGGCCGTCGCCCACCACGGCGCGCAGATCCAGGGATCGGTCGTCACCGTCCCCCCCGCCTTCACCAAGGACGCCGTGTTCGAGGCGATCGAGAACGGCATCGAGCTGATCGTGATCGTCACCGAGCGCATCCCCCGCCGCGACGTCGCCCAGATGGTCGAGCTGGCGACGCTGCGCGGCGCGCGCATCATCGGCCCCAACTGCCTCGGCATCATCGTGCCCGACGTGATCAAGATGGGAGGCATAGGCGGTCCGGCGAAAAACGCCGCGCAGGCGTACACCCCGGGCCCGATCGGCGTGATCTCGCGCTCCGGCGGGATGACGACCGAGATGTCCTCCACGCTCAGCGCCGCCGGCCTGGGGCAGTCGACCGCCGTGTCGATCGGCGGTGACGCGATCATCGGTTCCACCTATGCGGAGCTGATGCCGCTGTTCGAGGCCGACGAGCAGACGCAGGGCATCGTCATCTACACCGAGCCGGGCGGGCGCATGGAGGCCGAGCTCGCGCGCTGGGTGACCGACAACAACTCTCGGCTGCCGATCGTCGCGTTCATGGCGGGGCGCTTCATGGACGAGATGCCCGGGATGAGCTTCGGCCACGCGGGCACGATCGTCGAAGGCATCCAGGACACCGCGTCGGAGAAGATCGCGCGCCTCGCGCAGGCCGGCATCGCCGTGGCCGAGCGCATCGAGGACATCCCGGGGATGATCCGGGAGAAGATCGCGGAGAGGGGCAGCGCATGAGGAAGGACGGGATCTTCATCGCGGTCGAGGTCGACGACAGCATCGCCTCCGACCCCGCGATCGCGGCCAAGCTCGCGGAGGTCTGCCCGGTCGACATCTTCGCCGCCGCCGACGACGGCGGCGTGGAGATCGTCGAGAAGAACCTCGACGAGTGCGTGCTCTGCCGGCTGTGCCTGGACGCGGTGCCCAGCGGCGTACGCGTGCTGAAGCTCTACGAGGACGGCGCCGCGCTGTAGGCCGCCGTGGCTGGACCGCAGGCCGGTCCGTCCACTATCGTGATGTCCAGCCGATGAACGAAAATTTCTCCCTCGTCGTCATGTGCATCTTCCTGCTCGCGTCGCTGGCGTTCCTGGCCGAGCAGCTCACCTCCTACCACTGACCGCAGGGCGGCCGGCGCGTCGCGCGCGCCTTCGCTCGTCAGCCCGCGGCGGGCGTGCTCGCGGCGATTTCCCCGCCGACCGCGAGGCAGGATCGCGCTCCCGGGCAGGCCACCGACAGCAGCGCCTCGAGCAGCCCCGGCCCGGAGCCGGCGCCGTGGGGCGATGCGATCTCGACGGCGCGGCCCCACCCCGAGGCGGCCCCACCGACGGCCATCGGCGCGACGGCGCCGCCACGGACGCCGTACTGCCCGACCGCCTCGCACGCGCCGTGGCTCGGGCAGGCGACCGCTTCCAGCGAGGTGCTCGCGCCGCCGCCGGCGTTCGCGGGCGCGACGATCGGGACCGCCGCGCCCCACACCCCGTGACTCTCGCCCAGCGCGAGCGGATGCTCGTCGCCGTCTCTGTCTTCGTAGGAGCCGACCGCCACGCACGTGCCCAGCTCCGGGCACGCGAGCGATTTCAGCTGCTCCCCGCCGGTGCCACTCAACGCCGGCGAGAGCGCGATCGCGCCGGCGGCGCCCCACGCGCCGGCTGACTCGCCGGCGAGGATCGCCCGGTCGGTGGGCGGGTTGAAGCCGGCCGCTTCGAGCTGGTAGTAGCCCGCTGCGGTGCATGAGCCGGACGCGGGGCAGGCGACCGAGCTGAACGTCGCGTTCTGGGCGCCGCTCACGCCGGCTGGCAGTGCGACCTCGACGGGCGCGCCCCAGACGCCTGCGGTGTCGCTCACCGCCACAGGACTGGAGCTGGAGGAGCCCGCCGCGCCGCGCGAGGACCCGACGGCCACGCAAGAGCTCGCCGTGCGGCAGGCGAGCGCGGACAGCTCGACGCCGGCACTCGCCGGAGAGAGCACGAGCTCGCGCGCGGCCGCCCACGCGCCGCGGCTCTGGTTGAGGACCATCTCCCTGGGTGTTCCCGACGCGTCGACGTATGAGCCGATCGCGACGCACGAGCCGGCGGCCGGGCACGCCACCGCTTCCAGCGCCGCCGTCTGCCCCCTGCCCCTGAGCGCGTTCGCCGGAAGCGCGACGCTGCGCGGCTTCAGCCACCTCTGACGGGACTCCGCGACGATCACCGGCAGCGTCGATCCGCTCGCGCCCGCCTGTTCGTGGGATGGCACCGTGGCGATGTAGCTGCCGACGGCCACACACGACGCGGGCGAGGCGCACGCGACGGAATCGAGCTCGAAGCTCGCGGGTTTGGGCGCGCTCGGGGGCGCGCCGTCGAGCGCGCGGGCGCGCGCCCATCCGAGCGCGGCCGCCGCCGGCTGCGGCGCGACCGCGAGCACGGCCAGCGCCAGCAGGCAGCCGCAGCCGCCGCGAACGCTCACGGAACTGCGCGCTCGGAGCCCCGCGACGACCAGCCGGCGGGGCGCGCGAGCCACTACGCGTGCCTGCGGGCCTTCGGCGTGCGTTCGCGCTCCTGCTGGCGCTCGACGACGTTGAGCACCAGCCGCAGGATCTGCTCGGGCCCGGACGCCTTCGCCTGCCCGTACGTGAACGCCTCGACCCAGTCGGCGATCTTCGCTTCGCGGGCCATCACGTTGAAGAACTCGCGACGCATGTCCACGCGCACACGAGCGTCGGCCGCAGGGCCCTTGGTGACCTTCACGTCGGGCATCTCCAGGCGGAAGTGCTGGACGTCGCCCCTGCCGCGCAGTTCGACGCCGACGACGAGCTTGATCGGCTCGAGCGCCGGCACTTCGCCGACGAACCTGCGGGTCGCGAGCTCAATCAGGGCCTTGGCATCGTCGGCCATATGGTGTCCCTCCTCCTGGACCGATCGCGGCCCGTGGCTTCCTGTTAGATCTTATGGCGCTGCAGGAGCTTGCGCCCGATCACCATTCGCTGGATCTCGGACGTGCCCTCGCCGATCAGCAGCAGCGGCGCGTCGCGGTACAGGCGCTCGATCTCGTACTCCTTGGAATAGCCGTAGCCGCCGTGTATGCGGAACGACTCCTCGACGCAGAAACGGCCTGCCTCCGAGGCGAACAGCTTCGCCATGCCGGCCTCTAGGTCAGAGCGCTCGCCCGCGTCCTTCAGCCGCGCGGCGCGCAGCGTCAGCAGCCGCGCCGCTTCGACCTGCGTGGCCATGTCCGCGAGCTTGAACTGGATCGCCTGGTGCTCGGCGATCGGCTTGCCGAACGTCTTGCGCTCCTGCGAGTAGCGCAGCGCCAGCTCGAGCGCGCGCTGGGCGATGCCGACACCGCGGGCGGCGACGTTCACGCGACCGACCTCCAGCGCGTCCATCATCTGCGAGAAGCCCTTGTTCAGGCCCGCCTCCTCGCCGCCGAGGATGTTCTCGGGAGGGCATCTGTAGCCGTCGAACACGAGCTCGGTCGACTCGACGCCCTTGTAGCCCATCTTGCGTAGCTGATCGGGGACTTTCAGGCCGGCGTAGGGGCCGGTGTTCTCCTGCACGCCGCCCTCCTTCTCGGCGATGAAGCAGGTCATGCCCAGGTAGGGCTTCTCGGCGTCCGGGTCGGTCTTGACGAGCACGAACACGAGGTCGGAGCGCAGGCCGTTGGTCACCCACATCTTCTGGCCGTTGATCTCGTAGCTTCCGTCCTCGACCTTCCTGGCGGCGGTTTTGATCGCCTGCACGTCGGAGCCGAGCTCCGGCTCGGACAGCGAGAACGCCGCGCGGATCTCGCCGGTGGCCATCCGCGGCAGGTACTTCTGCTTCTGCTCCTCGCTGCCGAACTTCATCAGCAGGTAGGAGCCGATGAAGTGGGTGTTGATGACGCCCGAGATCGAGATCCAGCCGCGCGAGAGCTCCTCGACGATCATCGCGTACGTCGTCAGGTCCAGGCCCATGCCGCCGTACTCTTCGGGGATCGTCACCCCGAACAGCCCCAGCTCCTTCATCTGCTCGACGATCGGCTCCGGGAACTCGTCCTCGTGGTCGTAGTGCTCGGCGTTCGGCAGGATCTGCTCGTCGGCGAACTGGTGGACCATCTCGGTGATCGCCCTCTGCTCGTCGGTCATCTCGGTGTGCTGCGAGGCGGCTACGGCCATCTGATCAAGGCTCCAGGGTCGGTTGAGCGGCTGAGTTGAACGAAGAGGTGCAGGCTCGCCGGCCTCGGCCGACTCCGCCGCCCTCATACAGGGAGAATACCGTCGTGAACTTCGCTAGCGACGTGCTGGACAGGCGCGACCCCCGCGGGCTCGCCCTGCTGGAGCTCGCACGCGACGGCTCCCGGCGCGAGTGGAGCTTCGGCGAGGTGGCCGAGCGCTCGGCCCGCCTGGCGGGCTCACTGCGGGAGCTGGGCATCGGCCGCGGCGACGTCGTGATGACGCTGATCGGCAACCGCCCCGAGTGGGTGCTGACGATGGTCGCGTGCATGCGCATCGGCGCGGTCGTGCTGCCGTGCACCGAGCAGCTGCGCGCGAAAGACCTGCGCATGCGCATCGACGTCGTCTCCCCCAGCCTGATCGTCTCCGACGAGCGCAACAGGGCGGAGCTCGAGGCGGCGGTGCTCGGCGCCGCCGGAAAGCAACGGCTCGTGTACGTGCCCGACGAGCGCCTGTTCGAGGCCTCGCCGGCGCCGGCGGTCGAGCTCGCACTCGAGGACCCATGTCTGATCACGTTCACGAGCGGCACCGCCGGCGAGCCGAAGGCGGTCGTGCACGCGCAGCGCTACCTCGACGGGCAGCGAGTGCAGGCCGAGCACTGGCTGGGAGCGCGCGCGGGAGAGCTGGTGTGGTGCACGGCGGCGAGCGGCTGGTCGAAGTCGGCGCGCAACGTGTTCATCGCGCCGTGGCTGTCGGGCGCGGCGGCGCTGCTGCACGACGCTCGCTTCGACCCAGAGGAGCGCGTGGCGCTGCTGGAGCGCGAGCGCGTAAACGTGCTGTGCATGGCGCCGACTGAGTACCGCGTGATCGCCAAGCGCACCACGCTGCGCCCGCTGGCGCAGCTGCGCGGGATGGTCGCCGCGGGCGAGGCGCTGAATCCGGAGGTGCTGCGCGCGTGGCGCGAGGCGACGGGCCTGGAGATCCGCGACGGCTACGGCCAGACGGAGACCGGCCAGACGACCGGCACGCCGCTCGACGTCCCCGCGCGACCCGGCTCGATGGGCAGGGCGCTGCCGGGCATGGGCCTGACGATCGTCGACGGCGAGCTGACGGTCGACCCGCCGAGCGTGCCGACGTTCTTCCTCGGCTACCTCGGCGAGCAGGTGCATCGCCGCGAGGATGGCGCGTGGGAGGTCGATGACCGCGCCAAGCACGGGGCGTGGCACACGGGCGACAGGATCACGCAGGACGAGGACGGGTGGCTGTACTTCGAGGGGCGCGCCGACGATGTGATCGTCTCCGCCGGATATCGCATCGGGCCGTTCGAGGTGGAGTCCGCGCTCGTCTCCCACCCCGCCGTCGCGGAGGCCGCCGCGGTCGCCGCGCCCGACGAGGAGCGCGGCGCGGTCGTGCGCGCGATCGTCGTGCTGCGCGACGGGGACTACACCCCCTCCTCCGAGCTCGTGCGCGAGCTGCAGGAGCATGTAAAGCGGGAGACCGCGCCTTACAAGTACCCGCGGATCGTGGAGTTCGCGGATGAGCTGCCGAAGACGGCCAGCGGGAAGGTCAAGCGGGTGGAGCTGCGCGGGTAGCTTGAGATCGGTGCCGGAGCGAAGTCGGAGACATTGACGGCTGAATATGTCAAGGTCACGGATAGGCACAGCTGTCGAGCTTCCCTTCGATGCTCAGCCTTGATTGACAGCTCGCCGGCTGCCTGGGAGGATCGCCGGCATTGCGGCGGGAGTTGCTGGGGCACCGAGCTCCCGCGTGACGAACGAGTGAGAGGAACGCGCAATGGGTAACGGTCGAGTCGGCCTGGTCTCACCCACATGCAGCCGGCTTGTATTGGCTGTTATCGCAGCCGCAGCGCTGCTCGCGGCAACCCCCGCGATCGGGCACGCCGAAGGTGGCACGGCAGTCGTCGGCTGGGGCGACAACTACCCCGACGAAGAGCTTGGCGCCGGCTACCGCGAGAGCCCTGGATTTGAACCCAGCCCAGTCCTCGTCCTCGGGCTCTCGGGAGTCACCGCCCTCGCCTCGGCCGGCAACTCCAGTTTTGCACTGCTCGCCAATGGGACAGTGAGGTCGTGGGGCAGCGACGCGAAGGGACAGCTGGGCAACGGCAACAGCGAACACGAACCCAGCGGCTCGCCGGTCAAAGTGGTCGAAAGGACATCCGGTGGCGAAGTACGCGAACTGAAAGGCGTGACGGCCATCGCCGCGTCCTACGGAGCCGATACGCACGTCATGGCGCTCGTCGACGACGGCGAACACGAAGGCGAAGTGATGACGTGGGGCGCTTCCGAATACGGCGAGCGAGGAAACGGCCAATCCGGATTCGAAAAAGAGGGCGAAACGGTGCCCAGATATGAGGCCAGCGCCGTGCCTGACCTCAAACACGTGATCGCCATCGCGGCCGGCGGCAACTCCGACTTCGCCCTGCAGGAAGAAGACGGCACGACCACGCTCTGGGCGTGGGGTGAGAATCGCTACGGAAAACTCGGCACTGACGAAACAGGACCCGACGAATGCGAAGGCGAAGCGGCAAAAGACAGGCCCTGTAGCACGACGCCCAAGCAAGTCGACCTTCCCACCGGGGTCAAGGTGACGGCCATCTCATCCGGCAAGGAAGCGGCATACGCCGTGCTCAGCAACGGCACGGTGCTCGCCTGGGGCTCCAACGCCCACGGCGAGCTCGGGAACGGCACGGCCACCGAAAGCGCGGTTCCGGAGTACGTCTGCGCTTCGGGCTCCGGGGAATCGTGTTCACACCTGAAAGAAGTCACGGCGGTCTCCGGCGGTAACCTCTTTGCGCTCGCGCTGCGCGAAGACGGAGAAGTGGTCGCCTGGGGCTCCAACGGCGCGGGCGAGCTGGGCGGCACGAGCTCGGAAGAATGCGCCGAGAAAACAGAGAAAACGTGCCAGAAGATACCCAAGGCAGTGAGCGGACTGACAGAAGTCAGCGCGATCTCGGCGGGCTCGTCCTTCAGCCTCGCACTGAGCGGCGGCAAAGTCTACTCGTGGGGAAACAACGAACGCGGGCAACTCGGGGACGGCAAAGAAGAAGGACCGGAAACGTGTGTCGGCGAAGCGCCGTGCAGCAGAACGCCCACAGCGATCGAAGGGCTGTCCGACATCGGTGGCATCGCCGCCGGTGGGTCCGAAACGGGCGAAGCGCACAGCTTCGCCTACCTGCTGAGCGGGTCGGGACCGGCGCCGCTTGCGAGCCTGACCGCCGAAGAAGACAAGCTGACGGCCCATTGGACGTTCAGCGCGCCCGAAATCAAACTTCGCTGGAAGCTCGCCACAGAAAAAGCGTGGAGCACGTCGGTCAACGGCGAAGCGTCGTGCAGCGCCGAACATCCATGCCATTACACGGTCACCGGCCTCACCCCCGGAGATATCTACGAAGTCCAGGTGACCATCTACAACGCCGAGAAAGAACTCGGAAAGCATTGGACGATGCAGGGCACGCCGTTGGGATAGGGCCGTGACGCGGTGGCGGCGACGAACCTACTCGCCGTGCCGGCTGCAGAGCGGGCGGGGCCGAAAGGCCGTGCCCGCTTCGGCTCCGTGCTGGACCTCGATCAGCTTCACCTCGGGCTGTTCGACGTCCTGCTCGCTCGCGGACGAGCACCCGCAGCCGGTGAGGCGAGGGCCGCTCCCGGGCGCCGACGGGTGACGGGCGCCCGGCGCACCCGCCCCGCCTCGATCGCACACGCGACCTCCCGCGCGCGCCCGCCGCTCTCCCGAGCGCCCGCGTCCCACGCGCCCGTGCGCTCACGGCGGGCCTCGCTGTGCAGCGAGCGCGCCATCTGCGCGACCACGCCCGCGTCGAGGCGACGCACCGCAGCCCGCGCGCGTGCGCTGTCTGCCCCGACGCTCACGCCGCCTCCGCGACCAGCTCGGGCGCGCCGGCCAGCTCGGAGCCCATGAGCTCCTCGTCCTCGACCTCCTGCTCTCTGACCGCCGGCGGGCGCAGCACCAGGAACGCCGCGAGGATCCCAAGCCCAACGCACACCGCGGCGACCAAATAGGCCAAGTGGTACCCACCGGTCAGCGCGCTGACGAGCGGGTGCCCGCTCGCGCTCAGCGCTTTGGTGTGGTCCGTCGCGATCGTTCCCAGCGTCGCCAGGCCGATCGCGCCGAACAGCTGCACGGAGACGTTGATGATCCCCGACGCGAGGCCGGCGTCGCGCTTGGGCGCGTCGGCCATGCCGATCGTCAGCAACGGCAGGAACGAGGCGCCCGCTCCCAGCCCGAGAGCGAGGAACGCGAAGAACAGGCCCGGGAAGTAGCTCGCGTGAACGCCCTGCTCCGCGAGCAGGAGCAGCCCGACGATGATCCCCACCAGACCCGCCGCCAGCGTGGCCACCGAGCCGAAGCGTTCCACTGCTCTGGCCGCGATGCCCATCGACATCGCCGCGATCGCGATCGTCAGCGGCATGAACGCCAGACCCGTGTCGATCGCGTCGTAGCCGAGCACGCGCTCGAGGTACAGCGCGCCGAGGAAGAACGCCGAGAACATGCCCGTGACCAGCAGCCCGCGGACGAAGCTCGAGCCCATCAGCGAGCGCAGCCGCAGGATCCGCAGCGGCATGATCGGGTTCTCGACGCGCGCCTCCAGCGCGAAGAACGCGCCCAGCAGCACCAGCGAGGTCCCGGCCGCACCCAGCGTGCGCGCCGACGTCAGGCCGTATTCGCTGGACTTGACGATCGCGAACGCCCCGAACATCGTGGCCAGCGTGATCAGGATCGAGCCGGCCACGTCCACGCCGCCGGCGAGGCCGATGCCCTCGTTCTCCTCGATCAGCATCCAGCCGAAGAACAGGGCGGCGGCGCCGATCGGCACGTTGACGAAGAAGATCCAGTGCCAGCTGAGCGACTGCGTCAGCGCCCCTCCGGCGAGCAGGCCGATCGAGCCGCCTCCGGCGGACACGAACGCATACATGCCCATCGCCTTCGCCTGCTCCACGCGCTCGGGGAACTCCGTGACGATGATCGCCAGGATCACGCTCGACGCGATCGCGCCGCCGACCCCCTGGACCAGGCGAGCGCCGATCAGCATCGCCTGGCTGTCAGCCAGGCCGCACAGGATCGAGGCCGCCACGAACAGGACCAGCCCGCTCAGGAACACCTTCTTGCGGCCCACCAGGTCACCGAACCTGCCGGCGAGCAGCAGGAAGCCGCCGAACGTGATCAGGTAGCCGTCGATCACCCACGTCAGGTTCGCCTGCGTGAAGTGCAGTTCGCGCTGGATCGACGGCAGCGCGACGTTCACGATCGTCGCGTCGAGCACCATCATCAGCTGCCCGAGGCACAGCACCCCGAGCGCGATCCAGCGCCGGCGCTCCGAGGCGGCGGACGTCTGGTTGGTCTTGATTCTGCTGAGAAGAGCGGTCATGGGGCACCTCCGAAAGTAGCGGAGAGCACACCATAGCAACTATCATCCATCTAACAAGGATGATCTACGGAAAATTAACAATCGCTGCTAATGTGATCATTGGTGCTTAGATGATGTATAGACTGCGAGACATGTCCGATCAGCGTGGCTGTGCCCCCGGCTCGGCGGTGCTGCTGAGCCGTCTCGCCAAGCAGGTCTACCGGCGCTCCAGCGAGGAGCAGCTGGGCATGCACCTGCGCCACCTCGTCGCGCTCAGCTACGTCTCAGACCACGACGAGTGCCCCCAGCAGGATCTCGCCGACGCCTTCTGCATGGACGCCAACAACGTCGTCCTGCTCCTCAACGAGCTCGAGCAGCTCGGCTACGCCACGCGCCTGCGCGATCCCAGCGACCGGCGCCGCCACGTGGTTCAGATCACGCCCGCCGGCCGCAAGGCCCTGAGCCTCGCCGAACGCGCCCAGATCGCGATCGAGGACGACGTGCTCGCGGCGCTGGACGCCGATGAGCGCCGGACGCTGCGCGAGCTGCTCAACCGCGCCCTGCGCAGCGTCGAGCCGACCGAGGACGCCCCCAGCGCGATCCCCGTGTCGATCTCCGCCTAGAGCCGCGTCGGAGCGTCAGACCGCGACGACCGCGTCGATCTCGACCTGCGCGCCGCGCGGCAGCGCCGCCACGCCGATCGCCACGCGCGCCGGGGGATCGTCGCCGAAGAAGGAGCCGTAGACCTCGTTGACCTCGGCGAACGCCGCCAGGTCGGTCATGTACACGGTCGTGCGCACCGCGCGCGCGAGCTTCGTGCCGGCCGCGTCGCACACGCACGACAGGTTCTCCAGGCAGCGCTGCGCCTGCTCGGCGGGGGTGTCGCCGACGATCTCACCGGTGAGGGGGTGCAGCGGTATCTGCCCCGAGCAGAACAGCAGGTCCCCGTAGCGCACCGCATGGCTGTATGGCCCGACGGCGGCCGGCGCGCTCTCGGCGGTGACGGTCTCGCGGTCGCTGGCCATCGGCAGACCTTACAGCGACCGCCGTGACGTCGGCGCGCGCGTGCGACGAGACCCGCGCCGTTCGAGCGGCACAGGGATAACGGAGACAACCGGTGCGTTACGCCGCACCAAGCAATAGATTCCAATGGATGCAACCTTCGGCGCGCAAGCTCGCTGCAGTGCTTTTGACGGTGTGCGCGTGGATCTGCGCGCCGGCCGCGTCCGCGCACGCGCAGATCGAGTTCGCGCCGTGCGGGGACAGCAACAACTTTGCGTGCGGGCATCTCACCGTGCCGCTGGATCCGACGGGCGCCACGCCGGGCACGATCACGCTGGCGATGCGCCGCCATCGCGCCGCGGTCGGCGAAGCGCGCACGGCGATCATCGCGCTGGCCGGCGGACCGGGCCAGCCGGCGCTGCCGTTCGCCGAAGACTTCGCCGAACTGCTCGGCCCGATCGCCGCCACGCGCGATCTGATCGTCTTCGACCAGCGCGGCATCGGCCTGTCCGCGCCGCTGTCCTGCCACGCCTTCGAACGTCCCGACCTTTACCACACCTACGGGGCGCTGATCGAAGCGTGCGGCGACCAGCTCGGACCGACGCGCACGTTCTACACGACCGCCGACACCGTCGCCGACATCGAGGCGATCCGCGAGGCGGGCGGCTACGAAAAGCTCGTGCTGTACGGGACCAGCTACGGCACCAAGGTCGCCGAGCAGTACGCGCAGGAGTACCCGAGCCACGTCGAAGCGCTGGTGCTCGACTCCGTCGTGCCGCCGAACGGGCCGGAACCGCTCGATCGCTCCACGTTCGCCGCGATACCGCGCATCCTGCGCCAGCTGTGCGCCGAAGGGGCGTGCGCGCACATCACCTCGAACCCCGTCGCCGACCTCGCGAAGGTGCTCAGGCGCATGGAACGCGCGCCGCTGCTCGGGCGGGCGATCGGCGGCAACGGCAAGACACACGAGGTGCGGCTGTCCGCCAACGAGCTGTTCGGAATGCTGCTCGCGGGCGACTTCTCGCCGCTGCTGCGCGCCGAACTGCTCACGACGATCGCTGCGGCCGCGCGCAACGACACCGCGCCGCTCGCGCGTCTGATCCTCGCGTTCGACAGCGGCGAAGGCGAAGCCGAAGACTTCGACTCGCCCCTCTACTACGCGACCACCTGCGAAGAGCAGGACTTCCCGTGGAACCGCGCGGCCGACCCCAGGGCTCGCATCGACGAAGCGACCGCGGCGGCGAAGGCGCTGCCGGCGAGCGCGTTCGCGCCCTTCACCGCGACCAACGCGCTGCAGGAGAGCGACATCGAAGGGTGCGCCCACTGGCCGTACACGACGCCCGCGCCGCCCGTCGACGACGCGCCGCTGCCGGACGTGCCGACGCTGATCCTCAGCGGCGCCGACGACCTGCGCACGCCGACCGCGAACGCCCGCGAAGTCGCCGCGCAGATCCCCGACTCGCAGCTGCTGGTCGTGCCCTACACGGGCCACTCGGTGCTCACCGACGAGCAGACCTCGTGCGCCAGCGACGCGCTGCAGGCGCTGTTCGCCGGCCATGCCGTCAAGCCGTGCCGGCCCGCGCCGATCCCGGCCAGCCTGCGTCCGCCGCCGCTTGCGCCCTTGAAGCTCGCGCTCGTCGCCCCCGCGAGCGGCTACAGCGGCGTTCCCGGGCGCACGCTGCACGCGGTCGCGCTGACGCTCGGGGACCTCCTGCGCCGGCTCGTGCTGCAGCTGACGCTCAGCGGCTCCCTGGAAAGCTCCGGCGCGCTGGCGCCGCTGCGCGTCGGCGGCCTGCGCGCCGGCTGGGCGGAGCTCTCGGGCGGCGCGTTCGAGCTTCACGACTACTCCTACGTACCCGGCGTGACGATCTCCGGCTCGATCAAGACGGAATCCGAGGATCTGCAGGTCAGCGGCTCCGCCGCCGCGCACGGAACGTTGCAGGGCGAGCCCCACAAGTCGCTGATCGGCACGCTCGGCGGCCGGCACGTGGTCCTGCCGGCGAAGGCGATCGCCAGTGCGGCTATTGTCGGCGACGATGCGCAGGCGAGCTCTCACCCTGGCTCTGGCGGCTCTGCTGCCCGCGGGGCTGCTCGCCGGCTGGCCCAGCTCCTCGCCAGCCTCGGGTATTAGCTTCGTCGCCTGCGCCAACACCGCCACCTTCGAATGCTCGTCGCTGCCGGTGGCGCTCGACCGCGCGGGGACCGTTCCGGGGACGATCTCGCTGAGCGTCGAGCGCCGGCTCGCCGGCGCCGCTCCCAGCCGCGACGCCGTCGTCGCCCTCGCCGGCGGGCCGGGGCAGGCGGCGCTGCCGCTCTCCGAATTCATCGCCGAGTCGATCGCGCCGGCGCTCGGCTCGCGCGACCTGCTCGTGTTCGACCAGCGCGGCACCGGCGCGTCCGATCCGCTCAGCTGCCCCGTGTTCGAAGTGTTCAGCACGAGGCCCGCCAGCGAGATCTTCGAACAGTGCGCGACCCAGCTCGGACCGGCCAGGGCGGCGTTCACGACGCAGGAATCCGTCCAGGACATCGAGGCGCTGCGCCAGGCGGGCGGCTACGAAAAGCTCGTCCTGTACGGCACCTCGTTCGGCACGAAGGTCGCGCTGGAGTACGCAGAGCGCTACCCGCAGAACGTCGAAGCGCTGGTGCTCGACTCGGTCGTGCCGCCCGAAGGGCAGGAACCGTTCGCGATCCCAACGTTCCAGGCGATCGCGGGCGTGCTCGACGAGCTCTGCGCCGGCGACGCCTGCGCCGGGATCACCGCCAACCCCGTCGGCGACATCGCCACCCTCGCCGCGCAGCTGCGCAAGCGCACGCTCAGCGGGTCGGTGTACGACGGCGCGGGCAGGCGCCACGCGACGACGCTCGACGAGCAGGGGCTGCTGGACATCCTCGAGGCCGGCGACCTGAACCCCGCTCTGCGCGCGCTGCTGCCCGCAGCCGTGCGCTCGGCGCTCGAGCACGACCCCGACCCGCTGCTGCGCCTGCGCCTGCTCTCCGAGGGGCTGATCCCCAACGTGCCGATCGAAAGCAACACCGGCGAACCATCGCAGGAGCTCGACGAAGCGCTGTTCGCCGCCACCAGCTGCGAGGAGAGCCCGTTCCCGTGGCAGCGCGGCGCCCCGCCGGCCACCCGGCTCACCGAAGCGCTCGACTACCTGCACGCGCAGCCGGCGAGCGATTTCTACCCGTTCGACCCGGTCACCGCGTACGCCAACAGCCTCGTGCCCGACTGCGCCGGCTGGCCGGACGCCTCGCCGCCGCCCCCCGCTCAGAGCGCTCTGCCCAACGTTCCCACGCTGATCCTCTCCGGCGAGCAGGACATGCGCACGCCGACCGCCGACGCGCGAACGGTCGCCGCGCGGATCCCCGACGCGCAGCTGCTCGTGGTCCCTTACACCGGGCACTCGGTGCTCGGCAGCGACGTCAGCGACTGCTCGGCGCTGGCGGTGAAGTCGTTCTTCGCCGGCAACTCCGTCGCGCCATGCACGACCACGAGTAACCCGTTCGCGCCCACTCCGGTGACGCCCACCAGGCTCTCCCGCGTGCACCCGCCGGCCGGGTTCGGCGGGCGGCCCGGACGGACGCTCGTGGCGGTGCTCGACACGCTCGTCGACCTCAACCGCCAGGTGATCGCGGCGACGCTGGAGGCCGACGCGGAACTGCCGAGCGGCTCGAGCTTCGGTGGCCTGCACGGCGGCTACGCCAAGCTCACCGCCACGAAGGCGGTCCTCAGGGACTTCTCGTTCGTGCCGGGCGTGGAGCTGACCGCGACGTTCCCCGTGCGCAACGGGGCGCTGCAGACGACGAGCATCCGCATCTCCGGCACCGAAGCCTCGCCGGGAACCGTGCGCGTCGGCGCCGACTCCGTGCGCGCCACCGGCACGCTCGCGGGCAGGGGCTTCGACGTCAGCCTCGCCAAGGTCACGCTGTCCCGCGCCGGCGCCCGCGAATGGCCGTCGCCGGCGACGATCGACGGGCTGTTCGGCGGCCGCCGGGCAGGGGCGCGGCTCGGCTCGCCGTCTTCCTCCTGGCTACCCTGAGCGGGTGCCCAACGCACTAGCGCAGGAGACCTCGCCGTACCTGCGCCAGCACGCCGAGAATCCCGTCGACTGGCTGCCGTGGGGGCCCGCCGCGCTCGCGCGGGCGCGCGCCGAGGACAAGCCACTGCTGGTGTCGATCGGCTACTCCGCCTGCCACTGGTGCCACGTGATGGAGCGCGAGTCCTTCGAGGATCCCCGCACGGCGGCCGTCATGAACGAGAGCTTCGTATGCGTCAAGGTCGATCGCGAGGAGCGCCCCGACATCGACGCCATCTACATGGAGGCCGTGCAGGGGATGACCGGCCACGGCGGCTGGCCGCTGAACGTGTTCCTCACGCCCGAGCAGCTGCCGTTCTACGGCGGCACGTACTTCCCGCCCGACGCGCGGCGGGGGATGCCCGCGTGGACGCAGGTGCTGCAGGCGATCGCCGAGTCCTGGGAGCAGAACAAGGAGGCGATCCGCGCGGGCGGCGAGCGCCTGCGCGAGCGCCTTTCCGGAGGCGCTCAGCTCACGCCCTCGACCGAGCCGCTCGACGAGCGCGCGCTCGAGCGGGCGGTTGCAACGCTCGCGGAGAGCTTCGATGCGCGACACGGCGGCTTCGACCACGCCCCGAAGTTTCCGCAGGCGCCCGTGCTCGAGCTCCTGCTGCTGCGCGACGGCGGGCGCACGATGGCGCTCACGACGCTGCACGCGATGGCCAGCGGCGGCATCCACGACCAGATCGGCGGCGGCTTCGCGCGCTACAGCGTCGACGCCACCTGGACGGTGCCCCACTTCGAGAAGATGCTCTACGACAACGCCCTGCTCGCGCGCGCGTACCTGCACGCCTGGCAGGCGTGCAATGAGCCCCGTCTGCGCGAGGTGTGCGTCGACACGCTGGAGTGGGCGCTGCGCGAGATGCGCGGCCCGGAGGGCGGCTTCCACAGCGCGCTCGACGCCGACTCCGAGGGCGTGGAGGGGCGCTTCTACGTGTGGACGGTGGCCGAGCTGCGCGATGTCCTCGGCGAGGACGCCGACCCGGCGATCGCCTGGCTCGGCGCGAGCGAGCAGGGGAACTTCGTCGACCCACACCATCCGCAGCCAGGTCTGAACGTCCTGCAGGGCCACGGGCCCGAACCGCATGCGGCCGTGCGTGAACGCATCCGCCGGCGCCTGCTGGAGGCGCGCGAACGGCGCGAGCGCCCGGCGCTGGACGACAAGCGCCTGACAAGCTGGAACGCGTTGATGATCGCCGCGCTCGCGGACGCCGGCGCGGCGCTCGGCGGAGACGAGGGGAGTCGCTATCTGGACGCCGCCGTCTCGTGCGTGGAGTTCCTGCAGAGCTCGATGCGCGACGAGCGCGGCCGCCTGCTGCGCAGCTACAACGACGGGCATGCCAAGATCGACGCCTACCTCGAGGACCATGCCTTCCTGCTCGAGGCGCTGATCGCGCTGTTCGAAGCCACGTGCGACGAGCGCTGGTTCCAGCAGGCGATCGCGCTCGCTGACGAGATGATCGCGCGCTTCGCCGACAGCGAGCAGGGCGGCTTCTTCTCGACCGCGTCCGACGGCGAAGCGCTGATCGTCAGGCGCAAGGACCTGGAGGACTCCCCCATCCCCTCCGGCTCATCCAGCGCCGCCGTCGGCCTGCTGCGCCTCTCCCAGCTCACAGGCAGCGAGGAGTACGAGCGCCAGGCCCGCGGCGCCATCGCGCTCGTCGCCGAGATCGCCCCACGGCACCCCACGGCGTTCGGTCACATGCTGCAGGCGATGCACTGGCAGCTCGCGCCAGCGCGGCCGATCGCTTGCGCGGTGCCGCCGCCAGCGCATTGAGCCGGCCGGATCTAGAGTTTCATCCCAAGGCGCAGCCAGAATCAGCCCATGCACGCGACGCAACTGGCGAAGCTGAGCCACGAGGCTGCAATCCACGCACTGGACCTCCAGGAGCGCGGAGTCGAGCAGCTGCGGGCGAGGACGGGAACCCTACTCGCGGCATCGTCGCTGACCGCCTCATTTCTCGGGGCACAGGCTATCCGGCGAGGTAGCAGCATCGGCACACTCGCAGCCTTTGCCCTGGTCGCACTCGCGTGCTCGATCGTTCTCTGCATCTATGTGCTGCTCCCAAAGAGCGACTTCGTGTTCGAGATCAGCCCGTCGAGGATGTACGAGTCGTTGTTCGAGGTGGCAGAAGACGAGTCGGAGGTCCACCGCCACCTCGCGTACTGGCTCGAGGACTTCTGGCGAGCCAACCAGGCCAAAATCGACATCCTTGGCCGCTATTTCCTGGTCGCAGCGATGGCGTTGATTCTTCAACTCGCATTCTGGTCATGGGCACTCGCCGCTAGCATCTCGTGAGATGAGCGTTACGCGTCCGACACCGCCCCCTCCGCCTCCTCCGCCGCCCCCGGATCTGGGCCTGCGCGAGACGCAGGGATGGAAGTGGCTCGGCTTCCTGACCAGGTAGCGCCAGCCCGCCCGATCGCTTGCGCCGTGCCGAGGGCGGTGTAGGATCTCGTCGCGGTGCTGGATAACGCGACAATTCTTCTCATTCGTCACGCCGAGAAGCCCGGTGACTCCAACATCGACCGCATCGAGGACGGGACGTTCCTCATACCGGCCGGTCGCCAGCGGGCGCTCGCGTACATCGCGTACTTCCAATCCCTGCAGATAACCGACGTCAACGACGACAAGGTCACCGCCTACCCGTTCAAGCTCGACGCGCTGTTCGCCGCAAGAGACAGCAAAGCGAGCCATCGGCCGCGCCTGACGCTCGAGCCCGTCGCCGTCGCCGCGGGGCTCGACATCAACTGCGACTACGCGGAGACCGAGTTCGAAAAGATCATCAAAGAAATGGGGGAAATACCGGAGCGGAGGATCCTCGTGTGCTGGCACCACGAGAAGATCCTCGCTCTGGCCGACCAGCTGCTCGCGTTCGCGGGCCATCCGGGAAAACTCCCGGCGGCGAGCCGCTGGCCGACGACCTGGCCGGGGAAAGTCTTCGGCTGGACCCTGCAGATCCGCCTCGACGCCAACCGCAAGCTGATGGTCCCGTGGACCAAGTGCACCAACCAGAAGATGATGTTCGACGACAAGGTGGAGCCGCCGGCGGACGCCGCCTGAGTCGCGCGCACGCGCGCGGCCCGACCGCCTACAGAATCGACAGATAGCGGTCGAGCTCCCACTGCGTGACGGTCACGCGGTAGTCGTCCCACTCCTGGCGCTTGATCTCGACGTAGCGGTTGAACATGTGCTCGCCGAGCGTGCGCAGCACGAGCTCTGACTCGGCTGTCAGCTCGATCGCCTCGCCGAGGCTCTCCGGCAGCTGCTCGACGCCGAGGCGCTTGCGCTCCTCGCCGGGCAGGTGGTAGAGATTCTTCTCCATCGGCTCGGGCAGCTCGTAGCCCTTCTCGATGCCCTCCAGGCCCGCCTGCAGCAGCACCGCGAACGTCAGGTACGGGTTGCACGCGGGGTCCGGGCAGCGCAGCTCCATGCGCGTCGCCTTCTCGGTGCCGGGGTGATACAGCGGCACGCGCACGAGCGCCGAGCGGTTGCGCCGCGACCACGCCACGTACACCGGCGCCTCGAAGCCCGGCACCAGGCGCTTGTACGAGTTGACCCACTGCGCGAAGATCGAGCAGATCTCGCGCGCGTGCTTGAGCTGGCCGGCGATGAACGCCTTGCCGACGTCTGAGAGGAAGTACTGGTCGTCGGGGTCGAAGAACGCGTTCTTGCCGTTCGAGAACAGCGACTGGTGCGTGTGCATGCCCGAGCCGTTCTCGCCGAACAGCGGCTTCGGCATGAACGTCGCGTGCCAGCCGTACTTCATCGCGTACTCCTTGACCGTGATGCGGTACGTCATGCAGTCGTCGGCCATCTTCAGCGCGTCGGAGTAGCGCATGTCGATCTCGTGCTGGGACGGGCCCACCTCGTGGTGGGTGTACTCGACGTGGATGCCCAGCTGCTCCAGCGCCAGCACCGTCTCGCGGCGCACGTCCGAGCCCGCGTCCAGCGTCGTCAGGTCGAAATAGCCGCCTTCGTCGAGCACCTCCGTAGAGCGCGAGTCCTTGAACAGGAAGTACTCGAGCTCCGGGCCCACGTTGAACGTGTCGAAGCCCATTTCCGCCGCGCGCTCCAGCGCCCGCCGCAGAACGTGGCGCGGGTCGCCCTCGTACGGTGTTTTCTCCGGCGTGATCACGTCGCAGAACATCCGCCCCACGCCCTGCTCCTCCGGGCGCCACGGCAGCACCGCGAACGTGCTCGGGTCGGGCATCGCGATCATGTCCGACTCCTCGATCGCGTTGAAGCCCGTGATCGACGAGCCGTCGAAGCCCATCCCCGCCTCGAACGCGTCGTCCAGCTCCGCCGCGTTGATCGAGAACGACTTCAGCTGCCCGAGGATGTCCGTGAACCAGAAGCGGATGAAGCGGATGTCGCGCTCCTTGACGAACGCCTTCACGTCATCTGCGGTCTTCGGCTGGTCCGGCATCCAGCAGGGACCTTAACCGATGCCCCGTGCCAGCCGGTATCGACTGTTGGCCAAAGACATCACGACCGGCCAGAGCAACCAGCCTGAGCCGGTCGAGGGTCGAGTGGGGCAAGGACGCAGGGAGCGTGGCGTGCTGTGCACGCGAGCGACCGAGGACGCCGCCCCGCGAAGTGCCATCGGCCGGCTCAGGTCAATGACCGGCTACAGCCGCCACGAACTTCGCGACGTCTTCGGCTTCCTTGCCCTGGTAGAGCAGCGCGGGCATCTGCCCGAGGCCGCGCGCGCGGCCTTCCTGGATCGCGTTCTCGACCAGCGCGATGCGGCCGGCGTTGGTGGCGATGTCGTCGCCCACGCGGATGTCCAGGTCCGGGCCGATGCGCCCGACCGACTTGACCGCCGCCAGCGTGTGGCAGACGGCGCAAGCGTGCGCGAACAGTTCGCGGCCCTTCTGCTGTTCGCCGCTCAGGTGCACGCCGCCGATCGCCACGCTCGCCTTGTGCTCGCCGTTGAACGCCAGCACCAGCGCCGGCACGACCAGGCCGAACGCGAACACGACGACGACCCCCAGCGTCACCAGGCGCTGCCCGATCGTCGACGGTTCCTGCGAGGAGCTCAGCGCGCCGCGCGGGCCGCCGCGCATCGCCAGGAAGAACGTGCCCAGGGCGAGCAGGATGAATATCGCGAGGACGATGTACAGCATTGAGCGCGGGAAGATATCGGGTGGCGCCGCCGGACGGCGCGATGAGAGCCCTCCCACCCTTTAGGAGCGCCGAAGGAGCCGCGCTAACCTGGATGTGGTCGCACAACCCAAGGACGTGGAAGCACAGCGATGAACATCCTCCGACGTCTCCCCCTCTCGCGCCTGCTGCTCGTATGCGCGCTAGCGCTCGTCGTCGGGGTCTCTGCGACCGCGCTGGCGTTCGCGCTCGGCGCCGGGCCCACACCGCCCGCCAAGCCGCTCGCGCAGGCGATCCACGACGCGCTCGCGGGAACCGGCGGGGAACAGATCCAGGGCGTCAGCGCGAGCGTCACGCTCACCGACCACCTGCTCGAAGGCGCCAGCCTCGCCACCGGCGGGCGCGGCGGCGAACTGGCCTCCAACCCGCTGATCACCGGCGCCTCCGGGCGGCTGTGGATCGCCAAGGACGGACGTGTGCGCCTGGAGCTGCAGTCCCAGCAGGGCGACACGCAGGTCATCTACGACGGGCACACCGTCACGCTGTACGACGCCGCCAGCAACACCGAGTATCGCTACACGCCGCCCGCCGGCGAAGGCGAATCCGGCTCGGGCTCCAGCTCCGGCCAGCCGTCGGGATCCGGCGACCACGAAGTCCCCAGCGTCGCCAAGATCGAAGAAGCGATCGCCCGCCTGAGCGAGCACGCGGACGTCTCCGGCGCGACGCCCACCGACGTCGCCGGCCAGGCCGCGTACACCGTGCGCGTGTCGCCCAACGAAGCCGGCAGCCTGTTCGGCGGCGTCGAGCTGTCGTTCGACGCCGTCCACGGCGTGCCGCTGCGCGCGGCCATCTACTCCTCCACCAGCAGCGCGCCCGTGATCGAACTGGCCGCCAGCGAAATCTCCTACGGCCCCGTCGCCGCGTCCGTCTTCGAAATCAACCCGCCGTCCGACGCCAAGGTGCAGGAAATCGCGACGCCGTCCGGCGGCGAACACACCTCGTCGACCCACACGGGCGAAAAGCCGAAGGTCACGACCTCCGGGCATGGCCCAGCCACGATCGCCGTCCTGGAAAGCAAGATCAATAAGAAGGATGCCTCTGGCGCTGGCGGGGAACCGCTCGAAGGCCTCCCCAAGGTGACGATCAACGGGGTCAGCGCCGACGAGCTGCGCACCGAGCTCGGCACGCTGCTGAGCTTCGAGCGCGGCGGCGTGCGCTACCTGCTCGCCGGTTCCGTCACGCCCGCGGCGATCGAAGCAGTCGCGCGGGGCCTGTAGCGTGAGCGGCGACGCGTCGCCCCCGGGCGACGGCGCCCCGCCGGTCAGGGCGCGCGGGCTGGTCAAGCGCTATCGAGAGGTGCTGGCGGTCGACCACATCGACCTGAACGTGCACGCCGGCGACGTGTACGGCTTCCTCGGCCCGAACGGCGCCGGCAAGACGACGACGCTGCGCATGGCGCTCGGCCTGATCACGCCCACCGAGGGCACGGTCGAGCTGTTCGGGCGCGACCCGCTGCGCCACGGCGCGCGCGCGCTGGAGGGCGTGGCCGGGTTCGTGGAGGCGCCGCGCTTCTACCCGTACCTGACCGCGCGCAAGAACCTGCAGCTGCTCGCGGCGCTCGACGGCGACGGCGCCGCCGGGCGCATCGACGAGGTGCTCGACGTCGTCGAGCTGTCCCCGCGGGCCGGCCACAAGGTCGGCGGCTACTCGCACGGGATGCGCCAGCGCCTGGGGATCGCCGCGGCGCTGCTGCGCAGGCCGCGCCTGTTGATCCTCGACGAGCCCGCCACTGGCCTGGACCCCGCGGGCATGCGCGACATGCGCGCGCTGATCCGCCGCCTGGCCGACGAAGGCATCACCGTATTGCTGTCGAGCCACCAGCTGCCCGAGGTGCAGGAGCTGTGCGACCGCGTCGCGATCGTCGACACCGGGCGCGTCGTGTACGAGGGCGCGCTCGCCGACCTGCGCCGCCAGGGCGGCGCCAGCTACCGGCTGCGCACGAGCGACGACGCGCGCGCGCTGGAGGTGGCGCGCGGGCAGGCGGGGATCGAGCACGTCTCCGCCGGCGAGCACGGCATCAGCCTGCAGGCCGACGAGCGGCACGTCGGCGAGCTGTCGCTGGCGCTCGGGCACGCCGGCGTGGCGATCCTCGCGCTCACCCCAGAGCTCGCGACGCTCGAGGACCTGTTCTTCAGGCTGACCGAGGGCGGCGGCGACGGCCGCGGGGCTGGCAACGGGACGAAGCCGCAGGCGGTGCAGGTCGGATGAGCAGTGCCGCCGCCACTCCTGCAGCCGGCGCATCCCCGGCCGCGCCGCGCGCCTTCGCGCGCTCGCGGCGCCCGTCGGTGCTGACCGTCTACCGCTGGGAGCTGCGCAAGCTCGTCTCGCAGAAGCGCACGTACCTGGGCCTCGCGCTGGTGATCGTGCTGCCGCTGATCTTCGTGATCTTCGAGGGCGTGCACCACGCGCACAACCACCAGGGCAACATCTTCGCCACGGAGATCACACAGTCGGGGCTCGCGACGCCGGTGCTGATGCTGCTGTTCATGTCCGGCTTCTTCCTGCCGCTCGCCGCGTCGCTCGTCGCGGGCGACATCTTCGCCAACGAGGACGGCAATGGGACGCTCAAGACGATCCTCACGCGCTCGGTCGACCGCGGCCAGGTGTTCGCCGCGAAGGCGCTCGCGGCGATGACGTACGCCGCGACCGCCGTGTTCCTGTCGGCAGCCGTGGCGACCGTAGCCGGCGTCATCTCGTGGGGCTTTCACTCCGTCAGGACGTTCTCCGGGACCGTCGTCTCCGCGCCCGAAGCGCTGCTGCTCGTGTTCGCATCCAACGCCGTCTACCTGATCCCCCTGTTCGCCCTGGCCGGCATCGGCGTGCTGCTGTCCGCCGCCACCCGCAACAGCGCCGGCGCCGTCGTCGGCACGATCGGCCTCGTCATCCTGCTATTCATCGTCGCCGAGATCCCCGGCCTGGAAGGCATCCGGCCGTACCTGCTCACGGAACAGTTCCAGGCCTGGCAGGGGCTCTTGCGCACGCCCACCGACTGGGCGCCGATCGCGCACTCGGCGTGGGTGTGCGCGCTGTACGGGGTGCCGTCGCTGTTCGCGGGGTATCTAGTGTTCCTGCGGCGGGATGTGGCGGGGGGGTAGGTCAGCCTGGTATCGGCCAGTACAGACCCGCTCGAAGCGGACACGCCGATCGGCGATATAGGGACAGGTGCCGAGGTCGCGCTGGTCTCAGGTCGACGCCCTGAATTGCCGATACGAAGCGAACCAGCGTCGGCGCTGAGATCGGTCGTATCGGCGATGCGAAACCCGTGCTGCATGTGTTAGGGGACTGATGAGACTAGGACTCCAGTATTCGAGTATCGGCCTGCTGATCTCCGTTCTCGTTCTCGTCGGTACGCCGCCCGCTTATGGGGGGAGCTTCCTGGCGCCCTGTGTGGGAGGGGGCATGAAGACATTGCAGGACAGCGGGAACTCCAACGGAGCGGTGCTCGTGACCTGGCAAGAAGCACGCGAAGGCAGCGAAGAAACCTGCGCGAGCTCGGTGGCGGAGGCCGCGATCGGCTCGCCGGCCACAGGGTTCATCGACACCGGCCCGATCTCCAAGCCGGGCGCGCTGGCGCGGCCGACGGGCGTGTTCATCGACGACGCGGGCGATGGCTGGATCGTCGGGACCCGGGAGACGTTCACTGGGTTCATCAGGTACGGCCCGACCTACCGTGACTCCGGGGCCTGGCTCGCGTTCCGGCCGGCCGGTGGTGTGTTCCGTGCCGCCGTCGCGCTGGCCGCCTCGAGCGCCAACGTCGAACCGTTCCTCGTGGGCGACGGTGCGGGGACGGTCCTCGTCGGCTGGAACGTCCTCGGCAGGGGCGCATACCTCCAGTGGGGCGACCCCTCGGGGAGGCTGTCCGCGCCTCAGTTCTTCAAGGGTCTGTCTGTCAGCTCTCTCGGGATCGACGACCAGGGAGCGGCGCTGATCGCCGGCCAGCAAACGGCACGCGCTAAGCGCCCCGTGGACCTACTGATCAGCGGCCGTGCCGGCCGGTTCTCACGTCCGCGCCTGCTGGCGCGCGCGCCGCGTACGCCGCCGCGGCAGGAAACCCCGGCCACGCTCTCACCGCCGACGGTGCGCGTGGGCCCTGCCGGTCAAGCGCTCGTCATGTGGCAGCTCAACCCGGACCCGGGCCCCCACGAAGAAGAGCGAATGCTCGCCTATCGCTCACCGACCGGCAAGCTCGGGAAGCCGATTCGCTACCCGTACTACCAACTGCCCGAAGCCGAGAATCCGGGCGAACTGCGCCTGGCCGCGCTCGACGGGAACGGTCGGGCAGCCTTCCTCGTCGATGAAGACTTCCGCGCCTATCTCACCACGCTCACGGCGGACGGGCGAATCGATCAGCTCCGGGAGCCTCTTACACCGGGCAAAGACCTCTCGTTGGGAGTCGCGTCGGTGGCGGCGAACGCCGCCGGCGAGTTCGTGGTCGCGTGGACGCGCGGCGGCAGCATCGAATACACGCTCGGCACCGAACCGACGGCGCTTCCGGTGGCCCAAGCGATCAGCACTCCGCCCGGAGCCACCGATTTGGGAGCGCTAGTGACGATCAGCCAGACCGGCGAAGCGACCGCGGTCTGGCCGCGGTTGTTCTCGCTCACGCCGCGGGAAGAGGCGATCGAGGCACAGACCCTGGCGCCGGGAGCCACACCCGTGCAGATCGCGTTCCACAAGCCACTGCACTGATCGCTCTGCGACCGAGGGTCTCTAATGGGGCATCAAGTGATCGACCGGTAACATTTGCGGCCGAGGGCTCGCGATGTGATCGATCGGTAACTCGACGCACGCGAACTGTGCGCCCCTGTCCGTCGGCGCACCTCAGTCTCAGGCCACCTCAGCCGGCAGGTCCACCACGGTCAGCTCCACCCCGCCCATCAGCCGCCGCGCCTCGCGCGCGTCGATGATCCCCGCCCCCAGGCGCCCGGTCGACTCGGCGCCGCAGGCGACGCCGAAGCGCAGGCACTGGTCGGGCGCGCGGCCTTCGTAGCGCGCCGCGAGGAAGCCGGCGAGGAAGGCGTCGCCGGAGCCGCTTCGTGCGACCGGCTCGCGCGGCTCGATGCGCGCGCGCTTGAGCAGCCGCTGGCCGTCGACGAGCACCTGCGCGAAGCAGCCGTCGGGGAGCGTCATGATCGCTTCGCGGGGGCCCAGCGCGGTGATCTCCGCGACCGCCAGCGAGCGCTCGTCCTCGCCCGCGAACTCGTGCCCGACGAGCTCCTCCGCCTCGAGCACGTTCGGCGAGACGACGTCCGGCTCCGCGCGCACCGCCTGGCGCAGCGGCTCGCCGTCGGTGTCGACGACCGTGATCACGTCCAGGCGCTCGAGGTCCCTGATCAGCGACGCGTACATGTCGGGCTCGACGCCACGCGGCAGCGATCCCGCGAACACGACGATCGCCGCGCCGCGCGAGAGGTACAGCAGCTTGTCGCGGAACAGCTCGACCTCGCGCTTGGACACCGCCGGGCCGCGTTCGTTGATCTCCGTCTGTTCGCCGGTCGTCGGGTCGAGCACGGAGGTGTTCGTGCGCGACTCCTCGCGGATGCGCACGAAGTCGTTGAGGATCGACTCCTCGGTGAGCTGCTCGACGATGTGCGTGCCCGTCGCGCCGCCCGCGAAGCCGGTGGCGATCACCGGCTGGCCCAGCGCCTTGAGCGTGCGCGCGATGTTGACGCCCTTGCCGCCCGCCATCGTGCGCTGGTCGACCGTGCGGTGGCGCCGCCCGAGCCTGAAGTTCGGCACCGCGAGCGACTTGTCGATCGCCGCGTTCAGCGTGACCGTGATGATCATCTTGGCCCTCTACCCGCCTTCCGGCACGCCCGAACGGCAGAAGATGCCCTGGCGTGCACGACACAAAGGCTAGCGAAGATCGGAAAGCCCCCACGCCGCCTCGCGCAGGCGCTCCGCCTCCGCGCGCGCCGCCGCCGCGGGCTCGCCGCCGTGCGCCAGATGCGCGTTGGCGATGCTGCGCGAGGCCGACACCAGGCCGCCCGCGCGACCCGGCGCGAACGCCGCCGCCAGCTCCTCCACGCGGCCGCCCTGCGCGCCCACGCCCGGCAGCAGGAACGTCGCGCTGGGCATCAGCTCGCGAGCACGCCGCAGGTGGCCCGGCTCGGTGGCGCCGACGACCGCTCCCACGTCGCTCACGCCTGCCTCCCCCACGCCCGGGCCGCCGAGCTCGTCCACGAGCGCCGCGATCCGCTCCCACACGCTGCCCGAGCCCTCCAGCCTCAGGTCCTCGATGTCCGCCGCGCCCGGGTTGGACGTGCGCACGAGCACCAGCACACCCGTGCCCGCGCGGCGCGCCGCGCTCACGAACGGCTCGACCGCGTCGGAGCCCATCAGCGGGTTGACCGTCGTCAGGTCGGCGCCGATCCCCGCGATCCGCCCGAACGGGCTGTCGATGCCGTCGATCAGCGCGCTCGCGTACGCCTGCGCGGTCACGTCGATGTCGCCGCGCTTGCCGTCGGCGATCACCAGCAGCCCGAGCTTACGCGCGTGCGCGGCCACCGCTTCCAGCGCCGCCCAGCCCGCCGCGCCCATCACCTCGAAGCGCGCCAGCTGCGGCTTGACCGCCACGCACGCCTGCGCAGTAGCGTCGAGCAGGGCCCGGCAGTGCGCGAGAACCGCGTCGGCGGCGGCCTGTGCCGGCGTCCGGTCGCTCGCGGGCGCCGCCGCGCCGCCGCCCGGCCACAGCGCCCGCAGGTCGGGATCCAGGCCGAGCACGATCTGCGACTCGCGCTCGGCGACCCGAGCGACCAGCGCGTCGCCGAACGAACGCGCTGGGCTCAGCGACCCTTCACCGCGCTCTTCAGGCCGCTGCCAGCGGTGAAGCGGGGCACGCGCGACGCGGCGATCTGTATGCGCTCGCCCGTGCGCGGGTTGACGCCCATGCGCGCGCCGCGCTCGCTCACGTGGAACTTGCCGAATCCCGACACCGTCACCTCGCTGCCGCGGCGCAGCGCATCCTCGACGGTCGCCAGCACCGCATCGACCGCCCGCGAGGCATCCGCCTTGGTCAGATCGGCGCGATCGGCCACCTGGTCGACCAGCTCGGACTTGGTCACTTCGCCCTCCTCGTTAGTGAAACTGTCGTAACGACGCTAACACCGCGTGCGGACAGGCGCATAGGCAACAATACGCCGATGGCGATCACGCGCATCGCATGGCTGGTGACGGTGCTCGTGGCCCTGATCACCGCGCTGCTGCTGGCCCTGTCCGGCTACGACGGCTATGCGGGGCTGGGCGTCGCGGTCGCGGCGTCGGCCTCGATCAACCTTCTTTAGACGGATGCCCGCGCGTCGTGACGAAAGCCGCTGAGCGGTGATCAGATGGCATTCGCCGCTCGCTGAATGGCTCATGCGCTTGAATTGCGGGGCTGGTCAGCCTGGCGGTAAGGGGCGGCACCGGTCCCGCGAGGGAGAAGGCCAGGAAGTAGACCCGGGTCGCGCCACCAGCTCAATCGAGCAGCGCCGCGATCTCGCGCATCATCCAGACTCGATCCGCCCCGGCCTCGGCTTCGTCCGTATAACCATGGCTATACGGCTGCGGCGATATGAAGCCACTCGAGCAAACCCCGAGCCGCGCGGCCGCGGTGGCTGATCGCGTCCTTCTGCTCGTCTGAGAGCTCGGCCATCGTCAGCGGGGCCTGGCCGTCCTCGACCGGCGGGCCGTCGTCGGGCACGAACGCAGGGTCGTAGCCGAATCCGCCTGCGCCCCGCGGCTCGTCCGCCAGCCGTCCGCGGCAGCGACCCTCGAACACCTGCTCGACGCCGCTCGACGGATCCACGTAGGCGACAACGCACACGTACTCCAGCGCGCTGCCAGCCGGCGCCTCGCGCAGCAGCTTCTGCAGGTTCTCCGCGTCCGTCGCGTGCTCACCGGCGTAGCGCGCCGAGCGCACGCCCGGCGCACCGTCGAGCGCCGCCGCGGCGATGCCCGAATCGTCCGCGATGCTCACCCGGCCCGTCGCCTGCGCCGCCGCCCGCGCCTTTCCGAGCGCGTTCTCGGCGAACGTCTCGCCGTCCTCAGGCGGCAGCGACACGCTCTCGGGGAGCGCGTCGATCTCGATGCGATCGGCGCCCGGGCGCTCGAGCAGGCGCGCGAACTCGCGGCGCTTGTGCTCGTTGTGCGTGGCCAGCAGCAGCTTCAAATGCCTGCGGCGATCGCCTGCTCCTGGGCCCCGCGCAGCTGGTCGATGCCCCGCGCCGCGAGGCCCAGCAGCTCGTCCAGGTGCGCTCGCGACAGCGGCGTGCGCTCGGCCGTCGCCTGCACCTCGACGAGGCCGCCGCCGTCGGTCATCACCACGTTCGCGTCCACCTCCGCGGTCGAGTCCTCGGAGTAGTCGAGGTCGAGCAGCGCCGCCTCGCCGATGATCCCGCACGAGACCGCCGCCACCGACCCGCTCAGCGGCGTGCGCTCGAGCTTGCCCTCGCTCTGCAGGCGCGCGCACGCCAGCGCCAGCGCCACGTACGCGCCCGTGATCGACGCGCAGCGGGTGCCGCCGTCGGCCTGCAGCACATCGCAGTCGAGATAGATCGTCCGTTCGCCCAGCGCCTTGAAGTCGACGACCACGCGCAGCGAGCGCCCGATCAGGCGCTGGATCTCGATCGTGCGCCCGTCCTGGCGACCGCGCGTCGCGTCGCGCTGCTTGCGTTCGCCCGTCGACGCCGGCAGCATCCCGTACTCGGCCGTCACCCAGCCGCGGCCGCGGCCGGTCATCCAGCGCGGGACCCCCTCCTGCGCGGAGGCCGTGCAGATCACGCGCGTCTCGCCGACCGAGATCAGCGCCGAGCCGGTGGCCGTGCGCATGAACCCCGGCTCGATGCTCGTCGGACGCAGCCCGTCCGGCCCGCGGCCATAGCTGCGCTCGATTGACCCGCCTTGCACGCTGGCCATCATTCCAGAGCGCTACGGTCGACGGATCTTGCGCGCGCTCGTGGTCTCCAACATGCTCCCCGACGCCGCCCATCCCGAGCGCGGGCGCTTCGTCCGCGACCAGGTCGCCGCGCTGCGTCAGCTCGACGGCGTCGACGTCGAGCTGTACGAGTTCGCGCCAGGTGTCCGGGCGCTCGCCGGCGCGGGCCCGGAGCTGCGCCGGCGCTTCCCCGAGCGCTTCGACGTCGTGCACGCGCACTTCGGGCTGTCCGCCTGGCCGGCGCTCGCCGTCCGCGCCCGCGTGCGCGCGCTCACCGTTCACGGCACCGACCTCAGCCATCCCCGCACGCGCCTGGCGACCGCCGCGGTGCTGCCGCTGATCGACCTGCTCGCGGCCGTGTCCGCGCCGCTCGTGCAGCAGCTGCCCGGGCGCGCCGCACGCCGTCGCGCCCTCGTGCTGCCGTGCGGCGTCGACCTCGAGCGCTTCCACCCGATCCCCCACGCGCAGGCGCGCGCCGAGCTGGGCCTCGATCCCGAGCTCCCGTACGTCCTGTTCCCCGCCGACCCCGCCCGCCCGGAGAAGCGCCACGACCGCGCGCTCGCGCTCGCGCAGGCCGCCGGCGTGCAGCTGCTGACGCTCGGCCACGTCGACCCCGAGCGCGTGCCGCTGTGGGTCAACGCCGCCAACGCCGTGCTCGTGCCGTCCGAGCGCGAGGGCTTCGGGCTGGCCGTGCTCGAGGCGCTCGCGTGCGACGTGCCCGTGCTCGCCACCCCCGTCGGCATCCATCCCGACGCGCTCGCGAACGTGCCCGGCACGCTGTGCGCGCCGTTCGACCTCGAGCGCTGGCGGACCGCGCTCGAGCCGCACCTGGGTGACCCCGATCCGCGGGTCGCCGGGCGCGCCGGCGCGAGCCGCTTCTCGGCCGCCGAGATGGCCGCGCGCGTCGCCGGCGCGTGGCGCGAGGCGCTGGCGCGATCGCGGTAACGGTGCGGGTAGCATGGATCCGGCGTGAATCAGACATCTGGCACCATCCCCACGGACGCACCCGCGCAGGCACAGGATGAGAGCCCGTCCGCCCCGCCCGCCGGCGCCGCGATCGCAGCCGAGCCCGGCGACGCGCAGCCGGGCGGCTTCCAGTCCCGCGGGCGCGCACGCCGCCGCGCGCGCTTCCTGCGCAAGGCGCGCGAGCTCGCCTACCGCGACCTCGGCGGCCTCGTCTTCAACCTGCACCGCTTCGGGGCCCGCAACGACGCCCTCGTCCTCGCCAAGCTGACGACGCTCACGCAGATCGACACGGAGCTGCGCGCGATCGAATCCGCGCTAGGCGAGCGTCGGCCGATCACCGTCCTGCGCGAGGCCGGCATCACCGCCTGTCCGCGCTGCGCCGCGATCCACGGCAGCGAAGACGGCTTCTGTCCCAATTGCGGGCTGTCGATGGGCCGCCACGTCGACCTGCCGATCGGCGGCGCCGCCGCCGCGCCGGCGCCAACAGCGCAGCCGGCCGCTGCCACCCCGGCACCGGCGCCGTCGCCGCAGACGGCCGCGTTCGCTCCAGTGGAGACACCGGCCCCGCAGGCCACACCGGCGGCGCCGGCATCCACCTCGGCGCCGCAGACGGCGCCCGCGCCGCAGGCCGCGCCGCCCGCGCCCGCTCCCGCTTCCTCGACAGCCGCGCCCGTCCCAGCGGTGCCCGCGCCCGCACCAGCCGCGGGTCGCTCACCGACTCCGCCGGCCACCTTCGGAACCGCTCCGGCCCAGGAGGACGGGCCCACCGAGATCCTCCGTCCGCCGGTATCGGGCTCGTGAGCGTCGCCACCCCGCCGCCGGCGGGCGGCGCGACGCCCGCGGCCCCGCCGGCGCCCGCGCCGCCCGGCGAAGCGTGTCCCCTGTGCGGCGCGCCCCTGCACCCCGAGCAGGAGTGGTGCCTGAGCTGCGGCGCCGCCGCGCGCACGCGCCTTGCCGCGTCCCCCCGCTGGAAGGGCCTGATCGCCACGCTCGCAGTGGTCGTCGCGCTGTCGCTGGGCGTGCTCGCCGCCGCGCTCGTGAAGCTCGCGGCGGGCTCCGACTCCGCGCCGGCCACGACGCGGACCGTCACCACCGCGGCGGCGGTCGTGCCCACGGCGAGCGCCACGGTGCCGAGCGCCACCGTGCCGAGCACCGGCCTGCCGGCCACCGGCGCGGCCGGAGCGGGCACGACGGGCACGGCCACGACGACGACCACCCCGGCGGCCACGTCCACGGGGACCACCGCGACCGGCCTGGGCACCCCGAGCGCCAAAAAAGCAAAACGCAAGAAAGGCTTCGGCCTCGGCAAATCGATCGAAGAACTCATCGAAAGACGCAAACTGCTGAACAAATCCGGGACCGGCTGAGCGGCTCCGAGCGACCGTCGCCGGCGCGGCGGAACGGGGCCGCGCGTCGCGGACATATACGGTTCCCGCGATGCCCGTCCTTCCCTCGGCAGGGATTCAGGAGGCCGACGTCGCGGTGGTGGGCGCGGGCGCGGCCGGCCTGTACGCCGCGCTGTGCGCCGCAGGCGAAGGGGCCAGCGTGACGCTCGTCTCCGCCACGCCGCTCGCGCAGACCGCCAGCTACTGGGCGCAGGGCGGCCTCGCCGCGGCGCTCGCCGAGAACGACAGCTTCGAGCTGCACCTGCGCGACACCGAGGTCGCCGGGCGCGCGCTCGTGCGCCGCAGCGCCGCCGAAGCGCTCGTTCACGAGGCGCCCGACCGCGTTCGCGACCTGCAGGCCCTCGGCGTGCGCTTCGACGCCGACCGCTTCGGGCACCTGGCGCTCGGCCTCGAGGGCGGCCACTCGGTCAGGCGCGTCGTGCACGCCGGCGGCAGCGCCACCGGGCGGCGCGTCGTGCGCCAGCTCTCCGCGCTGGCCGCCGAAGAGCCGCGCATCACGGTGCTCGAGGGCGCCCGCGCGCAGGCGCTGTGGACCGACGAGCACGCCGGCGATCCGCGCTGTCGCGGCGTCGCCTGCGACGACGGCCGCGTGATCGCCGCGCGCGCGGTCGTGATCGCCACCGGCGGCGCCGCCGCGCTGTGGGCGCGAACGACCAACCCGCCCGGCTCGCAGGGCGTCGGCATGCTGCTCGCGCACGCCGCCGGCGCGACGCTCGCCGACCTCGAGCTGCTGCAGTTCCACCCCACCGCCGTGATCGGCATTCCCGGGCGCGAGGGCTATCTCGTGACCGAGGCGATCCGCGGCGAGGGCGCGACGCTGCACGACGCATCGGGCGAGCGCTTCGTCGACGAGCTCGCCCCCCGCGACGAGGTCTCGCGCGCGATCCAGGCGCTGCTGGAGCGCAGCGGCGAGCGCTCCGTCGGCCTCGACATGCGCGCGATCGACCCCGCGCACTTCCCCAACGTCGTCGCGTCGCTGCGCGAGGCGGGCCTCGACCCCACGCGCGAGCTGATCCCCGTCGCGCCCGCCGCCCACTACATGATGGGCGGCATCGTCACCGACCTGCACGCGCGCTCGACGCTGCCCGGGCTGTACGCCGTCGGCGAGTCCTCGTGCACCGGCCTGCACGGCGCCAACCGCCTCGCGTCGAACTCGCTGAGCGAGTGCTTCGTGTTCGCCCGCCGCGCCGTCCTCGACGCGCTCTCACGCGAGGCCAACGCGCTCCCCGCGGCCAGCGAGCGCGAGCTGCGGCGGCTGCGCGAGCTGCCGGCGCCCGCGATCGCGGAGCCGTCCACACGCGCGGCGCTGTGGAACGACGCCGGCGTCGTGCGCACGCCCGAGGGCCTGGCGCGCCTGCTTGAGGACCCGCACCCGCTCGCGCGCATGATCGCCGCGTGCGCGCTCGCGCGCACCGAGAGCCGCGGCGCGCATCTGCGCGCGGACCACCCCGAGCGCGACCCCGCGCTCGACTTCCGCCACGCGCTCGTCGACGGCGAGGACGCCATCTCCTGGGAGACCTGGCACTGAGGCCGCGTAGCAGAAGATAAGAATTTCCGTCGCGATCTTTATCTCGCGCTCCGTTCCGTTTGCAACCGTGTTAGTTGCAGGGGAAGTTCCTGGAGCGGACGGAGTCTTCAGGAACAGGCGGGTGTGCTCTCTGACCATCGGATCGATCGAAAGAGGGCGAGGAGCAGTCACATGTACCAGTTCAGCAGGGCCATCTACCGGGAGCTCGCGCCCCAGATACAGGCCCCACCCCCCGGCGCGCCCGCGGGCAGCAACCACGCAGCGGTCCTGCGCGCGTGCGAGCAGGTGATCACGCGCCTGGCCACCGACCGCCACTACTTCGCGCACCCCGCGCGCACGCTGTTCCTGGACATCCGCAACTACTTCCCGATGTCCGCGCAGAGCCACGTCCACAGGGCGATCAGCCGCTACATCGGCTACGCGCAGCTGTTCCTGGCCGAACATCCCCACGAGGGCTACACGGCCGTCAGCGGCGCCCCGCCGCAGTGCCGCGCGACCACGCGCAAGGGCTCGGCCTGCCAGCGCACGCCGCTGCCGCACAACGGCTACTGCCCCTCCCACCAGCATCTCGCCGACACGGAGAACCGCGAGCTGGCCGCAGCGTGAACCTGCCGTAGGCTCCCGGGATGCTCCTGGGCGTGGACGTCGGCGGCACCTTCACCGACGCCGTCCTGCTCGACGACGACGCGCGCGTCCACACCGCCAAGCTCCCCTCCACGCCCGCCGATCAATCGGTCGCCGTGCTCGCGGCGGTGCGCGAGGTCCTCGCCAGAGCCGGCGCGCGCCCCGAGGACGTCGAGCGCTTCGCGCACGGCATGACCGTCGCCACCAACGCGCTGCTGGAGGGCGGCACCGCGCGCACCGCGCTGCTCGCCACCGCCGGCTTCACCGACGTGATCGAGCTCGCCCGCCAGAATCGGCCGCACCTCTACCGGCTGTGCGAGGCCCGACCCGCGCCGCTGGTGTCCGCCGAGCTGCGCTTCGCCGTGCCCGAGCGCATGGGGCCCGACGGCCCGCTGCGCGCGCTGCACCCCGGCGACGCGCGCGAGCTGATCACCCGGCTCGCGCACGCCGCGCCGGAAGCGGTCGCGGTGTCGCTGCTTCACTCCTACGCCGACCCCGCGCACGAGCTGCTGCTCGGGGCGCTGCTCGCGGAGCTCCTGCCGGGGACGCACGTGTCGCTCTCGTGCGAGCTCGTCGGCACGTTCCGCGAGTACGAGCGCACGGCCACGACCGCGCTCGACGCCGCCCTCTCCCCCCTGCTCGCCTCCTACCTCGCCCGCCTGTCCGGCGACGCCCGCGAGCTCGGCGTGCCCGAGCCGCAGATCATGCAGTCCTCCGGCGGCCTCACCGACCTCGCCCACGCGGGCACGCACGCGGCGCTGACCGTGCTCTCCGGCCCCGCCGGCGGCGTCGGCGGGGCGCTGCTGCTCGCGCGGCTCGCCGAGGAGACCGACGTGCTGTGCTTCGACATGGGCGGCACCTCCTGCGACGTCTGCCTGATCGAGCACGGCCAGGTACCCGAGACCGCCGAGCGCACGGTCGCCGGACGCCCGCTGTCGCTGCCCGCGCTCGACATCCACACCGTCGGCGCCGGCGGCGGCTCGATCGCCTGGCGCGACCCCGGCGGCGCGCTGCGCGTCGGACCCGCCTCCGCGGGAGCCGACCCCGGGCCCGCGTGCTACGGCCGCGGCGGGCGCGAGGCGACCGTCACCGACGCCAACCTGCTGCTCGGGCGGCTGCTCGAGGACTCGCCGCTCGCCGGCGGCCTGACGCTCGACCGGCAAGCGGCCGAGGACGCGATCGCGCGCCTGGCCTGCGAGCTCGGGCTCGAGCCGATCGCCTGCGCGGAGGGGATCGTGCGCGTCGCCGAGGCGGCGATGCTCGGCGCGCTGCGCGTGATGAGCGTCGAGCGCGGCATCGACCCGCGCGGCCTCGCGCTGATGCCGTTCGGCGGCGCCGGGCCGCTGCACGCGGCCGCGCTCGCCCACCAGCTCGGCATCGCGCGCGTGCTCTGCCCGCGCGCCTCCGGCGTGCTGTGCGCGCTCGGCCTCGCCGCCGCCGCGCCGCGGCGCGACTCCGCGCGCACGGTCATGCTCGGCTGCGCCGGCGGGCGTCCGCTGTCCGCGCAGCTCCTGTCCGGCGAGCGCGACGCGCTCGTCGCCGAGGCCGCCGCGGCGCTCGCCACGACCCCCGAGCGCGTGCGCGTGCGCCACGAGCTGCGCTACCGCGGCCAGTCGTTCGAGCTGCCCGTCGAGGAGGAGCTCGACCCGCGCGGAGGGCTCGAGCCCGGGGCGTCATCCGCGTCGCCATCGGCCGGGCTCGATCGCGAAGGCCTCGACCCCGACGGCCTGCGCGACGCCTTCGCGCGCGCGCACGAGCTGCGCTACGGCTACCGCGACGACGACGCCGAGGTGGAGATCGTCAACATGCGCGCGTCCGTCTGGGGTCCGTCGCCGTCGCTGCGCCCGCGTGCGGCGCACGCGCACGCGCCCGCCGCCGACGTGCGCCCGATCGTGTTCGACGGCGAGGCGCTCGACGCGACCGTCCTGCGCGGCGAGCTGGCGCCGGGCACGCGCGTGTCCGGGCCGGCGCTGTGCGCGCTGCCCGAGGCCACGCTGCTCGTCCCGCCCGGCTGGTCCGGCGAGGTCGACGCGCAGGGGACCGTCCACCTGACGAGCGAGGAGGGGGCGATCGCGGGATGAGCGCGCCGGACCCGATCGAGCTGCAGGTGCTCAGCGGCGCGCTGCGCGCCGCCTGCGAAGAGATGGGCGTCGTGCTGATCCGCTCGGCGCACTCGTCGAACATCAAGGAGCGCCGCGACGCGTCCACCGCGCTGTTCGACGCCGACGGGCAGATGGTCATGCAGGCGGAGCACATCCCCGTGCACCTCGGCGCGATGCCCGCCGCCGTCGCCGCGGTGCTCGGCGAGCGGCACGCGCCGGGGGTCTCGTGGATCCTCAACGACCCGTTCGCCGGCGGCACCCACCTGCCCGACATCACCGTCATCACGCCCGTGTTCGCCGGCCCGGGGCCGGACGGCATGGGCGCAGCGCCCGGGCGCCCGATCGGCTTCGCCGCCAGCCGCGCCCACCACGCCGACGTCGGCGCGCGCGTGCCCGGCTCGATGCCCGCCGACAGCCACAGCCTGGACGAGGAGGGCGTCGTCATCTCCCCGCGGCCGCTCGACGAGCGCACGCTCGAGGATCTCGTCGCGCGCATGCGCCAGCCGCGCGAGCGCCGCGCCGACCTGCGCGCCCAGCTCGCCGCCAACCGCACCGGCGAGCTGCGACTGCGGGAGCTCGCCGCGCGCGTCGGCGTCGATCGCCTGCGCGAGGGCACCGACGCGGTGCTCGACTACTCCGAGCGGCGCACCCGCGCGTGCCTCGCCGCGCTGCCCGACGGCGAGTTGCGCGCCGAGGACGCGCTCGAGGCGCCCGACGGCGACCTCGTGCTGCGCGTGCGCGCCGTCGTCGACGGCGAGCGACTGCTGCTGGACTTCTCCGGCAGCGCGCCCCAATACGACGGCAACCTCAACTGCCCGCTCGCGGTCACCCGCTCGGCGTGCCTGTTCGCCGTGCGCGTGCTCACCGACCCCGACATCCCGCCCACCGCCGGCGCCTACCGCCCGATCGACATCCGCGCGCCGGAGGGCACCGTGCTCAACGCGCGGCCCGGAGCGGCCGTCGCCGCCGGCAACGTCGAGACCTCCTCGCGCGTCGCCGACCTCGTGCTCGCCGCGTTCGGGCGCGCGCAGGGCCAGGGCACGATGAACAACCTCACCCTCGGCGGCGCCGGATCCCCGCCACGCGCCACCGGATCACCGCGCGGCGAGGCCGAGCCGCGGCCGCGCGCATCCGACTTCTCCTACTACGAGACGCTCGGCGGCGGGCAGGGCGCGTGCGCCGACGCCGACGGCCCCAGCGGCGTGCACGTGGCGATGAGCAACACGCTCAACACGCCGATCGAGGCGCTCGAGCGGGAGTTCCCGCTGCGCGTGGTCGAGTACGCGCTGCGCCGCGGCTCCGGCGGCGCCGGGCGCCATCGCGGCGGCGACGGCGTCGTGCGCGAGCTCGAAGCGCTCGTCGAGATGACGTTCTCGCTGATCGCCGAGCGCCGCCGCCACCCGCCCCGCGGCGCCCGCGGCGGGCAGCCGGGCGCGTGCGGGCACGACAGCCTCGACGGGCGTACGCTGCCCTCCAAGAGCACCGGCACGCTGCTCCCCGGTCAGCGGCTGCGTGTGGAAACGCCCGGCGGAGGAGGATATGGGGATGCCCGAGCAGGAGACGACGAACCTGGCTGACCTGGGATCCGTGGGCTTCCTCGGCCTGGGGATCATGGGCTCGCGAATGGCGGCCAACATCGCGCGCGCCGGCGTGCCGCTGTCCGTCTGGACGCACACCCCCGGCAAGGCCGGCGCCTGGGCCTCCGAGCACGGCGCCACCGCGTACGCCACCCCCGCCGAGGTGGCGGAGCGCAGCGACGTGCTCGTCAGCATGGTCGTCGACGGCGAGCAGGTCGCGAGCGTGCTGCTCGGCGAGCACGGCGTCATCGACGCGGCGCGCCCGGGGCTGCTGTGCGTGGACATGTCCACGATCGGCCCCGTCGACGCGCGCCGCATCGGCGCCGCGCTCGGCGAGCGCGACGTGGCGATGCTCGACGCGCCCGTCACCGGCTCCTCGCCGCGCGCCGAGGACGGCACGCTGACGATCATGGTCGGCGGCCCGCACGAGCAGTTCCTGCGCGTGCGCGCGCTGCTGGAGACGATGGGCAGCCTGATCGTCCACGTCGGCGAACTCGGCCAGGGCCAGATGCTCAAGGTGATCAACAACTCGCTCGGCGCCGCCAACGCCGCCGCCGTCGCCGAGGCGCTGCTGCTCGCCCGCGCCACCGGCGTCGACCTCGACGCGCTCGTGCAGGTCACCTCCGCCGGCTCCGGCGGCTCGACGCAGCTGACGCTCAAGTCGGGGCCGATGCGCGAGCACGACTACACGACGCTGTTCAAGACCGCGCACCTGCTCAAGGACGTGCGCCTGTGCCTGCAGGAGGCCGAGACCGCCGGCGTCCCGTTCGCGGCGGCCGGCCACGCGCGGGACATCCTCACGGCGGCTATGGGCCGCGGCCACGCCGACCAGGATTATGCCTCCATCATCGAGGCCGTCGAGGGGCTCGCCGGGCGGCGCCTGTAGCCCTCCGGGCCTTCTCCGGACCTCGCCCGAACTGGCCAGGCGACCAAAAGCCGCCAAAAAAACCGCCCATTTGCAGGGGATTTGGGATTTCCGCCCAGGTTTCGTATCTTTAAGGGGCTGCGTGACGCTCCCAACAGGTCGGCGCGCGCAGTTCAGTTCCGACGTTTCCCTCTCATTCTCGTTCGTCTCGTTCGTTTCTTCTCCCATGCCAATTGCTTTCAAAGAATGGGCCGTCACCGTCCGCGCCCTCGCGGAAGGCGAGCAGCTGCTCACCCTGCGCAAGGGCGTCCTGCCGTCTGACAACAAGCCCCTCAAGCTCGCACACGAGCGTTTCTTCCTGTACCCCACGTTCGACCACCAGCCGGGCGACCTCGTCCGCGAGTCCCACCAGCCCGAGCTTCGCAGGGCCCTCGAGGAGGGCGTCTGGAGCGACGGCGAGCCGCCGCTGCACTCGTTCGTCTCCGGCGCCCCGCTGCAGCAGCCCGACCGCGTGCGCATCCGCGCGTGGGCGGAGGTCACCGACCACTTCACGATCGTCGACCCGCGCTGCGTCGACGCGCTCTCGCCGTTCTACGTGTGGACGCCCGACTACGCCGAAAAGCGCCTCGGCTGGCGCGGACGCCAGCCGCTGCACGTGCTGCTGCTGCGCACCTACCGCATCCCGCGGCCTGTCACCGTCAAGGTCAAGGACGAGTACACCGGTCCGAACCCCTGGATCGAGCTGCAGCGCGAACTCCCCTTCGAGGGCACGCCCGTGCTCTCCGACGCCGAGTTCGAGCGCGCCTCCGAGGAGATCAGGGCGATCACCTCAGAAGCGGCGGGTCAGCCGGTCCTGGTCTAGACGTAACGCCGTTTGGGAGGGCTGGGGCGGGATGGTCCTATGCGGCTGCGACGTGAGCCCACGCGTGGCGCGCGAGGCTCTGAGCGTATAGCGGCGTCTCCTTGCGGTTGTGTGCCGAGGCGCTTTCGTGGGTCGCGATTGCCGCCTGCTCGAAGGGGACTCCCTGCTGTTGGAGCGCGGCGAGCATCTCCTCGGTGGCCGTCAACGTCACACGGTCGCTGAACTCGCAGCGGTCCGTGCCAATGGGCTCGACACGGAGATCCCAAACGACCCCGAGCTGCGTGCGGCCCATCGGGGAGAACACGTCCGACAGCGAGACGAGACGACAGTGAGCGCTCTCGGTGATCTCGCCGACGTATTGCTGGATGATGAGGTTCTCGCCGATCTGCTCGACGACGATCTGCATGGGGCGCCCGTCATCGGTGGTGCTGGTGCCGCCGGCGATGTGTTCGGGCGGACAGCAGCGCTGGAACTCGGCGTTGGGGAGGTGGAAGAGCCAGTCGGCAATATCGACACGCTGGATGGGCACATCGATCGCGTGGCTGTAGACCGAGCTGGACAGAATGGCCTCAGACGTCGTGGTGTCGACCTGGTCGGACACGAAAGCTCCCTTGGTAGCGGGTCGACGAACGACCCAGGTGGTCTTGCCCTGTCGCGGGTCAAGCTAGACCGCGAGGCCGGGCGCCCGCTTCTGTCATACGACCGGCAAACGGAGGCTGCGCCCGTCGGCGAGCGAAAGCGGGTCAGCGGTGTCCTGTTGCCGACGAGCACCGCAGCAGGTTCTCGGGGCTAGCGCCGGCTCCTTCTCCACGCCAAGCAGCAGCCTGCCGGCGGTGGCTCCGCCCTCAACGGTGTTGGGTCTGAGTGGCGCTAGCCGGCGCGAGGGGGCGTCCTCGGCCGCTCGAACGCGAGCGCTTCACGCGCCGCCTCCGCGCCTGAGGCCGGGACGAGCACCTCGCGCGGGCCGATCATCGGGGAATAGCCGCCGATCGAGTTGCGCAGCAGGCACGGGATGCCCTCCTCGAGCAGCAGGCCCGCGATGAACTCCGCCTCCGGCTGATTCTTCGCCTGGGCGACCTTCACGAGCTCGCCCTCGGCGTACTGCGGCTTGATCTTGCGCGCCCGCTGCTGACGGGCGCTCGGAGCGTGCTCTGCCCCCGCCGGATGCACGAGCGGCATCCCGCACGACTCGCAGAAGCGCTCGCTCGGCGGGTGTGCGCGCCCGCAGGTCGGGCAGACGATCGTCTCCGCGGCATCCATCAGCGCACCTCCAGCGGAACCTCCCGGACGCTGCCGTCCTCGATCAGGTAGGAGCGCACCTCCGGCTCGGAGCCCGCGGCCAGGCCGACGATGATCCACTCGACCCCCGGCCAGCTCGCCGCGAAGTTGATGTCCGTCTGCGACGGGTACGGCCGGCTGCGCACGTGCGAGTGGTAGATCGCGCCGAGCGCCTGCCCCTCCGCCTCGATACCCAGGTACAGCGCCAGCAGCTCCTTCGGGTCGATCTCGAACTTCAGCGGGCTGTGGTGGATGTTCGTCGCGCGCAGCACGCGCGCCGCGCGCGCCTGCCCCCCGCCCGGCGCCGGTGTCCCCGCGTCCGGGCCCGCGTCCTCGACGGCGACCACGCCGCAGACCTCGTTGCGCGGGTCCTCCAGCGCGTGCGCCACCAGCTCGTCGAGCAGCTCCTTGGAGATGTTCATGTCCGGTTCACGTCCGCCCCACCGGCCGTGCGCGGGATCGCGCCCGCGCCTACCACCACACGGTCGACTCGAGATTCTCGATCTCGTCGACCGGCAGCGTGTAGATGCCGCTCGAGAGGTACTTCCAGCCGTCGTCGGCGACCACGAACACGACGTTGCCCTCGTCCAGCTCGCCGGCGATGCGCACCGCGATGCTCGCGATCGCGCCGGTGGAGACGCCCGCGAACACGCCCTCCTCGTCGAGCAGCTTGCGCGTCCAGGAGATCGCGTCGCGGTTGGTCACGAAGATCTTGCGGTCCAGCAGCGACAGGTCGATGATCGGCGGGATGAAGCCGTCGTCGAGCGAGCGCAGCCCCTGCACGGGCTCGCCCTGCATCGGCTCCGCGGCGACGATCTTGACGGCGTCGCCGAACGTCTCCTTCAGCCGCCGGCCATTGCCCATCAGCGTCCCGCCCGTGCCGAGGCCCGCCACGAACGCGCTCACCTCGTCGAGCTCTTCGAGGATCTCCAGCGCCGTGCCGTTGTAGTGGGCGTTCGGGTTGGCCGGGTTGCCGTACTGGTAGGGCATGTAGCAAGACGGGTCCGCGGTGGCCAGCTCCAGCGCCATCGCGACCGCGCCGTTCGAGCCCTGGTCGCCCGGCGAGTACACGATCTCCGCGCCGTACATGCGCAGCAGCTGCGTGCGCTCCGGCGTCACGTTCTCCGGCATCACCACCTTCAGCCGGTAGCCCCTGCGCGAGCAGATCATCGCCAGCGAGATCCCCGTGTTGCCGGACGTCGGTTCGAGGATCGTCTGGCCGGGCGCGATCGCGCCTTTCTCCTCGGCGTCCTCGATCAGCGCGCGTGCGACCCTGTCCTTGACCGAGCCGGTCGGGTTGCGCGACTCGAGCTTCGCCCAGATGCGCACGCCCGGCTTCGGCGACAGCCGCGGCAGCTCGACCAGCGGCGTGTGGCCGATCGACGCCACGATGTCCGCGTAGCGGCCCCCGCAGGGCCTGTTCCTCAGCCTCTCCGCCGCCATTACTTCACGGAATATAGCGAGGTATGGGAGCGCTATCGAGCGGCATCCGCCCGAGCGCTCGCACCCGCCCGCAGCGCGCGCGCCGCATGCGTTGGTAGGCTCGCGCCGAGCGCGCTGAAGCGCGCGAGCGAATCTTCTGGAGATCGGGGGCGTTGATGGGCGTTATCGGGTTCCTGCGGGGGCGCGCGGCATGTGCAGCGGCGCTCGGCCTGATGTCTCTGGTCCTGCTCGTCGCGGCGCCCGAGGCCTCGGCGAGGGGCGGCGGGGTGTCCTTCCAGCCCTTCTACGAGTACAAGGTCGTGTTCGACGGCAAAGGCAGCTACACGCGCTCGGTCAGCGACGAAGGCGGCGGCCTGCTCAAGGAAGAAGCCAGCTGGAGCTGGAACACGATCTACCCGCAGGTGCTGATCCCCACGACCGCCTCGAGCCCGCTCGCCGGATCGGGCTTTCCCGCCTACGGCCTCGGACAGCTCGCCGACGGGAACTGGACGATCACGAACACCGGCAGCGAAGACGAGGACTGCTCGCACAGCGGCACGCTCGGGCTCCCCAAGGACGGCGACGGCACCGGCGGCGGCGGGGTCACCGTCAAACGTCCCGCCGGAGGCAGCAAGGGCGTCATCTTCATCGTCGAAGCGCTCACCGCCTACGAAACCACCTCGGGCGCCGGCAACGGCGTCCTCGCGTGCGAACCCGAAGACTGGTGGCACGACATCATCGAAAGCTTCGCCGGCGTGGGCAATAAGCACACCGATTCCGACCTGCCCGACGTGCATCCGCTCACCGCGAAGATCCAGCTCGCCCCCAGCGAACTCAAGCACGGTGGCGTCACCAAGCACGTCTCGGTCAGCGCCGCCGAAATGGTCAACTCGGACTGCGGCAGCGGCGGCGGCGTCACCTGCCAGCAGGACTTCACGTGGTCGGGCTCCGTAACGTTCACCAAGAAAAAGTTCAAGAAAGGCTGAGGCGGCGGGCGGTTTGGCTGTACGGCCAGCCGGCCACTAAGATCCGGTTTCCCCACACGACGGAGGCAACTGCAGCCATGGACGCGTCCCGCGACAGATTCGACTTCGACTGGCTGGTCATCGGCTCCGGCTTCGGCGGCAGCGTCTCGGCGCTGCGCCTGTCCGAGAAGGGCTACTCGGTCGGCGTGCTCGAGTGCGGCCGGCGCTTCGCCGACAACGAGTTCCCGCGCGCGACGGCCGACCTGAAGCGCTACTTCTGGAACCCGCGCCTGGGCATGAAGGGGATCTTCCGGCTGACGACGTTCAAAGACGTGTCGGTCGTCTCCGGCTGCGGCGTCGGCGGCGGCAGCCTCGGCTACGCCAACACGCTGTACGTGCCGCCGAAGGCGTTCTTCGAAGACCGCCAGTGGGCGGAGATGACCGACTGGGACTCGGCGCTCGCGCCCCACTACGCGGAAGCCCAGCGAATGCTCGGCGTCGTCGAAAACCCGCACGAGGACCCCGCCGACCAGCTGCTGCGCGAGCTCGGCGAGGAGCTCGGCGTCGGCGACACCTACAAACGCACCCCGGTCGGCATCTACTTCGGCGAACCGGGCAAGACCGTGCCCGACCCGTTCTTCGACGGCGAGGGACCCGACCGCACCGGCTGTCAGCTGTGCGGGCGCTGCATGGTCGGCTGTCCGCACGGCGCCAAGAACACGCTCGTGAAGAACTACCTGTACTTCGCCGAGAAGCTCGGCGCGCGCGTGACTCCCGAACGTACCGTCGTCGACATCCGCCCGCTCGGCGCAGCCGACGGCAGCGACGGCTACGAGGTCGAAAGCGTGCGCTCCGGAGCGTGGCTGCGCAAGGAACGCCGCATCCAGCGCGCGCGGGGCGTCGTCGTGTCGGCCGGGCCGCTGGGAACCAACCGCCTCCTGCAGCTGTGCCGCCTGAACGGCTCGCTGCCGCGTATCTCCGCGCGCCTGGGCGAGCTCGTGCGCACGAACTCCGAGTCGATCCTCGCGGTGACCGTGCCCGAGGACTATCCCGAGGACCTGATCAAACGCGTCGCGATCACCTCCTCGATCTACCCCGACCCGCATACGCACATCGAGACGGTCACCTACGGCGACGACGGCGACTCGATGCACCGCCTGAACACGCTGCTCGTCGGCGACGGCACGCGCGTGACGCGCCCGCTGAAGCTGATCGGGCAGAGCATCCTGCACCCCAAGCGCGTCGCGCAGGTGCTGTTCCCCAAACACTGGTCGCGGCGCACGATCATCCTGCTGGTGATGCAGACGCTCGACAACGCGATCGCGCTGCGCCCCCACAAAGGGCCGTTCGGCACGTTCTGGCTGAAGACCGAGCAGGACCCCGAGCGCCCGATGCCGACGTTCATCCCGATCGCCAACAGGGCCGCCGAGTGGTTCGCCAAGCGCACCGGCGGCATCGCCCAGAGCTCGCTCACCGAGGCGCTCTTCAACATCCCCACCACCGCGCACATCCTCGGCGGCGCGGTGATCGCGCCCGACCCCGAGCGCGGCGTCGTCGACGCCCGCCAGCGCGTGTTCGGCTACGAGAACCTGTTGGTGTGCGACGGCTCAGCGGTGCCCGCGAACGTCGGCGTGAACCCGTCGCTGACGATCACCGCGCTGGCCGAGCACGCGATGAGCCATGTGCCGGCGGCGGGGGTCGTGGGCGACGCGCCAGCTCAGAGCGCCGCCACGGTGAGCGCGAACGGCGGCGCGGCGCAGGCTCCGGTCGCGGGCGACGTGGCCGCGTAGCGGGCGGCTTCGCGGGAACGTGCACGCGAGGTCACCCAGCCCGCCGTCACACCCGCATCCAAGCTGAGGCCGTGTCTGGCGCGGATCGTCGCAGCCGGGTGGAGCGCGCCGAGCGCTGGACCCTCATGGAGTGGATCCTTGTCCGGCGGCGTCTACTCGTGCTGGCGATAGCGCTGCTTGCGATCGCGCTGCTCACAGGCGTGTACCTTCTCGAAGACGCGGGTATCGCGCATCTCGGCAAGAGCGGGCAGGACACCTACGCTCATCGGCAGTCGCTGTACCGGGAGAACGAATTCGAAGCGCCCATCTTCGGGCGTGTTCCACCGGAACGCTGAACGCGGTCCCAGCTAGGTCGAGCGCAGCCTCGGGGCTTGTCAACGGACACTCCGGTTTCGTTAGGTCGGCATCGCCCCACCCGCTTCGTCCGCCTCGAGCTGGGTCAGTGCTGCTACGTCTTCTAGGTCGACTGGGCGGGCGCTCGCACGCTTCATGTTGATCAGATCGTCACGGCCGACGACGGCCAGCTCGAGCTCGCCGAGCTTGATCTCCAAAGCGCGAGCACGGAGCTCGTCGTAGGGCGGTGCACCCGGCGCCTCGAACAGAACATCGATTGCCCCATGGCGGGTCGCCAGCTGCCAGAGTGCCGCGCGCGGCAGCGTCCGCGCGTCAATCTTCAGGTGCTCACTGCCGGGGTTGAGAACCCGAGCGTCGAGTTCGTTGAGCGCATCGGCCAATCGGGCCAGGTTGACAGGGTCTGGGCTCGGATAGACATCGATGTCGACGGTCGTGCGTACGTGCCCGTGGGTCTGGACAGCCAGTCCACCGACGATCACGTAGGCGACGGCGTGCCGACTCAGCGCGTCGAGGATGCCCTGAGCGTCGAGCGGTGTCTCATGATCCACGGCGTGCCTGCGCTCCCGCCTGCCGCAAACGTCCGGCCAGGAGATTCGCGGAGATAGCAAGCTCGAGCCGCTCGGAGGGAGTGCGCCGGCCCGACGCAGCCAGATGAACCGGGTCCCACCGCCCGCGCAGGCGCCGCACGTTTAGGTCCGGCTCGAGACCCATCGCCAGCATCAGCGCCCGAACGGTGTCCCAATTCGGGGCCGTCAGGCCGCGCTCGATGCGACTCACCGCCGCTTGCGTCGTGCCCGCACGTAGCGCAAGCGCACGCTGGCTGAGACCAAGCTGCTCGCGATGCCGGCGGATCAGTGTTCCGGGAATATCGATATATATAAGTATATCGGCTGGGCGCGGGTACTTGTGCCGCCTCACAGCTGGCTTCGACCCGCGGGCACAACGGCGGGCGCAGACGCGAGCCCACCGCTCTGCACGCGCAGCGTCGCCGCGCCGCGCAAACGGACGAGGACGTTGAGCACGCCGTAGCGATCGGCCCGAAGGTGTGCCACGGTCAGCCAGGCGCCGCCGGCATGCGCCTGTCGTTGCAGCGCCAGCGACTGCCGCGAGTGCATCAGCAGCGCCCACACGCGCACCTGCCGGGAGTTCACGCGCAGTGGATCGAACGGCAGGGTGAAGCCCTGCAGGAACGGCTTGGGCTGCGCGCTCTGCGGGTCGCCGTCGGCGCCCGCGCTGTAGAGGCCGGACGGCCGTGGAATGTCTTCCAGGCCGCCGGTGGGCGTCTGGAGCGCCACGCCGGGATACGGGTCGACGAGAAACTCCCAGGCAGCGAGCTGCACGCCGGCGACCCACAGCCGGTGCAGCGCCCGCGAGATCCACTGCGCCTGCAGGCGGCCCGGCACGCCCTCCGCCGCCGGCGGGTCGCTTTCCCAGTTGAGCTCGGTCACCCACACGGGCTTGCGCACCCGCGGCAGCGCGGTGCCCTTGCGTTCGGCCTGCGCCAGCAGGCTGGTCACCTTGCCGATGTCCGAGATAGCGACATCTTCGGAGGATGCCGCGGGGTGGTCGGGGCTTTCGAAAGACAGCGGGTGGAAGGCAAGCACGTCGAAGTGCGGCGGGTCGGTACAGCTAGCGTGGGCAGCGCCTTCCAGGCACAACATCGCCCGCAGGAAGCGCACCGGCGTCATCCGCCCGACACCCGCTGGCTGCCCGTCCGGGGCAATGCCGGCCGCGATCACGACGTCGCTCGGCTCGACCGCCTTGACGGCGGCGTAGAAGGCGTTGAGCAGCTGCCGGTAGAGCAGCGGTGAGAAGGCGATCCAACGGCCGTGTTCGACGATCCACTGGGGCTCCAGATAGCGGCTGAGGTTGGGCTCGTTCCACGCTTCGAGCAGCCGCACGCGCGGCAGGTCGAGCCCCGGCCGCAGCGGATCTGGGAAGTCGCCGCTGTAGCGGCGCGCGACGGCCGTCGCGAATTCCGCGAACGCGGACGGGTCCGGCGCCCAGCTGCCGGGGTATGCGTACGGCCAGCGGCCTGGAGCTTCAGCGAAGGACGGAGCGCGAGTGACGACGAGCAGCGGGGTGAGGCCACTGGCGACGGCGTCGCGTACGGCCGCATCGACGGCCGTGAAGTCGTACGCGGGACTTGCCGGATCGCTCGCGTCGAACCCCGCCGGAGGGTCGGGACCGAGGATGTAATGCCATTCCACGGGGATCCGCACCACGCTCGACCCGGTCGCTCGAATGCGCGCCAACGCCAGGTCGCGGACTTCGGCATCGCCGTCCAGGATCAGGCTGGGGTCGGAGGTGCCCCGGGCGAGCCCACCGCTTGGAAAGGGACCGTACAACAGAGCACGGTTCTGCTCGCGCACCCAGCGCGGGCTGGTTTGCGAGGGCGGCGGGCCCAACCGTGGTTCGACTTGGAACGAGCGCGGCGGCCCTTCCGGGCCGGTGCGCGCAGGCACGGGCAGAACGCGCGGCGGCTGCAGCCAGGCCATCGCGCTCAGCACGGCGACGGCGGCTGGGTAGCTTACGAGCCGCAGTCCGACCTAGCCGCTGAACGTGACGGTGCGCCGGCCCAGGTTCAAAAGCGACCCGTTGGCGTTTCGCAGCGTGGTGATCAGCACCGCCTTGATCTTCCTGGTGTGCTTGAGCAGGAAGCGTCCCTTGCCGGTTGGGTGCAGCAGCACGTTGACTGCGCCCGCGGTCGTCGTCGAGGACGCACCGCGCGCGAGCAGCAGCGCGGGGCGGGGCTTGTGATGCTTGGCGCTCGACACCGCTGACGCGTGCGCCGGAAGCGTGCCGCTATCGGCGTACAGATCCTCGGTCACGGTGCCCGGCTCGTTGATGTCCACCACCGTCAGCCAGCCCGACTTGAGCAGGTTGCGGATCGACGCATGTGAGAGCTTGAGGATCAAACCGGTCAGCGGCGGCAGCACCACCACAGGAGGCGAAGCAGGCGGTGCGGGCGGCGCCGGGCAAGCAGCCACCGGCCGCTGATTTTCACTGGAGTAGTTGAAGATCGCGCCGCTCGCCAGCGTCGTCCTGGAGGACTCCTTCGCCGAGACCGTCTCGCCGAGCGCGAGGGGCTTGAGGAAGTTGCCGCCAAAGCTCGCTCCCGAGAGCACGGTCACCTGGGCCGGCTGAATGGGTTCCCGCTCGGTGGTGGGAAACGCCTTGAAGGAGTACTCGCCGCCTTCGACTTCTGTCCCGGCGGTCCGCTGGCCGGAGAAGTTCTCAGAGCCGGCACAGACGTCCGCTTCGATCGATGGCAGACCGTCGTAGATGATCGATGCGATCAGCGTGCCGCCCACTTCCAGCGTGACGCCGTCGCCGACTTGGGGGACATGTGACAGCCACGTGTTTTCCGATTCGCTGTTGGTGGCCACCACGATTCCCCCGTGGATGACGGATATGGTCACCTGCACACGGGAATTGGTGGACGCCGAGATCATTTCGATCGACTGGTTGGGGTGCGTGCTCTCGCCCTCGACGATCGAAAGGGAGTATTCCGTCACCGACGGGGCGTGGGCGAGCGCGGGCGCGCTAGTGAGTGCGCCGAGCGTGAGCAAAGCCAGACACGAGGCGCCGAAGGTACGGGCGCGAACGACATGCCTGCGGGTTGGGGCGCCGATCAATCTCATAGCCTTGCGATCCTCATCCCAATCGTTCGGCAAGCCGACGCGATTGAGCTTTGTAAGAAATCCTGGACGCTGAGCGTAGAGGGGCGTGCGGCGGAAAACCGCCGGGCGCCGGGCGCTGCCTGTCCGCCGGGGACTGCTAGCTGCGCCCGCCGGCCATCGCCGGCAGGATCACGAGCGTGTCGCCATCCCCGACCGCGGTGTCGAGCCCGTCGAGCACGCGCACGTCCTCGTCGTTGAGGTAGACGTTGACGTAGCGGTTGAGCTCGCCGTCGGCGGAGAACAGCTGGTCCTGCGTCGCCGGGTGGCTGGCGGCGAGGTCGCGCAGCACGTCGCCGACGTTCTCGCCGGAGGCGCCAACCTCCTTCTCGCCGCCGACGGACGCGCGGAGCACCGGTGGGATCTTGATCGTGGCCATGTTCGTCGCGGGCAGACTACCCGGCTGCTGCGCAGAACGCCTCGTAATCGGGAAAGACGCCCATCTCCTCGTCGGCGATCTCGTCGGGGTCGCGCGAGCAGATCGGGCACCCGGGGTCGCGGTGGACTTTCACCTCGGTCAGCGTCGCGCCGAGCGCGTCGTACAGCAGCAGGCGCCCGATGGCGGGGTCGCCGATGTCGAGGATCAGCTTGACGACCTCGGTCGCCTGCAGCAGGCCCATCGTGCCGGGGAGCACGCCGAGCACGCCGTTGGCGCCGCACGAGGGCGCGAGCTCGGCCGGCGGCGGCTCGCGGAACAGGCAGCGGTAGCACGGGCCGTCGTAGGGCTTGAACACCGACAGCTGCCCGTCGAAGCCGAGGATCGACGCGGACACGACGGGGATCCGCAGGCGCACGCTGGCGTCGTTGAGCAGGTAGCGCGTGGGGAAGTTGTCGACGCCGTCGACGATCACGTCGTAGCCGTCGATGATCTCCATGATGTTGGAGGCGTCGATGCGCGTCTGGTACTTGACGACGTTGACGTCGGGGTTCAGCGCGTGGATCGACTCCTCGGCGGAGTCGACCTTGGGGATGCCGATGCGCTGGGTGGAGTGGATCACCTGGCGCTGCAGGTTGGACAGGTCGACGTCGTCGTCGTCGACGATCCCGAGCGTGCCGACGCCCGCGGCCGCCAGGTACAGGGCGGTCGGCGAGCCGAGCCCGCCGGCGCCGAGCAGCAGCACCTTGGCGTCGAGCAGCCGCTGCTGGCCCTCGGCGCCGATCTCGGGGATCAGCAGGTGGCGCGAGTAGCGCTCGCGCTGCTCGGCGCTGAGCGCGCGCGGGATCTCGACCTCGTAGCCGCGGTCCTTCCACAGCGTGATGCCGCCGGTCATCGAGCGCACGTGCTCGTAGCCGAGGTCGTCCTGCAGCGTGCGCGCGGCGTACGCGGAGCGGTTGCCCGACTGGCAGTACAGGATCAGCTCGGCGGAGCGATCGGGCGCGGCGCTCTCGATACGCGCCTCCAGATGTCCCCGCGGGATGCTCTTGGCGCCCGGAAGATGGCCCGTGGCGAACTCTTCGCTGCCGCGCACATCCACGATCGTCACGCCCTCGCGGATCAGCTCGTTGACCTCCGAGGGGTCGACCTCATCTATCTGGCTCTTGATTCGGCGGAGAAGCTCCGCACCGGAGACGCTCATCTTGAAAACTCCTAAACCAGGGTCGGGATTCAGGGACTTCATAAAGTGTAGCGACACTTCAAGGGGTTGTCGGCCCCTTTGCGGAGCGAGCAGTGTCGCGCGCGCGGGCGCTCAGGAAACGAGCAGGTACGTGAAGCCGACGGCGCTCGGGCTGGCGGTGCTGGAGCCCTCGTACGTGGCCTTCGCCCGCCACGTGCCGACGGCGGGCGCGGTGAACGGCACGGTGGCCAGGCCGCCGCTGGCGAACGCCCGCGCTTCGCGGTAGAACTGCCAGCCGAAGACGGGGTCGAAGCGTTCGATCTCGACGCTGACGGGGCCGGATTCGGCGGGCGCGACCTTGACGTCGATCGACAGGCCCTCGCCGGCCGTGGCCTTGGCGCTGGAGAAGGAGATGCTGGTGGCGGTGATCGTGCGCGACTCGCGCACGAGCGTGAAGTCGCCGGAGCTGCCGTTGCGCTCGGAGACGACGGCGTAGTAGGTGCCGGGGAGCAGCTGGTGGGTGAGCGTCTGCGGGCCGCTGCCTTCGCAGTCGCATTCGATCACGTCGCCGCTCTGGTTGCGCAGCTGGAGCTTGAATTCGGCGCTCTCGGGGGCGCTGAGCTTGAGCGTGAGGTTGGAGTGGCTCGTGACTTCCATGCGATACAGACGCAGCACCTGCACGCTGCGCCCGTTGAGATAGGAGTGGGCATGGGCGTAGTTGCCGAGCACGAGCCCGGGGGCGGTCTCGGAGGGGCTGGCGGGAGCGATCTGCAGATGGAAGCGCTGGACGCCCCTGTGCGAGAGCCGCGGCGTGATCTCGAAGCTGTAGCGCCCGCCCGCGCCGGGTCCGGGGGTGAACAGGCGAAAGCCGCCGCAGTGGATGCTCACCAGCCCGGAGGACCCTCCTTCTTCCTGTTCTTCTTCGCCGAAGGAGCTCGTGCCCGGGGCGAACAGCGCGCCGCTGACGCACGCGTGTTCGGTCTCGTTGGCGAGGCTGATGATGTAGCTGACGCCGGAGCGCATCGTCACGGAGTAGGCCGCATTGATGTTCTGGATGCGGTCGACCTGCCCGCTGACGCCGTTCGCCGGCAGCGGCGCGCCGGGCGGCTGGATCGCGGGAGTCGGCAGGAACACTTCGAGCGCGAACGCCGCGAGCTGCGAGTCCGCCAGCGCGGCCACCCTGATCTCGTACAGGCCGTTCTTGGCGGCCTTGAACGACACGGAGGCCTTGCCCTGGGAGTCGGTCTGCTGGCAGCCGACGGAGATCAGCTGCGAGCGCACGGCGTGGTAGACGTCGATCGTGGCGTCGAGCGCGCCCGCGGCGGCGAGGTCGAGCGCCACCCGGTGCGCGGCGGGCAGGCGCAGGCTGTACCACACGGAGCTGGTCGTGGGTATGCGGCAGCCGGATTCGGGTTCGCCGCTTTCGCTCGTGGCGCCGACGGTCGTGCCGTTGATCGACGCGGGCAGGTTGTGGATCGCCACGGCGCCGGCGAGCGTGTCGTTGGCCGGCGCCGGCGGTGGCGGCGGCGTGCTGGCGGTGCCTTCACCGGAGGCGCTGGCGCTCAGCAGCATCGCGGCGCAGAGCGCGAGCAGGAGCGCACCCACCAGCGCTCGTGCCATTGCCGTCGGGACGCGCCCATGAGGGAGCATGACGCGTAGCGTACGCGTCCGATCGGTCGAATCCGTGACGGCGAGCCGGCCTCCCTCGCAGGCGACGGTCGCCTCCGCTCGCCGCCCTCCCCTACCCTCCCGGCCATGTTCAAGCGATCTCTCCGCCCACTCGCGCCGCTGGCACTGGCGCTCGCGAGCGCCCTGGCCGGCTGTGGCGGGCAGAGCCCCGCTCCGGCGACCTCCTCCGCGGTCTCGGCCGGCCCGGAAACGGGCTTCGATGGCGCTTCGTTTCCACTCGGCGCGAGCTCGCCGGGCTTCACGCTGAGCAACCAGCACGGCGCTCGCGTGTCGCTTGAGGAATACCGCGGCCGGGTGGTGCTGCTGACGTTCGTGTACTCGACGTGCGGCGACACGTGCATCGTGATCGGCCAGCAGATCCGCGGCGCGCTGGACGAACTGGAAGCCGAACACGCGCGCCTGCCGGCGGTGCTGATCGTGAGCGCGGACCCGGCGGCGGACACGCCGGCGCACGTGCGCCGCTACCTGGCGGAAGTGTCGCTGAGCGGGCGCGTGCAGTACCTCACGGGGTCGCTGCCGCAGCTGCGCTCGATCTGGCGCGCGTACGGGGTGAAGCCGGCGAGCGTGGGCGCGCACGTGTTCGACGAGTACGCGCCCGTGCTGCTGCTCGACCCGCAGGGTCGCAAGCGGGTGCTGTTCGAGTCCGAAGAGCTGACGCCGGAAGGCCTCAGCCACGACATCCGCAAGCTGGATTGAGACCCCGCGCACCCCGAGATCCAGCCAGCCCCTGATACCCTAGCGGCGAGGTAGGAAATCTTGCGATGATGTTCTCAACCAAGGCCGAGTACGGCGTACGCGTGATGGTGGAGCTCGCTCGACGGGCGGGCGACGATCCGGTGCCGCTGGCGGAGATCGCCGCGCACGACGGCCTGCCGCTCGCGTATCTCGAGCACCTGGTGGCGCGCCTGCGCAAGGCGGGGCTGGTGGACTCGCGCCGGGGCTCGCGCGGCGGCTACATGCTGGCGCGTCCTTCCAACGAGATCACGATGGCGGAGGTCGTTGAGGCGCTGGAGGGCTCGATCGCGCCGATCGAGTGCATCTCCCAGGCGCCGGACGGCTCGATCGTGTGCGCGCGCGAGTCCAGCGCCGACCATGTGTGCCCGACGAAGCTGCTGTGGACGCGGGTGCGCTTCTCGATCGTGAACACGCTGCGCGAGACGACCCTCGCCGACCTGCTGCCGAGCTCCGCGCCGACGCTGAGCCCGGCCACCGGACCGACCCTGCCGACCCTGGGCGTGCAACCGCTCGCGGCGGCCGCCCCATCAACCCTGACGACCGGAGCCTGACCACAAGACATGGCCGACCTAGAGATCAAAGACCTGCACGTACGCACCGACGAGCGCGAGATCCTGCGCGGCGTCGACCTGGAGATCAACCGCGGCGAGATCCACGCGCTGATGGGCCCGAACGGCTCGGGCAAGTCGACGCTCGCGAACACCCTGCTCGGGCACCCCTCCTACGAGATCACGGAGGGCACGATCACGTTCAAGGGCGAGGACATCACCGAGGCGGAGCCGCACGAGCGCGCGAAGGCGGGCCTGTTCCTGGCGTTCCAGTACCCGGTGTCGATCCCGGGCGTGTCGGTGGCGAACTTCCTGCGCATGGCGATCAACGCCAAGCGCGACGAGCCGATCCAGGTCAAGGAGTTCCGCACGCAGCTGCAGCACGCGATCGAGCTGCTGGACGTGGACCGCGCGTTCACCTCGCGCCACCTCAACGACGGCTTCTCGGGCGGCGAGAAGAAGCGCGCGGAGATTCTGCAGATGGCGATGCTCGCCCCGGACATCGCGATCCTCGACGAGACCGACTCGGGCCTTGACATAGACGCGCTGCGCACGGTGGCGGAGGGCGTCCAGCGCCTGCACGACGAGCAGGGCCTGGGCGCGCTGATCATCACCCACTACCAGCGCATCCTGCACTACGTGAAGCCCGAGTTCGTGCACATCCTGATGGACGGGCGGATCGTGCTGGAGGGCGGCGTGGAGCTGGTCGAGCGACTGGAGCGCGAGGGCTATGACCAGATCCGCCAGGAGGTCGGCGCGCGTGCCTGAGGCGGTGACGGTCAAGCCGGGCCGCCACCGCGAGGCGAGCCTGTACCACGCGCTGCACGGCGCGGGCGCGGGCGACGGACGCACGCTGGGGCAGCTGCGCGAGGCGGCGCTGAAGGCGTACGAGACCCTCGAGCTGCCGGTGTGGCGGCGCTCGGGCTTCTGGTCGACGAGCCTGCAGAGCCTGGACCTGGACGCGCTGCAGACGAGCGTCTCGGAGAGCGGCGTCCCGGATGTGGTCACGCGCACGCTCCCGGACCGCCCCCACGCGGGTCGGATCGTGCAGAGCGCGGGCGCGGTGGTGCAGGTGGAGCTGGACGAGGCGCTGGCGGAGCGCGGCGTGATCCTGTGCTCGCTGGAGCAGGCGTTCGAGCAGCACGGCGAGCTGGTGCGCGAGTGGTACTCCAAGCGCCTGCCGATCGACCGCCACAAGCTGGAGGCGGCAAACGCGGCCTTCTGGACGGGCGGCGCGTTCCTGCACGTGCCGCGGGGCGTGGTCGTGGAGGAGCCGTTCGAGATCGTGTACGCGATCGACCGCGCGGGCGTGGCGCAGTACGGGCGCACGCTGGTGCTGGGCGGCCCGACGAGCGACTTCAAGGTCCACGAGTACGAGCTGGCGGAGAGCTTCCCGGACGGCGGTCAGTCGCTGCACGCGGGCGCGTTCGAGCTGTACCTGCAGGACGGCGCGCGCTGCCGCCTGGCGCAGTATCAGGATTGGAGTCCCGGTGACCGGAACCCCACCCACCCGGAGGTGTTCGACGTCTCGACGCGCTTCGTTGGCGTGGGACGCGACGCTTACTGCCACTGGCTGCCGGCGCTGCTGGGCGGGCACCTGGTGCGCCAGCACCTGGAGCTGGCGGTGAGCGAGAAGGGCGGCGACATGGCGTTCCGCGGCCTGTTCTTCGCGGAGGAGCACGAGCATCTGGACGTGTTCGCGGTGGACCTGCACGAGACGGGCCCGTCGGGCGGGGACGTGCACTGGCGCGGGGCGGCGACGGGTGAGAGCCGCGCGAGCTTCGAGGGCCTGATCCAGATCGAGCCGGGCGCGCAGCAGACGCACACCTACCTGCAGATCCACACGATGATGCTCTCGCCGAAGGCGCGCCTGGACGCGATCCCGTCGGTGCTGGTCTCGGCGGACGACGTGTCGGCGTCGCACGGCGGCACGGTGGGCGAGCTGGACGAGACGGCGATCTTCTACATGCAGTCGCGCGGCCTGGATCGCGCGGCGGCGGTGCGGGTGATCGTGGAGGGCTTCTTCGAGCCGCTGGTGGCGGAGCTGCAGGACGAGGCGCTGGAAGAGCTCGTGCGCGGCAGGGTGGCGGAGAAACTGGCGGCGGCGCGCGAGGACATCGAGGCGTATGCCACCAGTCGCTGAGAACGACCTTTTTAAGGGGAGCCCCTCGGGGGCTCTCGCGGGCGTTCGCAGCGACTTCCCGATCCTGTCCCGAACCTTCGGAGGGCGTCCTCTCATCTACCTGGACTCGGCGGCGAGCTCGCAGAAGCCGCAGGCGGTGATCGACGCGCAGGCGGAGCACCTGCGCAGCCACAACGCGAACGTCCACCGCGGCGTGTACGAGCTGGCGCAGGAGGCGGACGCGGCGTACGACAGCGCGCGCAGGCGCGTGGCGGCGTTCGTGGGCGCGCAGCCCGAGACGACGATCTTCACGAAGAACGCCACGGAGGCGATCAACCTGGTGGCGTACGCGTGGGGCCGCGCGAACGTGAACGCGGGCGACGCGGTGCTGGTGACGCAGATGGAGCATCACGCGAACCTGGTGCCGTGGCAGGTGCTGTGCCACGAGCGCGGGGCGCAGCTGCGCTACCTGGAGGTGGACGAGCACGGCGAGCTGTCGCTGGCGCAGCTGGAGGAGGAGCTGGCGCGCGGGGACGTGCGGCTGCTGGCGTTGGCGCACGTGTCGAACGTGCTGGGGACGCTGAACCCGGTGGCGGAGCTGACGGCGCGGGCGCGCGCGGCGGGCGCGGTGACGCTGGTGGACGGCGCGCAGGCGGCGCCGCACATGCCGGTGGACGTGGCCGCGCTGGGCGCTGACTTCTACGCGTGGACGGGCCACAAGGCGCTGGGGCCGACGGGCATCGGCGTGCTGCACGGCGACCGCGAGCTGCTGGAGCGGATGCCGCCGTTCCTGACGGGCGGGGACATGATCGCGTCGGTGGACTTCCAGTCGGCGACGTGGAACGAGCTGCCGTACAAGTTCGAGGCGGGCACGCCGCCGATCTCCGAGGCGGTCGGCCTGGGCGCGGCGGTGGACTACCTGCAGGGGCTGGGCATGGGGCGCGTGCGCGCGCACGAGCGCGCGCTGACGGAGTACATGCTGGAGCGCCTGGCGGAGGTCCCCGGCCTGCGCGTGGTCGGCCCGCCGACGGCAGAGCGCCGCGGCGGCCTGGCGTCGTTCACGATCGAGGGCATGCACCCGCACGACGTCGCGGAGCTGGCCGACCGCGCGGGCGTGTGCATCCGCGCGGGCCACCACTGCGCGCAGCCGCTGATGCGCTGCCTGGGCGTGAGCGCGACGGCGCGCGCGAGCGTGGGCGTTTACAACGACGCATCGGACATCGACGCGCTGGTCGACGCGCTGAGAGCCGGCCGCGAGATCTTCGGGCTGTAGGCCCGCGGCGCCCCGTCGGCGGCGTCCCCGGTGAGGAGGCCGAGCGCAGGCGCGAGCGGCGTCGGAGCGGATCGGCTCAACCGTGCGGCGCACGGCGATCCGTCCGCGCCGTGGCGCAGGATGCCGGACCCGTTTTGACGCGTACATCGACGACATCGCTGCGCTCGTGGCAACGCCACGCGCTCGACCGCCTGGCCGGCTGGCAGGCGGGCCCGTTCCTGATCTCGGCGGCGCCGGGGGCGGGCAAGACGCGCCCGGCGCTGGAGTTGGCGAAGGAGCTGCTGTCGAGGCGGATCGTCGCGCGGGTGGCGGTGCTGTGCCCGACGACGCCGCTGACGCGCCAGTGGGCGGCCGCCGCGGCGGCGCTGGGCGTGCAGCTACAGCCGGACGCGCCGGGGCCAAGGCCGCCGCGGGACTTCGACGGCGTGGCGGTGACGTACGCGCGCGTGGCGAGCGACCCGGGCGCGTGGGCGGCGCAGGTCTCGCCGGAGACGCTGGTGATCGTGGACGAGGCGCATCACCTGGGCGAGGATCTGACGTGGGGCGCGAGCTTCCGTGAGGCGTTCGCGGCGGCGCCGCGCTGGCTGCTGCTGTCGGGGACGCCGTTTCGCTCGGATGCGACGCCGATCCCGGGCGTGCGCTACGACGAGGACGGCCTGGCGATGCCGGACGTGTCGTACACGTACGCGCAGGCGGTCGCGGAAGGCATCTGCCGGCCGGTGGCGTTCGTGACGTTCGACGGGACGCTGTCGTGGCGCAGCGGCGATGACGTGATCGAATCGTCGTTCGAGACGATCCTGACGGCGCGCGAGGCCAGCCGCCGCTACCGCACGGCGATCTCGACGGAGCTGCCGGACGGCCTGCCGCGGATCGTGGGCGAGGCGGACGCGAAGCTGCGCGCGCTGCGCGCTGAGGGCCACCGCGACGCGGGCGCGCTGGCGGTGGCGGCTGACGCCGAGCACGCGCGCCGGATCGCGAAGCTGGTGGCGCAGGCGAGCGGCCGCGCGCCGGTGGTGGTGCTGCACACGGAGTCCAACGCGGCGCGCAAGCTGCAGTCCTTCCGCGACTCGCGCGAGCCGTGGATCGTGGCCGTGAACATGGTGTCGGAGGGCGTCGACATCCCGCGGCTGCGCGTGGGCGTGTACGCGACGGCGGCGAAGACGCCGCTGATCTTCCGCCAGATCGTGGGGCGCTTCGTGCGCACGATCCCCGGCCGCCCGCCGGAGCCGAGCTGGCTGTACCTGCCGGCGGAGCGGACGCTGCGCGTGCACGCGTCGGAGATCGAAAGCGAGCTGCGCCATGCGCTGCGGCGCGAGGAGCCCGTGGAGGACCTGGAGGAGCTGCGCGAGCGGCGCGCGAGCGAGCCCTCGCCGAGCGCAGAGTTCGTGCCGCTGAACGCGGAGTTCGCGGCGCAGATGACCCTGTTCGGCCCGCCCCAGCCGGCGCCCTCCCCCGCCCCCGTCGCACAGCTGCCCTCGGCGCCCGAGCCACCGGCGGCGGCGTTCGAGCGCCGCGAGCAGCTGCGCCAGGAGCGCAGCCGGCTGGTGGCGGAACTGCACCGCCGCGACGGCCGCGGCCACCGCGAGATCAACGCGTGGCTGAACCGCGCGGTGGGCGTCGCGCGTGTGGACGCGGCGAGCATCCAGCAGCTCGAGCGCTCGATCGACGTGCTCGTGCGGGAGCTCACGCGCGGCGCCCGGCGCGCAGCCCCGGGCTGATACGGGCGGACGTACTACCGTGGGGCGGGCAAATGGACGACCTGTACCGCGACTACATCCTCGACCACTACAAGCACCCGCACAACTTCGGCGAGCTGGAGCCGCACGACCTGCAGGCGCTGGAGCACAACCCGCTGTGCGGCGACGAGCTGGGCGTGCAGATCCGCGTGAAGGACGGGCGCATCGAGGACCTGCGCTTCCAGGGCCACGGCTGCGCGATCTCGCAGGCGTCGGCGTCGATCGCCTCGGAGGAGCTGAAGGGCATGACCCTGGAGGAGATCGGCGAGCTGGACGCCGACTGGATGATCGACCTGCTCGGCATCCCCGTGTCGGCGACCAGGCGCAAGTGCGCGCTGCTGAACCTGAAGGTCGTCCGCGGCGCCGTCACCGGCGATCACAGCTGGCCGGCGTGAACGGGCCCGGTCGTACGACGTGCTGGCGCAGACGATGGTCAGCGGCCCAGAATCGTGTGATCCCCGTCGAGCGTGATCTCTAGCCCGTGTGCCACGCGCGGCTGGCCGTTCACCGCGTAGCGGATGTCGATGGTGTCGTTTTGCCGGTAGGTGCCCACCCCCCAAGCGCCGCCGTTTTGGAGGCGCGGGGCGCGCTCATCGCTCTGTCTCCTTGGGCGGGCAGCTGGCGACCGTAGGGCTCCAATGCCGATCTATCCTAATCTTAGAAGATGATAGGATTGTAAGGGATGGCGGGCTCGCAGGCGAGATTCTCTGGGTGGGCCTCGACTGAGCCGCCGCTACATGCCTTCAGCCTCCCGAGCTTCGACACGGAGACGCGGACGGGTTCCACCAGAGGACGGGGTTGGTTTCAGTCGTTTGGCGAGCTGTGGGGCGAGGTTGCTCTGGGGGATCCGGTGGGGCGCCATGTCGATCCCCAGACCGTGGGAGCTCAGGCCAAGCGGCGCTTCGATCTCATCCAGCGCGACCTCCTCGCGCTGTGGAACGGGTCTGGCGCCGACCGCCGCTCGGTCTTGTGTCAGGCGGCTGTGTCGCTCGAGTGCAGTGCACGGGTGTGGCGCGCCTTCGGTCCTGTGGCAGGTCAGCGCCACCTGCACCTGCTGCACCGTTTGGAGGAGGCGCTCGGAGCAGCCGAGCGCGAGATCCGCGCCGCGGAGCAGCCGCTGCTCGTCAATCGGGCGACGATCATCCAAGCGGCGAACACTGCTCGAGCGGCGATCGACGAGCTTCTGGGCGCAACGCGCGACCCGGCTGTGTCGCTTGCGACGCTGGAGGATGCTGCGGTCGATCTGGCATCGCTGACGATTCGCATTGCGAGGCACCTGAACGCGATCGGCGGCACTCGACGCGCGCACGCCGACCAGCCGGTGGCGCTTCGGGAGCAGCTGGAGGCGCTTGCCGGGGAGGTGCGCAGCGTGGCGCACGTTCAGCGATCGCAATCCGGCGAGGCTGCGGAGGGGGATCACCTCGGTTCGTGGCTGCGTGCCACGCTGAGCATCGTTCCTCCTGTCGAGGCTGTGGAGCTGGCGTCCATGAGGCGCGGCGATCCGGGTCTGCGCGCCGATGCGCTCCTCGCGCTTCGCGCGCGCTGGCTTGAGCTGACCGTCGGACTGTGGGTGATAGTGCAGGCGCTTGAGGATCTGCTGACGGTGGGGGCGTTCGGCGACGAGGAGCGACTGCAGAGCACTGCGAGCTCGCGTGCAGGAACAGCGCTGGTGGCCTCTGAGCTCTATCTGCGTCCGGGTGACTTCGATCATCGGCATGCGTGGGATCGACAGCGCGAGGCGCTGAGCGATCTCGTGAGCGATGTTTGCCTGGCACTGCAAACGTGTGACTCAGACACGGTGTTGCGCAGCCAGCAGCTTGCGCTACGGCGCCTTGCACGCGCGCTGGCCGCAATCTGGACGATCGACGAGCGGGTGCGCCCGCCACTGGCAAAGACAAGCCATGGTGGCCGTCGAGGACAGCGTGGGCGATGAGCGGTGCTGCCGAGCTCTACGACGCTCGGCTGGCACGAGCGATCCTTCAGGGTGGCGGTCGTGCCCCCGCAGCGGCGGCGACGCTATTGGACTACTGCGAGCCCTCTACGCTCGATGCCGCGATTCGGTTGATCAGCCGCCACGGCACAGTGTCGCAGGACGCTTTCGACTGTGTTGCGGATGCCTGGGAGACCTACCGCCACATGCGACACCTCAGCTGGGACTAGCGAGCCTCTGATTGGAGCATAGTCTTACTTTGTTCTAAGACTTATTGCTTAGAAGGCTGTGGTATATCTTCGTGGGGTCGTGACCGGCCCAATCTGTCAACCAAGACCGGAGCCGGCCCTTCGCACGTCGGCGAGCGGTGGGCTTTGTGTCGCTCCGGCATCTGAGCCCGTCGACGGGCTCAGATGCTCTGACTTGACGGTGTCGGCGCACGGGTGAACGCTCGATGAGCGCACCCGCGGCGCTGGCGCTTGCCGGCGCGTCGGCGGTCCTCACCGGTGCCGTGAGCTCGGTCGTGAGCCGCTCGCCGCGCGCCGGGCTCACCGTGCAGTCGATGGGCGCGGTGTTGCTCGGGACGGCCGGCGCGTGGGTGCTCGCCTCGGGGCACGCCGTGGGTGCGGGGTTTCACGGCGAAGTGCGCCCCGCATTCGGCGTTGACGGCCTGAGCGGCTTCTTCCTGCTGCTGGTCGCCGTCGTCGGGGCACCGGCCACGCTGTTCGCACGCGACACTCTGCGCGCGGATGGACAGGGCCGCTCGCTCGCGCTCGCCACGGGAGTCTTCCTGCTGGCTTTGGTCGGGTTCGTGTGCGCCCGCGACGTGAGCACGTTTCTCGGCTTCTGGGAGCTGATGACGCTGGTGCCGGCGGCTGCGATCCTGCTGTCCCGCCAGGACCGGGAGGCCCGTCACGGCGTGTTCGTGTACCTGGCGATCACGCACATCGGCGGCGCCGGCGTATGGGTGTCGATGCTCGTGCTCGCCCAGCACGGTGCGCTCGGGGGCAACCCGCTGGGCGGCGGCCTGGCGGCCTTCGTCGCGTGCGCGTCGCTCGTCGGCTTCTCCACAAAGGCGGGGTTGATGCCGCTCCATTCTTGGCTGCCGCGCGCGCACCCGCTGGCGCCCGCGCACATCTCGGCGCTCATGTCGGGGGTGATGATCAAGCTCGCGCTCTACGGGCTCGTGCGGGTGCTGTTCCAGTGGCTCGCCCCGCCCGGGTTGTGGGTCGGGATCACGCTGGTGGCAGTTGGCGCCCTGTCGTGCGTGGGCGGCGTGTTGTATGCGCTGATGCAGCACGAGCTCAAGCGGCTGCTTGCGTTTCACTCGATCGAGAACGTCGGCATCGTGGCCCTTGGGCTGGGGGCGTCACTGGTGTTCCGCGACGTCGGACAGCCTGTGTGGAGCGCGATCGCGTTCGCTGCCGCGCTGCTTCACTCGCTCAATCACGCGTTGTTCAAGGGGCTGTTGTTCCTCGGCGCCGGAGCCTTCAGCAAGGCCGTCGGGAGTCTCGAGCTCGACCGGCTGGGCGGCCTGCTGCGACGGATGCCGTGGACGGGCTGGACGTTCGCGCTCGGCGCGATGGCGATCGCGGGGCTGCCGCCGCTGAACGGGTTTGCGTCGGAGTGGCTGACGTTGCAGTCGCTGCTGCACCTCGGGGTCGCGAGCCACCTCGGGGTGGCGCTCGCCGGGGCGCTCGCGACATTTGCGCTCGCCGCGACCGCGGCGCTGGCTGTGTACTGCTTCGTGAAGGTGATCGGCCTGGTGCTGCTCGGCCTGCCGCGCCGCCCGGAGTGCGAACAGGCGAGCGAGGTTCCGGTCGGGATGCGCGCGGCCATGGTCTTCCTGGCCGGGGCGTGCGTGGTGTTGGGCGTGCTGCCGGGGCTGTTGGTGCCCACGCTCGCGGCGTTGGGGCCGGGGCGGGCGACGCTGCATGTCGGTGCGGGGCTGAGCGTGCCCGGCACCGGGTCGCTGCCCACCCTGGCGCTGGCACTCGCGCTCGTGCTGCTGGCCGGCGTATTGGCGAGACTGGCCAGGAGCCCGCGCGCAACCGCCGCTCCGACATGGGTGTGCGGTCAGCCTCCGGCAGCCAGCCTCGCGTGGACTTCGGCGGGATTCACCAAGCCGCTGCGCCTCGTGCTGGAGGCGCTGTTGCGCCCGCGACGCGAGGTGCACGTCATCGTCTCCGCGGGCGTGGTCGAGGCCGTCGCCTATGAGGCCGAGATCCCGCACCTGTTCGACACGCTGCTCTACGGGCCGGTGTGGCGAGGCGCGCTGCGCGCCGCGGGGATCGCGCGCCGCGTGCAGTCGGGCAGCCTGCGCATCTATCTCATCTACCTGCTCGGACTGTTGGGCGTGCTGCTGGCGCTCGCTCGAACCGGGCTGCTGGGATGAGCGCCGAGACTGTGATCGCGGGCGTCGTGCAGGTCGTGGGCGGCGCGCTCGGAGCACCGGCGATCGTCGGGCTGATCCAGCATCTGAAGGCGCGCCTGCAGGGCCGGCGCGGGCCCTCGGTGCTGCAGCCTTATCGTGAGCTTCGCCGGCTGTGGGGCAAATCCGGGGTCGCGCCTGAGCCGCACACGCTCATCTATACGCTGGCACCCGCGGTCGCCGTCGCGTCCACGGCGCTGGTGCTGCTGTTGCTCCCGATCGGTGGGCACGCCCCCCAATGGGGATTCGGCCACGACGCTCTCGTGCTCGTCGGCCTGCTGGCACTCGCTCGGTTCGCGCTGACATTGGCGGCGTGGGACACGGCGGGCGCGTTCGGCCTGATGGGCGCCGCGCGGGATCTGATGTTCTCGGTGTTCGTCGAGGGGCTGCTGCTGCTGGTGCTGCTGCTGCTCGCGTTGCCTCTACACAGCACCGACCTGCTGTCGATGAGCCATGCGGCCACGCTGGCCGAAGTGTGGGCGCGACCGGCGCATTGGGTGGCCGCGATCGCGTTCTGCCTGGCGATCCTCGCCGAGACCGGCCGCCAGCCGATCGACAATCCCGACACCCACCTGGAGCTCACCATGGTCCATGAGGGGCCGCTCCTGGAGTACGCGGGCCGAGATCTCGCGTATCTGCAGTGGTCGGCGGCGGCCCGCCACTGGATCGTGCTCGTGCTCGCGTGCGAGCTGTTGATCCCCCACCCGGGACCGTTCGCCGCGCAGCTCGCGGTGCTCGGAGGCGGCGTGCTGGCGCTGAGCGTCGCGCTGGCGGTGTGCGAGACCGTGCAGGCGAAGATGCGGGTGTTGCGCGTCCCGCTGCTGCTTGGCTTCGGGGCGGCGCTGTGCCTGCTGGGGCTGGTCAGCTGGTTCGCCGGGAGCGGCGGATGACCGGCGCGGTGACCTGGGGGCTGGTCGTCAGCTCGCTCGCGGTGATCGTCGTGCGCCGCCGCTCACTGGCGATCGCGCTGGTCGCGGCGCAGTCGCTCGGGCTCGGCGCGTACGCGTTCACGCAGGGGTCGCGCGCATCGACCGCCCTGGCGGTGGCGGGGACAGTGCTGATCGCAAAGGCACTGGTGCTTCCGGCGCTGCTGTTCTCGACCGTCCGGCGTGCCCGTAAGGAGCGGCTGATCGCCAGCGAGCTGCCGGCGCTGGCGCGACTGGCTATCTCTCTCGCGGCGGCACTCGCCGTCGAGCAGCTGATCCCGCGGTTTGGCCTGACGGGCGCCGACGTGGAACACGCCGCGGTCGGCGTGCTCGCGCTCGGCATCCTGACTGCGGTCGTGCGCCGCGCGGTGCTCTTCCAGGCGCTGGGGTTCTTGATCGCCGAGAACGGGATCTATCTCGCCGGGCTGTCGCTTCCCGGTGGCCTTCCGGCGTTCATCGAGCTCGGCCTCGTGTTCGACCTCGTGGTGATCGTGTCGGTCGCGGCGGCGTTCGCCGCCAAGATCCACGAGCAGCTCGGCAGCGGCGACAGCTCTCTCCTGGAGGCGCTGCGTGACTGACATGCTCCTGATCGCCGTTCCGGGCGCGCCGCTCGCTGGAGCGCTGCTGGTGCGCTTGCCCCGCACGCCTGGCGGCGCCGACCGCGTGAACATGCTCAGCGCGAGCGTCAGCGTCATCGTGGCGCTCACCGCGAGCCTCGTCGGCTTCGTCCACGGCGCGCGCGGACTGCAGGGCTCCTGGTTCGTGCTCGACCGCGCCGGCGCGAGCTTCCTCGCGGTGATCGCGCTCGTCGGCTGGTGCAGCGCGATCGTCTCCCCGACCTACCTGGCCAGTGCGGGCAAGAGCCTGTTCACCGCGCGTCGGGCGCGCGCCTGGTACTACACCGCGTTCCATCTGTTCTGGGCGGCGCTGCTGGCGCTCGCGCTGGTGAACAACCTCGGGGTGGCGTGGCTGCTGATCGAGGCGACGACCGGCGCCTCGGCGCTGCTGGTCGCCTACAGCGGTGCGAAGAACGCGCTGGAGGCCGGCTGGAAGTACCTCGTGTTGACCACCTTCGGCCTGGCGGTCGCGCTGCTGGGCATCCTGATCCTGTTCGTCGGGCTGGCACCGCACGGCGGGTCGCTCGCGACGCTCGACTGGCAGAGCATCGCCCGCCACGCCCGCGGCGTGCCCCACAGGACGGCGCTGTTCGCGCTGATCCTGATCCTCGTCGGGCTGGCCGCGAAGATCGGCTGGGCGCCCGTGCACAACTGGCTGCCCGACGCGCATAGCGAGGCGCCGCCGCCGGTGAGCGCGCTGCTCTCAGCCGCGTTGCTGCCGACGGTCATCCTGATCGCGTGGCGCGTGGCGCTGACGCTCGGTGTCGCGGTCCCCCAGCACCTCGCCGATCACCTGATGCTCGCGTTCGGGCTCGCGTCGCTTGCGGTCGCGGTCCCCTTCCTCTGGCGTCCGATGGCATGGAAGCGGCTGCTCGCGTACTCGAGCCTCGAGCACATGGGCATCCTCGCACTCGGCATCGGGTTTGCCTCACCGCTGGCGAGCGTCGGAGTGATCGTCCACCTCGCCGGGCACGCGCTGGCCAAGGCGCTCGGCTTCTACACGGCAATCCCACTGGCACGCCACGAACCCTCGAGCTCTCACCGGGCCCCGCGCGGGCTCGCGCGGCTGAGCGCGCCGGTCGCCGCTGCGGTCGGGGTCAGCCTGGGAACGCTGAGCGGGCTGCCGCCATCGCCGCTGTTCTTCAGCGAGCTCCTGATACTGCTCGGCGGCGTCGCCGCGCACCAGATCGCAGTCGTCTCGGTCGCGGCGGTGCTGATCGCGCTCGGGTTCCTCGGGCTCGCACACGCGCTGATCGAAACGCTCGCCGGAGAGAGCCGTGGGCGTCGCTGGCGTTCCGGACGCACGGTCCAGTTGACCCGCCGGCTGGCAGTCGGACTCACGCTGGGCCTGCTGGCTATCTCGGTCGGCGCCTACGTGCTCGCCGACTCCAACGCCGGCGCGAGCCTGATGCGAGGCATAGCGTGAGCAGCCGCGAGCGACCGAGCGCCCGCGCGCTGGCGCCAACACGGGTGGAGCCCGTCACAGCGCGAGAGTGGCGCTCGGCGTGTGAACGCCAGGCCCAGGCGGGCGGACGCTTCTGCGGGCTGTTCGCAAGCAACGGGCCACTCGGCCTGCAGGTGAGCTGCGTGTTCGCGCAAGCGGGCAGCGAGCATGTGCTGTGCGCGCCCGCGCCGGCGGGCGCAGTCGACACGCTGGTCGACCTGTTCGCGGCAGCTGCCTGGGACGAGCGCGAGGCACACGACTCCTACGGTCTGCGCTTCGACGGACACGAGCCGCTGCGTCCGCTGCTAGAGCATCCCGCCGACCCGGAGGCATGGACGGTCGCAATCCTGGGTCACGACCCCTACCAGGTCGCGGTCGGCCCGATCCACGCTGGAGTGATCGAGTCCGGTCACTTTCGCTTCACCGTCGTCGGCGAGCGCATCCTGCAGCTCGACCTGCGCATGTTCTACAAGCACCGCGGTCTGCAGCTCGCCGCCGAGGGCCGTGCACTCCCTGAGGGCATGGCCTACGCACAGCGCGCATGCGCCGCCTGCGCGGTGACCAACACCGTTGCGTATGCGCAGGCATGCGAGTCGGCGCTTGGGCTCGCGCCGGACCGCAACCTGCGCCGCGCGCGCACGCTGCTGCTCGAGCTCGAGCGTCTCTACAACCACCTCAACGACATCTCCGCGATCTGCGCCGGGGTCGGCTTCGCGCCCGGGTCGATGGCCTTCGCGGCGCTCAAGGAGCGCGCGCAGCGACTCAACCAGCGCCTGACCGGCCACCGCTTCCTGTTCGGAAGCGTCGCGCTGGCCGCCAGCAGCTTGCGGATCGGCGACGCCGACGCGCGGCTCGCCCTCGCCGAGCTCAAGGCGCTGCACGACGATCAACAATCTCTGTGGCGCGAGCTGCGCTTCGCCGCGTCGCTACAGGACCGCCTCGGCGAGGTGGGACAGCTGACGAAGGAAGACGCGATCCGCTTGGGCGCCGTCGGCCCGCCCGCGCGCGCCGCCGGCGTGCGCCAGGACACGCGCAGCGAAAGCCCACGACTGTCCTACCGCGAGTTTGCCCCGGCCACGCCACAGCTGGCGGCCGGAGACGTTGCGGCGCGGCTTGACATGCGCGGGCTCGAGCTCGTACAGAGCTTCGCGATCCTGCAGGAGCTGCTCAGCGAAGAGCTGGCACCCGGAGGCGTGACGAACCTGAACATCCCCGTCGCAGGTATCGGCGTGGCGCGCGTGGAGAGCCCTCGCGGGGAGACGGTCTGCACGGTACAGACCGACGGGAGCACGATCGCGCGCCTTCAACTGCGGACCGGCTCCTACGCCAACTGGCCAGCGCTCGCACACGCCGCCCGCGAGAACCTGCTTCCCGACTTTCCCTTGATCAACAAGAGCTTCGAGCTCTGCTACGCCTGCGCGGATCGCTAGGACAGATGTTCGTGCTGCTCAGACACCTGCAGCGCGTGCGCCGCGAGATCGCGCTGCCCGCCCCGAGCCGGCCGGGATCGCTGGCCTTGCGCCACGTCGACGCCGGCTCGTGCAACGGCTGCGAGCACGAGCTCGCCGCGACCGCCAACCCCTACTACGACCTGCAGTGCCACGGGCTGAACATCGTCGCCTCCCCCCGCCACGCCGACGTTCTGCTCGTCACCGGCCCGATCACCACCCGCATGGCCGACCCGCTGCGTCGCGCATACGATGCGATGCCCGAGCCGCGTCTCGTGGCCGCGCTCGGCGACTGCGCGAACGGCTGTGCGGTGCTCGCAGATCCCGCGCAGCTCGCCGGGCCGCTCGAGCAGATCCTGCCCGTTGATCTGCGCATCCCCGGATGCCCGCCCGACCCACAGCGGATCGCCGATGCGCTGCTCAGCCTGATGCGTGGACGCCCAGCAGCTCGCCCGACCCCGCCCGGAGCGTCATCTCAACGAAGCGTCGTCTCGAACACCCACATGCCGCCAGCCGATTCGGCTCGGCTGCACGTCGACCACGAAGGAGTGAAGCATGCCTGACATCGAGTTCCCGACCAGCGCCGGGACGGCGCCGGGCTACCTGGCGGTCCCCGCGGCTCTGCATGGGCCGGCGACGATCGTGCTGCAGGAGTGGTGGGGCCTTGACGATCACATCCGGTCGGTCTGCGATCGACTGGCGAGCGACGGTTTCTTCGCGCTCGCCCCGGACCTCTACCGCGGCCACAGCACCACCCAACCGACCGAGGCAGAACAGAGAATGATGGCGCTCTCGATGGACCTCGTCGAGCAGGACATGCGCGGCGGCGCCGACTTCCTCGCCGCCCGGCCTGGTGTGGATGGACCGGGTGTGGGAGCAGTCGGCTTCTGTCTCGGCGGCGGGCTCGCGCTTTGGGCTGCGGCGACATGCCCGCAGATCGCAGCGGCGGTCAGCTACTACTACGTGATGCCGCACGGCAATCCCGACTTCGCCGCCATCAAAGGCCCCGTCCTCGGACACTTCGGGACCGCCGACGCGTTCATCTCGCTCAAGGACGCCAAGGCGCTCGAAACCGAGCTGCGCGGCGCCGGAGTCGACGTCACCTTCGACAAATACACGGGCGCCGGCCACGCCTTCTTCAACGACACCAATCGCCTGGGCACCTATGACGCGAGCGCCGCGCAGCGCTCCTGGGAGCGCACAGTCGGCTTTCTGCGCAGCGCCCTCGCAGCCCCCGCACCAAACAAGGATCTAACAGCCTGATAAGATTATAAGAAAGAGCGAGGCGCGGAGCGGGAGAGCCGCCGGAGGCCACAGCTACGATTGCACTCGCCGCAAGAGCCATGAACCCCATTTCAGCCCGAAGATCAATGCCATGAGCCCGCGTCCGCGCGAGAACGCGGCAGCCCAGGCCGTCCAGCGGCGGGCCGTGTACCAGATGAAGGCCGAGTTCTTCCGCATCCTCGGCCATCCCGTGCGGGTCCGCATCCTGGAGCTGCTCAAGGACGGGGAGCGCACCGTCGGCGATCTGCAGAACGAGCTGCAGATGGACTCGAGCGGAACCTCCCAGCACCTCGGCGCGCTGCGCAAGCACGGCATCGTTGAGGGCCGCCGCGAAGGCACCAGTGTCTACTACACCGTCCGCGATCCCCGGATCTTCCAGCTCCTGGAAGTCTCCAGGCAGATCCTGACCTCGAGCCTCGCAGAGTCCCAGGCAGTGCTCGGCGAGCTCACCGCCCCCACCTAGAACGCTCCATCCTCCACGGGATCGCAACCGATACTGCCAACGGCCTGCGACCGCGCTATTTCGCGTCCCCATCGTTGTCGGAGCGGTGGCAGCGCTCGTGCAGGGCGACGCTCTGCGCAGGCTCCAGCTCAGCATGAAGCGTCAAGGGCGAGCCCGCACACTCGCTGCCGTCGGGGAGGATCGCCAGCATCGGCTCGTAGGCACCGATGACATCGCCGCAAGCGGCACAGCGCAAAGGCTCCATCGGCGCAGAATGTGATCTCACGCGAGCCCTCGCAACCGCGCCTCACCACACTCCGATCCGTATTTTCCACGGTTGCGGAGCGGGCGTCCCATCTTTTACGCAGGTCGGCAGCTGATCGATCTCGCCCCGGAAGCTCCCGAGCACAGGACCCCAAACCTGCGCTCGCGCCATGTCAGAGCCTGCGCTCCGGCGGTCCGTGGGAAGCGCCCTGCGCGGCCCTCAAGCCTTGCGCGCTCTGACCGCCGTCCCGTACGCGCAGATCTCCGTCCAGACCGAGCCGAGCTCGGAGGTGTCGAAGCGGAAGGCGACGATCGCGTTGGCGCCTTTCGCCTCGGCCTCTTCGATCAATCGGTCGGTGGCGTCCTGGCGACCGGCCGCGAGCATCTTGGTCATCCCCTTCAGCTCGCCGCCGACCAGCGACTTGAGAGACGCGCCGATCTGAGAGCCGAGATTGCGCGAGCGGACCGTCAGCCCGAACACCTCGCCGAAGACCTCCTCGATCTCATAGCCAGGGAGATCGTTCATCGTCGAGATGAGCATGCCCGGGTATCCTACCCCGGCCCGAGTCCCCTGACGCGGCCATTCTCTTGAGCGCCGACCCACGCACGTCCCGCGCGATCCGAGCCGCTGTGGCGGGGACGGTCCAGGGCATCGGCTTCCGCGAAGCGACCCGCCGCCGGGCGACCAGGCTCGGCGTGAAGGGCTGGGTGCGCAACGAAGCGGACGGCACCGTGGCCGTGCACGCGGAGGGTCCACCGACGGCGATCGAGACGCTCGTCTCGTTTCTGCGCGAAGGTCCGCCGGGCGCCACCGTGGCGGACGTCAGCGCGCAGGACGTACGTGTGGAGGGCCACGAGCAGTTCGCGATCCGCGGCGTGAGCGCCGGCGTGTTCGTCGTGCAGCAGCATGCGGCGACGGCGCGCCACTTCGACCTGCGCCTGGAGGTCGACGGGGTCATGCGCTCGTGGGCGGTGCCGAAGGGCCCGTCGCTCGACCCGTCGGTCAAGCGCCTGGCCGTCCAGGTCGAGGACCACGAGATCGCGCACAACGCGTTCGAGGGCGCTACCGACGGCGGCGGCGTGATCGTGTGGGACCGCGGCCGCTACGAGCAGGGCGGCAGGGTCGCGTGGCCGCAGGCGCTCGATCGCGGGCACGCCGTGTTCGTCCTGTACGGCGAGAAGCTGCACGGCGGCTTCGCGCTGCAGCGCACCGGGACACGGACGGGGCCGAAGTCCCAGTGGCTGCTACTCAAGCGCCGCGACGACGAGGCGCGCCCCGGCTCGAACGTCGCCGCCGAGCAGCCCGCGTCGGTGCTCAGCGGCCGGACGCTGGATGAGCTGCTTGGCGAGACCGCCGGGCTCGATACAATTCCTACTTCACAGCACAGGATTGCCAAGCGAACCGCCTGCGAGGAGTCTCATGGCCACGATTGACCGCACGAAGATCGACAAGCCCAGCCCGATAGTCGAGGACGAGCAGGGTCAGTTGCGCGCCCGCCAGGGCATCTCGCGCGAGGTCGTGACGGAGCTCTCGAAGATCAAGGGCGAGCCCGGCTGGATGGCGGAGAAAAGGCTGAAGTCGCTGGAGATCTTCGAACGCAAGCCGATCCCGACGTGGGGACCGGACCTGAGCGGCCTGAACCTCGACGACCTGGTTCTGTACTCGCCGCCGACGGCCGGGCGCTTCAACAGCTGGGACGACGTGCCCGAGGACATGAAGCAGACCTACGAGGACCTGGGCATCCCCCAGGCCGAGCGCGAGCACCTCGCCGGCGTCGTCGGCGTGTGGCGCCAGGAGCCGGTGTACGAGGGCCTGAAGGAGGAGTACGCCAAGCAGGGGATCCTGTTCTGCTCGATGGACACGGCGATCACCGAGTACCCGGAGCTCGTGCAGAAATACTTCATGACCAAGTGCGTGCCCGCGCAGGACAACAAGTTCTCGGCGCTGCACGGCGCGGTCTGGTCCGGAGGCGCCTTCTGCTACATCCCCAAGGGCGTCAAGTGCGACCTGCCGCTGCAGTCCTACTTCCGCATGGAGGGCGCCGGCGAGGGCACCTTCGAGCACACGCTGATCATCGCCGACGAGGGCGCCGAGGTGAACTACATCGAGGGCTGCACGGCGCAGACGTACAGCGTCAACTCGATGCACTCGGCGGTCGTCGAGATCTTCGTGCACGAGGGCGCGAAGGCGCGCTACACGACCGTCCAGAACTGGTCGAAGGACGTCTACAACCTCAACACCAAGCGCGCGGTCGTGGAGGCCGAGGGCACGGTCGAGTGGGTCGGCGGCTCGATGGGCGCCAAGTACGTGATGCTGTACCCCGGCTCGTTCCTGATGGGCGAGGGCGCGCGCGCCGACCATCTGAACGTGGGCGTCGCGGGCAAGGGCGTGCACAAGGACACGGGCGCGAAGGTCGTGCACCTGGCGCCGAACACGACGTCGAACATCCTCGCCAAGTCGATCTCCAAGGACGGCGGGATCATGGGCTACCGCGGCCTGGTCAAGATGGGCCACAACTCCGCCGGCTCGAAAGCGCGCGTGCAGTGCGACGGCCTGATGATGGACGGCGAATCGAAATCCGACACCTGGCCGGACATCCAGATCCAGAACCCGCACGTGACGGTCGCGCACGAGGCGACCGTCGGGCGCATCTCCGACGACCAGCTCTTCTACATGGGCTCGCGCGGCTTCACCGAGGACGAGGCGGCGGCGATGATCGTCAACGGCTTCATCGAGCCGGTCACGAAGGAGCTGCCGATGGAGTACGCGGTCGAGCTCAACCGGCTCATTCAGTTGGAGATGGTCGGCTCAATAGGCTAGGCGCTGCGGTTGCGCGCGCCCGTAGACAACATCGTCGCGCCGCTGTTCCCGACGAAGCTGCCGTGGGTGAACGCGAGCGGGCCGCAGTCGATCATCCAGCAGGGCCGCCCGATGCTGGTGGAGTTCTGGGATTTCTGCCGGCCGAGCTCGCTGCGCACGCTGCCGTATGTGACGGCATGGCACGAGCGCTACGCAGCCGCGGGCCTGCGCGTGATCGGCGTGCACTGCCCCGGCTTCGAGGCCTCGCACGGCGAGCAGGCGGTCAGGGACGCGGTCGCCCGGCTGGGCATCGGCCATCCGGTGCTGATCGACAGCGAGCTCGAGGTGTGGCAGGACTACGAGAATGTCGGCTGGCCCGCGCGCTACCTGTTCGACGGCCGCGCGCGCCTGTTCGACTACCACTTCGGCGAGGGCGCATACGCGGAGACCGAGCTGGCGATCCAGGAGCTGCTGGGCGTGGAGCGCGAGCCGCTCGCGCCGGTACGCCCGGAGGATGATCCAGGCGCGGTCCTGGCGCCGCAGACACAGGACCAGGAGGGCGCCTACAGCGGCCCGTATGAGGCGGGCGGCGTGTGGGCGGTGCTCGACGGCAGCGGCACGGTGCGCGTCAACGGCGGTCCGGCGGCCGGCGGCCTGCAGCTGGAGGTCTCACACCCCGGCGCCTACCCCCTGGTCGAGCATGAGCGCCACACCACGGGCGTGCTCGAGCTGGAGATCGGCGAGGGCGTGCGCTGTTTGGCGACGTGCTTTACACCCGGGCTCTTGGACGGCGACGAGGCCGTCTCCGCGAGCCGCGCCGCGCCATGAGCTCTTGCTAGCGGTGCTTGGGGGCGGTGAACGTCAGCGTGAGCGCCTTCACGGGAAAGGTCTTGCCGGCGCTTGTCTGCATAACAGCAAGCTCCACGTGCAGCTTGTGCTCATGTGCGAGCAGTGCTCGACCGGTGCCGTTGAGCGGGACAGCGACGGTCTTTGACTGGCCGCCGCTGAGCGTCACCGACGCATGACCGAGCGTGACGGTCCGCTTTTTCGTCTTCGACTTGGCCGCGACCGCAATCACCTTGCCCGATCGCAGGGTCTCCACCACCGACAGCGTCAGCGAGTCGACGCACGCGCTCGTCGCGGCGCCTGCGCACACAATCTTCAGCGACGCGGAGTTGCCCTTCGTGGCAGCCTGAGCGATGCTCGAGGTGCCGGCGACCGTGCCACCCGGGTTACTCGACCCGCTGCCCGGGTTACCCGACGTCGCGCTCCTGTACACGGTCGGGCAGGCGAAGATCGGGCTGGTCGAGACGACATCCAAGGCGTCGGCATAGACGATGTCTGCGCCCGGACCGCATGAGATCTGGTCCTGGATGCCGTCGTTGGCATAGATGGTCGTGTTACCGGTCGGGCACGAGACGTAGATGCTGCATCCGGTCCCCGAGGCATAGATGCTGTCTGGACCGACGCCCGCGGGCCCGACCGTGTGGATCGTGTCGTTGCCCCCGCCGCCGATCAGCGTGTCGCCGCCAGGGCCACCATAGATCGTGTCGTTGCCTCCCTCGCCGTCGAGTGTCACTGGCGCCTTGCCGGCAGTCAGCGTGTCGTCGTTTTCGCTGCCGTCGACCTCGGCGATGTTTTCCTCGATCGTGTCCTGCTGGCCGGCGACACCGCTGTCTGCGAGGCCGTTGACATTCGCGGTGACCGGTCCCGGCGCATGGTAGAAGGACACGGTCGAAATCCCGCCTTCGCCATCAAAGGTCTCATTGCCGCCGTCATAGCTGTCCCAGTCGGGCGCTTCGGGGTTGAAGACGACCCCGAGTTTGTTAGTGCCTTCGCCACCCGCCTCGAGGCTTTTGCCAGTCGGGCCACCGGTGATCTGATCGTTGCCGCCTTCACCGTAAAGCTGGTCTTCCCCGCCGCGACCATCGATGATGTCTTCACCGGGGCCGCCTCTGATGATGTCGTTGCCCGGACCGCCGACGAGCCGGTCGTTGCCGGTGCCGCCCGTGAAGATGTCCTCGTCGGGAAATTCGCCTTTGTATTCAGGCGGGTCGGTGCCCTCTATGAAGTCGCCGCCGTTACCGGCCGTCACGGTCGCGCTTTGGTACTGAAGCGGCGCGTCGAGCACATAGCTGTCGTTCGTGCCTCCGCCGAGGGTCGCAGTGAAGTATTCGGCGTCGGGGCAGAGCACGTCACCTAGACCGTATGGCTCGCAGGGCGCAATCGCTTCGTAGCTCCCACTGAAGACGTCGTAGACGTCACACTGTTCAGACTCCAACCCACTGCCGGGGTTGCAGATGAGCCCTTTGTCGTTGACTGGCGAGACACTCCATAGCGCGACCGTGACGTCGGTCTCTGTCGCGTCGTTGCCCTGGTACCGGCTCGTTCCTTCCCTTTCGGCGCCCGTATGACCGGTTGGGGGGCTGTAGCTGATCGTAATGTCGGCTGCGTTTGCCGTCGCAACGCTCGCGAGCAGGCAGGCTGCACACGCAAGGAACACCCTGATCAGCCGGGAAGCCGAGCTCAACCTCGAGAGCGTGGCAGCGAGCACCACGACGAGTTGCGCTCGAACAGCCCCTCGCTGCGCATGGCGACCCCAAAGCTGGCTGCGGCCGATCACATCCGTTCTTGCCATCACAAGCCCCCCGGAGTCTGTTTGCCCGCGAACTCACGGGATTCTCGCACAGTGGATCAGGGAGTTGCGACCTAGCTACGAGCTGATGCGAGCTGCGCACGCGTGCGATCCTGCAGCGAGCGCCGGACCGTCGGGGGACCGTCCTCGTCGATCAGCACGTACGTCCCCGGCCAATACGGGCTCTCCCCCGGGGTGTCGGTGAGGAAGATGCTCGCGTACGTCCAGCTGCCGGCGTTCACCAGCCGCGCGCCGCCGCGGCCGCGCCACTCGCGCTCGTCGTCGCCGGGAAGCGGCCCCGCGCGGTGGGTGTGGCCGAAGACGACGTGCGCGTCGCCCAGATCCAGGCGCGCAGCGACCTCCCCCATCGCCGCCAGCCCGGCGCGACGCAGCTCGCTCAGCGACAGGTTCGCGCGCAGCGGGCCGATACCCGCGCGGTTGAGCGCGGCCACGGCGAGCGGGAAGCCCGCGACGATCGCGCGCCGGCGCAGCCAGCGCAGGGGCTTGCGAGCCGCGCGTCCGGCTCCCGCGCCGCGGCCCCTGAGCGCGTCCCACGCGACGACCGTGGCCGCGCCGTTGAGCGCGGACCCCGTGCGCGCGTCGCGCGCGACCGCGTCCCGCCACGCGAACATCGGCGCCTCCACGGACTCGTAGTCGCCGACGCTGTCGAATGTGCTCGCGGAGCGTCCCAGCAGGCGGCTCATCGCACCGACGCTCAGTCGCTCGAGCGTCGGCACCGTCAGGTGGCAGTCGAGGTAGTGGCCGTGGGTCGCGTACACGTCCGGGCGCAGCCACAGCCCCGGATAGGCGACGCGCACGCTCGCGGGCGCGGCCCACGCTGCCAGCCGCTCGATCGCCGGCGACGCGTCCGCCGGGTCGAGCAGCTGCTCGACGCCCAGCGGCGGCGGCTGCACCTCCAGGCCGCGACGCGCGAGCCACGGTTCGACCAGCGCGTGGTCGTGATTGCCGGCGACGATCACCAGCTCCCTGCCGGCGAGCGCGCGCCCGAGGTCTTCGAAGACCTGCTGTGCGGCGGCAAGCGCCTCGCGCACCGGGCCGTGGCGCAGCTCGAGCACGTCGCCAAGCAGCACCACCCGATCGACGTCCGCGATCGCCTCCAGCAGGACCGCGCGCATCTCGGCGCGGCGCAGCAGGTCCGATCGAGAGACGCTGCCGAGGTGCAGATCGGAGACGACTAGAGTGCGCAGGCTTCGCGTATCTGCTTGGGGAGCATGAAGCGGACGTCCTCGCGTACCACGTCGAACTCCGAGATGTCCTGCACGCCGCGCGCGCGGAAGAAGTCGACCAGCTCGACCACCAGCTCCTCCGGCGCGCTCGCCCCCGAGGAGATGCCGACCACGCGCCTGTCCGCCAGCCACTCCTCCTGGACCTCGCGCGCGGAGTCGATCAGGTGGGCTTCGGTGCCGCAATCGCGCGCGACCTCCACCAGGCGCACCGAGTTGGAGGAGTTGCGGGAGCCGATCACGAGCATCAGGTCGCAGCTCGCCGCCATCTGCTTGACGGCCGCCTGGCGGTTGGTCGTCGCGTAGCAGATGTCGTCCGTGCGGGGCCCGACTATGCTCGGGAAACGTTCGCGCAGGCGCTCGATGATCGCGGTGGTTTCGCCCACCGCGAGCGTTGTCTGCGTGACGTACGCGATCCGCTCGGGGTCCCGCACCTCGAGCTCGTCGACGTCCTGCTCGTTCTCGACGAGCACGATCTGGTCGGGCGCCTCGCCCATCGTTCCTTCGACCTCCTCGTGCCCGTCGTGGCCGACGAGCACGATCGTGTAGCCCTGCTCGGCGAAGCGAGCGGCCTCGCGGTGGACCTTCGTCACCAGCGGGCACGTCGCGTCGATCGTCTGCAGGCCGCGCTCGGACGCGCCCGCGCGGACGCTGGGGGCGACGCCGTGCGCGGAGAACACGCACACCGCGCCCTCCGGCACCTCGGTCTGCTCGTCGACGAAGATCGCCCCGCGCTCGCGCAGCTGCGCAACGACGTGCTTGTTGTGCACGATCTCCTTGCGCACGTACACCGGCGCGCCGTGGATCGCCAGCGCGCGTTCGACCGTCTGCACGGCCCGATCGACGCCCGCGCAGTAGCCGCGCGGGGCCGCGAGCAGCAGCTTCTCGACGCTGTTGGACATGGGCCCCCATTGTAGGGGGCGCCTCGGTACGCTAAGCCTGATGAACCAACGTCACCTCGACAGGCTGACTCCGGTAGACGCCTCGTTCCTGCATCAGGAGAGCGCCGTCTCGCACATGCACATCGGCGGGCTGACGATCATCGAAGGCCCGCCGCCGGACATGGAGGAGTTCCTCGAACAGATCCGCCGGCGCCTGCACCTGGTTCCCCGCTACCGGCACAAGCTCGCGCACACCGCGATCGACAGCGGGCGGCCCGTGTGGATCGACGACCCGAGCTTCAACCTCGACTATCACGTTCGCCACACCGCCCTGCCCGCGCCCGGGCAGTGGGAGCAGCTCCAGGACCTGACCGCGCGAATCTTCTCCCAGCAGCTCGACCGCTCCAAGCCGCTGTGGGAGATGTGGCTGATCGAGGGCCTGGAGGACGACCGCTTCGCGCTGATCACCAAGACCCACCACTCGCTGATCGACGGCATCGCCGGCGTCGATCTCGCGACGGTGCTGTTCGACCTCTCGCCAGACCCGCCGCAGATCCCCTACTCCGGGCGCCCGTGGCAGCCCCACCCCGAACCCGGCACCGCGCAGCTGCTCGCCGCCGGCCTGCTCGGAGCGGCGCGCGCGGGAGTGACGCTGGCCGAGGGCGCGATCGACGCGCTCGCGCATCCCGAGCGCGCGCTGTCTCGCGCCCGCGAGGCGGCCGAGGGCGTCGGCGAGATCCTGTGGGCGGGCCTGAACCCCGCGCCCGAAACCCCGCTGAACGTGCCGATCGGGCCGCACCGGCGCTTCGTCGGGATCACCAGCCAGCTCGACGACTTCAAGGCCGTCAAGAACGCCTTCGGCGGGACCGTCAACGACGTCGTCCTGGCCGTCGTCGCCGGCGCGCTGCGCTCCTTCCTGATCTCCCGTGGGCGGCACACCGCCGGAGTCGAGATGCGGGCGCTCGTGCCCGTGTCGGTGCGCAGCGAGGGCGAACACAACGACGGCGGCAACCGGATCGTCGTGATGCGCGGCCCGCTGCCGATCTACATCAGCGACCCGCTCAACCGGCTGCGCTTCGTCTCGAGCGCCATGGACGGCCTGAAGGAGTCAAAGCAGGCGCTCGGCGCGGAGGTGATCGCGGGCGCCCAGAACTTCGCCCCGCCGACGATTCTCGCCCAGGCCTCCAGGTTGAACTTCTCCACGCGCCTGTTCAACCTGATCGTCACCAACGTACCCGGCCCGCAGTTCCCGCTGTACGTGCTCGGGCGCGAGATGCTGCACGCGATCCCCGTGGCGTTCCTGCCCGAAAACCACGCGCTGGCGATCGCGATCATGTCCTACAACGGCCAGATGAACTTCGGCCTGCTCGGCGACTTCGACGCGCTCCCCGACATCGACTCGATCGGCGAGGACATCGCCGCCGAACTCGCCACGCTCGTCGCGCTCGCGCGCGAGTCGGCCGCCGCGCCCGTGTAGCGGCGCCACCAGCGGTCTCCGCCCGATCGGCGCGCCACACGCGACCTCGCCGCGGGTTCGTCGTCGGCGGGGCTCGAGCTTGATCTGACGCCGCTTGCGGCCGATAGATACGGGATGGCCGGACTCGGCGGAATCGACGACGGGGGTGCTCGCGATGTGGAGATCGCGTGGCGGCGCGAGCACGCGGGCTCGGGGCTGACCTCGCGCCTGATCCTCACCTACGTGGAGCGCGAAGCCGGCGGGCAGGCGGTCGAGCGCATGCTCGCCCTCGCCGGCCTGTCCGGTGAGCAGGAGCGCCTGCGCGACGAGAACCACTGGTTCTCCTACGAGACCAAGCTCGCGCTGTGGCGCGCCGCCGAGGAGGTGCTGGAGGATCCCGAGGTCGCCGAGCACGCCGGCGCCGCCGTGCTCGACCTGTCGGTCGCGATGGGCCTCAAGCAGACGCTGCGCGCGCTCGGCACGCCGGGATTCGTCTACGGCAACGTGGTGCGCGCAAACGCCAAGTTCAACTGGGCGCACCAGCTGGTCGTCGTCGAGAAGAGTCCCACGCGCGTGCGCATGCGCTACACGGACATCGCCGAGGTCGGCTACCACCGCTATGACTGCGCCTACACGAAAGGGCTGCTGGCGACCGTGCCGCAGCTGTTCGGGCTGCCGCTGGCGCACGTCGAGCATCCTGTCTGCGGCGCCGACGGCGGTCCGTGGTGCGAGTTCGACATCCGCTGGAGCACCGGGACCCACGGCCTCATGCGCGCCGCGATCGCGCTCGCGGCCGGCGCCGCCGCGCTCGCCGGCGCGGGCGCGCTGACGGACCCGACGCTGATCCCGGTGGCGGCCGGAGTGCTGGCCGCCGGCGAGCTCGGCATCGCCGCGCGCGCGCTGAGATTCCTGAGCCGGCGGGCGCGCGTGCTCGAGCTGCGCGTGCGCGAGCAGGACGACGCCGCCGAGCGCCTGCTGTCCTCGCTCAAGGACCTGTCTTCCGACCTGCGCCTGGACGAGGTGCTCGACCAGATCACCGCCAAGGCGCAGACCGCCGTCGGCGGCAAGGAGTTCGCGCTGCTGCTCGCCGGCGACGCCGGCATGCGCGCGGACCGGCACTCGGGGATTCCCGCGCCCTCGCTGGCGGCGCTCGAGACGTGGGCGCAGGAGCACCGTCAGGGGCTGCTCGAGCGCGGCACGGTTGTGATCGACGACCTCTCCACCGACCCCGCGCTCGCCGAGCTGCCGCGCCAGGAGGACATGCCGCTCGGCTCGATGTGTGCGGCGCCGCTCGTCTTCCGCGAGGAGATGCTCGGCGTGCTGGTGGCGCTTGCGCACGGCTCGACCGTCTTCCTGCCCGGGGATACCGCCGCGCTGTCCGCCTACGGCGCGCACGCGGCGATCGCGCTGTCCAACGCCCGCCTCGTCGACCGGCTGGAACGGCAGGCCGCCGAGGACCCGCTCACCGGGCTGGCCAACCGCCGCGCCTTCTACCGCAACTGCGCCACCGAGTTCAGCCGCGCCCAGCGCGCGCGCAGCTCGATGTCGATCGTGATGCTCGATCTCGACGACTTCAAGGCGATCAACGACGAGCACGGCCATCCGTATGGCGATCAGGTCCTGATCGGAGCGGCCGACGCGCTGCGCGCCGCGATTCGCGGGCTCGACACCGCCGCGCGCATGGGCGGCGAGGAGTTCGCGATCCTGCTGCCCGACACCGACGCGGATGCCGCCTACGACGTCGCCGAGCGCGCGCGACGCGCGATCGCGCGCGTCCCGGTCGCCGACGGCACGCTGTCGTGCTCGGCCGGTGTCGCCACCGCCTCGCCCAAGCAGACCTCGCCCGCCGACCTGCTCGCGCTGGCCGACGAGGCGCTATACCACGCCAAGCGCCTCGGACGTGACCGCACCGTCACCAGCCACAGCGCCGCCAATCACTCCGGCCTGGCTCAGTAGCCGAGCGCGAACTTCGCGTCTTCGCTCATCATCTCCGGCGACCACGGCGGCGTGAACACCATCTCCGACTCCACCGTCTTGACGCCGTCGAGTTCGCCGACGAACTCTTCGATCTGTTCGTTGACCTGCGGGCCGATCGGACACCCCGGCGTCGTCAGCGTGAACGTCACACGCACGTTGCCCTCGGCGACCTCAACCCCGTAGATCAGCCCCAGCTCAACGAAGTCCAACCCCAGCTCCGGGTCGATCACGTTCGACAGCGCCTCCATCACGTCATCCTCGGTGGGCGCGGCGGTCAGCTCGGTCATGGGGCCAGTCTAGCTGCGGCTAGTTGTCGCAGCCGAGCCTGTCCCACATGTAGAGCTGTATGCACTCGTTTGCGAGTTCGATCGCGCGCGCGTTCGACAGGCGCGGGAGCACGGTGTCCAGCGCCTGATCCTCGGCCACGCCCGCCTGGAAGGCCTCCTCGCCGCGGAAGCCCGCCGCGATCTTCAGCGCCTCGCGCCGGTTCTCGCCGAGACTCGGGAACACGCCCACGAGGAAGTCGGTGTTGGGGATCGGCTGGCCGACCTCGAGCGAGGCGTGCCAGGCGGCCAGCAGGTGCAGGTCGTCCTCGTCGAGGTCCGCGATCGCCTTCGCGTAGTGCACCGAGAGTTCCTGGTCGGGGATGTCGTCGACCCACGCGCGCACGACCTCGCCGACCAGCTGGCGGCGCGCCTCGCGACCGACTGACTCGGCGATGACGCGGATCGCATCCTGAGGCTCGATGAAGCAGAGTGGCATCGGCGACTCCCGGGGGTTCGGAACGACTTTCTGCCAGGCACTGTAGGCGGCCGTGTGGACGGCATTTCTGGGGGGCGCCGGCTCAGAGGCCGAGCGCGTCGCCGGCTCGCTCGAACGCGCCGTCGTCGCGGGTCTCGCGCGGGAAGCCGAGGGTCGCCGGCTGCGGCGAGATCCAGTTGGCGAGCGCGAGATCGAGCGTCTCGATCGGCACCGCGGCGGCCTGCGCGAGCGCCGCCGCGCGGCGCTCCAGCAGCAGCGGGTCGCCGATGCCGAACACGCGCTTGGCTGCCTGCGTGGTGAGGTCCTCCGCGGCGAGCCCGCGGGCGCCCGCCAGCTGCAGCGAGTCGGCAAGCAGCTCGTACAGGCCCAGGCGTCCGAGCACGACCAGCAGCTCGTAGCGCCCGGTGCGAGCGAAGCCCGGCAGCGCCAGGCGCTCGAACACGCGCTCGAAGCGCCGCTGCGGGCTCCACGCCGGATCGCCCGTGAAAGCGAGCGCCTGCGAGCCCTCTCCCCCGCCCTGCGGCTGAGCCGCGACGCTCGCGCGCCCGCCGCGCGCCACCCACTGGCGGTAGGCGATCAGCGTCTCCGCGCCGCGCTGCGGGTCATGGGAGGTGCGCGGGCCCAGCGCAATCCCGTCCAGATCCGGCAGCTCGCCGGGCGCGCTCGCGAGGGCGGCGCGAATGCCGGCGAACGGGTCCTCGCCCTCGAGTGGGCTCAGGTAGACGATCAGGAAGCACATCCACGTCGCGCGCTCGAGGTCCTCGCCCGCCAGCGCGTGCGCCTCGCCGTACAGCCCGGGCGGCTGGGCGGCGAGCGCGAGCAGCCGCCCGCTGGAGAACGAGATCTCCTCCACCAGCCGCAGCGCGTCGGCGGAGGCGCGCAGGCCCGGCACCAGCTCCGCGCGGTAGCCGTCGTCCTCGGCGCGTCCCTCGCGGTGGATGCGCACGCCCTCGGCGCGCACGCGCCGGCGCTGGGCGCCCTCGCCGCCGGAGCGGGCGCGGCCGCGCGCAGGGGCCTTGGCGCGCGCCGAGGAAGACGTGGTGCTGGGCGAGTTGCCGGGCAGCGTCTTGCTGCAGATCGGGCAGCGCTCTATGAAGCGATTGTGGCGGCAGAAGGTCGGCATGACGCCGGTGGGATATACCCGTTTGCGCGCGCGCGTGCGCCGCCCGCGCGCCGCTCGGCGGCGAGCGCGTGCAGGTAGTCGTCGAAATCGACCTGGATCGTGTGGCGCTTGGAGGCCACGTAGCGCGCGCGCATCGCCGCCTGATCGGCCCTGATGTCGGCGCGCACGGCGGCGTCGGTGGGCAGCGCGTAGTCGCCCACCAGGTAGTCGCCGACCCACGCTCCCTGCGCCTCCGCCAGCGGCATGATCGCTCCGAGCGGCTGCAGCAGGCCGATGAAGAACACGTTCGGGATGTCCGGGTGGAAGACCCGCCGGAACAGCTCGATGTGGTTCTCCGGCGCCGAGATGAAGTCCTCGTCGAAGAACGGGAAGGTGATCTTGTAGCCGGTGCAGTAGACGACCACGTCCGCCTCGACCGTGCTGCCGTCGACGAAGCGCACGCGCGAGCCGTCGAAGGAGTCGATGTTCGGCTTCGGTGCGATCGTGCCGTGCTGGATGCGGTCGAGGATCCGTCCGGAGATGGTCGGGTGCGCCTCGCCGAAGCGGTGGTTGGGCTTCGGCAGGCCGTAGCGCTCCGGCGGCCCGGCGTAGCTGCGGATCACCTGCTGGATCATCCGCTGGCGGATCCTGAAGGGGATGCGCGGGTCGTTGCGCATCTGGTCGACCGGTTTGCCGAACACGTACTTGGGGACGATCCACACGCCCTGGCGCGCCGCCAGGTAGGTGCTCTGGGCGACGTAGGAGCTCTCGACCGCGATGTCCATCGCCGAGTTGCCCATGCCCAGGACGACCACCCGCCTGCCCGCGAAGATCGAGTTGTCCACGTAGGAGTGGGCGTGCAGCTGCAGCCCGGGGAACGTGTCGGCGCCCGGGAACGCCGGTTCGGGCCAGCGCGGGTTCCAGTGATGGCCGTTGGCGACGATCAGCGCGTCGTAGGTGCGCGTCTCGCCGCTGTCGAGCGTCACCGTCCACAGGCCCGCCTCGTCCCTGGAGGCGTGCTCGACACCGGTCTCGAACGTGATCAGCTCGCGCAGGCCGAAGTGGTCGATGTACGCGTCGAAGTACGCCGCGATCTGCGTGTGATGGGGGAAGTCCGGGTAGGACTCGGGCATCGGGAAGTCGGAGTACTCCATGCGCGGGCGCGAGGTGTTGATGAACAGGTCGCGGTAGGCGGCGGACATCCCGTTCTTGTTCTCGAAGACCCAGTTGCCGCCCACGCGGTCGGACTTCTCGAAGCAGTCGAACGGGATGCCGCGCTCGTGCAGCGCCTTGACCGTCGCGATCCCGGAGGAGCCCGCGCCGATCAGGCAAACGGTCGGCAGCGCCGGCGCGCCGTCACCGTTACGCCCGTTTGCGTACGACGCGTTCATTGTGCTCAAGCCTATCCGTCCGGCGCGCTGATGCCCGGCCCTGCATGCTGCGGCGGGCCCTCCGGGCCGTTGTCCGCGTCAGCGTGGCCGGCCAGGCCGGCGTCCTCCGGGAGGAGCGCGCCGGGATCGTGCGCCCCGTTGCGTCGCCTCGCCAGATAGCGGTCGACCATGCGCGCGCACTGGCGCCCCTCGTTGATCGCCCATACGATCAGCGACTGTCCGCGACGGGCGTCGCCGGCCGCGAACACGCCATCCACGGAGGTCGTGTACGGCTTCACCGAGGCGACGTTGCCGCGCGGGTCCTTCTCCACGCCGAGCTGGTCGAGCAGCTCCTGCTCGGGGTGCAGGAAGCCCATCGCCAGCAGCACCAGCTGCGCCGGCAGCTCGCGCTCGGTGCCCGCGATCGGGGCGAACGGCGGCTCCGGTGCGGCCTGCGCGATGCGCAGGCCCGCGAGCGCGCCGCGGCCGTCGTCGGCGAACGCGGTGGTCGTGACCGAGTAGTCCTGCTCGCCCACGCCGAGCGTCCTGGCCTCCTCCATCGCGTAGCTGAGGCGGTACTTCAGCGGCCACTGCGGCCACGGCGTGCGCTCGTCCGGACGGTGCGCCGGGGGCTCTGCGAGCAGCTCGAGCTGGACCACCGAGCGGGCGCCCTCGCGCAGCGAGTTGCCCACGCAGTCCGCGCCCGTGTCGCCGCCGCCGATCACGACGACGTCCTTGCCCGCGGCCGTGATCTCGCTCGGCGCCGTTGGCTGGGCGACCGTCGGCTCGGGTCCGAGCTGTCGCGCCACCCAGCGGTTGCGCTGGTAGAGGTAGTCCATCGCGAAGTGCACGCCGTCGAGCTGGCGGCCGGGGACCGGCAGGTCGCGCGGCACGCGCGAGCCCGTCGCCAGCACGACCGCGTCGAAGCCGCCGCGCAGCTCCTGCACGCTCACGTCGCTGCCGACCTCCACGCCGCAGCGGATCTCCACGCCCTCCACCAGCAGCTGCTCGACGCGCCGCTGCACGACCGTCTTCTCGATCTTGAAGTCGGGCACGCCGAAGCGCACGAGGCCGCCGACCGCCTCGTCGCGCTCGAACAGCGTCACGCGATGGCCGGCGCGCCGCAGCTGCTGCGCCGCCGCCATGCCCGCCGGGCCCGAGCCCACGACAGCCACCGCCTGGCCGGTTTCGCGATCGGCGCGCGGCGGCTGCGGGACGACCCAGCCCTCCTCCCACGCGCGGTTGACGATCGCGTTCTCGATCTGTTTGATCGTGACCGCGTCGCCCTCGCGGATCTCAAGCACGCACGCCGCCTCGCACGGCGCCGGGCACAGGCGCCCGGTGAACTCGGGGAAGTTGTTGGTGGCGTGCAGCTGCGCGATCGCGTCGGCGAAGCGGTCGTGGTAGACGAGGTCGTTCCAGTCCGGGATCAGGTTGCCGAGCGGACAGCCGTTGTGACAGAACGGCACGCCGCAGTCCATGCAGCGAGCGCCCTGCTCGCGCAGCTCCTCGACCGGGCGCGGCAGCAGGAACTCGCGGTAGTCGTGCGTGCGCTGCTGCGGATCCCGCTGGGGGATGCCGTGCCGCTCGATCTGCAGGAAGCCGCCCAGCTTGCCCATCAGGCGCCCGTCTCACCCACGGCGTCCAGCGGGCGCAGTGCGTCCGCCGCGGCGGGTGAGGCTCCATTCCCGGCGGCGCGCGATGCCAGCGCCTCTTCATCGGCCAGCTCGCGCAGCACGCGCTTGTAGTCGTGCGGCATCACCTTCACGAACGCGCCCCGCTCGAGCAGCTCCTCCCACTGATCGAGCACACGCGCGGCCACCAGCGAGTCGGTCCGGCGCAGGTGCTCTTCGACCATCGCGCGCAGCTCGATCGCGTCGCTCTCCGACAGCGCTTCGAAGCCGACCATGCCCATGTTGCAGCGCTGCGGGAACGATCCGTCCTCGTCCAGCACGTATGCCACGCCGCCGCTCATGCCCGCCGCGAAGTTGCGTCCCGTCGGGCCCAGGACCACCACGCGCCCGCCGGTCATGTACTCGCAGCCGTGGTCGCCGATGCCCTCGACGACCGTCCACGCGCCCGAGTTGCGCACCGCGAAGCGCTCGCCCGCGAGCCCGCGGAAGAACGCCCTGCCGGCGGTCGCGCCGTAGAGCACGGTGTTGCCCACGACCACGTTCTCCTCCGCCTTGAAGTGCTCGCCCATGCCATCGCGCGGGCGGATCGCGAAGACGCCGCCGGAGAGCCCCTTGCCGGCGTAGTCCTGCGCGTCGCCGTGCAGCGTGAACGTCACGCCCGGCGCGAGCCAGCCGGCGAAGCTCTGCCCCGCCGAGCCCTCGAAGTCGACGACGATCGTGTCCTGCGGCAGGCCCTCCGCGCCGTGGCGCTGGGCGATGTGGCTGGAGAGGATGCCGCCCACGCAGCGGTTGCGGTTGCGGATCGGCAGCTCGAGCTTCACGCGACCGCCCGTGACCGACGGTCCCGTGCGCTCCCTGAGCGCCGCCTGCGAGCGCTCTACGAGCTCCCAGTCGAGCGCGTCCGCGAGCACCTCCGGCGGCGCTTCCACGCGACGCCGCGGTGCGGGGTGGGCGGGATCGTCATCTTCGATGTGCGTGAGGATGTGCGTGAGGTCGACGCCGCGCGCCTTCCAGTGCTCGATCGCCGCGCTCGCGCCCAGCAGGTCGACCCTGCCGGTCGCCTCGTCGAGCGAACGCAGGCCCACCGACGCGAGGATTTCGCGCACCTCCTCGGCGACGAAGAAGAAGAAGTTGACGACGTGCTCGGGCGTGCCCTTGAAGCGCTTGCGCAGCTCCGGGTCCTGGGTGGCGATCCCCACCGGGCACGTGTTCAGGTGGCAGGCGCGCATCATGATGCAGCCGGTCGCGATCAGCGGCGCCGTCGAGAAGCCCATCTCGTCCGCGCCCAGCATCGACGCGATCACCACGTCGCGGCCGGTCTTCAGCTGCCCGTCGGTCTGCACGACGATGCGCGAGCGCAGGTCGTTGAGCAGCAGCGTCTGCTGCGTCTCCGCCAGGCCGATCTCCCACGGGATGCCCGCGGCCTGGATCGAGGACAGCGGCGAGGCGCCCGTGCCGCCGTCGTGCCCGGCGATCAGCACGCGGTCGGCGTTCGCCTTGGACACGCCCGCCGCGACCGTCCCGACGCCGACCTCGGAGACGAGCTTGACCGACACCTGCGCCGCCGGGTTGGAGCAGCGCAGGTCGTAGATCAGCTGCTTGAGGTCCTCGATCGAGTAGATGTCGTGGTGCGGTGGCGGCGAGATCAGGCCGACGCCGGGCGTCGTGTGGCGGATCGAGCCGATGTACGCGTCGACCTTGTGGCCAGGCAGCTGGCCGCCCTCGCCGGGCTTGGCGCCCTGCGCCATCTTGATCTGCAGCTCATCGGCGTTGACGAGGTAGTGGATCGTCACGCCGAAGCGCCCCGAGGCGACCTGCTTGATCGCCGAGCGGCGCCTGTCGCCGTTGCTGTCGGGAGTGAAGCGCGAGGGGTCCTCCCCGCCCTCGCCCGTGTTCGAGCGGCCGCCGAGGCGGTTCATCGCGATCGCGAGCGTCTCGTGCGCCTCGCGCGAGATCGAGCCGAGGCTCATCGCGCCCGTGCAGAAGCGCTTGACGATCTCGCTCGCAGGCTCGACCTCCTCCAGCGGGATCGGCTCGATGCTGCCGTCGCCGATCTGCAGCAGGCCGCGCAGCGTCGCCCGGCGCGCCGCGTCCTCGTTGACCATGCGCGCGTACTCGCGGTACTTCTCGAACGCCGGGCTCTCGCGCACAGCCTCATGCGCGGCGCGGTCGCCCTTCAGGGCGGCGCCGACGTCGCCGTTCGCGGCGCGCACGGCGTGCTGGACGAGCGCGATCGTCTCGGGGTTCCACATGTGGTGCTCGCCGTCGCGCCGCCACGCGTACACGCCGCCCACGGGCAGCAGCCGGTCCGGCGCCGCCGGATACGCGCGCGCGTGACGCTCGAGCGCCTCGGTCGCGAGCACGTCGATGCCGACGCCGCCGATGCGCGAGGCGGTGTAGGTGAAGTGCTTGTCGATCAGCCCCCTGTCCAGGCCCACCGCCTCGAAGATCTGCGCGCCGCGGTAGGACTGGATCGTCGAGATGCCCATCTTGGAGATCGTCTTCAGCAGCCCTTTGTCGATCGCCTTGACCACGTTCTGGGCCGCCTCCTCGGCCCCCAGCGCCACCGGCGCGCCGTCCGAACCGTTCCCGCCCGCCCGGGCGATGCGGCCTTCGGCGACCAGCTCGTCGAGCGTCTCGAGCATCAGGTACGGGTTGACCGCGCTCGCGCCGTAGCCGATCAGCGTCGCGAAGTGGTGCACCTCGCGCGGCTCGCCCGACTCGACGATGATCCCCGCGCGCAGGCGCGTGCCCTCGAGCACCAGGTGGTGATGGACCGCCGCGACCGCCAGCAGCGATGGCATCGCGACCCGCTTGGGCCCGACCCGGCGGTCGTTGAGGATGATGATGTTGACCCGTTCGGCGATCGCCTCGCGCGCCTGGCGGCAGATGCGCTCGATCGCCTCGGTCATACCCCCCGGCCCCTCCGCGACGGGCCACGTGATGTCGATCGTGCGCGCCTTGTAGACGTCGTGCTCGACGTTGCGCAGCGTCTCGAGCTCGCGGTTGAGCAGGATCGGCTGGTCCAGCAGGAGCTTGTGCGCGTGCTCGGGCGTCTCGTCGAACAGGTTGCGCTCGTTGCCGAGGCTGGTCGCGAGGCTCATCACGATTTCCTCGCGGATCGGGTCGATCGGCGGGTTGGTGACCTGCGCGAACAGCTGCTTGAAGTAGGAGAACAGCGGCGGCGCCTGGTCCGAGAGCACCGCCAGCGAGAGGTCGTTGCCCATCGACCCGATCGGCTCGGCGCCGTCGATCGCCATCGGCGCGATCAGCACCCGCAGGTCCTCCTGGGAGTAGCCGAACGCCCGCTGGCGCAGGTGCAGCGGCTGGTCCGACAGCGTCACCTGTTCGGATGGCGGCAGATCCGCGAACGGGACCGCGTTGCGCGCGAACCACTCGCCGTACGGATGGCGGGTGGAGACCTCGCGCTTGACCTCCTCGTCCTCGACGATGCGCCCGCGCTCGAGGTCGACGAGGAACAGCTTGCCCGGCTGCAGGCGGCCCAGCCGCCGGACCTGCTCGGGCGGGACGTCGAGCAGCCCGGACTCCGAGCCGAGCACCACGTAGCCGTCGGTCGTCTCGACCCAGCGCCCCGGGCGCAGCCCGTTGCGGTCGAGCGTCGCGCCGACCACGCGGCCGTCGGTGAACGCCACCGACGCCGGCCCGTCCCACGGCTCCATCAGGCACGAGTGGAAGGCGTAGAAGCCCTTCAGGTAGTCGGGCAGGTCATCGCGATTGCGATAGGCCTCGGGGATCATCATCATCGCCGCGTGCGGCAGCGAGCGCCCCGCGAGCATCAGCAGCTCGAGCACGTTGTCGAACGTCGCCGAGTCCGAGTTGCCGGGCGTGACGACCGGCAGGATCTTCTGCAGGTCCTCGCCGAACAGCTCGCTGCGCAGCTCGCTCTCGCGCGCGCGCATCCAGTTGACGTTGCCCATCACCGTGTTGATCTCGCCGTTGTGGCAGATCACCCGGTAGGGGTGCGCGAGCTCCCAGCTGGGGAACGTGTTGGTCGAGAAGCGCGAGTGCACCAGCGCGAGCGCGCTCTTGGTGCGCTCGTCGCGCAGGTCGGTGTAGAACTGCGCCAGCTGGTAGCTGATCAGCATGCCCTTGTAGTTGATCGTGCGCGACGAGCTCGACACGACATACAGGCCGGGCTCCTGAGCGGTCAGGTCGCTGATCCGGCGGATCACGTACAGCTTGCGCTCGAACGCGTCGCGGTCGCTCCGCAGATCGCCCTCCGCGCCGACGAACAGCTGGCGGATCGCCGGGCGGCAGGCGGCCGCCACCTCGCCCGTGTGCTCCTCCTCGATCGGCACCTCGCGCCAGCCGAGCAGGCGCTGGCCCTCGGCGCGCACGATCCCCTCCAGCAGGCCTTCCAGCCGCGCCCGCGCGGCCGTGTCGGTCGGCAGGAAGCACATCAGCACGCCGTACTCGCCCGGCGGGGGCAGCTCGAAGTCGACGACCGCGCGCAGCAGCTCGTCGGGCATCTGCATGAGGATCCCCGCGCCGTCGCCCGTGCACGGGTCCGCCCCCGACGCGCCGCGGTGCTCGAGGTTCTCGAGCGCCGTGATCGCCCGCACGACCACCTCGTGGGTGGGCACGTTGTCCAGCCGCGCGACCATCCCCACGCCGCAAGCATCGTGCTCGAAGCGGGGGTCGTAAAGTCCGACGGCCTTTGGCGGCTGCTTGTTGTGCGAGTTCATGAAAGTGCTCCCTTGGGGCGGTGCATCCCGGCAGAGAGGCGGGCAGTTCCCTTTGCTGGCATACCCACCGTCGCGCAGGCAGGCGGGCACCTGAGGCGGAGCCGAAAGCGTAGCAGTGGAGTGGCGCCGCAAACCAGGCGGCGCGCACGAGTTCAATGGTTTGCGCGGCGAGCCAAAACGCCGGCTCAGGCGCCCGTCGCGAGCTCGCCGCCGCGTGCGGGCTCGGAGGGCGGGTCCTCGCCCAGCGTCTCGCTCTCTCCCCACGAGCACAGGCCCGTGCGGCCCGGGCACGTGAGGCACAGGCCGCGATGGGGCCGCCGGCTGACGGCGAAGCCGCCCGCCCGGGCTGCGGCGATGCGCGCCGCCAGACGCCCTTCGAGCTCACCGCGCTCCAGCGCCGTGTAGCGGACGCTCACCGGCTCTGCCGGGCGTTCCAGGAACCAGTGGACGATCTCGACCTCCGGCGCCCCGTCGCGCAGGACCGCAAGCGCGTACAGCAGGCGCTGGACCGCGTAGTCGCGCTCGACCAGCGCGCGCAGATCGACGTCGGCGCCCACTCGATCGCTCTTGTAGTCGAGCACCAGCTGTCCGCCGTCCGCCTCGCTCGCGAGCACGTCGATGAACCCCGTTACCAGCGGCGCCCGCGGTCCCAGCGAGAACGCGAACGGGTGCTCGCGGCGCACCGTCCTCGCCGCCGCCACGCGGGCCGCCGGCGGCGCCCCGCTCGCCACCGCCATCAGGCTCGCGATCTCCTCGCGCTCCGCCTCCCCCACCGGCATCCCCAGCTCGGCCGCGCATCGCGCCACGTCCTGCGGCGTGACCGGACGCGGCCGCGCGAAGTCCAGCGACTCCAGCAGCCGGTGGATCAGCGTCCCCCGCGCACGCGCCTCCAGGCCCCTGTGCTCGGGCGCGGCTCGCGCCGCCGCACGATCCTCGGGCAGGCGCAGGACGCGTTCGAGGTAGAAGCGGTAGCCGCAGCGCTCCAGCTCGCTCAGGGACGTGTAGCTGAGCGTGCTCAGCGCCTCATCCGGGAGCGGCGCCGGCGCCTCTCCCGTGGGCGAGCCCGGTCGGCGGGCCTCGTCGCTTGTCTCGGTAGCCGCCGTATCCACGCGGTCGTCGCCGGGTATCGGCGATGGCGCGCCCTCGGCGTACATCGAGAGCTGTTCGCCCGCGACCGGCTGTGCCGGTGCCACCGGCTCCATGGGCTCGGCGAGCGCGACGTGCTCGACGCTCGCGGGGCCATCGACGCGCTCGACGGCCGGCAGGTACAGCACCCTGCCGACGGTGCCCGGCGTGTTCAGCCGGCAGCGCACGCTCGCCGCGCCCCCGATCGGCAGGTCGAACACGGGCGCCTCGGCGGTCGCCGCCAGCGCGGGCAGATCCGCGACCAGCGCGGGGAGATCGGCCGACAGCGCCGGCCCGAGCCATGAGATCGCGGTCGGAGCCGCACGCGAGGCGGGCCAGCGCTCGAAGTCGACGGCGCCGCTCAGCAGCAGCCGCTCGCGCGCGCGGGTCATCGCGACGTACAGGATCCTGTCCTCCTCCTCGGCTTCGCGCGCGCGGCGCTCCTCGCACAGCTGCTCGTAGTCGAGCGCCGGGGTCGACCGGGCGCCGTCCAGGCGCATCAGGCGCACGCCCACACGCTCGCCGTCCACGAGCAGGTCGGGCGTCTGCGTGTTCGGCTGGCGCCCGAGGTCGGCCAGGCACACGACGGGGAACTCCAGGCCCTTGGCCGCGTGAATCGTCATCAGCCGCACCGCATCGGGCTCCACGCCTTCGACCGGCGCGTCCGGCTCCACCCCGACCGCCTCCTCGAGGTACGCCACGTGGTCGAGAAAGCCGCGCAGATCGCGCCCTTCGCTCGCTTCGAACCTGCGCGCGAGGCGCAGCAGCTTGTGGACGTTCGCGAGACGCCGCTCGGCCCAGTCGAGGCCGAGCACGTGCTCGCGGTAGCCGCTTGCGCCGATCGCCCGCTCGATCAGCTCCCAGAGCGTCCGCCGCGGCGCCGACTCGCGCTCGCGCTGCAGGCGCGCGCAGAACGACTCGAGCGCGGCGCGATCGGCGGGCGCAAGCAAGGCAAGGGTCTGCGCATCCAGCACCGTCTCCCACACCCCGCGTCGATCCGCGCGGGCGCCGTCCGCGATCAGCGCCAGGCAGTCATACGAGCAGCCGGCCAGCGGCGAGGCCAGCACCGAGTACAGCGCGCGCTCGTCCAGCGGGTTGGCCAGCGCGCGCAGGTAGGAGATCAGGTCGCCGATCTGCTGGTGCCCCCAGAAGGCGCCCACGGCCGCCAGGGTCCGCAGGCCGCGGAGCTGCAGCGCGCGCTCGAACACCTCCAGGTCACCGGCCGCGCGCAGCAGGACCACCACCTCCCCCGCCCGCGCGCGTCCCGCGCGCACCAGCTCGGCGACGCGCTGGGCCAGCATCCGCGCCTCCGCCTGGCGCCACAGCTGCGCGTGGGGCAGCCCCGCCGCGATCGGCCCGGCCAGGTCCTCGCGCTGCTCCCAGCCGCGGACGTCCGTCAGCAGCAGCTCCACCTCGGGCTCGCGCTGGACCGCCGGGCCGGTCTCGAAGCCGAGCTCGTCCGGCTGGCGTCCCGGCGCCGGGGCGCCGCCCCTGCCGGCGATCAGCGGCGCGTACCCGGCGAAGCGCTCGGCGAACACCGCGTTGACGACCGCCAGCAGCGCCTCGCGACTGCGGAAGTTCCGATTCAGGCGCAGGCTCCCGCCCAGCTGCTCCAGCTCGCCGCGCCGCTCCCGGAAGAGGCTCACGTCGGCATGCCTGAAGCCGTAGATCGACTGGAGCTCGTCGCCGACCGTGAACAGGTTGCCGCGGTCGAGCGCCGCCAGGATGCCCAGCTGGCGGCGGTTCGTGTCCTGGAACTCGTCGACCATCAGCAGCTCGAAGCGCTCCGACCATGCCGAGCGCACGCTCTCGCGCTCGGCCAGCAGCTCGCCCGCGAGCAGCTCCAGGTCGTCGAAGTCCACCGCGCCGCGCCCGCGCTTCAGTTGTTCATAGACCTCGCCGAAGCGGCGCAGCAGCTCGTCCAGCAGCGCGCACGCCCGCGCGGCGTCGGCGTCGTCGAGCGCGGTGTCGGCGTGGGCAACCGCGGCGTCGGCATTGGCATCCTCAGGCGCATCGTCGATATCGGCGTCGTCCTGCGCGCCCGGCGGTCGCGGTCGCGCGGGCGGCAGGCGCGGCAGGCGCTGGCCGCGGCTGCGCAGCTCGCCGTAGACCTGCTCGAGCATCGTCCGCACGCGGTCGACGCCGTACGCGGCGAGCAGGTCCACCGCCCCACCGCGCCCGGTGGCGAGGAAGTCGCGCAGAGCCGCCCGGAACGCCAGCTCGCGCAGGCGTCCCGCGAGTCCCTCATCGAGGATCGCGAAGCCCGGGTCGAGCCCCGCGGCCAGCGCATGGCTGCGCAGCAGCCGCGCGCAGAAGCCGTGGAAGGTGCCCACGAACGCCGCCTCGGTGTCGCGCGCCGCCTCGCGGTCGCCCAGCTCCAGCAGGCGCGCGCGCACCCGCGCGCGCAGCTCGCCCGCCGCGCGCTCGGTGAACGTGATCGCGAGGATCCGCGCCGGCGCGATCCCGTCCTCGCGCACCGCCGCGACGAAGCGCTCCACCAGCACCGACGTCTTGCCGCTGCCCGCCGCCGCCGACAGCAGCAGCGGCTCGGCCCTGCGCGCGACCGCGTGCGCCTGCTCGTCGGTCAGCTCGGCTTCGGCCATCACCACTCGCTGCGGCAGATCGACGGGAACATGCAGCCGCCGCGGAACGCGCACGTCGGCGGGCGCGCCTGCAGCTCGCCCCGGCCCGCCTCGCCGGCCGCCGCGAGCGCCAGCGCGACCGCCTGTGCCACCAGCTCGCGCGCGTCGTCGTGCTCGAGCACGTCCGAGCGCACCGACTCGAGCTCGATCCCCGCGTCGCCGTCGAGCACGCCGCGGGCGCGCAGGTCCTCGCCCGTGAGCGGCTGGTAGAAACCGCCGATCACGGACAGCTGCAGGAGGCTTTCGACGGCGCGCATGTACAGCGCCACCTGCACGCTGCCGTCCCTGAGCCAGCGCGCGCCCGCCGGCGCGCGCCCGCCCTTGTAGTCGTACACGACCGCCTCGCCGCCTCCGCCGGTGTCGACGCGGTCGATCCGCCCGCGCAGTCGCACGCCGCCGCCGAGATCCAGCGCCGGCAGCTCGCTCGCCTCGCCGCCGTCGTCCGTCCCCGCATGGCGCTCGCCCTCGGCGAAGCCGAACCCGAGCTCCAGCGCGAACGGCTCCAGCGGGCTGTCCGCCGCGGCCGCGTGCTCGACATAGCGCTCGAGATCCGCCTGCAGGCGCCGGCGCACCGCCGTTGCCCGCTCGGGCGTCGTCGACAGCGGATGGTCGGCTTCGTTGTCGACCAGCGCCCGCTCCAGCAGCTCGCGCGCGCGCGCGAGGCTGGCGGGCGTCAGCCTCGCGCTTCCCGTCTGCTCGCGCAGCCCCTCCAGCGTGTCCTTCAACGCCGCGTGCGCCAGCGCCCCCCGCGCCAGCGGCTCGGGATCGGGATCGAACCTGTCCGGGCGCAGCATCCGCTCGACGAACCAGCTCATCGGGCACGCGATCCACCGCTCCAGCGACGACGGCGACCACACGTGCTCGCGCAGCTGCGCCAGCAACCGCTCGTCGCGCAGCGCACGGCTGGCGGGCGCATCGCCCCGAGCCGAGCCCTCGGCGGGCAGACCGTCGACGGCGCCCAGCGGCCGGCGCGCGCGCGACTCCGACAGGCTGTCCGCGAACAGGTCGCACACGTCGTCCACGAACAGCGAGCGCGACATCGCCTCGCCTTCGTCGTCCGCCACGTGCCAGCTCAGGAACAGCCGCTCCTGCGGGCGCGACACCGCCGCGTACAGCAGGTAGCGCTCGGCCGCGAGCACGTCCTCCTGCTCGCCCAGCATCAGCCCCGAGACCTCCGCCAGCCGCCGGCGCTCCTCCTCGGCCAGGAACGGCTGCGGACGCGCTCGCGCCGGGAACACGCCCTCCTGCAGGCCGCACACGAACAGCGCCCGCACCCTGCGCGCGCGCAGCGCCAGCGGGTCGAGCACCGCCACCGCGCCGCTCGACGAAGCCTCGCCGGCTGAGGCGCTCGGGCCATCCGCGGCGCCACGGCCCCCCTCCTCGCCGATCAGCTCGACCCGCTCCAGCGAGCGCGCGAGCTCGCCCGCGCTCGCCGGGGCCAGCTCGGGCGCGATCCGCGCCAGCTCGCGCAGCTCGCCGAGCGCCCGCCTGCCGGCCGCAAGCGCGCTCGCCTCGTCGCGCTCGTCGCCGCCGAGCACGCTGGCGGCGGCGCGCCTGGGGGCGCAGAACAGCCAGTACAGCTCGCGCGCCGCGCGCTCGCACAGCGCCGCCGCGCCGCGCTCCTGTGCCTCCGCGAGGCGGTCGATCGTCTCCAGCGGCCAGTTGCGCGCTTCCCACAGCGCCCGCGCCTGCTCCGCGCTCGCCGCGCCCGTGCGCCGCGCCGCGATCTCCAGCCGGTCCGCGAGCGACGGCCCGGCGCCGCGCGCGGAGGATCTCGCCAGCAGGCCCGGCGCGCGCAGCCACGCCAGCAGATCCCCCAGCTCGCCCGGCTGCGCAAGCCCGTCCGGGCCCTGCTCGCCGGCGTGGCGCCCGTCGGCGTCGGCGTGCCGCCCGTCCGGCGCCGGCACGCAGCGCAGCAGGCCGATCAGCGCCCTGCCGATCGCCGTGTCGCCGAACGGCCGCGCGCGCCGCAGCGCGAACGGGATCGCCGCCGCCACGAACACCTCTTCGAGCAGGTCCAGGTCGGTCCCGCCCGGGCGCACGAGCACCGCGACATCCTCGGGCGCCATCCCCTCGCCCAGCAGCGAGCCGATCTCCGCCGCCACCAGCTCGAGCTCGGCGCGTTCGCCGCCGCCCTCCAGCAGCGCCAGCGCCGCCCCCGGCTCCACTCGCGCGGCGTCCGGCTCGAACAGCGAGCGCTCGAGGTGGCTCAACGCCGCGCGCGCCCCCGGCGCGTAGTAGTCGGCGCGCGCGTCGAGCTGGCGGTGCTCTCTCGCCAGCGGCAGCAGGTCCAGGAACGTGCGTGCGCGCCCCGCGAACGCCGCCCGCCCCGGCTCGTACGCCAGCGACACCGTCACCTCCGCGTCCACCACTCGCCCGAGCGTCTCGATCGCATCCAGCTGCAGCCGCGTCAGGTCGTCGAAGCCGTAGAACAGCACCGGCGTGCGCGCCCACAGCGACGGGCGCTCGCGCAGCGCGTCCAGCGCGCGCACCGCGCGCTGCTCGCCGTCCACGCGCCCGAGCCGCTCGAGCGTCGCGCGGTAGTCGCCGAACAGCCGCTCGAGCTCCGGCGGATGCGCCGCCGCGCCATCCGCCGCGCGCCAGCTCGACAGCGCCCGGCTCAGGCGCGCGGGCGTCACCCGCCGCACCTGCAGCTCCGCGAACAGCTCGCCCAACGCGTGCACGAAGCCCGGCGCAGACGGCGCTCCCGCGCGCGCCGCGATCGCCTCCAGCATCCGCTCGCGGGCTACGCCCGGGATCACCGCCTCGCCGATCCCCGCACGACGCACTGCCTCCCCGATCAACCCCGCGAAGCGCTCCACGCGGACACCCATCGCCGCGCGCCCGCCCGCCAGCTCGCGCATGTACAGCTCCGCGTCCGCGCGCGTCGGCACCACCAGCAGCGGCTCCTCGCCGTGCGCCACATGCCCGCGCACGGCCTCCATCACTACCTGCGCCTTGCCCGCGTTCGCGGGCCCCGTGATCAGCGCGATCGGCAACCGCTTACGCGGCGCTGCGGGCCTCGACGCTCGCGGCCGCCGTCTCAGCCTCGGCTCCCGCCTCAGCCCCCGCCTCGGCCTCGGGCGGTTTCGCGCCCTCCTTGGCCCACAGCTCGTCGAACTCGACCCGCCATTTGCCCTCCTCCGTCTGGCTCAGCGCGAGGTGCGCGCGGAAGCTGCGCCCGCTGCGGCCGCGGAAGCCCGTCACCGCCTGCTCGGTGAATCCCTGCCTGATCAGTTCGCGCGCCACCGCCAGCGGCAGCGTCTTGCCCGCTTTCGCCTTCCAGATCACGAAGCCGCAGCCCGGATCGTCGCGCGCCCAGCACGAGTAGCCCTTGCGGTTCTCGACGATCTCGTGGCCGCACACCGGGCACGGGCCGAGCTTCGCGCGCGGGATGCGCACGTCCTTCAGCGTCTCGTCGAGCTCTTTCACGGTCTCCTGCGCGAAGCCCGCGATGTCGCTCATGAACTGCTTGCGCGAATCCTCGCCGCGCTCGATCTTGCCCAGCCGCTGCTCCCAGCTGCCCGTCAGGCCCGGCGAGGTCAGCGCGTGCTCGTTCAGCAGGCGGATCACGTTCAGGCCCTTCTCCGTCGCCACCAGCGCGCGCCCGTCACGCTCGATGTAGCCGACCGTGATCAGCCGCTCGATGATCGCCGCGCGCGTCGCCGGCGTGCCGATCCCCGAGTCCTTCATCGCCTCGCGCAGCTCGTCGTCGTCGACGAGCTTGCCCGCCGTCTCCATCGCCCCCAGCAGCGACGCGTCGCTGTAGCGCCGCGGCGGTTTCGTTTCCTTGCGCAGGCTCTCGATCCTGCGCGTCCGCACCTCCTCGTCCGCCAGCAGGCGCGGCAGCTGCTGCTCTGTCTCCTCGTCCTCCTCGCCCCGAGCCTCCGCTTCCGCCGCTTTCGCGTCCGCGGAGACCTCGTCGTAGACGCCGCGCCAGCCCGGCACGATCAGCAGCTTGCCGCGCGTGCGGAACACGTGGCCCTTCGGAGCCTCGCCCGCGTCCGCGACCGCCACCGTCGTCTCCACGCGCGTGTTCTCGAACACCGCCTCCGGGTGGAACACCGCCAGGAAGCGCCGCACCGCCATGTCGTAGATGCGCCTGTCGTCCGAGCCCATCTTCTCGAGGTTGTGCTCCGAGCGCGTCGGGATGATCGCGTGGTGGTCGGTGACCTTCTCGTCGTTGACCACGCGTCCGAGCGGCAGCTCCTGGAGGCCGATCACGTACTCCGCGCCCTTGCGGTACTCGCCGTGGTGGCCCACCAGCTCCGCGATCGGCCTGATCTCCTCGACCATGTCGCTCGGCAGGTAGCGCGAGTTCGTGCGCGGATACGTCAGCGCCTTGTGCTCCTCGTACAGGCGCTGGGCGGCCGCCAGCGTGCGCTTGGCCGAGAAGCCGTAGCGGTTGTTCGCCTCGCGCTGCAGCGTCGTCAGGTCGTACAGCATCGGCGCTTTCTCGCGCTGCTCTTTCTTCTCGAGCTTCGTGATCGTCCCCGGACGGCCCTCGCACGCCGCGACGATCGCCAGCGCCTCCTCCTCGGTGCCGATCCGCGGGCCCTTCGTGTTGCCGGGGCTCCCCGCCGGCGCCTGGAAGTGCCCGACGTACACGCGCTCGCCGTTCGCCGAGGTCTCGCCCGGGAGCGCTCCCGTGGCGGCGAACGTCGCGTCCACCAGCCAGTACGGCTCGGGGACGAACGCCTTGATCTCCTCCTCGCGGCGCGCCACGATCGCCAGCGTCGGCGTCTGCACGCGCCCCAGCGAGACCGCCCCGTCGAACGAGCTGCGCAGCCTGATCGTCGCCGCGCGCGTCGCGTTCATGCCGACGATCCAGTCCGCCTCCGAGCGCGAGCGCGCCGCTTCCTCCAGGCGCTCGAACTCCTCCTCCGGGCGCAGCGCCGCGAGCGCGCTCTTCATCGCCGCCGTCGTCATCGAGTTCAGCCACAGCCGTTTCACCGGCTTCTTGCCTTTCGCCTTCTCATACAGGTACGCGAAGATCAGCTCGCCCTCGCGCCCCGCGTCGCACGCGTTGACGACCTCATCCACGTCCTCGCGGCCGAGCTGTTTGGTGACGACCGACATCTGCTTGCGCGAGCGCTCGTCGCGGACCTCGAGTTTGAAGCGCTCGGGCACGATCGGCAGGTCCGCCATGCGCCAGCTCTTGTATTTCGCGTCGTACGCTTCCGGTTCGGCGAGCTGCACGAGGTGTCCGACCGCCCACGTGACCACGTGCTCCGGGCCCTCCAGGTACCCCTCCTGCTTCTTGAACGGGCCCGGCAGCACGCGCGCCAGGTCCTGCCCGACGGAGGGCTTCTCGGCGACAAGCAGCGTCTTGGACATGGCGGTCAGCGTAGCCGGGTCAGCCGCCGGTGCACTGTCCGGTGCCCACCTGCACGCGTTCGCGCTCGTGCGCGTCGGCTTCGCGCAGCACGCCCGCGACCGTTTCGTTGGCCACCCCGTAGCCGCCGCGCACGCGGCTGTCGACGGTCGCCGCGAACACCGTCGTCAGCACCTCGCCGTCGACGTTCACCAGCGGACCGCCCGAGTTGCCCGGCCGCACCAGGCCTCGCAGCGGCGTCAGCAGCCGCGAGACCGGCCCTTCGCCGTAGGCGTTCTGGGTGATCACCGTCTGCGTGGTCCCGATCCGGCCCGGCTGCACATCGAACGGGCCGTTCTCCGGATAGCCGAGGATCGCTCCCGGCGTGCCCGACGGCGTGCTCGACGCGAAGCTCAGCGACGGCAGGTCGAGTTCGGGCACGAGCAGCACCGCCAGGTCGTGCTGCGGTTCGAACGCGATCGGCTCCGCCGACAGGCTCGGCGATTCGCCGTCCACCTCAACCGTCGTGTCCGTCTCGCCCGCCACCACGTGCGCGTTCGTCACCACCACGCCGGGCTGCGCCACCCAGCCCGAGCCCTCGATCGCCAGCCCGCACGCCGTGCCGTCCACCCGCACCACGCTGCGCGCGGCGCGCTGCACGCCCGCCGCGTGCGCGATCGCCGGCTCCGGCGCCGCGACGTCCGGCGACGGGCCGCTGATCGACGGGATCGGGTCCAGCCGCGCGAGCGCGTTCAGGATCGGCCCCGACGGGGGCAGCACCTCGTTGAGCTTGCGCAGGATCACCGACCGCTGGATGTCCGCCTGCAGCTGGCCCTGCCCCGGCGTCTGGCCCGCGACAGCCGCGACGATCCACACGATCGCGAGCGCCAGCACCGCGCCCAGCGCCGCGCCGAGCACACCGTCGAGCAGGCCCATGCCGGGAACGATCAGGGTGCGACGCAGCCGGAAGCCGAGGCCCTCCAGCCCGCTCGCCAGGATCGCCCCGCCGAACAGCGCGCCGAGCAGGCCGAACGCGGGCGCGTACGGCGAGGCGGAGCCCTGCGGCAGCACGATCGGCGCCACGCGCGTGCCCAGAAACGCGCCCAGCGCGAACCCGCAGAACGACAGCACCCCCACGATGAAGCCCTGCCTGAACCCGAAGATGGCGAGGATCGACGCAAACGCGACTATGAGCCAATCCAGCTGAGTCACCTGTCATGTTCTACAAGCTCCGTGACCGAAAGCCGCAACCAGCGCCTGCGACGCGCACGCCCAGTCCTCGTGCTGGCCGCCGTGGCCTTCGTGGCCGGCGCCGTCCTCGGCGCGGGCCACACGGCGCCGCAGGGATATGCGCTCGCCGACCAGTTCGTCACCGCCTGGACCAGGCGCGAATACGCGGCCATGTACACCGACATCACCGCCTCCTCACGACGCGCCACCTCCGTCGACGAGTTCGGGCGCGCCTACGACGAAGCGCTCATCACCGCGACAGCCACACACGCGAAGATCGCCGGGGCCACGCGCGGCGGCGTCGGCGGAGAGGTGACGGTGCCCGTGCGCGTCCACACGCGCCTGTTCGGCGTGCTCTCGCTCGCCTTCACGCTGAGGACCGTCCAAGCGCCCGGCGAAGGGACGCGCATCGTCTGGTCGCGCGCGCTGGAGTTCCCCGGCCTGCGCCCCGGCGAGCTGCTCAGCCGCCGCACCAGCCTGCCGCAGCGGGCGAGCCTGCTGGCCCGCGACGGCAGCGTGCTCGCCGAAAGCCCGCCCGGCCCCGCGCCCGCGCTGTCGAGCGAAACCACCCGCAACTCGCCGCTCGGGGACGTCGCCAACGCCGTCGTCGGCACGATCGGACCGATTCCCGTCGCGCGCCGCCTGCAGCTCGAAGAACAGGGCGTGCCGCCGGAAGCGAGCGTCGGCGTCAGCGGCCTGGAGCTCGCGCTCGACGATCGACTGCGCGGCACCCCCGGCGGCGAGCTGCTCGCCGGAGCGCGCCTGCTCGCCTACGCCGCGCCGCACGCGGCGACGGCGGTGCGCACCACCGTCTCCCCCACACTGCAGCAGGCGGCGGTGAGCGCGCTCGGCAGCCACTACGGCGGCGTCGTCGCGATGCAGCCGTCGACCGGGCAGATCCTCGCCGTCGCCGGCATCGGCCTCGACGGCCTGCAGCCGCCTGGCTCGACGTTCAAGATGGTCACCACCAGCGGCGTGCTCGCGGCCAGGATCGCCACCCGGCACACCGTTTTCCCGTACGCGACCTACGCCACGCTCGACGGCGTCAAGCTCAACAACGCCAACGGCGAGGAATGCGGCGGCACGCTCGAACTCGCCTTCGCCGTGTCGTGCAACTCCGTGTTCTCGCCGCTCGGCGTCAAGCTCGGCGCGACGCGCCTCGTGGCGATGGCCGAACGCTTCGGCTTCAACCACGAACCCGGGATCGCCGGCGCCGCCGAGAGCACGCTGCCGCCCGCGTCGGAGATCCAGGGGGAACTCGACGTCGGCTCCACCGCGATCGGCCAGGGAGAGGTCCTCGCCACGCCGCTGCAGATGGCGAGCGTCGCGGCGACGATCGCCGACGAGGGACGACGACCCACCGTGACGTTCCTCCCGGATACGCCGGCCGCGAGCACGACGGTGATGAGCGAGTCGGTGGCGCACACCATGCGGCGGCTGATGATCGGCGTCGTGCGCGAAGGAACCGGGACGGCCGCCGCGATCCCCGGGGTGACCGTCGCCGGCAAGACCGGCACGGCCGAACTGAAGACCGCCTGCACGACCTCGACGTCCAGCACGGAAGCCAGCGCGAGCGAATCCCACGAAACCGGCAAGGAAGGCTGTCAGAGCGCCGAAAGCGAAGCCGCCAACACCGATGCCTGGTTTGCCGCGTTCGCCCCCGCGCTGCACCCGCGCATCGTCGTCTGCGTGATGCTCGTCAAAGACGGCGCCGGCGGCGCCACCGCCGCGCCCGTCGCCCGCGAAGTCCTAGAAGCGGCACTCCACGAACATCCCTGACTGACGTCGGGCTAAACGTCGAGCTCGGCTTCGGCCTTTTCGCTCGGGTCTTCCGGATCGACGATCTTCAGCTCAAGCGGCCGGTTGTCGAGCGAGACGACCTGGATCTTGTAGAGCAGCACGAGGCCCTGGGCGGGATCGTCGTCGGCGAGCGTGCCCGGCAGCGGGATCTGGTTTTTGGGCTCGACCGGGCCGGCCCGATAGGCGAACAGGTTGGTTTCGTTCGGTTCGATCGGGGTGTAGACGTTGTTCTGCGTGTCGCTGATCGTCAGGCTGGTGGCCGCCGGGTAGGTCTGGTTGGAGTTGTTGTAGACCTGCATGAACACCGCGAACCACTCCTGCCCCGGTTCGATCTTGCGCTCGGCCGGGGTCAGCCCCTGCAGGTAGGCGGCGTCTTCGCTGTTGGCCGGGTTCAGCTCGCGCGAGAGCTGGACCTCATAGATCAGCGGCCCCACGTTCAGGTACGGCGCGTTCGCGCCGGACTCGCCGGCATAGGTGCCGGTGGTGACCCGCGTGTGCGAGTCGCCGCACGCGCTCAGGGCGAACACGGCGAGCAGCGCGGGCAGGGCTAGCGGGAGCTTGCGCAGACGGCTGGACATGCGACGCGGCAGTCTATCCACCGGCGACCGTGACGCGATGGCCGCGGCCCTCCCCGCGCTCGAGGATCTCCCGCAGCCGGTGCATCGCGCGCTGGTTCTTGCGCTTCAGCCAGCTGCGCGCGCCGAGCCCCTCCAGCAGGCGATCGGCCAGCGTCGACGGGACGGTCTCGAGCGTGAACTGCACCCGCGTCGAGCCCGCGGCGCCCGGCGCGAGGTCGTAGACGCCCAGCGTGCGGATGCGGTTGTTCTTGCCGGTGCGGCCGATCTCGACGATCCGGTGCGGGCGCTCGACCTCGGCGAACGTGACGTCGCCCCAGCTGAAGCGATTGCCGGGGGCCTTCACGCGGAAGCGCGCGCCCGCGCCCGCGCCGACGGAGTCGATCCTCGTCAGGTGCCAGTCCACGAGATAGTGATCGGTGAACTCCGGGTGGTTGGCGATGTCCTGGAGGTAGTCGAACACCTGCTCGCGCGGGGCGGATACGACTATCGAGACGGTCACCGGGTCCATGGCGAGCCGGAAGTCTATGACAGAGCCGCGCGGAGCCGCTGTGGGCCGGCCTAGGCCGCGCGCGCGGTGAGACGCACGGCGTGGCCGTGCTCGCAGTGCCTGACGATCTCGCTGGCCACGGGCGCTTCGCGGCGGCGCGGACGGCACAGCTCGCACACGATGCGCTGCTCGCGCCCGGCATACAGATGCACCTGCTCGCCGGTCAGCGGCGTGCGCCCGCAGTCCGCGCAGCAGTCGCGGTTGGCCTCCAGCGCGCCGAGCCCGCGCCGCAGCAGCACCAGCTCCAGCTGCTCCACATGGGTCGAAGTAGAGGCCATGATCGTTCGGATTTCGCCGCCGCGCGCCGCGCTCCTGCCACTGGGCGAGGCGTCCCAGACACCGTTTGCGCCACCCTGCGCCGGGGTAGCCAAGGCGCACGCGCCGGCTGCGCGGCGACCACATCGTGACCGCCCACAACGCGCCGGGTTGACCTTCGCGATACGATTATTCAGAACTCCGGCCGCGCTTGACAGTCTTGTTATGATCGCCACAAGTTTCCCCCGACCAGCAGGAACGCCCCGCCGGACGCCACATCCGGCAGCAACTCAGAGGGAGGAGCACAGCATGGATTCACTTACCTCGGGCACCTTCGTAGGAGCCGGTTCTTTTCGGTGCGCCCGCTGCGACTACACGCTGACCCTCAGCGGCTCGGACATGCTCTCGGAGTGCCCCGGCTGCGGGGGCACGGAGTTCCTCCGCGCCTCGCTGTTCAGCACCGAGCGCATCGTCGCGGGAGCAGGCTCCGGTCACGCGCACGGCGAGGAGGGAACGCTCGTGCAGCCGCCCGCGCCCGGTCGCGACCTGCGTCTCGCCCACGCCAGGGATCTGATCGACCGCCCCGGCGAGTACCTCTGCTACGAGGAGAACGGCGAGCAGCGGACCGTCGCGCTGACGCGTGAGTGGACCCGCATCGGGCGCAGCCTCGCGGCGGACCTGCGCTTCGACGATCCGACCGTCTCGCGGCGGCACGCGCTGATCGTGCGCCACCCCGACGGCGTGCGCCTACTCGACGACCGCAGCCTCAACGGCGTGTTCGTCAACGGCGCGCGCGTCGACGGCAAGGCGCTGCGCGACGGCGACGAGATCATCGTCGGGCGCTATCGCCTCGCGTTCGTGAGCGTGCCGGCGGACGCCGACGCGCCGCACGAGCCGCTCGCGGCGACCCCGCTTCAGAGCATCGGCTGAGGCGCTGACGGCCGTTCGCGGCGCCCGCGCGGGCCGGTCGGGGCCCAGCTGCGCCCCCGCGCGCGCCGGCGCGTAGTATCGCTGCGCAATGGCTCACACGATCGCCGTGCTCTCGCAGAAGGGAGGAACCGGGAAGACGACCACGGTGCGCACCCTGACCGACGTCCTGCGGCGCAGCGGCGTGCGCACGCTCGCCGTCGACCTCGACCCGCAGGGCAACCTGTCCGACTACTTCGACCTGCCCACCGACGTCGCGCCGACGATCGCCGACGTGCTCGCCGGGCGCTCCTCGGCGTCCGAGGCGATCCACGAGGACATCATCCCCGCCAACCTCAGCCTCGCCGAGGCGGAGCTGATGCTCGGCGGCAAGATGGGGCGTGAGCTGACGCTCAGGCGCGCGCTCGCCGAGACCGCCGAGGACTACGACGTGATCCTGATCGACTGTCCCCCGTCGCTGGGGCTGCTGACGGTCAACGCGCTGGTCGCCGCCGATCGCGCGCTCGTCACCGCCGAGGCCCAGTACTTCGCGCTGCAGGGCGTCGAGCAGGCGATGGAGGTCGTGGAGCTCGCGCGCGACAGCCTCAACCCGCAGCTGGCGCTGCTCGGCGTGCTGCTCAACCTCGCCGACATGCGCACCGTGCACTCGCGCGAGGCGCTCGTCTCGCTCAAGGAGCGCTTCGGCGAGCAGGTGTTCGACTCGGTCATCCGCACGTCGATCGCCTACGCCGAGTCGGCCGAGCGGGCGCGCTCGATCCTCGACCACCGCCCCGACCTCGGCGCCGACTACCTCGCGCTCGCCGCCGAGGTGCTCGAGCGCCTCGACGGCCTGGAAGGCGCCGGCGAACGGCTCGCGCGGCTGACCGCTGGCTCGTAGGCCCAGCGCCCCAGGCCGGCGTCGCTCACAGCGCGTCCACGTACGCGCCCTGCATCTCGAACGACACGCGCAGCAGCTTCGCCCAGCCCTCGATCTCCGGCGCAAGCGCCTCGGCGACCGCACCGGTCTGCTCGTAGAAACACCACACCAGCACCGTCGGGCCCGCGCCCGAGATCGTCGCTCCCAGCGCGCCCAGCTCGCGCGCGCGGCTCGCCAGCTCGAACGACCGCGGGAACAGGGGGGCGCGCTGGCTCTGGTGCAGGCGGTCGTGCAGGCCGCGTCCGAGCAGGTCCCAGTCCCCGCGCGCGAGGCCGAGCGTCAGCAGCGCCGCGTGCGCGACGTTGAAGACCGCATCGGCCATCGGCACCTGCGCCGGCAGCGCCTGGCGCGCGGCGCGCGTGCGCACCGGCTGCTCGGGAACGACCGCCAGCGCCTCCAGCCCCGTCGGCGGGTCGAACCTCGCGACGTCACCGTCGGCGCAGATGACGAAGCCGCCGTACAGGGCGGCCGCGACGTTGTCCGGGTGACCCTCGAGCTCGGTGGCCAGCGCCAGCAGGTCGGCGTCCAGCTCGAACAGGTGGTCGGCCGCCATCAGCCCCGCGACGATCGCCGCCGCGCTGGAGCCCAGACCGCCCGAAAGCGGGATCTGCGAGTCGATCCGGAACGTGAAGCCATCCGCCGGATGCAGCCGCTCGAACGCCCGCACGCACAGGTTCTCGCGCCCCCTGGCGACCGGCAGGTCCGTCTCCACGGCGAACGTGCCCGTCTCCTCCACCTCGACCTCCAGCATCAGCGACAGCGCCGCCGCCATGCAGTCGAAGCCGGGGCCCAGGTTGGCAGAGGACGCCGGGACCCGCACGAGCCGACGACGACTGAGGAAAGAGGGGCCCGGCTGGTCGGCCTCCGGCCGACTGCGCCACCCTCTAGGGATCACCCAGCACCGCTTCCTCGATCGCGGCCGTCTCCGCCGCGCAGGAGATCACCCTGCCGTCGTTGTTGGCGATCGCCGTCTCGGGGTCCTTCAGGCCGCGGCCGGTGAGCACGCACGCGACCTGCTCGGCGCCGCCGGCGCCGTACTTGAGCAGGCCGGCGACCGACGCCGCGGAGGCCGGCTCGCAGAACATCCCTTCCCGGGACGCGAGCAGCTGGTAGGCGTGCAGGATCTCCGCGTCGGTGACGACGCGAATCGAGCCGCGCGAGTCGGTCGCCGCGGCCATCGCGTCCTCCCAGCGCACGGGATTGCCGATCCTGATCGCGCTCGCCACCGTTTCCGGGTGCTCGATCGGGTGGCCGTGCACCAGCGGCGCCGCGCCCTCCGCCTGGAAGCCGAACAGTTTCGGCGCCGCGCCCATCTCGCGAAAGCCGCGCCAGTAGGAGGTGATGTTGCCGGCGTTGCCGACGGGGATGCACAGCGCTTCCAGCCCGCCTTCCAGGCCCTCGTGGATCTCGAACGCGGAGGTCTTCTGGCCTTCGATGCGGTATTCGTTGACGGAGTTCACGAGCACGATCGGGTGCGAGTCGGTGAGCTCGCGCACGAGCGTCAGCGCCTGGTCGAAGTTGCCCTTCAGCGAGATCACGCGTGCGCCGTGGACGAGCGTCTGGGCCATCTTGCCCTGGGCGATCTTGCCCTCCGGCACGATCACCGCACAGGTGATTCCCGCGCGCGCCGCGTACGCGGCGGCGCTCGCCGCCGTGTTGCCCGTCGACGCGCAGATCACGGCCTTGGCGCCGTCGCGCACGGCCGCGGAGACCGCGCACGTCATGCCGCGGTCCTTGAACGAGCCGGTCGGATTCGCGCCCTCCAGCTTCAGGCGCACGGTCGCCCCGACCATCTCCGAGAGCACCGGCGCGCGCAGCAGCGGCGTCGAGCCCTCCTGCAGGCTGACCAGCGGATCCCCCGCCTCGAACGGAAGGCGCTCGAGGTAGCGTTCGATCAGCGGCACGTGGGTGGGCGTCCGCGGCGTGCCTTCAACCCGAGGAAGCTTGACCTTGGGGACGTCTATGCGCACCTCGCTCATACGAACTCCTCTTCGATCACACGAATTGTCCGGGGCGTCGAGCGTACGAAGTCGAAGCTCCCGACCAGCTCGATCGCCGCGCGCATGCTCGACTCGAGCACCGGGTGGGTGACCATCACCAGCCGCGCATTCTCCCCCATTCCCCGCTGCACCACCGATTTGATCGACACGCCCTGCTCGCCGAGCGCCTGCGTCACCGAGGCCAGCACGCCGGGCTGGTCGGCCACGTCCAGGTGCAGGTAGAACGCGTTCTCGACGTCCTCGACCAGCGCCAGCGCCAGCGGCGGCGCGGGCGGGCGCGCGCCGCCGGTCATCACGCTGACGACGTCGCCCAGCACCGCGCTGGCGGTCTGCCGGCCGCCGGCGCCCGGCCCGGACATCGTGATCTCCGTGATCGGCTCGGATTCGACGGTCACCGCGTTGAACGGCCCGGACACCGAGGAGAGCGGATGCCCGGCGTACAGGAACGCGGGATGCACCCGCACCGACAGCCCGCCATCGCGACGCTCGGCGGTGCCGATCAGCTTCAGGCCGAGGCCGAGCTCGCGCGCGTACTCGAGATCGTCGGCGTGCAGGTGCTCGATGCCTTCGTAGCGCACGTCGTCGAGGTGGACCGGCGTGCCGAACGCCAGCCGCGCGAGGATCGCCATCTTCGCCGCCGCGTCGCGTCCGCTGACGTCGTCTGACGGGTCGGCCTCCGCGTAGCCGACGCGCTGGGCCTCCGCGAGCGCCTCCGCGTAGCTCGAGCCGGCCGTCATCTCGGTGAGGATGAAGTTGGTCGTGCCGTTGACGATCCCGTGGATGCGCTCGATCGGCGTCGCCGACAGCGACTCCTCGAGCACGCGCACGACCGGCACCACCCCCGCGACGGCCGCCTCGAAGCGCAGCCGCACGCCGTACTCGCGCGCGGTCTCGAACAGCTCCTCGCCGTACTGCGAGAGCAGCTGCTTGTTCGCGCTGACCACATCCTTGCCGGAGCGCATCGCCTTGAGCAGGTACTCGCGCGCCGGTTCGATCCCGCCCATCACCTCGACGAGCAGGTCGGCCTCGGCGAGGATCTCCTCGAAGTCGCCGCGCGAGCGCGTCAGCACGCCGCTGACCACCGGGCGGCGGCCGTTGAAGCGCTCGATCTCGTCCGCCCGTTCCTCGAGCAGCACCGCGAACGCAGCGCCGACCGTGCCATGGCCGAGCAGCCCGACCTTGAACGGCACCGCGCTCGCGCCGCCTGACGCCTCCGGGCCGCTAGCGGACATCGCGCGCCGTCAGGTCCTCGTAGGTCTCGCGCCTGACCACCACGCGCGCGTCGCCGTCGCGGCAGAAGACCACCGGCGGGCGCGGCACGCCGTTGTAGTTGCTCGCCATCGCAAAGCCGTACGCGCCGGTGGCGGGCGTCACGATCACGTCGCCCGGTCGCGGGTCGTCCAGGAGGGCATCGCGCAGCAGCACGTCGCCGGACTCGCAGTGCTTGCCCGCGAGCACGCACTCGGTCTCGCCGCCGAAGCGGTCGGCCACGTGCGCCTCGTAGGTCGCGCCATAGAGCATCGGGCGCATGTTGTCGGACATGCCGCCGTCGACCGCCACCCAGCGCGAGACGTTCTGCTTGACGCTCTCGACCGTGTACAGCGTCACGCCGGCGTTCGCGCACAGCGCCCTGCCCGGCTCGATCAGCAGGCGCCTGTCCGGCCCCATGCCGTTGGCGTGCGCAGCGGCGACGAGCGCACCGACGTACTCCTCGATCGTCGGCGGCGGGGGCTGGGACTCGGTGTACCGCACGCCCAGCCCGCCGCCGAGGTCCCACACGGGGAAGTCGCCCAGCCTGGCGAGCTCGCCCGCCTCGCGGCGAAACGGCTCGAGGTCGAGCAGCTGCGAGCCGATGTGCGCGTGCAGTCCCTGCAGCGTCAGCCCCGCGACTGCCTGCACCCGCGCGATCGCCTCCTGCGCGTGGGCCATCGCGAAGCCGAACTTCGAGTCGGCCTGGCCGGTCGAGATCTTCTCGTGGGTATCGCCCCTGACGTCCGGCGTGACCCGCACGAGCACCGGCTGGCCGCCGCTTCGGTCGGCGAGCGCGCCCTCGGCCACGAGCGCCGCGAGGCGGTCGATCTCGTCGAAGTTGTCGATCACGATCAGGCCCACGCGATGGCGCAGCGCCATCCGCAGCTCCGCCTCGGACTTCGCGTTTCCGTGGAGCACGATGCGCTCGGGGGCGAAGCCCGCCGCCAGCGCCACGTGCAGCTCGCCCCCGGAGGCCACGTCGCACCACAGCCCCTCGCTCGCGAACAGCGCCAGCACCGCCGTGCACGGGAACGCCTTGGAGGCGAACACCACGTGGAAATCCTCGTGGCCGGCGGCGCGACCGGCCTGCACGAACGCCCGCGCGCGTGTCCGCAGGTCCTCCTCGGCGACCGCGTACACGGGCGTGCCGAACTCGCGCGCCAGCTCGATCGTGTCGCACCCGCCCACCTCCAGGCGCCCGTGCTCGTTGAGCCGGCTGCCCATGGGAAAGACCGCGGAGAGGCTGGTTTGGGTGGCCATCGCCGCTGATTATCGCGTGCCGGCTCGCGATCTCGTCGGATGAGGTGGGAAGATCCGCGGCGGAGGATGTACGGAGATCTCCGACAGCTCGACGACGGGCGCTGGCAGCTGCGCTTCACGCGCACGCTGCGCCAACCCCCGGAGAAGGTGTGGCGCGCGATCACCGAGCCCGACCATCTCGCCCACTGGTTCCCGACGACGATCGACGGCGAGCGCGCCGCCGGCGCAGGCCTGCGCTTCGTGTTTCCCGCTGACCAGGCGCCGCCGTTCGACGGCGAGATGATCGCCTGTGAGCCGCCATCGCTGATGGAGCTCCGCTGGGGCGGCGACGTCCTGCGGCTCGAGCTTCGAGCGGTCGACGACGGAACCGAGCTGACGCTGCTCGACACGTTCGAGGAGCACGGGAAGGCCGCACGCGACGCCGCCGGCTGGCACACCTGCCTGAACGCGCTCGAAGCCGAGCTGCGCGGCGAGCACGGCGCCCGTGAGGCGCTCGACGGCTGGCGCGAGGCGCATGCCCACTACGTCGAGAGATTCGGGCCGCAGGCGGCGAGCATCGGCCCGCCGGAGGGGTTTGGCGTCGACGGGTAGCCCCGGCCCGGACGCGAGCCGGCGCGCCACAGTCCTCAGCTCAGCCCGTCGCCAGGCTCAGGCGGCCGCCGGCCGCAGCCCCGCCACGCCGCCGCCCCGCCGCACCATCGCCGCCAGCCACACCAAGCCGATCGCGAGCAGCACGAGGCTCTCGACCTGCGGCGCGGTCAGCCCGACGAGCACCTCCTTGTTGCGGCGGATGAACTCGACGAGGAAGCGCTCGAGCCCGCTGCCGACGAGGTACAGCGCGAACACGACGCCCGGGCGCACGCGGTCGCGCAGCTGCCAGAGCGCGTACGCGAGCAGGCACATCGTGACGGTCTCGTAGATCGGCGTCGGCTGCACGCGCACGCCCGGCGGCGTCGGAACGGTCCCGTGCGGGTAGCCCATCGCCCACGGCAGGCTCGAGCGGATCCCGTAGTCGCCGTCGCCGGAGACCTGGCAGCCGATGCGCCCGATCGCGTAGCCGAGCGTGAGCGCGGTGGCGCACATGTCGAACATGCGCAGTTCAAGCGCGTGGCGCCAGCGCATCCAGGCGATGACGCCGATCGCTCCGCCGATCGCGCCGCCATACCAGACCAGGCCGGAGCCGGAGAAGATGCTCCCGAGCAGGTTGTGCTCGACCGAGCTGTAGTTCTGGATCACGTAGTAGGCGCGCGCGCCGATGACGCCGCCGAGCAGCGCCGCGAACGTGATCTCGTAGGCCCAGTCGACGGGCCTGTCCATCTCGCGCAGCCGCCGCGCGACGACCGCGCCGCACGCGAGGAAGCCCAGCGCGAACATCACGCCGAACGTCTTGATCGAGATGCCCACTATTTCGATTTCCGGCTTCATGGCGTGCGGGCGGCGCGGAGCATCGTTCGCGGCCGAACTTTACGGGAACCGTAGGTGCTTCTGCGAGAATCAGGCGCATGGCCGCGCGTAGATCGAACTTCGGCAGGGACACGGGTTTGCAGGCCCGCATGCTGCTCACGCTGTTCCTGCTGGGACTCGTGTACGTCGTGTTCGTCGGCGTGCTGTTCGCGGCGGGCGCCGCCGCCGGGCTGATCGTGGTCGTCGCGCTGGTGCTGCTGCTCGTGCAGTTCTTCGGCTCGGACAAGATCGCGATGGCGACGCTGGGGGTCAAAGAGGTGACCCCGGCCCAGGAGCCGGAGCTGCACGCGATCGTCGAACGCCTCTGCGTGCAGGCAAACCTGCCCAAGCCGAAAGTCGGCGTGATCGAGTCATCGATGCCCAACGCCTGCGCGATGGGCAAATCGAAGAAGTCGACCACCGTGTGCGCCACGCGCGGCATCCTCGACCTGCTCTCGCCGGCGGAGCTCGAAGGCGTGATGGCGCACGAGCTCACCCACGTGATCAACCGTGACGTGATGGTGATGACGCTCGCGAGCTTCTTCGCCACGCTCGCGTCGCTGATCGCGCAGTTCGCGCTGTTCTTCGGCGGCGGCTTCGGCGGCGGATACGGGCGCAACCAGAACGAGGAGGAGGAGATCATGGTCGTCCTGCTCGTCTCGGTGCTCGTGTACGCGATCTCCTTCCTGCTGCTGCGCGCCCTCTCCCGCTACCGCGAGTTCGCCGCCGACCGCGGCTCCGCGGTGCTCACCGGACGCCCGAGCGCGCTCGCATCGGCGCTGCTGAAGATCAGCGGCACGATCGAGCGCATCCCCAGCCAGGATCTCCGCAAGGCCGAAGGGATGAGCGCGTTCTTCATCATCCCCGCGCGCACGAAGCGCTCGCTGATGAACATCTTCTCCGACCACCCGCCGCTCGAGCAGCGCCTCGCGGCGCTCGAACGGCTCGAGTCACAGCTCCAGAGCGCCGCCTGAGCACGATGGTCGATTCGCCCCGCTGATGGGTCTGCGCGACATCCTCACCGGCCGCCACACGGTCCAGGGCCCCGCGCCCGACCGGCTGTTCGCGATCTCCACCGCGTACGTCACGCTCCAGGCCGAGCACCAGATCGAACCCGTCGGCACGGCCGCGATCGTCTTCCAGGCGCTGGCGACGAGCGAGTTCGAAACGACGCTGCGCGAAATGGAAGAAGTCGTCACCGCCACCGGCGGGGAGAGCGGCACGAAGGTCGCAAGCCAGGACGACAGCTTCGGCTACCGCTGGATGGTGCTGCGCAACCCCGACGGCGCGCCGAGCGTCGAAGACCTCGCCGTCGGTATCAACGCCGTCTCCAGCTCGATCGAGACCGCCGGCTACGGCGAGCGCCTGCTGTGCGCGGTGTTCGCGTTCGTCGACGCGCAGAAAAGGCGGATCTACTTCATCTACAACTACAAGCGCGGCTACTGGTACCCGTTCGTGCCCGTGAGCGGCAGCTCCACCGAACGCTCGACCGAGCGCGAGCTGCAGCTGAAGGCGCAGATGGCCTCCGAACTGCCGATCGAGCCGGAACTGGAGCGATGGTTCCCCCTCTGGGGGATACCCATCTGACAGCCGTGGACGCTGCGCATTCCTGCGTCCTCGGCCGCTCGCGTGCGTAGCACGCCACGCGGCCTGCGTCCTTGGACTGCTTGGTCCACGACCGTCAGCGCCACGACCGTCAGCGCCACGACCGTCGGCGCTCAGTCGGGGATCAGACCCTCGCCGGTGAACTCGCGGCCGGCCTCGTCGAAGCTGAAGTCGGCGGGCGGGAGGATCACGTCGGAGCCCTCGAGCTCGTCGTCGCCGAGCAGCGTGCCCTGCGCGCGCACGTAGTCGAGCAGCGCGGCGAAGGCATCGGCGAAACCTTCTTCCTGACCGCTGTCGACGATCGACAGCGCCGCGCGGCGCAGCTCCTCCAGGCGCTCGGTGTCGCTGTCCGGGAGCCGGTACTGCCCCTCGCCGGAGATGCGGACGATCATCCCTGACCACCGCTCTCGCTCGGCTGGGCGGGCTCGGCGCCGCCGTCCCCCGCCGTCGCCTCGCCGGTGTCGGCGGCGCTGGCGGCGAGCTGCGGCGCGGGGGCGCCTTGACCCAGTTCGCCCTTCATCTTCGCCAGCTCGTCGTCGACGGCCGGCTGGCTGGAAAGCTGCTTGAGCTGGCGGTCGATGTCGTCTTCGCCGCCTCCCAGCTGGGTGATGTCGTCGAAGGTGCCGGCGGCTTCCAGCTCGGAGACCGCGTCGGCGCGCGCTTTCATGTTTTCGGTCTTGTCGACCGCGCGCTGCATCGCGAGGCCCACGTCGGCCATCTGCTCGCCGACGCCGGTGGCCGCCTCGGAGATCCGCACCTGAGCCTCGGCAGCCGAGTACTGGGCCTTGATGACCTCCTTCTTGGTGCGGAACGCTTCGATCTTCGCGCGCAGTTTCTGCTCGGAGTCGGTCAGCTTCTGCTGCTGTTCTTCGAGTTCGGTGACCTGCGTGTCGAGCCCCTGCAGCTCCGTCTGGGCGACGTTCTTGCGTTCGAGCGCCGTGCGGGCCAGGTCCTCCTTGCCGGCCGCGAGCGCCTGGCGGGCCTGGGTGTCGAGCTTGACGACGCTCTGCTGGAGCGTGCTCTCCTGCATCTGCAGGCGCTTCTTGGCCGTCACCACGTCGGCGATGCCCTTCTTGACGTTCTGGAGCTGTTCGACTTGCTTCTGGTAGCTGTAGTCGAGGGTCTCGGCCGGGTCTTCCGCCCGATCCAGCAGCTTGGAGACCTTCGCCTTCACGACGGTAGACATGCGCCCGGTCAACCCGGCCATCTGATCCTCCTATTGCTGTTCTGAGAGGCGACCGACCTGAGCTCGGCCAACACCACCAGCGTAGCCGACTGGCGCGCGCTCAGAGACCGACGGGGTGGCGAACCACGAAACCAGCGTTGGTCTGGCGCAGCGGGCGCCAGCGGGGACCCTCGAGGTTCGCGGGGTCTTCCGCGGGGCTGGTGTCCAGGCGCAGCCCTGCGACGGTCATGTAGGCGTGGCCGCCGTTGGCGAAGATCGTCACCCAGCGCCCGACACCGCGCGCGCCCAGGCTCTCCATTTCGCCAGAGTCCTCGGGCGCGGCCAGCAGGTCGGCGCCGTGCAGCGCGAAGGACACCGTGCCGGAGCAGTCGTAGCCGGGCGAGATGAACGAGGCGTGGCCGCCACCGTAGATGTACGGCAGCCCGATCACCTCGTTGCCCGCCCAGATGATCTCCTGGATGAGCGCGGGGGCGCCCATCGGGGCAGCGGCGAGGCCGTCGACGAAGCGTGCGGTGGTGCCGGGGACCAGCAGCTCTGGACGCACCGTCGGGCCGGTCGCGGTGGTCATGCCGTCGCCGGTCGTCAGTTCGGCGGGGATGGTGGCTGCGAGTTCGGTCGGTTCGGTGGAGGTCGCGGCGATGCCGCCGGTGCTGCTGGCGGCGGTGCCGACCGTGCTCGTCTTCGCGGGCGGCGTGTAGGCGACGATTTCGCCGGTGGCGGTCTTCTCGTAGACCGGGCCCTTGTAGGCGTCGTTCGAAGTCTTCGCGGTGATCGGCGCGTGGGGGGTCGGGGCGGTTTTCGCGGTGGCGGTTGGGCTCGTGGTCGTCGAGGGCGTGACCGCCACGGCGCCGCCCGGCCCGTTGGCGAGGGCGTCGGAGGCACCGGCTCCAGCTATCGCGATACTGCAAATAACCGCGCTACAGGTACGCATCCACACGGCGACAACCTCTTTCGTCGGCCTGCGGGGTTAGCTGACGGGCTAGCGCTGAAAGAGCCTGCGCTTCTCACGGTTACCGTGGGATTCGCCCCAACAACTTGGGTCCCCCGTTCCTTGACACCTGATCAAGGACTCGGCATTCGGGCGGGTACGCTAACAGAGTGCAAGGACGCTTGCAGCGGTTGCACAGCTTTTCGCAGCTTTTCCCGCAAATGCCGAGCTTTTCGCTGGATCGCTAGTGTGGCGGTCCATGCGCCCCGCGCGAGGACCGCTTCTTGCCGTGCTGGCGCTCGCCGCCGTGGGTGCGGCCGGCTGCGGCAAGGGCGGATCCGAACAGCTCGGCGGCGGCGGCCAGGCGCGCAAGCTCGCGCCGGTCACCGTCCAGGGGGCGGTCAGCGTGGCGACGCGCAACACGACGCGCCTGGGCGGCGCGGACGTCGCGTCGGACGCGGCGGCGGTCGCCCGCGCGGTGTATCCGGGGCTCACGGCGGCGACGCGCCCGCTGGCGGTGGTGCTGGTCGACGAGCACGACTGGCTGCCGGCGCTCGCGGCGTCGGTCCTCGCGAGCGCGCCGACCGGCGCGCCGATCCTGTTCAGCGAAGGCGGAACGCTGCCGGCGGTCAGCCGCCAGACGCTCGAAGCGATGCACCCGCTGGGAGCGCCGGACATCGGCGGCGCGCAGGTGATCAGGATCGGCACCTCCGCGCCGGCGCCGGCGGGGTACGTGACGCGGACGGTGCGCGTGGGCGTGCCGACGGTCACCGCCGCCGGCATCGAGCAGCTCGCGGTCACGCTCGACGGCGGCACCGCCCCCCACGACGTGATCGTGCTCGCCGCGTCCGCTCCGCCTGCCATCGCGATGCCGGCGGCGGGCCTTGCCGCCGAGAGCGGCGCCCCGATCCTGCTGGTGACGCCCTCGCGGGTGCCGGCGCCGACGGGCACCGTGCTGGCGGGCCTGCACCAGCCGACGATCTACGTGCTCGACGCGGCGGCGATCGGCCACCACACGATGGACGAGCTGCGCCATTTCGGCACGGTCAAGGCGATCGCCGCGGGCGGCGCGGCTGCGTCCGGCGAAGAAGCGGAGGCAGGCGCGATCGAAGTCGCGCGCTTCACCGACGGCACGTTCGGCTGGGGGGTCAAAGAACCGGGCCACGGCCTGGTGTTCGCGAACGCGACGCGGCCACTGGACGCGCCGGCGTCGGCGCTGCTGTCGGCGACCGGCGACTACGGGCCGCTGCTGCTGCTGGCGAACGCCTCGCAGGTGCCGCCCGCGCTCGCCGCCTACCTGTCGGACATCCAGCCCGCCTACAGCACGCCGCAGTTCCCGCCGGTGCGGGGCGCCTACAATCACGGCTGGCTGATCGGCGGCGAAGGGGCGATCTCGGCGGTCATCCAGGCCGAAATCGACTCGATGCTGGAGATCCGCCCGCAAACGCACACGTCGGAAGAACCGTCGGTCTCGCAGGTCGAATAGGAGAAGAGCTTGAGCCAAGCCGAGGATCCCCGCCTGAGCCGCAAGGCGAGCGCCCGTGAGGTGACCGTGGAGGACGTGCGCCAGCTGATGGGCGCGTCGACCCCGCACTTCGCGCTGCAGCTGCGCAACCGCATCGCCAAGCTGATCGCCGATCTGCCGCCCGATCATCCGGCGCGCGTGGAAGGCGAGCGCGAGATCGCGCGCCTGCAGCGGCTGGGCTACGACGGCGAGAACCGCGGCGAGGGCGCCGCGGAGGGCGAGCGCCCGCTGCCGTCGCTGAGCCTCTAGCCCCTTCCTTCGGCGCCCGTTCTCAACGCAGGCCGGCGAACGTCCGCTCGCGGCGGGCGTCGGCGTAGCGGGCGCGCAGCAGTCTGAAGCAGACGACGGCGATCGCGACGTCGATCGGCAGCAGCACGAGGCTCAGCCAGGTGGGCGCGCGGTTGGCGAGCGCGAGCACGATCAGCACGACCGCCGAGTGGAACACGATCGCGGGCAGCGCCGAGAGCATCAGCGTGTGCGAGCGAAACCCGCTGAGGTGCTCGCGCAGCGTGACCTCGATGGTGCCGATCGCGACCGCGCCGATCGACGCTCCGAGCAGTGCGCCGTCCTTTTCGGGGCCCCGGAGGAAGCCGATGAGCGCGCCGATCCCGCCGATCAGGATCAGCAGCTCGGACAGCGGCAGCGGATGCCATGGGGCCTGCGGGCGCTCCCCCTGCGCCTTCAGGTCGCCGAGGGCGCGCGCGGCACGCTCTGACGGGCGTGCAACCGGCGTGGTGCGCTGCGCTGGCTCCCGCGCGCTCTGCGGGCTCGGCCGGCGCTTGCGCGAGCGTCCGCGCCGCCCGGGATTGCGCTTCGCCACGGGTCGGTTAGAAGCCAGGCCGGGGCTCGGAGCGGTGCATCGCCGTCAAGGCTAGCGCCTATGCTGCGTTGCGTGTCCACGTCCGCCTCCCCCGCTCCGCCGCCGGCGGCGGGCATCCCGGACAGCAAGCTGCCGGGTCCGTATCCGGTCGGCGAGTACGCGGCCGCGCTGCGCTCGAGGCTGCGCTCGTTCGCGCGCGTGCAGCTGATGGGCGAGCTCGTCAACCTGCGCCCGTCGCGCGCGAAGGTGTACTTCGAGCTGCGCGACGGCGAGGGCGCGATTCCGTGCGCGGCGTGGCGCGGGGACTGGGATGCGATGGTCGCCCGCGCGGGCGTTCCGCAGGAGGGGATGCAGGTGGTCGTGGCTGGCGGTTGCGACTATTACCCCGGGAGCGCGACCTCGTCCCCCGGCTTCTCCTTCTCGGTGCTCGACCTGCGCTTGGCCGGCGACGGAGACCTGCTGGCGCGGATCGAGCGGCTGCGCAAGCAGCTCGATGCAGAGGGGCTGCTGGACACCCAGAAGCTCCTGGCGAGGCCGATGCTGCCGCGTACGATCGGCGTGGTCACCGGCGAGGGCGGCAAGGCCCGCGACGACGTGCTCGCGGCGCTCGCGCGCCGCGGCTGGGCGGGACGCCTGGTGTGGGGCTTCGCGCCCGTGCAGGACCGTCACGCGGCGCCCGCGATCGTGCGCGCGCTGGGCGAGCTGGTGGCGGTGGGCGGCGTGGAGGTGGCGATCGTCGCGCGCGGCGGCGGCTCGCTGGCGGACCTGCTGTGCTTCTGCGACGAGACGCTGTGCCGCACGGTGGCGCTGCTGGGCGTGCCTGTGATCGCGTCGGTCGGCCATCACACCGACCGCACGCTGCTCGACGACGTGGCGGCGGTCAGCTGCTCGACCCCGACCCATGCGGCGGAGGCGGCGGTCGGCGTGGACTGCAAGCGCGCCCGCGCCGAGCAGGCGGCAGCGGCGGCGCGCCTGCGCGACCACGCTAGGCGCGCGGTGCAACCGCGGGCGGCGCTGCCCGGCGCCGCGGCGCGGCTGCGCGACCACGGCCGGCGCGCGGTGCTGACGCGCGCGCGTCTGCTGGCGAGCCTGTCGCGCGCTCCGGCCGCGCACCTGGACCGCCAACGCGTGCGCCTGCACCAGCAGCTGCGTGAGATCCGCGCGGGCTCGCGCCGCCGCGTCGGGTCGGAGCGGCGCGTGACCGAGCGGCGCGCGCTCGTGCTCGAGCGCAAGGTGGCGTCGTTCCTGCTGGACTGCCGCGAGCGCCGTCCGCGGGAACTGGCGCAGCTGGAGATGGCGCTGGCGGGCCACGACCCGCAGCGCACGCTCGAGCGCGGCTACGTGCTCGCGCAGTCCGCCAGCGGCGAGCCGATCGTGACCGCGGCGGACGCGCGCGAGGCGGCCGAGCTGCGGCTGCGCTTCGCCGACGGATCGCTGCCGGCGAGGATCGTCGAGCGATGAGCGAGCCGCCCGTCGAGAACCGGCCCGGCGGCGAGGACGCGCCGGCGCGCGAGGCGGGGACCGGGCCGCCGGCCGCTCAGCCGCAGACGTATGAGACGGCGGCGGCGCGCGTGGAGGAGATCATCCGCCGGCTGGACTCGGGCGAGGCGAGCCTCGACGAGACGCTGGCGCTGGTGAGCGAGGGCAAGACGCTGATCGAGCTGTGCGCGAGCCAGCTGGCGGCGGCGGGCGACGCGCTGGAGGAGCTGCGCCTGGACGAGCTCGTCGGCCGGCTGGAACGCGAGGCCGGCGCGTGAGCACGTGGGAGACGCTGGCGGGCCTGGAGCTGGCGATCGAGGACTACGCGCTCGAGCCGCTGCAGGCGACGGTGTCGAGCGAGTTCGAGCGCAAGAGCACGGTGATCCGGCTGCGCGGCGCCGGCGAGGAAGGGCTGGGCGAGGACGTGACCTACGACGCGGTCGACCACGAGATCCTGCAGGCGGCCGGCGCGACGCTGCCGCTGGCGGGCCGGTACACGCTCGCCTCCTTCTCCGCGCGCCTGGCCGAGCTGCAGCTGTTTCCCCAACCGCCGCAGCGCGAGGTCTCGGTCCTGTATCGCACGTGGGCGTATGAGTCGGCGGCGCTCGACCTGGCGCTGCGCCAGGCGGGCACGACGCTGCACGCGGCGCTCGGGCGCGAGCCGCGACCGGTGCGCTTCGTCGTCTCGCTGCGCCTCGGCGAGCCGCCGACGCTCGAGCCGCTGCGCCGGCGCCTGGACGTCTACCCGTGGCTGCGCTTCAAGCTCGACCCGACCAGCTCGTGGGACGAGCGGCTGATCGCGGGGCTGGTGGCGACGGGCGCGGTCGACTCGGTCGACTTCAAGGGCCTCTACCACGGCTCGATCGTCGACCAGCCCGCCGACCCGGTGCTGTATAGACGCGTCGTGGAGGCGTTCCCGGATGCGTGGATCGAGGACCCGGCGCTGACGCCGGAGACCGACGCGGTGCTCGCTCCGTATCGCGACCGCTTCTCGTGGGATGCGCCGATCCACTCGATCGCGGACATCGAGGCGCTGCCGTATCCGCCGCGGATGGTCAACATCAAGCCCTCGCGCCTGGGCGGGCTGCGCAGCCTGCTCGATACCTACGACTACTGCACCGAGCGCTCCATCGGCAATTACGGCGGCGGCCAGTTCGAGCTCGGCGTCGGGCGCGGCCAGAACCAGTATCTGGCCTCGCTGTTTCACCCCGACGGCCCCAACGACGTGGCGCCGAGCGGCTTCAACCTGCCGGACCCGCCCGCTGATCTGCCGGCAAGCCCGCTCGCCCCCGCCCCCAGCGCCAGCGGCTTTCGCTGGGGATGAGAAACCTGCCAGACGCCCGCGCGGGCGCAACTTCCGTGCCAGTGCGCGGTTTGCGCCCCCATAACCGATAACGTCGGGGCCGCCGGCCGGCGCGAAGTCCACTCCCCCGATCCGGCCGGAGGGTGATTCCGCTCGAAGGAGTTTCGAGGTCTTGGCGAGCACAGGCGCCCACAAGCGATGAGGTTCGTTGCCGCCGCAGCCAGCGCGCTGGCGCTGTGCGTGCTCGCCGCGTGCCCGCTGCCGGCGGGCGCCGCCGACGCGGGCGGGACGCAGGCCGCCAGCGGCTCTTCCACCGCGACGAGCGGCGGCTCATCCCCTGTCAGAGGCGGCGGCTCATCCCCCGCCAAGGCCAAGGCGCCGTCGCCGCACGTGACGAGCGTGCGCATCGAGACCGTCAGCTGCGTGCCGGAGGCCCACTGCAGCGGCAACCCCCACCAGGTCTCCGAGCACGGGATGCTGCTGTTCGAGGGCGTCGGGCTGGCGCCGGGCATGGTCGTCGCGTTCCCCAGATCTCCGGGCGCGCGCGTCAGCAGCGCTTCGACGGCGGCACAGCCGGTCGCGCACCTGCGCTACGCGATCCCCGGCAAACCGAGCGCCGGCCTGCTCGTGACCGTCCCCAAGGACGCCCACTCGGGGCACATCATGATCCTGCTCGGCGCCGGGCGCTACACGAGCTCATACGGGCCGATCTACGTCTATGACCACGCCCTGCACCCGCCGCCGCCGCCCAAGGACCCGCCCCCCGTGGACGTCGCCGCGGTCAGCGGTACGGCGTTCGAAGGCCAGGGCATGTGGATCTGGTACCTGAGCAAGTCCGACGGCGGGAGCGTCGCCGCGATCGTCGCGCAGGCCCACGCGGCGGGTGTGAGCACGCTGTTCGTCAAGAGCTCCGACGGCTCGACCAACTACTGGAGCCAGTTCTCGGCGCAGCTGGTCGCGGAATTGCACGCCAACGGGCTGAAGGTGTGTGCGTGGCAGTACGTCTACGGGACCGAACCGGTCGGCGAGGCGGCGCTCGGCGCCGAGGCGGTGGCCGACGGGGCGGACTGCCTGGTGATCGACGCGGAGGGCGAATACGAAGGCCAGTACGCCGCCGCGCAGACATACATCGACGACCTGCGCGCGAAGATCGGCCCCGACTATCCCCTCGGGCTGGCGTCGTTCCCGTACGTCTTCGACCATCCGTCCTTCCCCTACTCGGTGTTCCTCGGCCCGGACGGCGCCCAGTACAACGTGCCGCAGATGTACTGGAAAGCCATCGGCCAGCCGGTCGACAGCGTCTACGCGAACACGTTCATCGCCAACCGCATCTACGGCCGCCCGATCTTCCCGCTGGGGCAGACCTACGGCGGCGTCTCCGCCGAAGAACTGCTGCGCTTTCGCGAGGAGGCCGTCGACTACGGCTCGCCGGGCGTGTCCTTCTGGGACTGGCAGGAAAGCGGGGCGGTCGACTGGAGCACGCTGGCGGCGCCGCTGGCGCCGCTGACGAGCGTCACGCCGAACACCGAATACCCGGAACTGAAGAGCGGCGGCAAAGGCGATCAGGTGCTGTGGATGCAGGAGCACCTCGCCACCGCGATCCCCACGCAGGAAACCACCGGCGTGTTCGGCTCGCAGACGCTCGCCGACGTCGAGGCCTTTCAGACGGCCCACGCAATCGCGCCCACCGGCGTCGTCGAAGCGGCGACGTGGACGGCGCTGCTGGCGCTGGCGCCCGTCGCGGTCGACTGGACGGGCGCGGCTCCCGGCGATTGATCGACCGCTGCCCCGCCCAGCCACCGCGCCGGGGGGGCTGGGCTCCATCCCACCACCCTCCCGATCGTCGATCGTGCTCCACGCGCGCTGCGCACCGGCCCCCTGACGCAGCGGGGCCGGACCGAAGGCCGGCCCCGTGAGAACCGTCAGGTCCGCCGAATCAGACGCGCTGGATCAGCGTCCCCGTCCCCAGCCCGCCACCGCAGCACATCGTCACGAACCCGATCTCCTTGTCGGAGCGCTCGAGCTCGTGCAGCAGCGTGGTGATGAGCCGCGCGCCGGTGGAGCCGAGCGGGTGCCCGAGCGCCATGGCGCCGCCGTTGACGTTGACGCGGTCCATGTCGGGCGAGAGCTCGCGGCGCCAGGCGGCGACGACGGGCGCGAACGCCTCGTTGATCTCGAACAGGTCGATGTCGTCGATGCTCATGCCGTTGCGCGAGAGGATCTTGCGCGTGGCCGGGATCGGGCCCTCGAGCATTTTGACGGGGTCGCAGCCGACGGTCGTCTGGTCGACGATCCTTGCGCGTGGCGTGAGTCCCAGCTCCTTGGCCTTCTCAGCGGACATGAGCAGCACGGCGGCGGCGCCGTCGGAGATCTGCGAGGCGTTGCCGGCGGTGATCTTGCCGTCGGGCTTGAACGCGGGCTTCAGCTGCGAGAGCGCCTCGAGGCTCGTTTCCGGGCGGATGCCCTGGTCGGTGACGTAGGTGTCGCCGCCGACGGTCATGGGCACGATCTCGCGCTCGAAGCGCCCCTCCTCGGTGGCCTGGGCGGCGAGGCGGTGTGAGCGCACGGCGAGCTCGTCGAGCTCTGAGCGGGAGATCTCCCACTGGTCGGCGATCATCTCGGCGCCGAGGCCCTGGCCGACGATGTTGTGCTTGGCGAGCAGCTCGGGCGGGAAGGCGACGCCGAACTCCTGCTGGGTCTGGGCGACGGCGGCGAACGGCAGGTGGCCCATGTGCTCGACGCCGGAGCCGATCATGGCGTCGTGCACGCCGGCGGCGATCAGGCCGGCGGCGAAGTTGACGGCCTGCTGGGCGGAGCCGCACTGGCGGTCGACGGTCGTGCCGGGCGTCTCGATCGGCAGGCCCTCCTGCAGCCACGCGTTGCGCGCGACGTTCAGGCCCTGCTCGCCGAACTGGGAGACGCAGCCTGCGATCACGTCCTCGACCTGCGCGGCGTCGATGCCGGCGCGCTTGATCACCTCGGTGTAGCACGTCCCGAGCAGCTCGTTCGGGTGCGTGTCCTTGTAGTAGCCCTTCTCGCGGTGCCCGCGGCCGATCGGCGTGCGCACGGCCTCGACGACGACGACTTCGCGGCCCTCTGGTTGCCTCATGTCTGCAGTCCTCCTACGGAGTGTTGCGCGGCTGGTTACGCGGGCCTGAATAAGATGCCGGACCCTGCATGGGTATTTTACCGCGTCGATCGATTGACTGGTCAGTCAGCCAGGATGCGCGAACTTCGCGAGAACACAAAGGAGAACCGTGAGCAAACGCCTGGCTGTCGCCGGAAGCGGAGCCATCGCCTGTGGCCTGGCGGCCACGGCGGCCCACCATGGACCGGTGCTGCTGCTGGCCCGCTCGGAGTCCTCGGCCGATCGCGCCCGCGCGACGGTCGAGAAGACCCTCAGCCGCCTGCAGGCGGAGGTCGACCCGGAGCACGTGGAAATCGTGACCGACTCGGCCGCCCTGGCGGAGGCGACGTTCGTGGTGGAGGCGGTGATCGAGGATCACGACGCGAAGGCGGCGCTGCTGAGCGAGCTGAACGGGATCGTGGACGAGGACGCGATCCTCGCGAGCACGACGTCGTCGCTGTCGATCGAGCGCCTGGCGCAGGAGAGCGGCCGGCCGCGGAGCTTCGTCGGCCTGCACGTGTTCAACCCGGTGACGAAGATGCAGCTGGTCGAGCTGATCTTCCCGAGCGAGGCGAGCGCGGAGACGCGCAGGCGCGCGCAGGAGCTGTGCGAGAAGTTCGAGAAGACGCCGGTGGAGGTGCCGGACGTGCCGGGCTTCGTCGTCAACCGGCTGCTGTTCCCGTATCTGTTCAGCGCGGTGCGCCTGGTGGAAGAGACGGGCATGGACCCGGCGGACGTGGACACGTGCATGCGCCTGGGCGCGGGGCATCCGATGGGGCCGCTGGCGCTGCTGGACCTGGTTGGGCTGGATGTTTCCAAGGCGATCGGCGAGACGATCGGCGAGCCGGTGCCGGCGCGCGTGCAGGAGCTGGTCGCCGAAGGGGCGCTCGGACGCAAGAGTGGGCGCGGAATCCACGCCTATTGAGCGCCCGCGCACAAGGCCTCGCGGACCCGACCGCGGCAGCCTCCCGACGAGTGCCCTCCGCGAACATTTATCCGCCCTCAGGCGACTTTTAGCTGTCGTTCATCAACCTGGCGATACTGGTTCATGCGACATCAAGTCGCATCGCACACCCGCCTCCTCCCAGTGCGCACGATCCGGTCCGCTCCCCCCGCGGGCCGGACGTGTTTAACGACCTGTCTTGAGGATCGGGGTCGCCTTGTGGCGCGCGTCGCGGGCGGCGGATCGCGCCGCTCAGTCGTCTGACTCGCGCCCGCCGCCCTCGCGCGGCGGCACGCGCCGGCGCTCGCGGATGCGCACGGCCTCGATGCGGTTGTCGCGCACGGACTCGACGCGAATCGAGTAGCCGTTGGCGGCGACGGTGTCCCCGCGCTTGGGCAGGCGTCCGAGCTCGGCGAACACGAGCCCGCCGATCGAGTTGTACGCGTCGCTGTCGACGGGCAGGTGCAGGCCGTAGTCGGCGAGGTCGGTGACGGCGACGTGTCCGCGCACGAACCAGTCGCCGTCGGCGAGGCGGCGGATCTCGCCGGCGGCGGGATCGGTCTCGTCGGCGATCTCGCCGACGATCTCCTCGATGATGTCCTCGACGGTGACGACGCCGACGACGCGTCCGTACTCGTCGACGACGACCGCCATCGAGGTGCGCTGGCGCTGCAGGTCGGCGAGCAGGTCGTCGAGCGGCTTGGTCTCGGGCACGATCGGCGCGTCGTGGACGACGGGCGCGAGCGGCGTGTGCGGCCCTGCGGCCATGAGCTGGCGCGCGAGCTCTGAGACGTGCACGAGCCCGCGCACGCGGTCCCGGTCTTCCTCTTCGGTGACGAGCAGGCGCGAGTGGCCGCTGGAGACGCACAGCTTGAGCGCCGTCTCGACGTCCTGGGAGATGTCGACGGTGACGACGGCGGGCGCGGGCGTCATCACCTGGCGCGCCTCCTGCTCGTGCAGGTGGAAGACGCCGGTGAGCATCCCCGCCTCGCCCTGGTCGATCTGGCCGCCGGCCTGGGACTCGGCGATCAGGAGCTTGAGCTCGTCGGAGGAGCCGCCGCGGCGCTCGACGCTCATGTCGACGCCGAGCAGCCGCAGGATGCGGTCGGCGACGGCGGTCAGCGAGAGGATGAACGGGCGAAAGACGGCGCTGAACATCCGCAGCGGCCTGGCGACGCGCCGTGCGACGGCCTCGGCGCGATCGATCGCGTAGAACTTCGGCACCATCTCGCCGGCGATCAGCTGCGCGGAGGCGATGATCGCGAAGGCGACGATCACGGCGATCGCGACGGCGGCGCCGTGGCCGAGCGTGTTTCCGAGCCAGCCTTTGAGGATCGACGCGAGCGCGGGCTCGCCGAGCGCTCCGACGCCGATCGAGGTCATCGTCACGCCGATCTGCACCGCGGAGATGTACTCGTTGACGTTCGCCAGCTGCTTGAGCGCCAGCGCGGCGCCCTTGGCGCCGTCGTCGCGCATGACTTCCAGCCGCGCGCGGCGCGATCGCACGAGCGCGTACTCGGCGATCACGAAGAACGCGTTGACGGCGATCAGCAGCGCCGTCAGGATCAGCTTCAGGCCGTTCACGCGCGGCCGGCGGTCCCCGGCACGCGCTCGCGCGGTCTCACGCGGCCCCAACCCAGTCGACCACGGCGCGGCTGGCCGGCCGGGGCGATGCTACTTCGGGGAAGTTCTTCGTCGTCGTTCATCGCGCTGGTCGACGGCTCAACGGTAGCAAGGGCGTCGGGCGACCGCTATGCGAGGCGGTCGATCTGCGCGGCGAGCTGGAAGTCGGCGTCGGTCAGACCGCCGACGGAGTGCGTGGAAAGCGTCAGGCGCACCTTGTTCCAGCCGTGCAGGAGGATGTCGGGGTGGTGGTTGGCCACCTCGGCGGCCTCGGCGACACGATTGACGAACGCGATCGCTTCGGCGAAGTTGGCGAACGCGAGGTCGCGCACGATCGCGCGCTCTTCTCCGAGGAGCCAGAGCGGGACGCTGCGCAGCCGGTGCTCGACCTCGGAGTCGCTGAGCAAGCTCATCGGTGGCGAGCATAGACGTCGTCGAGGATCGCCGCGATGGCGCCGGCCGGGCGCTCGCTGCGCGTACAGTCAGCGGATGCGGATCGTGAGCCTCGTCCCCCACGCGACCGAGCTGCTGTTCGCGCTGGGAGCCGGCGCGAACGTCGTCGGGGTGACGCACGAGTGCGACTTCCCGCCGGCGGCGCGCGAGCGCCGGCTCCTGACGCGCGACGTGCTGGCGGGCGGTCTGAGCGCGGCGGAGATCGACGCGGCGGTGCGCGCGCGCACGCTGGCGGGCGAGGCGATCTACGAGCTCGACCGCGACGCGCTGGCGGCGCTGGAGCCGGAGCTGATCGTCACGCAGGCGCTGTGCCCGGTGTGCGCGGTCTCCTACGAGGAGGTGGCGGAGGTCGCGAAGACGCTGCCGTCGTGCCCGCGCGTGATCGCGCTGGACCCGAAGACCTTCGCCGAGACGCTCGGCGACGTGCGCACGCTGGCGCTGGCGACCGGCCGGCGCGAGCAGGGCGAGGCGCTCGTCGCCGAGACCGCCGCGCGCGTCGAGCGCGTCGAGCTGGCCGTGCGGGGGCGGCCGCGCGTGCGTGTGGCGGCGCTGGAGTGGCTCGATCCGGTGTACGTGGCGGGCCACTGGACGCCCGAGCTGATCGAGCTGGCGGGCGGTGAGGACGTGCTCGGCGCCACGGGCGAGCCGTCGCGCACGGTCTCGTGGGGGCAGGTCGCGGCGGCGCGCCCGGAGGTCGTGGTGGCGATGCCGTGCGGCTATGACGAGCGCCGCGCGCAGGAGGAGGCGGCGAGGTATGCGGGCGAGCTCGCCGGCGTGCGCGCGCGGCGGATCGTCGCCGTCGACGCGTCGGCGTACTTCTCACGCCCGGGGCCGCGGCTCATCGACGGACTGGAGCTGCTGGCGCACGTGCTGCACCCGCAGCGCGTCGCACGGGCGCCGGCGCAGGCGGTTGCGCCGCTACCGACGAGTTGAGCTGGCGCGCAGCGCGAGCACCAGCTCGACTGCCTGTTCTGCGCTCGATCGCCCGAGCTGTCCGGTCGCGAGCGCCGAGGCGAGGCCGTGGAGGACCGAGACCCCCACGGCGGGGCTGTTGTCGTCGGCGTTCGTCGCCGAGCAGAGCAGCAGGTCGGCTCCGGCGCTGCTCGCGAGCACGCCGAGCTGGGCGAGCGTGCCGTAGCCGCGCACGGCGCCGGCCTCGATGCTGTCGGTGATGGTGACGCCGCGAAACCCGAGCCGCCCGCGCAGCTCCCCTCCGATCACCGTCGGCGAGAGCCCGGCCGGCAGACGCGGGTCGAGCGCCGGATACACGGCCCAGGACGTCATCACCAGCCTCACCCCGGCGGTGATGGCGGTGCGGTACGGGGCCTCGTCGACCGCGCGGAGCTCGTTCAGCGGCTGATCGAGTTCCACCGGCGCTTCGTCGGTGTTCTGATCGGTGGTTGCGGCGCCGAGCCCGGGAAAGTGCTTCGCGGTCGCGGCCACGCCGGTACGTTGCAGCGCGGATATGAACGCGCCGCCGAGCTCGGCGACCGCTTGCGGGCTGCTGCTGTAGGAGCGCTGGAACTGGTCGATGAAGTCTCCGGGTTCCCGGAACACGTCGAGCACGGGAGCAAGGTTCACGTTGATCCCCACGCCGGCGAGGTTCTCTCCCGCTTCCTCGCCCGCCTGGCCGGCGAGGGCGACGGCGTCGGGGCGTTCGCCGATCTGCTTCTCCGAGAGCTCGGGGGCGCCCGGGAGTCGACGTACGAGGCCGCCCTCCTGGTCGGTCATCATCAGCAGCGGCTCGTGCACCGGGCTCGACGCGTTGGCGCGTTGCAGCTCCCGAACGACCGCGCGAATCTGAGCCAGGCTGGAGACGTTGGGAGCGAAAAAGATGACGCCGGCGGCTTCGCCGCCGCGGATCCTCGCCAGCAGCGACGCCGGCGGGTTCAGCCCCCGATAGGAGTAGATGATGCGCTGGCCCGCAAGCTGGGCGAGCGATAGACGCTGCAGCGACGAGGCGCGCGCGACCGCGCGATCCTCGCGCGAGGGTCGCGTAGCCGGGCGGCCTGCCACCTGGGCGCTGCGACGCGCAGCAGGGCGCCCGCGGTGATCGGTGGCCGTGATCGTCGCCGCAACCACCGCGGCCGCCGCGGCAAGCAGGCTCAGCGGGAGCGCGACCCTCGGGCTCAGCCGGCGCATGAACGCGACCGGCGCGGCGCTTGCGCGACCGGGCGGCCGCCGCGCTGAGCGACCGCTTCGCATCAGCTCGTCCACGCCGTCAACCGTACCGCTCGTTCGAGACGCGCCCGCGAGGACGGTCGGACTCCGAGCTCTTCGATGGCCGATATGACAGGATTCGACTGACAGGCGGACAGTTCCACTGAGCTGTATGATGCCGGCCGGGGTGGCCACGACCGCAGTGGTCTCATGATCGAGATGGGGGTATGAATGTCCGATCAGGAGTCAGCGATCCCCGCCGGCGGCGGCGGCGCCCGGGTGTTCGTCAGCTACCGGCGCAACGACACGCCCGACGCGACGGACCGGCTGACGGATTCCCTCAGGGAGCACTTCGGCAAGGGACAGATCTTCCGCGACGTCGACAGCATCGAGATCGGGGCGGACTTCGCGGAGGTGATCGGGGACTCGGTCGCTGGCTGCGACGTGGTCCTGGCCGTGATCGGAGCGCACTGGCTCGCGCGAGATGAGGGCGGCGGGCTGCGCATCAAGGACCCCGACGACTATGTTCGACTGGAGCTGGAAGCCGGCCTGCAGCGCAACGTCCGCGTCGTGCCGGTGCTGATTCACGATGCGCAGGTTCCCGAGCAGGCCGATCTGCCCGAGAGCCTGCACCCGCTGTTGCGACGCAACGCGGTCACGCTCTCTCGGAAGTACTGGCACCTGGACGTCGAAGAGCTGATCGCCGCCGTTGACAGGATCGCGCGTGCGAACACCGGGCGCGAAGCGGCCAACGTCGAGCACGCGAAGCGCGAGCGCGGCGAGGCTCAGCAGGCCGTTGAGAGCGGGCGCGAGCGGACCGAGCCAGTGGTACGTCAGCGGCGTCCGCGCGAGCTCAGCCCGCGGTGGCTGACCCTCGGGGTGCTCGTGGCGTTGGCCATCGCCGCCGTTGCCGTGGCCTTGCTCATCGGCTCCGGCAACGGCAGGGGCCCGACCGGGTCCGGTGCCGGGAGCACGGCAGGGAGTACAGCAAGCACAGGGCTCTCCTCAGGAACGGAGGTGGCTTCGGTCAAGACGGCCACATCCAAGACCGGAGCCGCGCCAGCCGCGCCGGCGGCCCCGGCCGCAAAGGCCACTGCCACCGCGGGCTCGCCTGCCGCCACGACGTCGACCACGACAGCGACCGCGGGCAGCGCGCAGGCCACGAGCACTCACTCCGCAAGCACGTCGGCGGCCTCGAGTGGCCAGACCAGCCAAGCCACCACAACCGCGAGCGCGACGAAGTCGCTCGGCCCGCTGGAAGTGGTGGGAGCGTACTGGCACGACATCGACGCTCACGAATTCGCGCCAGCGTACGGCTATCTGCTGCCCGGCTCGATCGATCTGAGCGAAGCGCGCTTCGTCTCCGAACACGAGGCCGAAAAAATCAAACGCGCCAAGTTCGGCGGGCGGCTGGCCAGTCGCTCCAGCTCGAACGCCGTCGTGGAAATCAGCCGGCGCCGGCCGCTGGAAACAGACGACGGCGAGAACGGCTGCCGGATCTGGTCGGGCGAATACGAACTGGTCTATCGCGGGCGTTGGCTGATCGAAAAAGCGAACATCCACCACCGGCCCTGCGGCAGTGGACGTTGAATCGCCCCAACAGAGCGACGCTGACAGACCGGTGCAACACCAGCCCGCAGTGCGTGGGACGGGGTCGACGCGACGGGCGTACGGCGACGGCAGGATTCCGTTTCGGCTGCGGATCGGGGTCACCGGTCACCGTTGCCCGGATGACCGCGAGACGCTCGTGCGCTGCGTGCGCGATCGCCTGAGCGAACTGCGCGCACGCTTTCACAGCGAAGGGGAGACGCCCGTGTCGTTCGTCATCCTCTCGGCGCTCGCCGAGGGCGCCGACCGTCTGGTCCTCGCTGAGGCGATCGACATCTTCGGGCGCGAGAACGTCGAGCTGCACGCGATGCTGCCGCTCAACCCCGCCGAGTATCGCAAGGACTTCAAGACGCCCGAGGAGTTCGACGAGCTGCTGCGCGGCGCGACGAGGCGCACGCAGATGGACGCGGTCGAATCCCGAACGGCCGCGTACGAGGCGGCGGGGCACGCGATCGTCGAGCACAGCGACCTGCTGATCGCGCTGTGGGACGGCGATCGCGCCAAGGGTCGCGGTGGAACAGCGGAGATCGTCGCCTACGCTCGGGAGCACCACGTCGCGGTGCTGGTCGTGCCGACGTCACGGACCACCGATCCAGAACGAGCGCCACACGACGACGATCCTCGCGATTCGAAGTTCTGGAGAGAGCTGACGAGCACGCTCGACGCGTATCGGCGGCTCGTCGCGTACAACCGATGCCGCGCCGACGATCGCGAGTTCCAGCTGCAGCTGCGCGAGCAACGCGCGCGGCTCGGCGTCAGCGACGTCGGCCAGGTCGCGCACTCGGTGGAGGCGGTGGCCGGCTGGGGCCTACCGCACCTGATCCGCGCCGACTCGCTGGCCCTGTACTACCAGCGCTGGTACCGACGCCTTGGCGACGCGCTCTACCTGCTGGCGGCGCTCGCGGTGACGACGGTGGCCTTCCAGTCGCAGTTCGGCGGGTCCAGCAAGCTCGTGCTGCTCGAGGTGGCGTTCCTGCTCACGCTGCTGGCTGTCGTCTATGTCGGAAAACACCTCCGGCTGCAGTCGCGCTGGCTCGGCTATCGGTCGCTGGCGGAGGCATTCCGCTCCGCGCTGTTCGTCACCCTCACGGGCGCCACCGATGGGCGCGAGACCGACGCCGTCGTTTCCGACGAAGCCCTCAAGCCGTGGTATCAGCGCGCGTTCTCGGAGGCTTGGCGTCAACGTCCGGCGGTCGTGGTCGAGCAGTCGAGCTCCGAGGAGATCCGGCGGTTGCTCGTCGAGACGTGGATCGACGAGCAGATCCGCTATCACCGAGAGGCCGCGGCCCGATTCCAGCGAGAACACGCACGCGTCACGTGGTCGATCTTCGCTCTTTTCGGCGTGACCGTCGTGGTCGGCCTCCTGCACGCCCTCTGGAAACCCGAAGAGCTCCTCTGGCGGCACCTGCTCGTGTTCCTCGCGATCGCCCTGCCGGGCTTTGGCGCGGCCTTGGCTGGCATCCGCGACCAGCGCCAATACCGCATGCACGGCGAGCGCTCCGAGCGCACCCGTGAACGCCTCGCAGGGCTGAAGGCGAGGTTCGAGTCCCGCGCGGACCTCGCGCCGGCGCATCGACTGTCGGAGGTGCAGGAACTGGCGGCGCAGACCCACGCGGTCATCGAAGCCGAGAACCACGACTGGTCCGGCGTCATCGAGCTCCAGGGCCTGGAGCTCGTGCTGTGAGGGGCATGCCGGTGGATGCGGGCGCATCGGCACGTCACCGCCGAGGTCATGCGCTCGTCAGGATCCGGGTGCTTCCTGCGTGACCGGCACGGCGAGCGCTTCGGATTCGCTTGACTTGGCGATCGCGATCGAGCCGGCGAAGGCGGCGACGGCGATCGCGCCGCAGCCGGCGAGCGCCAGCGCGGGCGCGCGCATGCGATCGCCGAGGCGGATCACCAGCGCCGCGACCGCGCCGCCGATCAGCCCGCCGACGTGTCCGCCCCAGGAGATGCCGGGGAGCGTGAAGCTGATCACGAGGTTGATCAGGATCAGCCCGCCGATGCCGCCGAGCCTGCCTCCCATCAGCGGCAGCTGGCGCGCGCGCAGCTCGACGGCGAACGCGCCCATGATCCCGAAGACCGCTCCGGAGGCGCCGACGGTGGGCACGTGCGGCGAGACGAGCAGCGCGCCAAATGAGCCGGTCAGCAGCGCGACCCCGTAGATCGTGGCGAACTTGAGGCGCCCGAGGATCGGCTCGAGCTGCATGCCGAGGACGTAGAGGACGTACATGTTGAAGCCGATGTGGATCAGGTTCTCGTGCAGGAAGCCGCTGGTGACGATCCGCCACCACTGCCCGTGCGCGACGCCCAGGTGCTGGAACCCCGGGATGCTGCCGAACAGGGCGCCTTCTTCGTAGACCTTGTCGGTGGGCCCGCCGCCGAAGGAGATGTTGCCCTCGGCGATGAAGGCGATGACGTTGATCGCGATCAGCGCGTAGGTGACCTCCGGGATCTTTGCCATGTCGCGCATGCGCACGACCTTCGTGCGCTGGCTGGCGCACTCGGGGCAGCGCATCCCGACCGGCGTCGTGGTCATGCAGTCGGGGCAGATCGGACGCCCGCAGTTGGCACAGGAGACCCCGGTCTCGCGCGAGGGGTGGCGGTAGCAGGTGGCCATGTGCGGGACTCAGAGAGTAGCTCGACGGCTGGCGCGATCCCGCAGGACGCCTGGAGCGCGAGCTGGCGGGGCCCTGAGCGCTCGGGCGATCCGCGCGCGCTCAGCGATCGCCGAGCAGCTTGCGCGCCTCGCGCCCGAGGTCGTTGATCGCGCGCTCGGCGGCGTCCCGCACGCCGTCGAGCCCTGCCGGGGAGCCGTGCGTGCGCCTGCGCGCGCGCAGCAGCACGAGCGCCGCGCCGGCGCCGGTGCCGACGACCAGCGCAGCGGCCGGGCGCGCCCAGTTGCGCGGGTCGCGCATCGCGGAGAGCTCCCACGCCTCGAGCTCGTCGGCGGCCATCTCGGTGATGCTCGTGAGCGTGCTCTCCAGGCGCTCGACGAGGTCGGCGGGCGGCTCGACCGGCGCGAGCGCTTCGCGCAGGAGGCCCTCGAAGTTGGGCGCGGCCTCAGTCATGGACGATCTCCTCCAGCTGCTTGATCGCGCGATGGATCAGCACCTTGGTGGCGCCGTCGGAGCGCCCCAGCGCCCGCGCGATCTCGCGGTTGTCCATGCCCAGCGCGAAGC